>Ga0075109_1001331_pt1 | contig 15456 bp, 11 predicted proteins | sample AntAceMetag02UKD_FD_69798 | JGI IMG/M metagenome (GOLD analysis project Ga0075109, IMG submission 69798) | Saline lake microbial communities from Ace Lake, Antarctica - Antarctic Ace Lake Metagenome 02UKD | ecosystem: Environmental > Aquatic > Non-marine Saline and Alkaline > Saline | place...
CTTGCCAGCGCGGCACAAAAGCGGTGAGCGCGGGAAACGCTTCTCCCGATTCTACGTCGGCGTGGAAGGCCGCCGCCACAAACACATGCGGCCCGCCGAAGGCTGCATCGACTTCACCGACGGCGATGGTGCGGTCGAAGACGTCATCCGTCCAACGCTGGAGGGCGGGAAAACGATCCGTCCCGTTGAGCTCGATTTGCAGCGCGACTTCGGCGCCGGCGATCGCGGTTCGATGCGACGGATGCTCAGCGTAGAAATGAGGATGCCCCGGTTCGTAAATTACCTCCAACACCGCCAACGGATCCATCGCCGCCACGGTAATACTGATACTGACCAAACGGTCGCTGCCCGCCTGCCGCGCTTGCCGCTGGCAGTCGTTTAAGAATCCCAGCAAGGCCTCGGGCGAGGCGTTTTCAGCGGGATTAAGCGGGAGCACATTCATGGCACACAAGTCGGGACACCTTCGCTCGGCCGGCCGGGAGTGCGAATCGATCAGCCCTTTTTCTCGGGTCGTGGAAAAAGAATACAGGTCTCGGCCACGGCATTGCCCGTGAGGCGATAATCCCACTCCAACTCCGCTTGCCAGTCCGGGCCCGCCGTGTAGCCGAGGACACCGCGAATTTTGTCGACGGATCCCGGGATGACGGCTTGCAGCAGGCTCGACCCCAGCCGCAGCGCTTCCGCCATGCTCGCGAGCGAGGTTTTGAGCAGTAATTGATCCGCTGGATCGTCCGACTTACCCAACTTCCACGGCGCGCGTTGCTCGATGTAGGCGTTGGTCGCGGTGACGAATTGGAGGGCTTTTTCTAGGCCCATGTTGAACTGGAATTTTTCGAAGAGGGGAATGACCTCGTTGCGCGTCTGCGTCCAAGCAGCCTGCAAGGCCTGTTCCAGATCCGCGAGATCCCCCGGGGCCGGAACGGTGGCATCGGCGAATCGATTGGTCATGTTCAGCGTGCGGTTGACGAGGTTGCCCAGATTGTTCGCGAGCTCGCTGTTGTAGCGCACTAAAAACTGGTCCATCGAGAAATCGCTGTCCTGTCCGATGCTCATTTCCCGGATGAGGAAGTAGCGCAAGGCGTCCACGCCGAACTGATCCACAAACTCGATCGGATCGACGAAGTTTCCGGTGCTCTTGGACATCTTGGCGCCGTTGATCGACCACCACCCGTGGGCGAGAATCGATTGTGGCAGGGGGAGGCCCCAGGCCTTCAACATGATCGGCCAGTAAACCGCATGCGGCGGCACTAGGATGTCCTTGCCGATGACGTGGAACGAAGCGGGCCATAGGCCCTCTTTGTCGGCCACGGCGGAATAGTAATTCGTCAGCGCGTCGAACCAAACATAGGTTACAAAATCGGGATCAAACGGTAACGGGATACCCCAGGCCAATCGCTCTTTCGGGCGAGAGATGCACATGTCGTTCAACGGTTCGGAGAGGAACTCTAGCACCTGTTTCGCGCGATAACGCGGGAAGATGAAGTCGGGGTTAGTTTTGATGTGCTCGATCAACCACGCTTGGTAGGCGGCCAGCTTGAAGAAGTAATTGGACTCCGTGATTTCCGTCACCTCGCCGTAGATTTCCGGCCACGAGCCGTCTTCATTGCGGTCCTTCTCCTGCAAGAATTGCTCCTGTCGCGTCGAGTAGTAGCCTTGGTATTCGGCTTTGTAGATCTCGCCCTTGTCGAAGAGCTGCTGGAGCAAACGGCGGACGACCGCTTGGTGCCGGGGTTCCGTGGTGCGAATGAAGTCATCGTTGGAGATCTCCAACTTTTCACACATCGCCTTAAATTCCGGCGCGACGGAATCAACAAACGCTTGGGGCTCGATGCCTTTGGCCCGGGCGGTCTGTTGGATCTTCTGGCCAAACTCGTCGGTGCCGGTGAGGAAATAAACCTGATCACCCATCATCCGCCGAAACCGAGCAATGACGTCCGTCAGCACTTTTTCGTAGGCATGGCCCAAGTGCGGCGAACCGTTCACGTAGTCGATCGCGGTGGTGATGTAGAAGGTCTTCATAGTTCGAGCCCATCAACGAAGCCGGGGTCCGAGAGATTGTCGAAGGTTTTGACGCGCTTGTTCGGACCTGCCACGGCTGGGGTCCCACCGGCATGACTCCCCTCTCCCGACTCCTAACCTTCACCCTCGTGATCCTACTCGTTTTGATCGTCGCGGGCAACGGGCTGCATTGGGTGACAACCGAGCGCGGGCGGGCCGTAGATGCGGAGATCGGCGATACCGCAATTTCCTCAGCTGAAAGCTTAAGTGCTCAACGCTTGCTCAATCGAGGTATTTTGGCCCTCACCGTGCTGGCGCTGGGCGTGACCGTAATCCTGGTTTTTTCCATGGGCTTGGGCACCCGATCGGGTCGGGAAACCCGCGCTCCTTTCGCGGCCCGAGAGCGCGAGTTACGGAGCATCTCGCTGCTCGCGGCGACCTCGGCAAAAGCGCAGGAAGAAATCAGCGCGGAGCGAGGCGAGCGGGAAAAAGCCGAAGCCGATTCGCGCCAGCGACTCCAAATGCTCAATCAGGCGCTCGAGGAGAAAATTCGGATTGGCCGCGATCTACACGATGGCGTGATCCAGTCGCTCTATGCGGTGGGTTTGACGTTGGAATCCGTGCAACGGGTAGCCGAGAAAGACGCCGTCAAAGCGCAGGGACTCGTGTCGCAGAGTATCCAGCACATCAACCGCACCATCGGCGATATTCGGTCTTACATCGGCGGGCTTTCCCCCCGTGCGGTTCGGGGCGATTCGCTGGCGGCGCGCTTGGCCGAAATCGTGGAAGAGCTCCGCGCCGGTCGGCCGTTGGATGTTAATTGGCACGTCGATGATGCCGCCGTGGCGGAACTCGCTGACCAGCAACTCGCTGAAACCCTGCAGATCACCCGGGAGGCCGTGAGCAATGCGCTGCGGCACGGCGGAGCGAGCCGTATTCACATTAGTGTGTCCGCATCAAATCGGGGCAGCACGCTGTTGATTCGCGATGACGGCACGGGATTCGATCCCGCGCGCAACGAAAATTCTGGCCATGGCTTAGACAATATTCGAGCCCGCGCCGAGGTCGGGATGGGAGCATTCACGTTGACCGCAGCGCCGGGAGAAGGCACCTCCGTGCAAGTGATCTGGCAAACCGCGCACTCGGCATGAGCAACCTTCCTCCCTTTTCAACTCCTCCTGTTTCTCTCGTCATCGTCGACGACAGCGAGTTGGTGCGCGCGGGCTTGTCGGCCCTGCTCGGTAGCTCCGACCAAATTGAACTGCGCGGCGCAGCGCAGGACGTTGCCAGCGGGGTGGCTGCCGTGGCCGAGCATGATCCGGATGTGGTCTTGCTGGACATCCGTTTGCCGGACGGGACGGGGTTCGATGCTTGTCGGCAGATTTGTCGATCGCACGGCCGCACCAAGGTGCTGATTTTAACGTCGGTGGAAGACGAGGAAATGGTCGACAACGCGATCCGATCAGGGGCTCACGGCTACTTGCTCAAAGAGGTCAATGGCGCGGCGCTGATCCAAGCGATTATCGATGTGCACGCCGGTAAATCCATCTTGGATCCGGCGATTGCGGCCCGCGTTTTATCGTTGGTGCGCTCTAACGTGCCTTCGACCCGAAACTTGATCGATAGTCTTTCGCGGCAGGAGAGTCGCATTCTTGCGCTGATCGCGGAGGGGAAGACCAACAAGGAGGTCGCCGCCGAAATGGGTCTCGCGGAGAAAACCGTAAAAAACTACCTGGGAACGGTTTTCGAGAAACTGCATGTAACCCGCCGCGCTCAGGCCGCAGCGCTTTACGCGCAGTCCCGTCCGCTTGATCGGTCCTGACTAGGGCCGATTGCCCCTATCCCAGTAGGGCCATAAAAGGGCCCTTAAGCCCCTACCCAATTGCGCGGCCTTCAGGTAGAATCCCAACCATGCTTTGTCGCAAACCTTCGCTCGATCAGAATCACCCGGCCCCTCGTTTCCGCCCCTCGGGTCGGGCTGGCTTCAACATCGTCGAGGTCGTGGTGGGGATGGCGATCTTCAGTTTCACGATCGTCGGTCTCTTGTCATTGACCTTCCAAGTTCGCGCCTCGTCCGAGGAAGCCGTCTACAACAACACGTCACTCACGCTCGCCCAAGCGTATCTGGAGCAGATGCGCAGCAGTGATTTCTCCACCCTCCAAGCCGCTGCCACCGACCCGACGGGCACCGTGGGGTTGGATCTGATATCGAGTGCCGGCAACACCCTGACGGACACGGGGGGCGGCGTATTAGCCAACGGCGACTGGGCCAGCGAAACGATCATGCTCGATGAAGATGAAGCCGGGAATCCGCGCCAGCCGCTGACGTTCACCTTCCGCCCGGTCCTGACCGATCTCAATACCGCCACCGCTGGCCAAGCCGATGGGGTTGAAATCGTCCTCTTCTATCAAACCACCTACAATTTCGGTTCCGTCCGCACCCAAAACGGTAGCCTCCGCACCGTCCGCTCCAATGTTGCCACATTCTAAATACACCCACCGCAAACGGGGGGTAAATCGTCGCCGGGGTTTCACCTTGGTGGAAATCTTGGTCAGCATGACCATCCTAACGATGCTCCTCGCCGGGGTGATCCCTTTCTTTGTTACGAATTTCAAATACCTTTATTCCGGCGAACAAAAGCTCCTCATCAATAGTGATATTCGCGATCTGACCAACGAGATGGTGGAGAACGCACGGGCGTCGAACTACTTTGTGCTCTACGAGAGCTTCTACCAGCAAAGTCTCGGGGGCAGCATGGTGCGTCGGGACATGAACGGAAATGGCACCGTCAACTTGAATGATCGGTTACAAGCCGGCCAAGAGGGCTCATTTGTCGTGTTCGTTTTCTATAATGATCCCTACTTCGATACCCGGCTCTACGATGGCGATCCCACTAATAATCCGGCGCTCATGACGGTGACGGTAGCACGCGTGGTCGGTTATTGGGTCGCACCGAATCGCGAAATCCCGGGCGAAACCGCGCTCTACGTTTTCGATAGCGACGACTCTCGCGGAGCGGGCACTACGTGGACGACGCCTTGGGCGCAGACTTTCCCCGTGGTGCTCGGGGGCACGGTCACCGTGGAGAGCCTATTGCCGACTGATAGCCAAGCTTGGGCGATGCACAGCTCCGCTGAAATCGTGGTCAACGACATGGAAGGACTTACCTCCAATTCTCTTTTCTTCGAAAACTTCCAGAATCGCAGCGTGTTGATTCGCACCAAGATTTTGCACGGCAACCAGGCCAAACGCGTGACCAATACTTACAACTTTACCATCACCCCCCGGGGCTAGGCCTCGATTTTTGATCATGAAACGCCCTCCTTTCACCTCTGCCCGCAGCGATCGCGGATCGGTCATTCTGATCGTCCTTATTTTTACGTCGGTGTTGGCCTTAATCGCCGGCAGCCTACTGTCGTATACGCTGACGGAGCGTCGTTTGAATCATGGCAACATGTTGCGTTTCCAAGCCAAGAATGCGGCGGAAGCAGCGCTGGAGTATGCCGCGGCTGAGACCAAGGCCCGCTTGACCAATAATTTGAATTTTGCCTCCACGGAATTTTCGACCGCACCGATCACGGCGCATACTGCCAGATTGGGCACCCTCCTGGCGCAAGGTGCCGGCGAATGGAATGCGGTGGACCCGACCGAAGTGGAACTATGGGCGAGCCAGGTTTCCGAGCCGGTGCGACGTTTTGTGGATCCGAATAATGCCGGCAACGACTTCGACCCGCTGCGCGGTCAAACGGTCGGTTCCCAATCCGTTCGATTCCTCGCCAAGGCCGTAGCGGAAGACGCCGTCGGTAAGTCCATCGGTTATGCGACGCAGTCGATCGAGGTTCGCGATGCGAGCCTCTTCAACTACGCGATTTTCTACAATCTCGACATGGAATTTCACCCCTCACCGAGCATGATGGTCGTCGGACCAGTCCACGCCAACGAGTCGACCTACTTGACCGAGAACAATGGGCTTGTTTTCACGGATACCATGACGACAGCCGGGCAATTCATCATCGGCACCAAAAACAGCCCCACCGGCCGACCGAGCGGAAGAAACATTCAGTTCTCCACCGGAGTTGACGATAATGCGGATGGGGTGACAGACCTGCTTACGGTTAACAATCCCACCGTGAACGGCAGTGCCGTGGGCAGCTACGTTGATTCAAATTTGGAGGATCGAGTCAGCGACCGGAATTTCCGCGACGTCGCCTCCCAAGCATGGAATGGCTACGTGCAAGACAGCGCCCACGGCGTAACTCGACAAACGCCCCCCGGGGTGATCACCGGCCCGCAAGCCCATGATCTCATCGAGCCGCCGGATCCTACCGGTAATGTGGCTCGGGAGGCCCAGAAATTTTCGAATAAAGCCGGACTCTATTTCCTCGTCGAAAACGACGGTGATGTTTTCGCCTTTCACAACACCAACGATGTGGTCGATTTTAAGGCCTCGGCCAATCGGAACGCGTTTGTGGCAACTAACCCCGACAAGATCGTCGTCCCGCCGCCGGGGCTGATCGAGAATCAGCGTCGCATGTATGACCATCGGGAAAAGAATTGGATCAACACGGTGGACTTTGATCTCGGCGTGATGCGGGAGGCGGTATTGGCGACTACTGCCGGTGCTCCCGAGAACTTTCAAATTAATGGAGCGGACTGGGACCTGGATGATCCCACCCTAAATGGTCGCTGGAATGGCATCATCTACGTTGACGTCGAGAGCCCGCTTACTGGCTTCAACTCCAGTGGCACGACCTACCGAGCCGATTCGTCCACCACGGTCAATCAGGGTTCAGGTTCCGGCTCCCGCACGGCGGTCAGACTGTTAAACGCGGAGGTGCTGCCGAATCGCCGGGCGGCCGACCCCACCAATGCGTTTTTGCCGGAGGGACTCTCGGTGGCCACTAACGCCGCTATCTACGCGGTTGGCAACTTCAACGCCGATGGCTCACTGCAAGCCGATCTCTCCGACATGATCACTCCAGAAGCGAATGAAGTCCCCGCCGCCATCATCGCCGATGCGATCAATATTTTGTCGGAAGCATGGGACACGCGTGATTTCGATACGAATCAAGTAGTGCCTTCTGGCGATATCACCAGTGGTGATACCAGCCGCCCCGATGCGCATGACACCGAGGTGTCCGCCGCCTTCTTAACCGGTATCGTGGAGACCACCGGCACCTCCAGCAGCCAATACTCCGGGGGCGTGGAAAACTACCCGCGCTTCCATGAAAGATGGAGCGGCCGCAGTCTGCGGTATCGCGGTTCGATTGTTGCGCTGTTTGCCAGTGAAGTAGCCACGGGCCGGTGGAGTGATGCCAGATACGGAGCGCCGCGGCGGGAGTGGGGCTTTAACTCGATGTTTGGCGGCCAGCGTCGCTACCCGCCCGGCACTCCCATCATCCGCACATTTCGCCGACTTGACTACCGCGACATCACCAAGGCCGAATATGACGCGCTCATGGCGAACACCGATTTGTCCTTCACCCAAATGTGAGCGCCTTTGCCCTGATTATGACTCGTTCACTGTTTCTCGTTTTCGCGCTGGGCTGCGCCACCCTCGCCTCGGCTCAGCCCTGGGCCCCCTTTCACGCCAAACCATTGGAAGCTCAACTCCGACTCGTGTCGACCGCGACCGCGAAATCCTGGGCGGTGCTCGGTCTGCAGACCACGTTTAGGATCACCGATCGTATGGCGGAGTGGGACGGGATGCCCGCGCGTTACATCGACTTCAACACAACCGGACTCGCCCTAGAACTGCCGTTCGAGGCCTTGGAATCATGGGTGCAAACGGGCAAACCGACCGGCCGCTACACCTACGAGCTGGCGCACAAATTTGATGATAAGGTTCGCTTCGGGTTCACCGCAGTGAGGCGCGCCAGTTTCTTGTCCAATTTAGACACCCCGGCCTGGAACAGTTATCTCGGCTCGTTGGGCTCCAACCCAAATCCCCGGCTGGTGACCAATGATGACAGCCTAACCAATAATCTGATGCTGCGGGTGCTGGGCGGTCGGACTCGCGTGTTGGAATATCGCTTCAGCGGCGAGGAGCCCGATGATCCGGTTCTCTCCGTGAGCCAGATTTTTGTGGATCTCGGTTCCGGCCCGATCGTGATTTTCACGCTCGAAGCTAATGCGGCCGAGCTCCCCAAAGTGGGTCCTGAATTTGAGGATCTCGTAGGTTCATTCGGATTCCTCGAAAAACGGTAATCTGGCGGGCCTCGCCGCGCCTTACCGGCGCTGAAACCAACTCTCGAATGCCCGCCAGGCATCCGCCCGGTGGCTGAGGGCCTGTTTCGTCTCGGCTGGTAAAACGCCGAACGTCGCCTCGTAGCCGTGGGGGACAAACAAAGGATCGTAGCCAAAGCCTCCCTTCCCCGAGGGACCTTGATCGAGACGACCGTGACACTCACCGCGAAAGATTCGCTCCTCGCCCGCCTCATCAATGAGCACCAGCACACAGACATAGTGGGCGCCCCGGTTGGGCGTCGGCACCCCCTGCATCACGGTGATGAGCTTTTGGAGATTGGTTTGATCGTCCGCCTCAGGCCCAGCGAAGTAGGCGGATTCCACGCCGGGAGCACCATCGAGGGCATCGACGCATATCCCGCTATCATCTGCTATGACCCAACTTCCCGCCGGCGCGATTTGGTTCAAGGCGCGCGCTTTCTTGGCCGCATTGCCCACGAAACTTCCGGTGTCTTCCACTGTCTCGGGCATTCCCCCGAGTTCGCGGGCGGAGTGCATCTTGAGGGGCAAGGCCGCCTGATCGGCGAGCTCTTGCAACTCGACCACCTTGTGCGGATTGCCAGAGGCGAGGTAGATCGACTGCCCAGAACTCATCGGTTGAATACGACTTCGTCCACCTGCACCTTAGCGGGATACACCACGTGTCCGCGCATGAGCTGATCATCGCCGAAATTGGCATGACGCACCCCAGATAAGCGCACGGCATCGCGCAGCTTCTCGGTGCGTAATCCGGCGAACCCATTGCGGGCGCGTTGATCGGCAAACAAGATAGGCGCGCGGTAATTGAATAGGTAATCGAGTTCGCGTTCCTGCAGCAGGTTGCTGATGAGCTGAGCTCCGCCTTCGACATAAACGCCACTCAGGTTGATCTCGGCGCAGCGTTGCTTGAACGCATCAAACGGCACCCGTTGGGAGTCAGATGGAATTACCCAAACCTTAATGCCAAGGGCTTCCAGTTTACGCACATAACCTAATCCCCCGTGGGCGGTCGTTACGACGATCGTCTTATCCCTAAACTCGTCGGTATAAAGCTTGGGCATATTGCGATCCACCACGGTCCGCAGCAGGCCATCAAAAACGAAACGCACCGGACACCATTCCCCGTCTTCCGGCCCCCGGGAAGTCAGCTTGGGATTGTCCTCCAACACGGTCATCGCACCAACCGCGATGGCCGGAAACAGTCGGCGCCAACGGTGCACATCCGCTCGCGACGCTTCATTCGTGATCCATTTCGAGTCACCGTTGCGCGTCGCGATTTGACCATCGAGCGTATTGGCGGACTTGGCGGCGATCAGGGGGGTGCCCTTGGTGATCCAGTGATTGAAAATAATATTGAGATCAGCGCACTCGTCTTGCGCGACTCCGACCTCCACGGCGATCCCGGCTTGCTCTAACAGCTCCACGGCTCGGCCCGCGTGTTCCGGATTGGGGTCGAGCGTGCCAATGACCACGCGCTTGATTTTTGCGGCAATGATCGCATCGCAACAGGCCCCCGTGCGCCCGGCGGTCGAACACGGTTCCAAGGTTACATAAAGCGTCGCGGTGCGCGCGGTTTTTTTACCCATGGCCGCCAAGGCCACGCGCTCCGCATGCGGCCCACCGTCGCGGTCGTGCCAGCCTTCCGCGATGATCTTGCCGCGCTCCACCAGCACGGCACCCACCATCGGATTCGGGGCCGTCGTGCCCCACCCGGCGCGAGCGAGCTCGAGCGCCCGTTGCATGAAATCAAGATCTTCAGGCTGGGACATGGGGATTGGATTGTTTTTCCGTGCCGACTTCTGTGGTCGGACCGTGGCCGGGCAATAGCGTCATGCTATCCGGCAAGGAGTAAATTTGTTGGCGAATCGATTGGGCCAACTCTTCGAATGATCCTCCCGGGAGATCAGTCCGGCCAATGCTCCCCGCAAAAATCGCGTCGCCCACGAAGGCCTGGTTAGCTTGGTGAAAAACAAACATGATATTCCCCGGACAGTGCCCGGGCACATGCCGCACCTCGACCGACTCGCCGAACTGCGTGAGGGTCTCTCCGGCGGCAACCCAGTGATCCACGGCGATGCCCTCAAGTTTCAGTTTCTCGCCCATAAAACCCTCCATCACTTCCGGGGTTTCGATCAAAACCCGGTCCGCTTCGTGCGCCCAGACTTTCGCCTGCGTTTCCCGCACCACTTCCGCTCCACCTTGGGTGTGATCCCAGTGACCGTGGGTGATCCAGAGGGCGCTCAACTTGAGACGGGCGGCCTCCAACAGCGGCTTGATTTTGGGCCAAATCTCACCGGGAGCATCGATCAGGACAGCTTCGCCCTCATCTTGGTCGATCAGGAGATAGGCATTGGTCTGGATCATTCCAGAGGGAATCGTGTGAACCTTCATTCCCCGTCACCACAGCGGCAAAGCTATACGGTCTGCAACGAAGAATTCTCCCCGACCACTGGTGACTTGCCTAGCGCCATCCCTCCCCTCCACCCTCGCCGTTTTATCATGACGAAGCTCAAATTTGCTGTTCTCCCGGGTGACTATATTGGTCCCGAAGTTATGTCCGAAGCGCTGCGCGTGCTCGCTACGGCGGCCACCACCGCAGGTCTCGAGCTTGAGTATGCCACGGCTGATGTCGGCGGCGCCGGTATCGACAACCACGGCCAAGCCCTCCCCGACAGCACGCTCGAAGTATGCCGCGCGGCTGACGCGATTCTTTTCGGATCCGTCGGTGGCCCCAAATGGGAAACTCTCCCACCCAAGGAACAACCGGAACGCGCCGCCCTCTTGCCCCTGCGCAAGGCATTCGGGCTGTTTGCCAATATCCGCCCCGGGCTGCTCTACCCGGAGCTCACGGATGCCTCCCCGCTCAAGTCCGAGCGCATCCCCGACGGCATTGATATTGTGTGTATCCGCGAACTCACTGGCGGCATCTATTTTGGCCAACCCAAACGCACTACCCGACTCGAAAATGGTGAGTATCAAGCCATCGATACCATGATCTACCACACCGGTGAGATCGAGCGGATTGCGGAAGTCGCCGCCATCACCGCCAAGGCCCGCGGCGGCCGGGTGTGCTCGGTCGACAAAGCCAACGTGCTGGAAACCTCGGTGCTGTGGCGGAAGACGGTGATCGAATATTTCGCCGCGAACCACCCGGAGTTGGAGCTGAGTCATATGTATGTCGACAACGCGGCCATGCAGCTGGCCCGTGATCCCAACCAATTCGATGTGTTGTTCACCGAAAATATGTTTGGCGACATTTTATCCGACGAGATGGCCGTCATTTGTGGCTCGCTCGGGATGATGAGTAGCGCATCCCTCGGCACCGCCCAGAATCAACACGGCCACCCCTTCGGACTCTTCGAGCCGGCTGGAGGCACGGCGCCTGATATCGCCGGCCAAGGTGTCGCGAATCCCTGCGCCCAAATTCTCTCCGGTGCGATGATGCTCCGCTACAGTTTCGGCCAGCTAGAACTCGCCGCCAAAATCGAAGCCGCCGTCCGCAAAACGGTTACCGTGGATGGCCTGCGCACCGGTGACATTGCCTTCGGTCGACCCGCGATTGGCACGATCGCCATGGCCGACGCGATCATCGGCAACCTTTGAAGCCTGCTCCCGTTTCCCTCATGACTTCCTCTGAGATTCGTCAATCTTTCCTCGAATATTTCGCCGCGCGTGAGCACACCATCGTGCCTTCGGCGTCGCTGATGCCCGATTCGCCCGGGCTGCTCTTCACCAACGCGGGCATGAATCAGTTCGTGCCGTTTTTTCTCGGCGATCGCGCGCCCGATGTCACCGGATGGGCTAGCGCCCAAACAGGTTCCGATCTTCGCGCGACCGATACCCAGAAGTGCATTCGCGCTGGCGGAAAACATAATGATTTGGAAGATGTCGGTTACGACACCTACCACCACACGCTGTTTGAGATGCTCGGTAACTGGTCGTTTGGCGACTACTTCAAAACCGAGTCCATCACTTGGGGTTGGGAACTGCTCACCCAAGTCTGGGGCATCCCGGCCAAGCGTCTGTTCGCGACGGTTTATCGGCCGGATCCGGCCCGCGGTGATCCGTCCGAGTTCGACCAAGAAGCTTACGCTATTTGGCAGGGTATATTTGAAGCGGCGGGCCTCGATCCGGCCGTTCACATCATCGACGGAAACAAGCAGGACAACTTTTGGATGATGGGCGACACGGGCCCCTGCGGTCCCTGTTCGGAAGTTCATTTCAACTTGATGGCGGACGACGACGAAGCGGCTGGCCGCGCCTTGGTGAATAACGACCACCCGCGCTGCATCGAAATCTGGAATCACGTTTTTATCCAGTTCAACGCCAACGCGGATGGCACGTTCTCGCCTCTCGCCGCGAAGCATGTGGATACCGGCATGGGCTTCGAACGGGTGGCTGGTATCTTTGCCGGGACCAAAGGATTCACGCAGTTCACGCAGGAACCGTCGAACTACGACGCTGATATTTTCGAACCCCTCTTCGCCAAAATCGCTGAGCTCTCGGGCCAGACCTACACCGGCACCGTGCCGACCAAACGCGATGGGCTCAGCGATCAGGAAAACACCGACATCGCCTTTCGGGTCCTCGCGGATCATGCGCGGTGTGTCTCCTGCGCGATAGCCGACAATATTCTACCCGGCAACGAAGGTCGTAACTACGTCATCCGCCGCATCTTGCGCCGGGGCATTCTCTACGGTAAAAAGCTGAATCTCGAAACCGGGTTCTTCGAACAACTCGTCGCCCCCGTGGTAGCCACCCTCGGCGAGGTGTTTCCGGAATTGGTGGAGAAGCAGGAAATCATCCGCAAAGTGATTCACGCAGAAGAAGAGAACTTCGGCCGCACCCTTGATCGCGGTTTGATCATCTTCAACGAAGCCACCGCCGGCGGTGCGGATGTCAGCGGCGAAACCGCTTTTCAACTCTACGATACCTTTGGGTTCCCTCTCGATATGACCCAGCTACTCGCGACCGAGCGAGGCTTGCAGGTCGATGTCGACGGGTTTAACGCGCTGATGGAAAAGCAACGGACTCGAGCCCGGGCCGCGCAAAAGAAAGAGGTCGTGGTCGCCGCGACCGAAGGTGATGACAGTGCTCCCGTGATCGCGACGGAGTTTGTCGGTTACGACCGGGCTCACCTCCAGAATTTCACCAGCAACTTGGTGGAGACGGTCTCCGACGGGGACGACACCTTCCTCGTGTTTGATCGTTCTCCGTTTTACGCCGAAATGGGCGGCCAAGCTGGAGACGCCGGTGTGGCCAAAATCGGTGATCAAACCATCACCATTATCGATACGGTCAAAGATAAGTCAGGGCGTTTCCTACACCATATTGCGCCCGATCAGACGTTGGCGCTACCCGCGCTGCCCAACCCGGTGATATTGGACGTAGACCTGCATCGCCGTCGCGCCATCTCCCGCCACCACAGCGCGACTCATTTGATCCACGGGGCTTTGCGCAAAGTGCTCGGGACGCACGTCCATCAAGCCGGCACCCATAAAACTCCTGATCGTTTGCGCTTTGATTTCGCTCACTTTGAGGCCATGACCCCCGAGCAAGTGGCCGAGGTCGAGCAGCTCGTAAACGACCAGGTTATCGATAACGCCTCCGTCGACACTTACGAAACCGACTTTGATCAAAAACCGGAGGGCACCCTCGCCTTCTTCGGCGAGAAATATGGCAAGGTTGTCCGGGTCGTGGATATCGGCGGTTACAATCGCGAACTCTGCGGCGGCACCCACGTGCAAACCGCCGGTGAAATCGGCCTCATTAAAATCGTCGCCGAGTCCGCGATTGCCGCCGGCACGCGGCGGATTGAAGCCGTCGCCGGAGCGGCTGCTTACCAGTTTGTCAGCGGTCACGAGGCGGCGTTGCGCGCCATCAGCGCCAAACTCAATGCCGGGCCCCAAGACGTGGCGGAGAAACTCGATGTATTGATTGGCCAAAAGACGGACGCGGATCGTCGGCTGAAGGCATTCGAAGCTAAGGCCTCCGCGAACCAAGCCGCCGACCTCATCGCCAAGGCGGTGGAAAAAGATGGTCTGCGTTGGATTTCAGCCGTCGTTAAGGCCGATAATCCCAACGCCCTTCGCACGCTAGGCTCTCAAATGATCGGCCAGCTCGATAACGGCGTCGTAATCCTCGGTGCGGCCTTTGGTGAAAAAGCCTCTATCGTCGCCTTCTGTTCGCCGCTGGCTATCGCCGCTGGAATCAAAGCTGGGCCGTTGGTCGCCGAGCGCGCCAGTGCGTTAGGTGGCAAAGGCGGCGGAAAACCCGACTTTGCGATGGGGGGCGGTCGCGAGCCCGAAAAACTCGAAACGGTGCTGCGATTGAACTAGCCGTCAGCGGCCGAATTTCCCCATCTATTTTCTATTGCTTCCGATTCTGAAAATGTAGAATTCGAAGCCCGATTTGATCGAGCTATTCAGGAGATTTATCACGCGCCCCTCGAGGCCCGCACTCAGCTCAATGCGCTGTTGGGGGTGTTGCCGCAGGGAAAGTCAGAATTGCAGGCTCGGGTCACGGAGCGACTTTCCATCGTCGAAAGGATTTTGGGGAACTATGAGCTCGCGATCCGTCTCGGCGAAACCGCCGTTGCGACTTATGGAGCGATCAATCACCCGATCGGGATGGCGCGGGCGTGGATCTCGCTGGGGGAATGTCTATTGGAGTCAAGGCGCCCGCGCCCGCGCCCTCGGCTATTACCAGCGGGCTTATCGGCAACGGCGCAAGACGACCAACTATGCGGCGACCGCTGGCGCGCTAGCGAGTGTGGCTAATATTCACGTGGAATTGGGTCAGTTGAAGGAGGCCCGCGATGAATACGAACAAGTATTGAGCCTGGCTCATCGCGCGGGTGATCGGCGGATCATTGCTCGCACCGAAAATAATCTTTCGGAGTGCCTTTTGTTGCTCGGCCAACCCGGCACCGCCTTGAACCATGCCCGGAGTGCGCTGCTGGCTTGTCGAAAAATCGGCGACCGTAGTGAGGAACCCAACGTCCTGATCAACCTCGGGAGGATCCTCGGAAAATTAAAGTTTTCGCAAGAAGCGCGGAATCACCTGGAAGCCGCGGCGGAAGTTTCCCGAGACGTGGGTGACCGCCGAGCGCAGGCGGTAAGCCTGTCGTTGCTCGCGCAATTGCTGCGCTCTCTACCGACAACAGATTGTGGAGAAACCGCTAATCAGACGGAGGATCAAGCCTTCGCTCTAGCTCAAGAAATTGGAGCTCA
>Ga0075109_1001341_pt1 | contig 15407 bp, 10 predicted proteins | sample AntAceMetag02UKD_FD_69798 | JGI IMG/M metagenome (GOLD analysis project Ga0075109, IMG submission 69798) | Saline lake microbial communities from Ace Lake, Antarctica - Antarctic Ace Lake Metagenome 02UKD | ecosystem: Environmental > Aquatic > Non-marine Saline and Alkaline > Saline | place...
CGGACTTCGGGCGGATCATCCGGCGGTTCGGCCGTCGCTGTCGCCTGCGGTTTCACCACAGCCGAGGTGGGCAGCGACATCGGCAACTCGATCCGTCAACCAGCAGGGCTGAACGGGATATTCGGGCTCAAGACGACGCACGGCCTGGTCTCAGGACGCGGCCACATCCCAGGTCCATCGGGCGCACTGACGTCAGCCGATCTTGGCGTGTTCGGCCCACTTGGCCGGTCGTGCGGCGATCTCCGAGTGCTGCTCGAGGTGTTGACGAACTCCGGATCGGCGTTCGGAGGTGTGCCAGGAGCCGAACTGCCCCGCTTCGAACAGCAGCCTGACATTGCAGACCTCAGGATCGGGGTGTGGTCCGACGATGCGATGGCCCCCGTCGACAGCAGCGTGAAGGACCTCATCGAAGATGCCGCTCGCCGACTCAGCGCCGAGGGCGCCAACATTGATAGCGAGATCCGGCCGGCGATCGCTCCCTCCGATTTGCATCGAACCTACATGCAGTTACTCAACTCGACGATGTCGCCAGGTCTCCCGGACGATATGTGGAAGGGACTTGTTGCGAAGGCCGGCGGAAGTGCAGAGCACGTCGATGACGACGCTGTCATGTTCGCCCGCGACTCCGCGCTGGCACATCGCGATTGGCTGGCCGCAAACGAACGGCGGGCGCATGCCCAGCATGCATGGGCAGACGTGTTTGAGAACGTCGACGTGATGATCGCGCCGATCCAACCCGTCGCAGCTTTCCCACACGACACCGAGCGCTCCTACGGCCAGCGCACATTGCGCGTGAACGGCTCAGAAACGCCATACCGCGACATCCTGTTCTGGGCAGGTCTTGCAACAATGCCCCATCTGCCATCGGTCGCCATCCCGATTGGCCAGACGGCAGAGGGCCTCCCGGTCGGCATGCAATTGATCGGCCCGAAGTGGTCAGATCACAAAATACTCAGCATCGGCGAGGAGATCTCCTCGGTCCTCGGACGGCACTTCACTCCTCCGCCACTCGTCACCGGATGAAGTTGTGCGGGCGACCTCAGTTGTACTCGGTCGTCAGGTTGGAGACAGCACGGCGACGAGGAACTCAGACTCCTCACTGAAGCCTCGCAGGTCCCAGGTCGCTGCACGGAGATCGACCCCGAGGTTGGTCGCTTCGGCATCCTCGAAAAAGCTGTCAAATTCGTAGCCGCGTCCGGCGCCAAAACCGGTCACGAGTCGACCGTCGTCCGCGAGATGCGCGCGGAGTCGTTCAAGAACGACGCGTCGGGTGCTCGCTGCGAGAAAGGCCATGACGTTGCCAGCGCACACAATCACGTCGAAAGGCTTACTGTTCCCGCTCGCTGCGAGGTCGAGTTCGGCAAGATCGCCGACGAGCCAGGTCGGGCCGGGATGGTCCTCCCCCGCCGCTGCAATCAATTCCGGGTCACCATCGACGCCGACAACGTCATGTCCAAGGTCAAACAAAATGGCACCCACGCGACCTGGGCCACAGCCAGCATCCAAGATGCGGGCGCCCCGACCGACCAGTGCATCAACGAGCCGCGCCTCGCCCCCGAGATCAAACCCCTCCGCCGCAAGGTCCCGAAATTTCTGGATGTATCGCTGCGAGTGCTCCGGATCCTCTTCGATGATTCTGGTCCACTCGCTGCGCTCCGTCATCACGAGAATCGTAGGGGCCCGAGCCCTGCAACTCTGTGACAAACCCGAGCGCGGTCAAGCCGCAGGCAGGGGTGTCAGCGAAGTACAGGAACTATCGCAGTTCGACGAGCGCGACCACGACAGAGTGTGGCGTCGGAGGGGCGCCAGCGAATCACTTGGTCACCATCGTTCCAGGAGGAGCGGTGGGCTCGTACTCTCACCCATTGAAATGAATACCAACAACACATACGAAGCCGACCAGATTCAAGCCCTCAGCGGCCTCAGCCATGTCAGGGCCAGGCCCCTCATGTATCTGGGGTCTGCTGGCGTTGGAGTCACCGGACTCCACCACCTCATCTGGGAGATTGTCGACAACTCCGTCGACGAAGCAATGGCCGGGCACGGCAACCGCATCGAAGCCACGTTGCACCGCGACGGCTCCGTCTCAGTCCACGACAACGGTCGAGGCGTCCCGGTCGGGAACATGAAAGACGGCCCCCACAAAGGTCGATCAGCGCTCGAAGTGGTGCTGTGCGAAACCAACGCTGGCGGAAAGTTCGATTCCGACAGCTACAAGGTCTCCGGCGGCCTCCACGGCGTGGGCGCATCCGTCGTCACCGCGCTGTCCAACAAAATTGCCGCCGAGGTCCGCCGAGAGGGCAACGTCCACCGCCTCGTGCTCGGCACAAAGAAGAGCCGCAAGGGTGAGGCCGAACCTGGCGTTGCAATTGAACCAATTCACATTGTCCGCAAGTGCGCCAAGGGCGATACCGGCACCATGATCAGGTTCTGGCCCGACCTCGACCTGTTCCATGACGACCACGGCGTCGCATTCGACCAACCTCAATGGTCGCTGCGCATCATCGCCGACCGGTTCCGCCACAAGAGCTTCATTCATCCCGGCGTCACGTTCGCCGTCATCGACAACCGCAACGGCGCCAAAGAACTCTCCGAGTGGTGCTCGGATGGCGGCGTGGCCGACCTCGTGACCGAGATGACCGCCGACACCGGCCTCGTCGTGCCGGTCGTGTCGTTCCAAGGCGACGACGGCGACATCACCATCGATGCTGCGATTGCGTGGACCATCGATGGCCGCGACACCAGCATCGGTTTCGCAAACGGCGTCGCAACACCGGAGGGCGGCACACACATCAACGGGTTCCGAACCGCTGTCACCGAGTCGGTCCAGAAATACATCGGCGACCGCGACATGTTGAAAGACAAAGAGTCGCAACCGAATACACGCGACATCTTCGCCGCCGGCCTCATGGTCGCCTCCATCATGCTGCCCGGCCCGCAGTTCGCCGGGAACTCGAAGTCGAAGCTGATGAACCCCGAGGCCACGTCTCGAACACGGGCAATCGTCATGCCCGCCATGGCCCGTTGGCTCGAAGAAAATCCGGAGCCGGCGAAGAAGATCGTCGACCTCGCCATCTCATCGATGCGATCCCGAACCAAGTCGAACGCCGAACAGGCAGCCGTACGCGCGCTGCTGAGCAAAGGCACCAAGTCTCGTAACGGCCTGCCGGCAAAACTGCGCGACTGCACATTCAAGACCGACCGGCCCACCGAACTCCTCCTTGTCGAGGGTGAGTCAGCAGGCGGCACCGCAATCGACGCCCGCGACCCTTCATTCCAAGCGATCTTGCCGTTGCGCGGCAAGCCGTTGAACTCGTACCGCGAGTCGATCAGCCGAGTCGTGAAGACGATGGCCGACCTGATTTTGTCGATGGGTTGCGGGATCGGCGACGATTTCGACCTCGACAAGCTCCGCTACGACCGTCTCGTCGTGCTCGCCGACGCCGACGACGACGGACTCCATATCCGCGCACTCATCCTGGCGTTCCTCTACACCTGGTGCCCGGGCCTCGTTGAGTCCGGCCGGTTGTTTTACGCGCTGCCGCCGCTCTGGACAACCGTTCATCGGGGCGAGCGGATCTACCTCGAAGACGATGCTGCAATGCGCGTGTGGCGAGCCGACAATCCCACCCACAAGGCCCACATGGGGCGCTTGAAAGGTCTCGGTGAGATGGATGCCGATGAACTCCGCTCCGTCATGGGAACCGACCGCAAGATCGGCATCGTCAATATCGAGGACCCCGCCAACCTTGCCCGCCTCGCCGAGCGCCTCTTCGGCCCGAAGTCCGAACTTCGCAAAGCGTGGTATCTCGAACGATCCGGCGAATCCCTGACCGTTGGAGGAACCAACTGATGGCCCGCAAGAAGAAGACCGCCGCTGCGGTCAAGTTCACCGAGACGATCATCGAACTGTCAGCTGGGGACCAACTCGATCGCGACTACTTCGCCTATGCGCGAGCAGTCGTCGAAGATCGGGCAATCCCTGCCGCCGCCGACGGGCTGAAGCCAGTCCATCGCCGGATCCTGTGGGACATGTGGACCCAGCGGCTCACACCCGATCGGCCGTTCGTCAAGACCGCCCGCGTTGTCGGCGACACGATGGCGTTGTTCCACCCACACGGCGACGCCTCGATCGCTGATGCCCTCGCACGCCTCGCACAACCGTTCTCGAACCTCGTGCCCCTCCTGGATTTCCATGGCAACGTCGGTTCACCCGACTTCTCGCCGGCCGCGCCGCGCTATACCGAAACCCGGCTCGGGCAGTTCGGCGTCATGTTGCTCAACGAGGTCGACCAAGGCGTCGTCCCCATGGTCGAGAATTACGAAGGCTCAACCATCGAGCCGACCGTGCTGCCCGCCGCCTATCCCAACTTGCTCGTCAACGGGGCCAACGGCATCGCGGTCGGCCTGTCTTCGTACTTGCCACCACACGACCCACGCGAAGTGTGCCAAGCAGCGTTGATGCTCCTCGACCGCAAGTCGGCCAGCATCGACGAACTCATGACCGTGCTGCCCGGCCCGTCGTTCCCGTCCGAATGCACCGTCACCAACGGCGACGAACTCAACGACATCTACCGCTCCGGCCAAGGCCGCATCGTGGTCCGCGGAGCATGGATCGTCGAGCCTGTCGGCCGCAGCCGTCAACAGATCATCATCACCTCGCTGCCGTACGCCGACACGACCCTTGGGTCCGTCGAGAAGTTCATTGCGCAGGTCGGAGATGCACTCGACAATGGCGACCTCGCCGGGATCACTGCCTTCAACGACGAATCGTCAAACGGCCAGACGCGTATCTCGGTAGAGCTCGCCGTCGGCGTGAACGCCGACATGATCACCCCCGGCCTGCTGCGATTCACCAACCTGCAAGTCACCAACAAAGTTCAGATGCACTTCCTGGACGAGAACGACACCGTCCGGCTCTACAACCTGCGGAGCGCCCTGCAGGCCTGGATCGCACATCGCATTCGTGTTGTCGTGTCCCGCTCCGAATATCGGTTGTCGAAGATCGCAGAACGCCTCCACCGGCTGCGCGGGTTCCTCGCCGTCCTCGTCGACATTGACGAGACAATCAGAATCGTCCGCACGTCGAAGACTCGACCCATTGCCCGTGAGCGCTTGATCGAGCGGTTCTCGATCGATGAGGCCCAGGCCAACGCCGTCCTCGACCTGAACCTCGGCCAGCTCACCGAGGACGCCGTCATCGAGTTTCAGACCGAAGCAACGGCCCTCGAAGCCGAGCAGGCGAAACTCGAGCGGCTGCTGTCGTCGGAGACTCGCCAGCGCACGCAGGTCGCACGCGAGTTGACCGAGACGATGGACGCGTTCAAAGACCTCCCCGAGCGGGTCACGACGATCGCCACCGAGAGCGCTCCGAAGGTGTCCAAGGCCCAGATGGTCCTCGACGTCCCAACGACTCTCTACCTCGACGCTTCCGGATGGATGCAAGCAATCGGACAGGGCTCGAAAGCCAAACCAAAACTCGTCCCGCTGCACACGTTCAGCACCACGACCGCGACGACGCTCGTTGCTCTGACCGACAGCGGCCATCTGTTCCGCACCCTGGTAGCCAGCGTCGGCGAGAAGCCGACCGCTGCACCCAGCGTGTTGCCAGGCCTGGCGGGTGAACCGATTCGCTGGTGGCTCGAGCCTCACCTGCCTGCTGACCTGCTCCTTGTGATGTCTGACGGCCAGGTGAAACGCATTGCGACCGAAGACTGCGAAGGCGGCGATCGCAAGGGCGGCATCTCGATCGTCAAACTGGCCGCCGGCGCCCGCGTCGTGACCGTCGAAGCGTTCAACGACAACGCTCACATCCTGATCGCTACGTCGGACGGGCAAGGCATTCGCTTCTCCCCTGACGGTCTCCGCCCGATGGGTCGGACAGCGGCGGGCGTGCGCGGCATCAAAACCGACGCTGAGGTCATCTTCGGTGGAGTCCCGGCCATCGGTGACATGCTCCTCCTCACCACGACGAAGGGATTCGGCAAACGCTGCGACCCAGGCGAGCTTCCCGAGCAGAACCGTGGAGGCAAAGGCGTGCGTGTCATGCCTGCAGGCAAGTGGGGGCCGCTCCACACCGGAGCGCTCACCAGCAGCAGCGACGTCGTCGTGTTCGACGCTACAGACAGCACAGATCCGGTTGTGGTGTCGGTTGGAGCGTTCCCGCAGACAGCCCGCGACGCCAAGCCCGGAAAGATCCGCGGTTACAGCGCGATCATCGACCGCATCATCGGCTGACAGGCTGATCGGCTGACGGGCTTGGCTCGTTTCGCAACGCAACGGGAGGCGGCCAGGGACAATGGCGACTCGCGTGGATGGCCCGAATGGCCTGGACGGCCTGCGCGCTCGGCGGCGGCCATGGCGCACGGCTGGCCTCAACGGATCTTGATCGGAGTACGGCGCGTACCCGAGCTACCAGCTCAGATGGTGAGAACGGCTTCGTAATGAAGTCATCGGCGCCGAGATCGGCCGCCTGTGACCGCAACCGTGCATCGTCGGTACCGCTGACCATGATGATCGGCAACGCCATACGATTCGGCAACGAACGGAGCGCATGTGTCGCCTGGAGCCCATTCGTACTCGGCATCAGCACGTCGATGACCATCACATCGAAAGCTCCCGTTTGGGCCTCGTTGATTGCTTGCTGCCCGTCGGCCACCACGACAACGTCGAAACCAGCACCCTTGAGCGCTGCGGCCATCAGCGCGCTCATCACAACATCGTCGTCAGCAACCAGCACTCGCAGGAAATCAGGCACTTCACTGAAGACCCGATCGTCTCTAGATTTCACATCCGTATAGTAGATCAAACGCCATCTGGCACGCCCGGACCACCATCGATGTGGGTCGGTTGCGATTGGTCATTCAGCGAGCCAATCGGAGTCGTCGGTCGGTCAGACGCTGCGGCCTTGAGTTTTGAACTCTTGCTCACTCTTCGCGATTTCGCGACTGGCGGTCGCAAGAAGTCTGAGTCAGCACGGTCTCAGCCGAGTTGGCCATCAGTCAGCTCCGTGATCTGCTGCTTGACGAACGTGACGATCTCCCTGTCGCGTAGCGACGCGCCCATTCGGACAGCGTCGGCGAAGGTCGCGGGTCCCAACAACGACCGTAGCGCTGCAACGCTCCCTGAAAGGTGTTCGGCCTCCGCCGGCGCGATCGGCATGGCCCCGGCCGCTCCAACAGCGGCCAACGCTCCGTGCAGTACCGCTGCCGGCTCAAGTACTCCGAGCTCGACCAGAATTCCGAGCACCCGGCGGATCGACAGCCACTGGTTGGCCCAGTCGCCTCCCCGATACCAGGTGTCAACGACCTCTGCGTAGCCCACGAGCGCGAGCATGTTCTCCCCCTGGTGCGCTCTGAGTGAGTGCACTTCGGTCAGCGCGAATGCTTCAATCCACCGGTTTCCTGCCTCGGCTCCGACGCGCGCCGCACGCTGGAGCAGCTTGAGGGCCTCGACGGGATCGGTGCTCTCGAGCGCGAGACCCAGCGCATAGTCGGCTTGTGCGCGAGCGGTTGGTGACCCCGCCGCATCGGCGGCAGCTCGCGCCTCACCGGCCAGGACAGCCCCGCGGATCTCGTCGCCGACGCTCGTCTGGCCGACCGACTGCATGTACAAGGCGTGGGCGATCCCGCCGGGGCTTCCCGCCTGGCGTGCCGACAATTGCATGCGGTCCATCCAATACATCGCTTCTTCGGTCTGCTCCATGTAGAAGAGGGCATTGCCGAGCACCCGCTCAGGGAGGGCGCTGGCCGAGAGTTCGGAACCGCCGGAGACCTCGAGTGCGCGATGCGCCAAGTCGACAGCCGTCTGCATGTCACCGCGCACGAACCGCCCATACGCCGCCACAGCGAGCACGGTGGGAAAGTCCGGCGTCTCGTGCGCCTGATCCAAAGCCGTCGACGCGTCGGCCCACGACGTGATCTCGTAGTTGACGCTCCGAATGGCGAACTCCCGAAGCGACGATACGAGCCGCAGCGCGGCGCGGGCGTCCTGGCGCTGCAGGGCAGTGAGGTGCGCAGCGCGAAAGTTGGCGAAGTCGCGGTCGAGTGCAGCCGACCACACCGCCTCCTCCGGGCTGTCCAACCCAACCGCTCCGCGCTCGGCCAGGTCGACGAACCAGCGCAGATGGCACTCCTCGGCCGCGTCGAACAAGCCTCGGCTGCGCAGGTGATCGAGTCCGAACTCCCGGAGCGGCTCCAGAACGCGATAGCGCGACGTACTCGGATCGACAAGCACGATCATCGACTTGTCGACGAGGCTGGCGACATGACCGACGACGGACATCGGTGTGTCGGTAACACCGCAGACCGATTCGGCTGCGGCGAGGTCGAACCCGCCTGCAAAGACAGCAAGTTGCTCGAAGATAATCTGCTCGTCGGGCGCAAGCAGGTCGTACGACCACTTGACGAGGTCGTAGATCGTTCGTTGTCGACCGTCGGCGCCGCGCTGCGTCTGGCCCAGCATCTCGATGCGTTGGTGCAGCCCGCTCGACAGCGCATCGATACCGATTGTTCGCAGGCGCGCTGCAGCCAACTCCAAGGCCAGCGGAATGCCGTCGAGCCGGCGGCAGACCTCGGCAACGGCGACCGAGTTCGCGTCAGTGAGCGAGAACCCCGGTGTTGTCGCTGCGGCTCGACTCACGAACAGTTCGACCGCCGCCGACCGACCAATCTCCGCGGTCAGGTCCGACCCATCTGGCGGTACAGCGAGCGGCGCGAGTAACTCGATGAACTCCCCCGGCAACCCCAGCGGCTGCCGGCTCGTCGCGAGAATTCTCAGACCGGGGCATGAGGATCGAAAGCGATCGACGAGGGGCGCGAGGACATCGGTGACGTGTTCGCAGCTGTCGAGAACGAGCAGCGATCGGCTCGGGCCCAGGAATTCCTCGATCGTCGCTTCGATTGAGCGGTGCTGGCGCTGCTGGACGTCCAGCGCCGTGGCGATCACTTGGGCAGTGCCGGCCGGGTCACGCAGGGAACCAAATTCCACGACCGAAACTCCGTCGGCGAAGTCGTCGATGATGCCTCCGGCGACACGCAGCGCCAGGCGGGTCTTGCCGACGCCGCCAGGACCGGTGATCGTGATGAGTTGTTGCTCCTCAATCGCGGCCATGAGTGACGCCACATCCGGGTCGCGTCCGATGAACGATGTCGCTCCGAGCAGCGCAGGGGCGCCAATTCTGACCCTCGGATCCGGAGGCGGTGCGTCTCGGGCGAGCAGTGCCGGGTCGTCCGCGAGGATCTGTGCCTCGAGCTCGCGCACCGCAGGGGAGGGATCGAGCCCGGCTTCGTGGGCAAGCATCTTGCGGAACTCACTCGCCCTCCGCAGCGCCTCCGCCTGTCGACCGGTGCGATACAGGGCCAACATCAGCAGCCGCCAATAGCACTCGCGCAGTGGATGCATGCTGACAAGGGATTCGAGTTCGCCGACCATCGTCGCTGGATGATCGGTGCTCATTTTGACTTCGGCCCACTCGTCGGTCGCAACCAACCTGAGCTCGTTGAGCCGAATGGCCTCACCGCACACCTCGGGCCGGTCCGCAAACTCACCGAATGCGGGACCGTGCCAGAGCCCGAGCGCCTCGTCGAGCGCTTCGGCGCAGGCAATCGGTTCGACGGTCCGCGATCGAAGGAGTAATCGCTCGAATCGACGCGCGTCGAGCTCACCGGCCCCTGTCTCGAACCGATAGCCGCCTGCGTCGTGGATGATCGAGAAGTCTGGTGCCAGGATCGAACGCAGGCGGGAGACGGAACTCTGGATCGTTGCCGTCGCCGACTTCGGAGCATCGTCGGCCCAGAGCGCCTCGACCAGCCGGTCCACCGACAGACGAGCTCCGCATTGGGCGACGAGGATCGACAACAGCAGCTGGGCCTTCGGCCCACCAATTGGTACCACGTCACCGCAGCGGTGCAGTTCGAGACCGTTGAGGACTCGGAGCTCTGCTGGTGTACTCACACCTGCAGTCTCCCCCACTCCCCTTGCAGCGCGCTTGCAAACCATCGAACCGTCCTGCAAGCGCAGTGTCAGTGACCTGCATGGGCCGACGAGAACGATGGCCTCGTCGGTGGTCCAACAACGGGTCGCCGAGACGATGACGGAGGTCAATTATGACGTGGAACGTGTCAGGTACCTATTTCGAAACATGCAACTGCGAAGCCGCATGTCCGTGCGTGTTCTTGAGCCCGCCGACCGAAGGCGACTGCACCGCTCTCGTTGGATGGCACATCGACGAGGGAACCCGCGACGATGTCGCCGTCGGCGGCCTCAATGTGGCCCTCGCCGTGTATTCAGGCGGACCGATGGCGACGACGCCGTGGCACGTCGCGGTCTATCTCGACGAGCGGGCAACGGAAGCCCAGAGCGCAGCGCTGGGGGCGATCTTCTCTGGTGCCGCCGGCGGCCACCCTGCGGTACTGGCGGGGCACATCGGTGAGGTGAAGGGCATCGCTCCCGCGGCGATCACGTTCGACGCGGATGCATCAACGCTGACATTCACCGTCGGCGCGGTCGCCGATGTGAAACTGACCGCGATCGAGGGCCAGGGCGGCGCGCAGGTGACCGTCGCGAACCATCCACTGGCAGTTGCCCCCGGCAACGAAATAGTCACAGCCCGCTCGGACCACTTCACGTACAGCGACCATGGCTACGAGTGGGAGCTCTCGGGCAAGAACGGCTTCATCTCACCGTTCCAATACCAGGGCTGAGCGATGACCGCGCTGCTCACGCGTTCTCCGAATCGGACCCGGCTGCTCGTCCCGGTCGGCCTTGTTGTCATCACGGCGCTGTGCTGGGCGTACCTCTTCCTGCTCAGCGTCCGGATGGGCGACATGAATTCACCGCTCGCAATGCCGATGACCGCATCGTGGACGCGCCCGGATGCCTTGCTCATGTGGACCATGTGGGCGGTGATGATGGCGGGGATGATGCTGCCGTCGGCTGCGCCGATGATCACGGCCTACGCCCGCTCGGTCCGTTCCGAGCGGGCCCAACTGCACGGCTCGACACCGTTGTTCGTCGTGGGATACCTCACGGCGTGGTCCTGCTTTGCGGTACTGGCGGCGGGCGCCCAGTGGGCCTTGCACGACGCTGTACTCGTCAATGCAATGGGCGTGTCGACGAGCCGCTGGCTCGGCGGACTCCTGCTCCTCGGTGCGGGTGCCTATCAATTCAGCAGGGTCAAGAATGCCTGCCTGAGCAAGTGCCGGACACCCCTCGGATTTCTCCTGACCAGCTGGCGACCCGGCCGTGGCGGCGCGGTCGTGATGGGGGTCCACCACGGCTCGCTGTGCATCGGATGCTGCTGGGCGCTGATGACCCTGCTGTTCGTGCTCGGCGTGATGAACCTCTGGTGGATCGCGCTCGTCGCGGCGGTCGTCCTCCTCGAGAAACTGGTGCCGAGCGATGGCCTCACCCGAGCACTCGGGGTCGGGTTGTTCGCCTGGGGCGCCGGACTGCTCGTCAGCGTCGCGTAGGCGCACCGCTGCCACCACCACCGCCTCGTCGAGCGCGTCAGACTGACGACCTTCTCTCTAACGCAGCCATGCCAGTTGTGTGATGTCGTCGCTCTGCAAGTCGGAGTCCGTGGTCGCCGACACCGACATGTGGTTGAGTTCGACCACGCCGCGCAGGGTGGTGAGGAACGCGACATCCGATGCGTCGGCTCCGGTTGCGATTCGCACCATCGACTCACGCGGCGCGAGACACGTCGGGTCGACCACGTACCAGGCTCCGTCGAGACATGCCTCGGTCACGACGTGGAAGTCCATCGGCATGAGTCCTGGGGCATACACCGACACCACGCGGGCAGCAACGTTGTTCGCACGGAGCAGCGCCGCTGTCAGGTGGGCGAAGTCTCGACACACGCCTTCGCGCGCGAGCAAAGTTGCGACCGCACCATCGATCGGGCGCGAGGAACCAGTCACATAAGCGATGTTGACGCCGACCCAGCTCGACACTGCAGCGAGAAGGTCTGCGCCAACGAGCCCGTCGAATTCGGCCCGGGCCAACGGGCCGAGGCGATCCGACTCGCAGTAGCGGCTCGGCCGGATGTACTGAAACACATCGTGAATCGTCGCCGTTGCCCGCGGCGCATCGCCGAGCACGGTCGCCTGGTAATCGATGAGCAGCAGGCCTCGCCCCACGTTCTCGAGAAAGCAGAGATGGCCGTCCGGCATGGCGTTGATCGGGACACCATCGAGGCTCACCAACAACTGCTCGTCCCAGAAAAAGTGTCCATCGGCAGCATTGATGGCGAGCACGAGGTCTGACTCCTCGGCGACGAACACCTCGAGATGAGCCGTGACTGACCGACGAGCGGAAGGTGCTGGTTGGAAGTCGCCGCTCATGCCTTGACCAGCAAACTACCGCTTCGTTGCACACGACCATGAAAACTGGTCACGAGTGCATCGCGACCTCGCTGCCTACTGCGCGGCCACATCTACCGACACGGTGAGTCGGCTCTCTTCGGCATCGGTGAAGATGACCCCCTTGAGCGGCGGCACGTCCGAATAGTCACGACCGCGGGCGGCAGTGACATACCTCGGACCGGCAAGTTGGTTGTTGGTCGGGTCGATACCGATCCAACGACCGCCGTCGAGAGAGACGCCAACCCAGGCATGGGTGCGGTCGACTCCGGTCAGGCGCGGTTGGCCCGGCGGTGGCTCGGTTTCGAGATAGCCACTGACGTAGCACGCCGACAGACCAATCGACCGCAGCGACCCGATCATGACGTGCGCAAAGTCCTGGCAGACACCCTTGCGCATCTTCAACACGTCGGCGAACGGCGTGTCGACCTCTGTTGCAGTGGCGTCGAACTCGAAGTCGACGTGCACCCGGGCGCAGAACGCATTCACGCTGTCGGCCAGCGAGATGTTGCCATCAAACGACGACCGTGCGTAATCGGCGAGTTGCTGCGATCGTTTGACGAGCGGTGAGTCGAGCGAGAACTCGACCATGTCCAGATCGTCAGCACCGGCCTGGGCCGCTGTGCGTGACGTCCAGGGGCGGCGAAGGTCCAGGTTCGGGCGCACTCACGTTGGACGGTTCGGCGAGCCCGTCGAGTTCGGGGACATCGGCGGTACCTGGTGTGTGGCCATGCTGGAAGAATCTGCTGCAGCGGCGTGCCTCGGCCTCGGCCGCGTTCACCTGGAACGTGTCGTACGAGCGCCCGGCGGGATGCGACACCTCGTAGGTGCAGCCACCGACGGACTTCGAACTCCAGCGATCGATGAGATCGAACACAAGCGGACCATGTGCGTCGATGGTCGGGCGCAACGCGGACCACGGTGCCCAAGCCTCGAAACGGATTCCCGCGACACCGGTGCCGGGCGTGCTGGTGGTGTGCAACGGCACCGGTATGCCGTTGCAAGTCAGGATGTGGCGAGCCTCGTTGAACCCTTCGACCAGCACCTGCATCCGTTCGACCGACAAGTCGACGTACCAGGGCAGGAGGTATCGGTCAGACAGATCTGTCCCCCACCGCACGAGGCGACCAGCGTAGGGCTCGTCCCAGAATCGGGCGACCAGCGCGCGGACAAGCAACGACTGGACCAGTGCCATCTGCGGATACGGCGCCATCTCGAAGGCTCGAAGCTCCACGGTGCCCAATCGGCCACGATCGCTGTCGGGGCTAAAGAGTTTGTCGACGCAAAACTCGGAACGGTGAGTGTTGCCGGTGAGGTCGACGAGTACATGCCGGAGCAGGCGGTCGACCAACCACGGCGGCACGTCGTCACCTTGCCGGCGGAGTTCGACGAAGGCGATTTCGAGGCCGTAGACCGTGTCGACGCGACCCTTATCAACGCGAGAAGCCTGGCTGGTGGGCCCAATGAACTGGCCAGAGAACAGATACGACATCGCAGGATGGTGCTGCCAGAAGGTGACCATGCTCGCAAGTAGGTCGGGGCGGCGCAGCATCGGGCTGTCGGCCGGTGTGGCTCCGCCAAGGGTGACATGGTTGCCGCCGCCAGTGCCGGTGTGGCTGCCGTCGAGAGTGAACTTCTCGGTGCCGAGCCGCGTGAGCCTGGCTTGTTCATGCAGCGTCTCGATGAGGTGCCAAATTCCCCTCCATGACGAGGTGGGTTGCACGTTCACTTCGATGACGCCGGTGTCCGGCGTGACGATCAACGTGCCGAGTCGCGGGTCGCGTGGCAGCGGGTACCCCTCGATCACGACGGCGCATTCGAGTTCGCTGGCAACCGCCTCGACAACGCTCTGCAGCTCGACTGCGTGGTCGGCGTTTTCGAGTGGTGGAAGAACGACACGGAGATGGCCGTCGGGAGCCGAAGACCGAGGGGTGAGTCGCCAGCGATCAAGCACATGCGCTCGCGTCGCAGGTTCCACGAGGCCGTACGCCACCCAGTGCCGTCTTGTGCGGGATGCAGCGGGATGACGAATCCGGTCGGGTCGGTGGTCACCGGCCCGCGGAGCCGTTCGACCAGCCGGACTCGGGCGTCAAGCTCGTCGATCTGATCGACGTCGGCAGGTTCGGCGTCGGCCGTCGGCGGATCTCCGCCAGGAAGCCGCGCCTCACGCCAGACCTGGTCGATTGGATCCTCGAATGCCGGGATGACCCGATCAGTGTCGATTCCGAAGCCTGCAGCGATCGCGTCGGCGAAACGTTGCGCATCCTCGACGGTCGCTGTGCCCTGCTGCGCGGGGTCTGCAAGCAGGTCGCCTCGCGCCCACAAGGGTTTGTCGTCGTTTCGCCACACGATGCCCATTTGCCACCGAGGAAGTGGTTCCCCGGGGTACCACTTGCTCTGGCCATGCTGGATCAACCCGCCGGTGGTGGATTTGTCGTGCATCTGCTGAGCCAATTCATACGCCAGCACCCGCTTGTCGTGGCCGTCGGCTGCGGTGTTCCACTGCGCGCCCTCCATGTCGTCGATGAAGACAAAGGTGGGCTCACCGCGCATCGTCAGCCTGACGTCGCCCGCTTCGAGTCGTTCGTCGACTTTCTCGCCGAGCTTGTCGATGCGCGCCCATTGTTCCGGCGTGTACGGCAAGGTGACGCGAGGGTCCTCGCGAACGCGGCGGACAACGTTCGAGAAGTCGAACTCCACCTCGGCGAAGTTGGTCCGGCCCGAAATCGGCGCCGTCGTCGTCTGGTGTGGGGTGCACGCGGGTGGGATGTGACCCTCACCTGCAAAAAGACCGGACGTTGGGTCGAGGCCAACCCAGCCTGTGTCGCGGCACGACCCGATGCCGCGCGTGAGGGTGTCCTCGGGTGTCTGCACGCCTGGTTCCATTCGGATCGAATAGGCGATGTCGTTGTAGAGGCGCCGGTTCAATTCGACGAGGAAGCCGGCAATCGCGATGCCGCCGTCGGGTAGCCGAACACCGGAGAGCCACTTCGTCAGCTCAGGGCCGGCTGGCCCCTCGGGCTGGAGGTACAGCTCGAGGTCTCT
>Ga0075109_1001359_pt1 | contig 15254 bp, 13 predicted proteins | sample AntAceMetag02UKD_FD_69798 | JGI IMG/M metagenome (GOLD analysis project Ga0075109, IMG submission 69798) | Saline lake microbial communities from Ace Lake, Antarctica - Antarctic Ace Lake Metagenome 02UKD | ecosystem: Environmental > Aquatic > Non-marine Saline and Alkaline > Saline | place...
TTCGTGCCTTTGCACGTCGAAACTGACATCGCGAATGGCTTTCGTACCGCCGAAGGACAGACTCAACTGTGAAACTTCAAGAATCGGATCGCTCATCAGCTCAGCCACCTCTTCCGCCGCCGGTACTGTTTGACATCTCGTAAAGAAGTGCGCTCATCGCCGCGAAGGCCAAGGTAGAACTCCTTGACATCGTCGTCTTCACGTAGTTCTTCGACCGGCTTGTCCATCACAATGCGCCCGGTCTCCATGACGTAGCCGTGGGTGGCAACGGAGAGAGCCATCGCAGCATTTTGTTCAACCAAAAGCACCGTGGTGCCACTTGCGTTGATCTGAGCAATCAGGTCGCGAAGTTGTTGCACGATCTTGGGTGCCACACCGAGTGAGGGTTCATCGAGGAGGAGGTACTTGGGGCCAGACATTAGGGCGCGACCAATGGCGAGCATTTGTTGCTCTCCACCGGAGAGGTAACCGGCCGTGGCTTTTCGGCGTTCAGCGAGGATCGGAAACATGTCGTAGGTGCGGGCGAGCCCGGCACTGACATCGGAGCGTGCGGCGGTATGACCTCCGGCCCGAAGGTTTTCCTCAACGGTAAATTCGCGAAAAATGCGTCGCCCCTCCATCGTCTGGCCAATGCCGGCCTGCACGATCTGGGGGGCAGTTTTGCCGCTGATCTGTTCACCATCGAGCATGACGCGGCCCTTGCTGATGCGCCCACGATGGACGTCGAGCAGTCCGGTGATGGCACGCAGCACGGTGGTTTTCCCCGCACCGTTGGGCCCGAGTAGCGCTACGACGGAACCTTCCGGAACCTGGATACTCACCCCCTTGAGAACAAGGATGACGTCTTCGTAGACGACCTCGAGGTTTTCTAGTGCCAGCACTGACGCCTCCACCCGCTGTTTCAGTGATTTCGAAGAACCGTTACCCGCCTGTGACCAGTCCGCCAACAATGGTGAACAGATGCGGGCACCATGCATACTGTCAAGAACTAGCGCTCGTGTGTGTTCTTTGAAATATTTGAATAACTAGGTAGTGCATCGCGCACTCACATGAGTGATCTGCGCGGGACGGCCACAGGGGCCAGGAGATCGACTCGAATCGGGAGGACACGTGATCTCACGAAAGATAAGGCTGTCGCTTGCGGGAATCGGTGCAGCAGCACTGGTGCTTAGCGCCTGCGGCGGTAGCAGCGACGATGGTGGAACTTCCACCGCTAGCCCGGATCCCACCGGCACCCAGTCCAATATCGTGACCGGAACCGGTGTCACCAGCGAACCGTGTCCGGGCAGCACCAATCCCGACAACGGTTGCATTTATCTCGGCGTCATCTCCGATCTCACCGAGGGCCCCTTCGTGCCCTTGGCCCTTGAGGTTGTGAAGGGTCAGGAAGCGTTCTGGAAGACCATTAATGATGCCGGCGGCGTCAATGGTTTTGATGTCAACGTTTCGCAGAACACCCGCGACAACAAGTACGACCCCGCGGTACACAGCCAGGAATATCGCGCGATTGAACCCAATATTCTTGCCCTCGCCCAGACCCTCGGTACCCCCCAGACCCAGGCGATTCTGCCGGACATGGATGCCGACAACGTGATCGGTGTTCCCGCATCGTGGTGGTCAGGCTGGCAGTTCTCCGCCGATGACTTCGGCGTGGTCTTGGAGTCCGGTGCGTCCTACTGCATGCAGGCCATGAGCGGTATGGACTGGTATGTGGAGAACAACGGCGCTATCGAGACGATTCTTTCGGTCGGCCCCCCCGGTGACTACGGTGGTGACTTCTCCGCAGGCACCGAAAAGTGGGCTGAGGCGAACGGCGTGGAGTTCCTTGGTTTCGTTGAGCAACTCCCCAACTCCATCGCTGGCAACCAGGATGCTGCCGTGCAGCAGATCTTGGCAGCCAACCCTGATGTGGTGACTCTGGGCACCGGCCCGGCTGAGGTTGCCGAAATCGTGGGCAAGGCAGTCGCAAGTGGCTACGCCGGCAAGTTTGTCGGTGCTGCCCCCACCTGGAACCCGATCCTGCTGCAGACCGCTGCCGCTCCGGCACTGTTGGCCACCCTGGTCAACGTGGGCACAACGCCTTCCTTTGGTAGCACCGATTCACCTGCCATGCAGGCAATCATCGCTTCCACCGGCGGCACCCCGCCCGCGAACGATGGTTACACCTACGGCTGGGTCTGGCAGTACCCGATGCTGGCAGCACTGCAGAAGGCCGCCGCTAGCGGCGACCTGACCCGAGAGGGCCTGCGCGCTGCGGTAGCCGATGGCGTTGAGGTTGACTACCAGGGCGCACTGCCCAATGTCACCGTCAATGGCCCCTCAGCTCTCGTTGACCGCTCGGTGACCGTTGCGGCACCCGACGAGGCGGGGGAATTGGGTCTACGCACCCTCGAGGTGAGTTACCTCGGTCCGACTGCGGAGGCGTATGACTACAGCGCGCCATGTTCGGGTGCGTGAATTCGATAACGATTGTCACGTCACGCGTGGGCTGAAAAGCCGCCGCTAAGTCGTCATACAGCGCCGCTAGATTGGTGAACCTGCTTGCGGGTCCATCACATCTGGTGGCGCTGTATGGCGTTGTGCCCCCGGGGGCATTGCCGAGGGGAGTGAACCGGTCACGTATCGTAGGAACTCTTTGCTGGACTCATGTTCGGCTCTTCCGCTGTCAATCAAAAGGTTTGTGTGTCTGTTCATAGGTCGCCTACGGTCTGGTTTACCCTGCGTCACCCTCGGCTACTGACCCGAGAAACACTCGCCGGTCTCGTTGTGGCCCTAGCCCTCATCCCCGAGGCGATCGCGTTTTCGATCATCGCCGGCGTTGACCCTCGCGTGGGGCTGTTTTCCAGTTTCATCATGGCAATCACGATTGCCTTCGTAGGTGGCCGCCCAGCCATGATTACTGCAGCAACCGGCGCTGTCGCACTCGTTATCGCACCCGTCATGCGTGACTACGGCATTGAATATTTCATTGCCACCGTCATTTTGGCCGGCATCCTGCAGATTCTTTTCGCGGTGGCTGGAGTGTCCCGGCTCATGCGGTTCATCCCTCGCAGCGTCATGATCGGTTTCGTTAACTCACTTGCAATTTTGATATTTCTTTCCCAACTGCCCCAGCTCATTGACGTGCCATGGCAGGTGTATCCGCTCGTTGTTCTTGGATTAGCAGTCATGGTGTTCTTGCCGCGGCTCACCAATGTGGTGCCCGCACCACTGGTCGCCATCGCGATCTTGACCATCATCACAGTCACGATGGCGGTGGCAGTTCCCACCATCGGCGATCAGGGAGAACTACCCCGTTCACTGCCGACCCTTTTCGTTCCCAACGTTCCCATCAGCTTCGAGACGCTCTCCATCATTGCCCCCTTCGCGATTGCCATGGCCCTCGTCGGCATCTTGGAATCACTTATGACGGCTCGTTTGGTAGACGACATCACCGACACTGGCTCCTCAAAGACCCGCGAAACCTGGGGCCAGGGTGTGGCCAACATGGTGTCGGGTTTCTTTGGCGGCATGGGTGGTTGCGCCATGATCGGGCAGACGATGATCAACGTACGCGTGAGTGGTGCGCGAACGCGGGTGTCTACCTTCCTCGCCGGAGTCTTCCTCCTGGTGCTCATTATGGGTTTCTCGCCCATCGTGGCCATCGTCCCCATGGCGGCTCTGGTTGCGGTGATGATCATGGTCTCGGTTGCCACCTTCGACTGGCACAGTGTGCGCTGGTCGACCCTGCGTCGAATGCCCAAGAGTGAAACGACCGTCATGTTGGCCACGGTGATTGTGGTCGTCGTCACGCACAATCTTGCGATCGGCGTCATCGTCGGTGTTGTTACTGCATCGGTACTCTTTGCTCGTCGCGTCGCTCACCTCGCGAACGTGGAACGAACCGAACCGGTAGCGGATGAACAATCCGTGACCTATCACGTCACCGGGGAATTATTTTTTGCATCAAGTAATGACCTCACGACGCAATTCGACTACGTGGATGACCCTGCCGAGGTGATCATCGACATGTCGCAGTCCCATATCTGGGACGCATCCACCGTGGCAGCCCTGGACTCCGTGGTCACCAAATACGAACGCTATGGAAAATCAGTTCAGATCGTGGGACTAAACACATCAAGTGCGGCGATGCATGATCGGTTGTCGGGTGAACTCAAGGTGCTGGAATAATGACTGGGAGAAAAAGTCATGAAGATGCCAGATGAATCAATCGTTCTATACGGGGCTGATTGGTGCCCAGACTGTCGACGTAGCAAAGCTTTTCTCGCTGATCAGCGCATCGCGTATATCTATGTTGACTTAGAGAAGCAGCCCGATGGCGTAGACGATGTGCTTGCCTATAACGACGGTAAGCAGATCATTCCCACGATCGTTTTCCCCGATGGCAGTCATCTCGCCGAACCAAGCAATGAAGAACTGGCAGAAAAGCTTGGGCTTGCTCGCTCAGCAGTAGAGAACACCTACGACGTCGTCATTGTCGGTGGTGGGCCTACCGGCCTGACGACCGCGATCTACACCGCGCGAGAAGATCTCAGCACCCTCGTGGTTGAACGCTCCGGGCTCGGCGGGCAGGCGGGCATCACCGAGCGGCTTGATAACTACCCCGGCTTTCCCGAGGGCGTGGGCGGTGGCGAATTAGCTTCAAGGTTTGTCGAGCAAGCGCAGCGTTACGGCGTGGAACTCCTTGCGGCCGTGTCGGTCTCTCGCATTAGCCAAGAGGGCGGAAAGCTTCAGGTTGGGCTCTCGACCGGGCAGTCCATTACGGCTGGAGCAGTTGTGATCGCCACGGGGTCGCGATATCGGCGTACTGATGCGCCAGGAGAGGCTGATCTGATCGGTGCAGGCGTTCATTTCTGCGCTACCTGCGATGGGCCCTTCTACAAGGATGCCGAGCACGTTGCGGTGATTGGTGGCGGTAATTCCGGACTAGAGGAGGGTCTCTTCCTCACGAAGTTTGCACGTAAGGTCACTGTGATCGAGCGCGGGAAAAATTCGAAGGCGTCGAAGATTTTGCAGCGCAAAGTGGCTGATCATCCACAGATGCAGGTAATGAACGACACCGAACTATTGTCCTTCCTCGCAAGCGAGGATGGCCGCTTGCTGGGCGTGCTCGTACGCTCGGCGGGCCAAGAGCAACAGATTGACGTGACTGGTGCCTTTGTCTTCATCGGACTTGATCCCAACACCGGCTGGTTGGATGGCCTCCTTGAACTAGATGACAAAGGGTTTATCGTGACCAATCGCATGATGGAAACTTCGATGCCTGGCGTTTATGCAGCAGGTGATGTGCGTGCTGGGTCCACCAAACAGTTGGCCTCCGCGGTGGGCGAAGGTGCTTCGGTGGCAATGCAAATCAGGATGGCGGACTCGCTGAACTAGCGGCCGACTCTGTGGGCCTGAGAGTGGGTGAGAGGCCTGAGTTGGTCGGTCCGTCATCGGTGAAGGCGATGCCGATCAGTATTCCAGCGATGAGGCTGATTGCGAGAGCGAGAGCGGTTCCCCAGACGCGAAGACTCAACATGGGTACCTCCCGTTGCGATGTGGTCATGTGCCCGGTTTGTGCGTCATAACGTCAATGCTCAGTGTAGGCGTTGACTCTCCCACCGGTGTCGCACAGGATAGGCGGTGGAGTACGCCCGCGTTGTCGGGGCGCGCGTTGAGGTGGTCACCGGCTATGTCATCCCCATAACCATCTTTCTCACTCCAAGTTTTACCGATGCCGACTATCACCGAGAGGCTCAAGCGCAACTAGATGCAACATTGCAGGGTGCGCTGGATGCGGCATCTGACACCGAAGTGGATGTGCATTCTCATGTTGTTCCCGTTCGACCCGGTTTGGCGTTGCATAATGCTGCACAGGATGCGCACATGGTGATTTGGGTCCGCACCGCTAGCTGGCTAGGTAAGCCACCGCGGCGGCAATTTCTTCTGGCCGGCCAAGGCGACCCATGGGCGTCACTTCAAGCAGCATCTGCTCAATCGGTGTGCCGCGAGCCTGATCACATCCTGGTGCATAAACACCGCGTTTGCGCCCATCTCCCGCAGTGAATCGGCGAGGGGTTCACCGTCGGAAATATCGGTGAGTAAGACGGTGGCCTGTTCGTTGGCGAGCCGGTGGGCGGTTGCCGCACCGATACCGCTCGCCGCTCCGGTGACGATCGCGACACGACCATTGAGTCGCTGCAGGTGAGCCCCCTTCATTGCATTCTAGGAAGTGTTATTCGCCACCGATGTCGATGCGGTAGGCCTGGTGAAAGACGTCGTCGGCGAGGCCTTGATGGGCGCGCAGACGCTGGGTGAGGCCGCTCACTAGCGCAGCCGCTTCGTCGGTGGCATCGGGATCTCCAGAAAGTTCACCCACGCGCTGGCGTGCCTCGCGGATAAGACTGCCGAGGCGATCGTGTTCGATCTCTAGTTGAGCAACGGCGGGCGCAACTCGCGGCGCATCGGAGAGGACCTGGGAATGGAATCCGCCGGGACCTTCAACATCGGCACGGTGCAGTGCGAGCTGATCATCGAGTCGATCGAGTTCTTGGGCTAGTCCGACCCACCACACGGCGGTGCGTTCTGCGACGGCGAGGTGGGCATCAATGCGATCAAGCTCGGCCCCGCTCATGGGCGTTTTCATTTCAGGCATGCTGGCATTCATCAGCAACCTTTCTCGCTTGGGCGACCGGTTTGGACGCGTGAACTCCAGCGACCGGATAGGTCGGGGTAGTTCGGGGTCGTGCACTTGTAGTCAGATTGAACCCCCTCTACCGTCGCAGGCAACACCCGGGCACGTGTTGTCTTGTCTCGTTCGTGTCATTTTCAGATCACAGCGCCCATGGAGGTCGGTCGATCAGGCGGCTCTCACCACGGCGTACAGTCCGGCGCGTGCCATCGGCTGACCAAGAAATCCACGCCTTCACCAGCGGGCCACGCCAACGCCTAGCCCTCTACGCAACGGTAGGTTCACTGGGCCGTGCCGCCACGAGCGGTCTGCCCTCAGCTTTGGTGTTGGCCATGATCAGCATTGGCGGTACAGCCGCCGACGGTGCGGTTATGGTCGCGGCCCTGACCGCGGTGGCCGGCTTGATAGGACCACTGACTGGCGCTGCCATTGATCGGCTGGAATTCCCCCGCCGGGGATACCTCGCCGGCGTCATCGTTCTGATCATTGGCAGCGCTGCCCTCGTTATCGGCATCGGACAGTGGCCACTTCCCGTCCTCATTGCGGTTGCCGCATTGACCGGTCTGGCCCAACCCGTGTTTACCGGTGCGTGGAGCGCACAGGTTCGTCGCGTGGTTCCTGATATGCCCTTGGCGCGCGTGTACGCGATAGATGTGGGCACTTACAACGTCGCTGAAATCGCTGGGCCCGCTCTAGTGGGTGTTGCGTTCATTGTTGATGCTTCGGTTCCGGGTGCGGCATCGGTTGAGGTTGTTTTGGGTCTCTATCTCGTCACGGCACTACTCCTTCCCTTGGTTCCGATCCCACCCCGTTCGGCCACGCATAGCGGACCGGTTATTCCCTTCGGTCGAACGCTCGCTCAAATGCGCGTCATGTGGTCGTCATTATCACTGCGACGCAATACATTTATCGGCACAATTTCCTTTGGAGCCTTTGGCTTTATCGTCATCGGATCACCGCTGCTTGGTGAAGACCTCGCTGGTGATGCCGGGTTCGGAGCCTTGCTCCTCGCCATGATCGCTGGCGGGGCGCTGATGGGCACTATCTGGTTGGCCCGTGCACCCATTGTGCGTGTGGGTCCGGGAACCATGGCGATTTTTACCACCCTGCTACTGGCCGCTGTCTTGCTCGGTATCGCGGCAGCGCCCACGATGACCGTTGCCTTCGTACTCGCGGTGGTGTTCGGAGTCGTCCAGGCACCGCAACTGACGGGTGTGTTTCAAGTGCGCGACCGCGAGTCTCCGCAGCAGGCGCGCAGCCTTGTTTTCGCAACGGCAGCATCCCTTCGTACGGGTGCCTTCGCTATCGGATCGCTCACCGCAGGTGCATTGGTTGAGTCTGGATGGCGACCAATTTTCGTCGCTGCCGCCCTCACTCAAATCCTGTCGGTAGTCCTGGGGTTACTCTTTGCAGCGCGGCAACATCGTCGACCGAATTCCCGGTAGACACGGCCTGAGTTTTCAAAGGGGGTTACCGGTGATCGATAGAGATCGACTCCAGGTTCTACTCAGTGATGAACGCTCCAGGTATCTCGATCGCACGCCCGCATCCCGCGAGCTTTTTTCTTCGGCGGAGAACCTGTTTGGTCGTGTGCCGATGACATGGATGAATAAGTGGTCGGGGGGATATCCGCTGTACCTCGCCGCGGCTCAGGGCAATCGGGTAACGGATGTGGACGGTAATGAGTATGTTGATTTTGCCCTTGGCGACACCGGTGCCATGGCTGGGCATTCCCCGGCGGCAACCGTTGCCGCTGTCCAACACCGAATCGGTGAACTGGGTGGCGTGACCACCATGATGCCTACGGCCGACGCCCAGTGGGTTGCCGCGGATCTCGCTCGAAGGTTCACCCTTCCGCTGTGGTCATTCACGTTGACGGCAACCGACGCCAATCGCTGGGCGTTGCGCATCGCCCGGATGATTACCGGTCGGCCCAAGGTCTTGGCATTTTCCTACTGCTATCACGGCAGTGTTGACGAGACTTTCGTGGTCACCGGCCCCGAGGGCGAAGTTGCACTGCGTGCGGGAAATGTGGGCGCGCCCATCGATATTGATCGCACCACGCGGGTCGCTGAATTTAATGATCTTGCCTCGGTTGAAGCGGCACTCTCCCACGGTGATGTTGCCGTGTTGATCACCGAGCCTGCGCTGACCAATATTGGCATTGTCCTTCCGGAGCCAGGATTTATGACGGGGTTGCGCGAATTATGTGACCGCTATGGCACCTTGCTGCTCATTGACGAAACGCACACGATTTCTGCTGGTCCCGGTGGCTGCACGGCAGAATGGTCGTTACGCCCCGACATGGTGGTGATTGGCAAGAGCATCGGCGGTGGAGTGCCAAGTGGCGCCTATGGCCTTTCGGCCGAGGTAGCAAATGCGATCGCGATGCATGCAGAAGCCGATCTCGTAGACGTGGGCGGAGTGGGCGGCACCCTGTCTGGCAACGCGATGTCTACCGCTGCGATGCGGGCCACACTGGAACATGTCTTTACCGATGAGGCATTTGCACACATGGTGTCACTCGGCGATCGATTTAGAGCCGGAGTGGCCAATGCATTGGACACCCATCAGGTGCCGTGGTCGGTAAGTCAGGTGGGCGCCCGAGCTGAGTATCGTTTCACCACCCCGGCGCCGCGGACCGGATCTGAATCTGCCGATGCGCACGATGAAGTTCTGGAAGAGTTCATGCATTTGTTCATGGCAAATCGAGGGGTGCTGATGACGCCCTTCCACAACATGGCCCTGATGTGTCCGGCCACCTCGGCAGTCGACGTGGACCTACATACATCTCTTTTTGGTGAAGCGCTGGCACGGCTCACCAACTCCACGCCCTAGCGGAGACCGCTATCGGCAGGATGACCGGAGCAAGTTAGGACCAAAGTCCCGGTGAATATGGACCCTTGCCGGATTCCTGTGTCTATTCACAGGTGAATGCTGGGGGCATGGAAGCACTTGATCTTGCCCGCTGGCAATTCGGCATTACCACGGTGTATCACTTCCTTTTCGTCCCGCTCACGATCGGTGGCGCATTTTTTGTCGCTGCCTTTCAAACGGCCTGGGTGCGAACGGGCAACGTCAAATACCTTCAGCTCACCAAGTTTTTCGGAAAACTCTTTCTCATTAACTTTGCGATGGGCCTGGTCACCGGAATCGTTCAGGAATTCCAGTTCGGGATGAACTGGAGCGTTTACAGCCGATTTGTCGGAGATGTCTTTGGTGCACCCCTGGCGATGGAGGGACTGCTGGCCTTCTTCATGGAGTCAGTTTTCCTCGGGCTGTGGATATTCGGTTGGGATCGACTACCCAAGGGCATTCACCTTGCCACCATCTGGGCGGCGGCAATAGGGACTTTGGCATCGGCCTATTTCATTCTGGCTGCCAACTCCTGGATGCAGCATCCGGTGGGCTACCTCATCGACGATGAAACTGGCCGTGCCGTGCTGAACGACATCGGTGCGGTGCTGTTTCAAGATACTGCCGTCGTCACTTTCTTCCACACAATGTTCGCCTCCTTCATGACCGCCGGTGCGGCGGTGGCGGCAGTGGCCGGCTACAAGATGGTGAAGGGCCGACAGATCAACGTCTTTCGCCCAGCGGTTAAGTCGGCTTCCATCGTGATGATTGTTGCTGCCGTGGGTCTTTCCATCACCGGAGACATGACGTCGAAGATCATGGTGGAGCAGCAACCCATGAAGATGGCTGCAGCCGAGGGACTGTACGAAACCGAGAGTCAGGCGCCGTTCTCGATCCTCACGATTGGTGAGATTAACGGCAACAGTGCCGATTGTGTGCTGTGTGTTCCCGGCCTTCTCTCTTTTCTGGCCACCGGTTCCTTTGATGGTGAAGTGCAGGGCATCAATGATATTCAAGCGGAGTATGAACAGCGATTCGGCGCCGGAGTGGATTACCGACCCATCGTGCCCGTGACCTACTGGTCGTTCCGCCTCATGATCGGACTCGGCCTGCTCGGTGCTCTGTTTGGCATGTGGTCACTGTGGCGCTATCGCGGTGATCGAACGCCAAACTCCAATGGGCGCATGGGTAAATTCTATGTGTTGGCCGCGACCACAGTGGTACTAGCGCCGCTGGCCGCCAACAGCGCTGGTTGGATCTTCACGGAAATGGGTCGCCAACCCTGGGTGGTCTTTGGTGAACAATTCACTTCAGCTGGGGTGTCCCCCCTGGTGAGTCCGTTGGAGGTGTGGATCTCGCTGATCGGTTTCACCGTGGTGTACGCGGTGCTCGCCTTTATCGAAGTGAAATTACTGCTGTATTACATCCGGAAGGGAGCACTTGAGCGAGATGAACTGGTCGAGGATCCCTATGCCGATGCCGTCGCCGCGGAGAACTCTGACGACGACGACCGAACCCTGTATTTCGCTTACTAGGCTGATTGAGTAGAGGACATCATTATGGATCTGGTCACCTTTTGGTTCATCCTTATCGCAGTCTTGTGGGTGGGCTACTTCGTTCTGGATGGTTTCGATCAGGGTGTCGGGATTTTGCTTCCCTTCATTGGCACCGACGATCTACGTCGGCGGGTGATGATCAATACGGTCGGACCGGTGTGGGATGGCAATGAGGTGTGGCTACTTGTGGCCGGTGGCGCCACTTTTGCGGCTTTCCCACTGTGGTACGCAACCATGTTTAGTGGCTTTTACCTGGCACTGTTCATTATTTTGCTTGCCTTAATTCTGCGCGGAGTAGCTTTTGAATTCCGTGGGAAACGAGACTCCGATCGCTGGCGCGCCAACTGGGACCGGGCGATCTTCATCGGATCTGTCGTGCCGGCGACACTTTTTGGTGTCGCCTTCGGCAACGTGGTGGGTGGTTCGCCAATCTCACCTATCGAAACGACACTGCCAACGGGGACGGCTAATGACTTGAACTTCACCGGCTCGTTCTTTGATCTACTCAACCCGTTCTCGCTGCTGCTCGGGGTCATGACACTGCTGGTCTTCACCACTCACGGCGCGATCTTTCTAGCATTGAAGACCCGCGGCGAGGTGCGAACGGCAGCCAGACAGGCAGCGCTTCGCGTGGGAGTTGCTGCCGCCGTCGTTGCGGTTGGCGCACTGTTATGGGCCCAGGCATTCTCCGGGCGCGTGGCGGTGACGTTGCCGATGGTGCTCCTCGCCGCGGTGGCTTTTCTTGGTGCACTGGCCGCGACGCTGCGCAATCGTGACGGCTGGGCATTCATCCTGACTTCGGTGACGATCGCGCTGGCAGTGTCTTCGCTCTTCGTTGGCATGTATCCCAACGTGATGGTGAGTTCCATTGATGAGGCGTTCAACCTCACCGTTTTCAATGCCTCTAGCCAGGAGTACGCCTTGATGATCATGACGTGGGTGGCTGTGATCATGACGCCGGTTGTGCTGGTGTACCAGGGCTGGACCTACTGGGTGTTCCGCAAGCGCATCAGCACCTCCATGATTCCACCGCATCCCCCAACGGGCCGGGCAGATGATCGCTATACTGGCCGGGTCAGTTCCTAGCGACACTTCGGGGGGTACGCGCCTAAGGCGCACACAGTCGCGGGATGGTGCTAATCCGGGGGGACCGGCACCATCCCGCCCCCCGAGCGCGGTTCTGTGTTGTCGGTGAAACGACCATCTTGATCTTTGCCGGAACCTCCATTCAAAGGGCAGGATGACACGGTGAAACCACTAGACCCTCGGCTCCTGCGTTACGCCCGCAGCACCCGTGGTTTCGTCGTCCTTGCCGTAGGGCTGGGCATCGTCATGGCGATCCTGGTGATTATTCAGGCCCGCCTGCTAGCAACCGCGATCGTCGACGTGGCTCAGGGCCGCGCCACGCTAGCGACCTCTGTGCCGATTCTGATTGCACTTACGGCCACAATCGCGGTCCGGGCCATCGTGTCGTGGATCGCGGAGGCTGCGGCGTATCGGACAAGTGCCAAGGCTAAGGCTGAACTTCGTGCCGCTGCGATGGATCATGTATTGCGACTGGGCCCGCATGGTCCAGCCGGCACAGATCCAGGGGGTGTGGCCAGCCTCCTCACCCGCGGGATTGATGCCCTCGACACGTACTTCGCTCGCTATCTCCCGCAACTATTTCTGGCGCTCATCGTGCCGGCAGCCATCATCGCGACGGTAATTGGTTTCGACCTCGTAAGCGCGATCATCATCGCGGTCACGTTACCCATCATTGTCGTCTTCATGATCTTGATCGGTCTCTACACTCGATCTCGAGTGGACCGGCAATGGCAGACACTTGCTCGACTGAGTGGTCATTTCCTTGATCTGGTGGCCGGGCTGCCGACCCTAAAAGTGCTGGGGCGGGCGAAAAAACAGGCCCAGGCGATTGAAGACATTGGCGATCGGTATCGCAGCACCACCATGGGGGTGCTGCGAATTTCGTTTTTGTCCTCCTTCGCTCTGGAGTTGCTCGCCAGCCTGTCCGTGGCGCTCGTTGCCGTCACGATTGGTGTGCGACTGGTGGAGGGCGGGATAGCCTTTTCCACCGCCCTTTTCGTGTTGATTCTGGCGCCTGAGGCATATCTGCCGCTGCGCATGGTGGGCCAGCATTTCCACGCTGCGGCAGAAGGTCTCGGTGCTGCCGATGAGGTGTTCACGATCCTGGAAATCCCACTGCCATCCCAGGGTTCGGAAACGACGATTCCCCAGCCCCTCAGTCTTCGTTGCGTAAACGTCACCGTTACCTATCCCCATCGAGATAGTCCGGCGCTATTTCCCACAACGGTTGATATTTCCCCGGGCAGCGTCACAGCACTGATTGGCACAAGTGGAGGTGGCAAGTCGACGTTTCTTGCCGCTCTGCTCGGTTTCGTTGCCCCGACCGGTGGAGTCATCACCGTTCGTGATGCGGAATCGAAAAACCGACAGAGTTTCGGTAAACGAGACATTGATTTGCAATTGATTGATCCTGAGCATTGGCGCGCGCGGGTGGCCTGGGTCCCGCAGTCACCACAGCTCGTCGCGCCCTGGGCTGGTGACCGACCCACCGTGTTGGATGTGGTGCGGCTGGGTCGACCCGATGCCACCAGCGACGAAGTTCGCAGCGCACTGGCGCAGGCGGGTGTACTTACTGAGATCGAGGCCATGCCCGAAGGGATGACCACGCAGATCACTGAGGGCGGGGTGGGGCTTTCGGCCGGCCAAGTGCGTCGCCTCGCCTTAGCCCGCGCACTGCTGCGAAAGGCTGATCTTCTTCTACTTGATGAACCTACTGCAGCCTTGGATGGAGTGAGCGAAGCCGCCGTGGTGCAGGCAGTTCGGGCTGCTGCTGATGCTGGAGCTGCCGTTGTGGTTGTCGCACATAGACCCGCACTGATTGATATCGCCGACGTGATCGTTCATGTATCTGCCCCGACGCTTCGGCAGGATCTGACGCTGAATTCTGGCGAGGATCTCATCAATGCTGAGCGTGCGGTGGCGAAGTCTGCTCGAACCAACATCACCGATACGGGCTGGTGATAGCCATGTCAGACGCTGTACAGGTGTCACAAGATCAGGCTCGAGGACCGCTGTGGCGTATCGCTGCGGCCATGAGCACTCAGCGCAAGCGGCTTAGCGGGGCAGCCCTGCTGGGTTTCGTGGCCTCGGCTAGCGCGGTGGCTTTGCTGGCCACATCGGGGTGGCTCATTTCTTTTGCAGCCCAGATGCCACCGGTACTTGCCCTCGGTGTCGCTGCTGTCCTGGTGCGAGCCTTCGCCCTGTCTCGTTCGGTTTTTCGATACGCAGAACGACTCCTCGGTCACGACTCGGCCTTCCGTGCCCTCACCACACTGCGCGTTGCGATCTACCAACGGCTGGAACTCCTCGCACCGGTGGGCCTAACCCGATTTAGTCGCGGCGATCTGCTGGCCAGGCTCGTGGCTGATATCGATACGGCAATGGATCTGCCGTTACGGGTCATCTTGCCCTGGGCGCAGGCGGTTTTGGTCAGCATTGCCACGGTGGCCTTCGTGCTTTGGCTCGACATCGGTGCCGGTATCGCCATCGCAATCGCCCTAGCCATCGGTGTTTTGGTCGTTCCCGCGCTGATAGCCGCCATCGCACGACGAGCGCAAGCACGGTTGGCGCCGTTGCGCGGTGAACTCAGTAGCGGTGTGGTGACGGCACTGTTCGCGAGCCCCGATCTACTCGCATACGGGGCCACGGGGCAGGCCCTCACGCGAATAGATTCCGTTGATACACAACTCACTCAGGTAGCGCGACGGGAATCAGCGGGCCTCGGTGTTGGTGCCGGTATCGGTGTCCTCATGCAGGGCGCAGCGGTAGTTGCTGCACTGGCGCTCACAATGCCGGCGATCACCTCTGGTCAACTCGCGCCGGTGTGGTTGGCCGTGGTGGCCCTGGTACCCCTTGCCGCCTACGATTTGGTCAGCACACTTCCTGCCTCTGCGCTTGCCCTGCAGCGTGTTCGAGCCTCCAGCAAGCGAATCACGGAGGTCCTTGATGCACCCTTACCGGTGTCAGATCCGGTTCATGCCAGTGGTGTGGCATTGGCTCCCTACGGGGTGCGCTGTACACAACTGACGGCTCGGTGGCGCGAGGACGGTCCCTTCACTCTCCGCGGTATCGACATTGCGATC
>Ga0075109_1001371_pt1 | contig 15149 bp, 10 predicted proteins | sample AntAceMetag02UKD_FD_69798 | JGI IMG/M metagenome (GOLD analysis project Ga0075109, IMG submission 69798) | Saline lake microbial communities from Ace Lake, Antarctica - Antarctic Ace Lake Metagenome 02UKD | ecosystem: Environmental > Aquatic > Non-marine Saline and Alkaline > Saline | place...
AGTCTGACAGAAATTCAGTAACCGTGAACAACAATCCACGATAGATTTCATTCATGGGGTATCATCCCGCCGTAGCTGCCCCCGACTTGAGTAGGAGAGTGCTTGCCTGCGATAGCGGGAGGGTCGGGCTGCATGCCAGACTATAAGCGACCAAGTGAAGGTCTCCCCTCCTTAGCCTGTTTCCATTCACGCGGTGAAACTCCGGTTTGCCTCCATGACGGACTGCAGTCGCTGAGTTCATTTCCGCCCCACCTAACTTCTATCACGCCCGGCCCTCCTTTACTCGTTGCCGGCCGTCGCCCCGTCGTCATCCCGTGCCTTTCAGCCGCATGGAGTCGAGGGAGTGCAAGTTCGCCCAGATGTTGTCCGTGTTGGAATTCACGTGAGCCAAGCAGAACTCCACGACACTCGCCTCGCGCAGTTTGAGCTCCTCGCAGAGGCGATGGATCAGCGCTGGGCGGTGTTTGTTCTCTCCCTCAAACGCGCCCCACCACTTTTTCGCACTGCTCTGGAGTTTAACGTAGCCCAGCGCATCACGTTTAATCGTCTCGATCGCATTCCACAGATCCTCATCCCACCATGCGCTCGGAGCGGTGCCCCCACTTGGCCGCTTCTTGCCCGACGCCAGCACTGGCCGCGGACACGGCGGCACTCCCCTCAAAGCCACGCGGCTCCACTCCGTATCCTGCCGCGCCAAGATTGGCGGACACTTCACCAACTCCGGTGCCACTCCGTCGGCGACACCCGGTCGAGTGATCACCACCTTGCCCCCGCCATCGGCCGCCAGTTCCGGCCAACGGTAGTCCACCGGATCGACCGACTGCCCAATCCTACCTCACCGTCTCCGAACCCTCCGCGACTTCACCACTTCGCGCTCACTCACTCGACCGCCCCCCCGAGGGGCCAGCTCGACAATAAGTTCAACGCAGCCCCGCGAAGTTAACTTATTCCGACCTGCCCCCGTCCGCACCAGAATGAGTGAGGTCGGCACGGAGGACCATTTAACCTTCCATTAAAAGACGGAAATGGGATGCGTTCGACCAATCCCAACGATCGATCAAAAGCGGATTGATGCCTCCGCGTGAGTCTTCACTTCATCGGGCCGATCAGCTCGATAAACGTGCCATCCAGGTCCTGAATCAGCACGAAACTGCGCGCACCATCCGTCCCTAACGGCACCGGAGTCTCGCCCAGCAACTCCACTCCGTGCGCCTTGATCCGCTGCACAAACGGCGTGAGGTCCGTCACATTCAGCGTGATATACTGCATACCAATATTATCCGCGATCGTCTGCTGCGGGGCCCATTTTGCTTTGCTCCCAAACGACATCAATTTCCACTGTGGAGCATTCGGCGAGTCTTCCAACCTGAGCACCGCCACGTCGAGTGGAGTGCCATCCGTGAGGCCCGATTTCTTGGCGAAATCTGTTCCCACGTTAAATCCACCCGTGCGCGTCATCCCCACCACTTCGGTGTAAAATTCCAACGACGCATCGAGATCCGCCACCACGACCCCAATACTAATTAACGGGTCAGAAAATTCACTGTCTTTTGCAGAAGAAAACGAAGCGGTGGTAGCCATAACAAGAAGAGTGATCAGGAATTTTTTCATAACGGAAGAGGAGAAAGGAGAGAATCCTCACCTTAGAATCTAGCCTCCTGCCGGTCAAGAAACCAGCCTCGGCAGCTCTCCATAGAGCCTTCGTGCTCATCGCTGATGGGCTGTGCTCGAGCAGCCGCTAGCAATACCTCTGGCCCTGAGCCCCGACCCCGTAAACTCGATTCAATTCAAACCCTTCGCCTCGCCAAATCGCCCCCGAACCAAAAAACCCGTCACTCACTTACGATAATGCCCACCGCCCCCGAACTAGTCGTCTCCGAATGGCTCAATACCGATTCCGCTCCTACCCTCGCTAACCTTCGAGGTAATGTGGTTCTCATTGAGGCATTTCAAATGCTCTGCCCGGGCTGCGTAAGTCACACGCCTACCGCAGGCCAAGAAAGTGTTCGAAACCGTCAGCCGAGATGACGTTGCCGGATTAGGATTGCACCCCGTTCTCGAACCCCAGTCCGCTCAAGCAACGGCCGGCGATACTCAGTGCATTTTTGCATGAGTACCGTATCCCCTCTGCCCCGTGGGCATAGATCAACTCTCTGGGGCTGGTCCGCTGCCCACGACGATGACCACCTAACGGATGCCGGGAACACCCACTCAACTACTCATCGATCGCCAAGGCCGACTGCGCGCGCAACGATTCGGTCCCGTGGAAGGCCTGCGTCTAAGCATGGAAGTTGGAGCACTTGTCGCGGAGTCGGCGGCAGTTTTAGAACCGCCTCCAAATTACCGCCTCAAAAGGGACTGAATTACGACTAATCAGGATGCACCATTCCGTAGGCTAAAGTTTGGGGTTAGGCCCGGCGGGCTTCCTCCCCTTTTTCGGCGACCCACCGCTAAACTGATTGCCCCTTCGTATCCGATTGAACCCATCGCCGGCGCCCTGCCATCCAAGGGGGATAAAGAGGGCGTCAAACGTACAGATGGACAGTCTCTCACTCTATATCCTTACTTGTCCGCCAACATGTGCACGGTAGCTTTGGCGCCGGCGTAAGCCTGAGCAACGGCGGATCTTTATGCTGTGCGTTTGCCCCTTTTCTCCCTCAACCATTTTGATGCCATCACCAGAACGAACTCAATGCCCACCCGAAAGAAATCCCAGAGCGTCCCCTGTGACCCAGACCACTGCATTCAGGTCCAGGGCGCGCGCGTCCACAATCTGAAGAACATTAACGTCGACCTGCCCCGCAACGCACTCGTCGTTTTCACCGGAATTTCGGGCTCGGGAAAGTCGTCGCTCGCATTCGGGACGCTGTTCGCTGAATCGCAGCGCCGCTACCTCGACTCGGTGTCACCTTACGCGCGGCGATTGATCGATCAAGTCGGCGAACCTGACGTCGATGCCATTAACGGGCTCCCCCCCGCGGTCGCACTCCAACAGCAACGAGGCACCCCGTCCGCCAGATCATCGGTCGGCAGCGTCACCACGATATCCAACGCACTGCGCATGCTCTATTCGCGCGCGGGAACTTATCCGCGTGGTCAGGGAATTTTGTATGCGGACTCATTTTCTCCGAACACACCGGAGGGAGCCTGTCCGCGATGCCATGGTATCGGTCGGGTGTTCGAGGTGACGGAAAAGTTGCTGGTGCCCGATGATACCAAAACGATTCGCGAGCGAGCCATCGCCGCCTGGCCGCCAGCGTGGCAAGGCACAAACCTCCGAGGAATTCTGGTTACGCTCGGGCACGATATCGACATCCCTTGGAAAAAACTGCCAAAAAAAACCCGCGATTGGATTCTCTATACCGATGAAACCCCCTCCGCGCCAGTCTATCCCGGATACAGCGCCGAGGAAGCTCGTCAAGCGATAGCAAACGATGAAGAGCCAAGCTACATGGGCACGTTTTCCGGGGCTCGGCGTTACGTGCTGCACTCGTTCGCGACGACGCAAAGCCAGCTCACCAAGAAGCGGGTTTCCCAATTCATGGAAATATCCGAGTGCCCGGATTGCCGTGGAAAAAAACTGAAACGCGAATCGCTTTCGGTGAAGTTCGCCGGGCTCGATATCGGAGAGCTCTCGCAGTTGACCTTGACTGAACTCGCTCGACACCTTCGCGATGCCGCCAACACAAAACCGGCATCGAGCGATCAGCAGCGGGAAAAAACAATCGTCGCCCAACGCATTGCCCGCGACATTCTGGCCCGAGTCGAAGCGCTCACGAAACTTGGTTTGGGCTACTTGTCGCTCGAACGAAGCACCCCGACCCTGTCGCCGGGCGAACTGCAACGCTTGCGATTGGGCACCCAGATTCGTTCGCAGCTTTTCGGTGTGGTCTATGTTCTCGACGAGCCATCCGCCGGGTTACACCCCGCCGATACCCAGGCATTGCTTGGCGCGTTGGATGAACTCAAGGCCGCCGGAAACTCGTTGTTCGTCGTCGAGCATGATGTCAGTGTCATTCGACATGCCGATTGGATTGTGGACATCGGGCCTGACGCAGGAACCCATGGCGGCGAAGTGGTTTACAGCGGTCCGTTAGACGGACTTCGCAAAGTGAAAAAGTCACACACCAGTCGCTATCTTTTCTCAACCGCCGGGGCGACGGATCACACCCCGCGAAAGCCGACCGCTTGGTTGAAGCTGGAGCAGATCGAGCGAAATAACCTCCGTGGATTGGACGCTGAATTTCCTCTCGGCGTATTAACAACGGTTACCGGTGTGTCGGGATCTGGAAAGTCCAGCCTGGTGAGCCAAGCGCTGGTCGAACTTATTCGCGAGGCGCTCGGGCAGAAAAAAACCGACGCGCCTCCAGCTGGCGAGGCCGATCTATTGGAGCGCGACCTGGAGACGCCCACTGACGGGCGGATCGTCTCGGGGCTGGAACACGTCCGCCGTTTGGTAACCGTTGATCAGAAACCGATCGGCCGCACCCCACGATCCAATCTTGCCACCTACACCGGCTTATTCGACCACGTGCGGAAGTTATTTGCATCGACTCGCCAAGCGAAGGCGCGCCGCTACGACGTCGGGCGTTTTTCGTTCAACGTCGCCAAAGGGCGCTGTCCGAACTGCGAAGGGGCCGGTTTTGTCAGTGTGGAGCTACTGTTTCTGCCTAGTGTCTATACTCCCTGCCCGGTGTGTCGGGGCCAACGCTACAATGAGAAGACGCTTGAGATCACCTATCGAGAAAAGAACATCGCCGAAGTTCTCGACCTTACCGTTGAAGCCGCGCAGGCATTTTTCGAAGGAGAGGCCCCGATCCTCCGCGCCCTCGATGCATTACGGCAAGTGGGGCTCGGCTACCTGCGACTCGGTCAGCCTGCCACCGAACTTTCGGGCGGCGAAGCGCAGCGGATCAAACTTGCAACCGAGTTACAGCGTGGGCAGCAAGGCGACACTCTTTACATCCTCGATGAACCAACGACCGGCCTGCACCCAGCAGACGTTTCGATGTTGATGTCGCAATTGAACGGACTCGTGGACGCAGGTAACACCGTCATCATGGTCGAACACGATATGCAGGTTGCCAGCAGCAGCGACTGGATCATCGACATCGGGCCTAGCGCGGGCGAGGAAGGCGGACAGGTCGTCGCCCAGGGCACACCGGTAAATGTAGCAAAGTCCCCAACCAGCCGAACCGCTCCCTTCTTGCTTAAGTAGTATTTTCAACGATGAACGGGAGCTGAAAAAGGGTCAAACGCACAGGATAAAGACTTTGGTCATATCGCGTCGTTGCTCGGGACATCGCGATTGACGCTCGAAGCAGTCGTTGAAAGCTGAGCGCGCCGTAAGAGAGACCATCCTGACGAATGATTAGGGGATAGAATTTATTCCCGCCCAGGAACCCACTGGGGCCCACCTGCGGAAGACTGGACCGTGAGATCTGCGATTTTGTAGTCGTTCGCGAGGGCATTCGTGCAAAGGAAGTGCGTTTCGTGGTTTCCCTCTTCCGCCACTAAAACTTCGGACTCGGTCCCGCCGGCTTTCTCACCTTCTTCTTTGGCGCACCTCCGACGGCGAACAGCTGCACCACCGTGTCCAACGATGGGTCAACCTCCGCTCCCTTGTAGGACCGCGCCCGGATAGTGAGCGGCTTCGCCAACGCCGGTAAATCGATCGGTCCGACGTAACGCATCGACCGTTCGGTCGGCTCAGTTCCGTCCAGAGTATAACGAATCACCCCGTCGTTCCAAAACTTGTGCGGGCTCATCGTGACGCGCAAAGGTCCCGCGACTTCGCCGCCCGTTGGCGTAATCGTCGGCCCAACTGGAGTCCGCGGATTCACCACCACCTGCGGATTCACTTTACCCCGCTTCACAATGTTAAACGTATCCGTCGTCTCCCCCGCACTGTTGATCATGCGCGAGGTCAGTGTATCGCCTTCGATATCGATAATCATCGATCCATGCTCCACTTGCACCCGCCGCATGATGGGCATCGCGCCCTTACGACTCAGGTTAGTCCCGCCATGACCGATAACCAACTGTGCCACGCCCTCGTGCGCATTCAGTCCCGCACTCTTGTGGTAAGCCCCGTCACCGTGCACGTGGCCATCACCATCATCGAGCACCACGCCATCCGCTACCGTTGGGGTCGCGTAAGCTCCATCGATCAGCATCGAGCGTTCGTAAATATGGGAGTGCCCGGTCAGCACCATATCCACTCCATACGCCTCGAGAATCGGCATGATCTGCTCGCGCATTTCGATCAGTTCGATCTCTCGATCACTGTCGTGCGAACCTTTCGTGTAAGGCGGATGATGGAAAAAGACCACCAGCCAATCGGCGTTGGTCGCCTGTAAATCCGTCCTCAACCACCGCGCCATCGCCGCTTCCGCCGAGCGATCCACGTCATAGGAATTCAGGCAGATAAAATGGGCCTGCCCGTAATCAAATGAATAGTAAGCCTCCGTCCCCGAGACCACTCCACCAGCCTCGCCCTGCGCCGGAGAAACGTAGGCGTCATAATACGGTCCCGTTTGAATCAAACCGTCCGACATCTTGCCTTCATGGTTTCCCATCGAGGGCCAACATACCGCCTGCTGTAAGGTCGCTTGATACATATCAAAGAACGCGCGCTGAAACTCTTCTTCCCGCCCGTGGGTGTAGGCCATGTCCCCAACATGTAAATACATACTCAGCGGCTTGCCGTCTGCCGCCATCGCTTTCAGGGCCCCTTGATAAACGCCTTTCTGCACATCGTCTCCTTTGCCCGAATCGCCCACCGCCCAGATTCGAATCGGCGCCTCGGTTCCGGGCCGGGGATGGGTGCGGAAAAAGTGATCCGCATCCCCCCCCACCAACTTCTCGTCACCATCAAAAACCGCGTAGTAGTAGCGCGTGTCCGCCTTGAGCCCACTCAGCTTCATCTCGTATTGCCGCGTCTCTTCCGGCGCACTGTGCAGTCGCGCAAAGCGTATTCTGGTCTCATCGATTTCGACCCCCGCGGCGACTTTCAACGCAAAGTCCTTGGCCTCCCGTTTATTCAGATTCTCCCAGGATTCCCCGAAACGCACCACTGGTGCCGTCGCGAAATCCGTTCGCCACACCACGACCACCGACTCATCTGTCGACAACTGCAAATAAGGCCCCCGCGTCACGGCCCCGTGACTCATGACCACCAGACCGAGGCACAACACTAGTGCCCCTCCCATCAGTTTAACTGCACGACTGAAAGTAACGACTCGAATCAGATTTGGGGATAGCACAGCGAGACCGTAAGAACCGCCGATTCTCCAGTCAAGATGCGCTCCGTCCTTGCACCGTGCTTCAGCCGGTGTCCCTTGCCTCCCCGCAAATAGCCAGTAAAACCACTTCTCAACCAGAAGCTCTCTGCCTTCAGTGCTTCAGCCCGCCATCCGAATTCCACTGTCAATCCACTCCCATGGCCCTCCCGCTAGCAACTGTTCCGATCGATCCTGATCCCACCCCCGACGACCGCGTCGAGGTGGGCCGCTATCGGTCGGTGCATGAAGGCCTAGCGTCTAGCGTGGTGCTCCTCGCCATGGGCGAGCCTTGCTGGCTCGAACCCAGCGAAGACGATCAGCCCGGCGAACGTCTGCTCGTAGAACCCGGTGGCGCGGTCATCGCCCGCGCCGAACTCTGTCGTTTCACTCGAGAAAACGCCCACCCCCGCCCCCATCCCACCCCCCTTCCTCTTCCGCCCCTCAACCGCGACTGGTTCACTCCCCTCGGCTGGGCCTTGTTGCTTCTCGCTGGATTCCAGGCCCAAGGCCGGTGGCCCCTTTGGCTCGAATTCGGCGCCAACGACTCCCTCGCTCTCTTCAACCAAGCTCAGCTTTGGCGCCCCTTCACCGCCACCTTCCTCCACGCCGATCTCGGCCACCTCACCTCCAACACCATCGCCGGCATATTCATCGCCCGCGCCATCGTGGTCACCTTCGGCACCGCCAGAGCGTGGGACTGCCCTACTGATCGCCACCGTCCTCGCCAACACCGCCGTCGCCTGGGTGCACTACCCCGATTCCTATCGTTCGATTGGAGCCTCTACCGCCATCTTTGCTGGGCTCGGACTCCTGACCGGCCACGCCATGCGCCCGAGCACTGGTCGCGCTCACCCTTGGCGCTGGCGCACCCTGCTAATTCCGCTCTTCGCCGGTGCCACCATGCTGAGCCTCTATGGCGCCGGGGGGGGGCCCGTCGACGTGCTGGCTCATCTCGCCGGCTTCATCGCCGGCACCATCGTGGCGCCGTGCTTCAGCCGGCGTGCCCTCCCCCTCGGTTCCGGTAAATAGACTGTATGACAGGCCCCCCTAAGGTGCGACGGATGGCTCAATGAGATAGGTGCTCCCGCAAGCGGGATTATGCCGCAGCAGTCCTGACACCCCGGACAAAGACCTCGAACCCGGAATTTGGACTCCGAGCACATCCGTCGCGTCCCAAATCCAAGGGCAAAGGGTCTGTTTTTCAATCAAGTAATTATCCTCACCCCATCCACCCCATCGTGGAGCCTTGCTTCAGCCGGCGTCCTCTGCCCCTCGGCATCGGCCTAAAGCTCCCGCTTCGCCTCGGAGCTCATATCCAAAATAATCGCGCCATTTCGCCGTTCGTCTTCCACGCACCGATGCGCCTCCGCCGCATCTTCCATCGTAAACACTCGGTCCACGATCGACCTCACCTGCCCCGCTTCGATCATCCTCTTTAACGTTTCCAGCTCCGCTTTGGTTTCCCCCGCAAAAGCAAAGAAGACTTTCCGCCGCGAAAACAGTCCCGTCGCCACCGACCGCAACATATCGCCCATCCGAGGATTCCCCATGATGTAGCGTCCGTCAGGCTTTAACACGCTCAAGCCTAGCGAATACGAACCACCCGCCACCATCGTAAACCCCATATCATACTCGTGCCCGGATTCCCAATACGATCGTTGCGTGTAGTCGATAAAGTGATCTGCTCCAGCCTGACTCACCACCGCCTCCTTACTCGTCTTGTCCACCACCGTGACCGTAGCCCCACGGGCCTTCGCGATCTGAATCGCAAACAAACCAATACTGCCGCCGCCCCCGATTATCAAAATCTGCTCCCCCTCCGAGAGTTTCGCTCGGTTGAGAAAGTGTAACGCATTCAGGGCGCCGAGGGGCACCGCTGCCGCCTCCGCAAAGCTCATATTACCCGGCTTCGAAATCACCGTGTAGGACTCCGGCACCACCAAATACTCCGCATGCGCGCCCAGCCTCAATTGCGAGCAACCAAACACCGCTTCCCCGACTTGAAAGCGAGATGACTCCGCCGCCGACGAGACCACTTCTCCCGCAAAATAGGATCCCAGCACCGCTCGGCGAGGTCGGCGCACGCCAAAAGCCAATCGCAGGGGTAACCAGAACCACTTCACTGCAAACTTGAAACTCCGCATCTCGCAGTCCGCCTTTGTCACCTCCGCCGCCCGCACCCGAATCAGCACTTCCCCCTTGGCCGGTTCCGGTCGCGCGACGTCCTTCAATGTCAAAACATCCGCATCGCCGTATCGTTTGTATGTCACCGCCCTAATCGACTTACGCTCCCCCAAACACGAGCCAAGGTGAAGCTCAAAGCTCCCTCTTATCCAAGCCGACGCAGGTGGGTCATTGTTCAGAGCCCCAAGGTCCTCGCGCGCCTGATCGCGGAGGATAAAGCGATGACTAAGAATCACCTCCGCCCGCGCTGGTCCGACTCCCCCAAGCCGAAAAAATGCGGGACGAAACCCACATGCCCAACCACGCCGCCACATTCCAAAACGAGAGAGATCCGCCAAAAGATAGGGACGGACCGCTGGACGGACCGCGCCGGTCTCTCCGCGCCCGCCCCTCCGCGTGGGGGCGTCGCTCGACGCCGCCCACTATCTGCCACCCAGATCCGCCATCCGCCCCTAAACACCTGCGGACAACAATCAGCGCGCAAACAACCAATCCACCTCGAAGCTCGTGATCTGGGTCACATTGAGACCTCCCTTGCCTTTTTCACCGGCGCAGTGGCCCAACAGCACCCGATCACCGACAAATTCGATCGCCGTGTAACAATACCAACCGTGGGGATCATCCTCGAGAATCCGCGCCGCTTGCCACGTCACCCCTTCATCGCTCGAAAGCGCAATCGTGAGTGGCGTGCGACCCGGATTGTTATCGAGCTCAAACAGCGAGTGGTCGTTCCATACCATCACCAGTTCATCGCGGCCCGGGAGCCGTTCGATACTCGCGGGAGAACGCGGCGACCGAATACCGGTAGCCACCGGGTCCGTCCAATTATCGCCGCCATCCTTCGACCAAGACTGATATTGAAACCCCTCGTTTGTGCGGGCCCACATCCAGAGCCGGCCGTCATTGAGCTCCACCACTCCGGGCTCCTGCAACGTGATCCGGGAACCATCCGGGTGATCGAGTTTGAGCACCGAAACAGAACGCTGCCAACTCCGGCCGGCATCGTCTGAAAAATAACAAATCAACACGCCCGGCCAATCTGGCTCCGCATAGTCGGGACGGTTGTGCTGTGCCACCGGACAAATGAGCCGGCCACTTGCCATCTGAATCACCCGATCGTTGTTAAGCACGTAATAGCCTAAATCCTCTTCCGGGATGACTTCAACCGGATCGCTCCAAGTCGTCGCTTCGTCCTGCGAAATCCGCATCACCGGCCGGCAATCTTCGAGTGAATTCTTCACCAAATAAAAGAGCGCGATATCACCGCTTTGAAGCCGCAGCAACGATACGGACATCACGTTGTAACCGCCTTCATTCGGCACCACGACCTCGTCTTCCTCTGTCCAGGTCAAGCCGCCGTCATGCGAAATCCGCTGAGCTAAATGGGCGGTCGCATGGTCGGAGAGGCCGCCCGTGAAATGCGTGTAGATAAACCCGATCCGTCCATCCTGCAGCTCGATAAAGTCGCCCTCACTGTTCCGTGGATTCTCCGGCCCGGGCGGCAGTAGCACATCCTTCGTCACTCCCGGAACCACTTTGATCTCAATCTCGTGCACATACGGTTCCGCGCAGAGAACCGCCGCACCGAGAACGATCACAAGGAAACCAAGACGATAAAGTTGAAATCCAAAACAGTTCATGAGTTCAGCCCCAGAACGTCACGCGGGGACCGTGGGGTCAAACCACCCCGAATATTCCCTGATCCGCGCTGGCCAATTCGAGCCCCGGCTTCGAAGCTATCATTCCCATGAAAGCCATCCAGTTCCAGCCCGGGGTCAGCCTCGATCAACCTCACGCAGCTCTCGAAGTCGAGCTCCCTACCCCCGTGGCCGAGGGCCACGACATTCTCGTCAAAATCGAAGCCGTCGGGATGAACCCCGTCGACACCAAGGTCCGCCCCGGCGCGGACGCTGCCGCCAAGACGCTCGGCTTCGATGCCGCCGGCACCGTCGAAGCCATCGGCGATGCCGTTACGCTCTTCAAGGTCGGCGATCTCGTTTACTACGCCGGCGACATCACCCGCCCGGGTTCCAATGCCGACTTCCAACTCGTCGACGAGCGCATCGCGGCCATCCGTCCGCAGTCCCTCGACGCCGCGGCCAGTGCGTCCCTCCCCCTCACCAGCCTCACCGCTTGGGAATCCCTGTTCGATCGCCTCGACATCGACCTCGAAGCCGACAACACCGGCCAAACCCTCTTCATCGTCGGCGGCGCGGGTGGCGTCGGCTCCATCGCCATTCAACTCGCCAAGCTCGCCGGCCTCACCGTCATCGCCACCGCCTCTCGTCCGGAAAGTAAGGCGTGGTGTCTCGAACTCGGCGCCGATCACATCGTCAACCACCGCGAGCCCATCCCCGCCCAACTCGAGGCCCTCGGCTTCGCCCAAGTCGACTACATCGCCAACTTCAACAACACCGAAAACTACTGGGACATTATGGGGCATATCATCGCCCCCCAGGGTCACATCGTGCTCATCGTCGAACCGGTCGGTGCCCTCGATATCGGCGGCCCCTTCAAGCTCAAAAGCGTCACCATCTCGTGGGAACTCATGTTCACGCGGTCGCTCTTCGGGACGACCGATATCGCCCGCCAAAATGAGATCCTGACCCGCGTCGCCGGACTCATCGATGCCGGCAAAATCAGAAGCACCGGTAACCAATCCCTGTCCCCCATGAACGTGGAGACCCTCATTAAAGCCCACTCCCTCCTCGCAACCGGCCAGACCATCGGCAAACTCACGATTACGAGGTAGCCTCCCGCTCGGGCGGCATACGCCGCGCGACCGCTTAACTAATCTAGCAGAGCCACACTGGGTTGCGCCCACTGCGGGGCACACTTTTACGCTTCGCGATTGAGGTTCGATCCAACGGGTCGCACGGTTGCGAGAATCGGTATGCCCATCCCCTACTCCTTCTCCCGGCCATTCGGCCCGAAACGCTTCCGCCGCACCGCGACCGCCTTGCTCAGTCTGATCGTGGCGGCCTTGGTCCACGGAGCGGACGCTCACGGACGCACTGAAATCGGTGAAGGCAACGAGCTGATCGTCACCCAAGGCCTGGTTGTCCGGGAAGTCGCCCCGGAGCGAGACGGTCTACTCCCCCTACTCGCCATTGGCACCGCCGGAGGGCGGCATCACCTCTACGATCCCAACGAGTTTGTCATGCAGGGCATCTGGACCGGTTTGTTCGGTCGGCTGGATGACGCGGGCACGTTCACGCCCAATATTTCGAAACTGAAGTCATTCGCCCTCGAACGCACGCCCCCGTGGTCGTTCGGTGAGAAGTCCCGACGCATCACCCAAAACGAATGGCACGGCTACGAGGTTCGGGACAACCGGGTGGTCTTCCGCTACCGCCTCAGTGATCCCGACAGCGATCTGTTCTGGGAAGTGGAGGAATCCCTCGAGATCGTTTCCGAACAACTTCAGCACATTCACTTCCACCTCAAGCCGAGTGCGGAAAGCCCCGAATATCTCAGCTACTGGGTGAAGCAGGCCCGGTTCCGCCAGCTCTCGGCCAATGGTCAACAAATCCAGCGTAACCTCCTCAAAAATCTGTATGCCAACCAAACAGATTTCACGCTTTCGTTCCTACGTCGCAAGGAGACACCCACCATCCCGCACGGCTACTCCGTGAGCCCCGTCGCAATTCCCGAGCCTGAACTCCCGCTACGTTTCGAACCCACCGATATAGACTTTTCACCCGACGGGTCGGTATTCATCTCCACCCGCACCGGCGGAATCTGGCGCCTCGCGGATGACGAATGGTCCGTATTCGCGGACGGCCTCCATGAAGCAAACGGCGTGCGTGTCCTGCCCGACGGCAGCGGCGTTCACGTCATGCAGCGCCCCGAGCTCACTTTGCTGCGCGACACCGATGGCGACGGCATCGCCGATCTCTACCAAACCGTCGAGGATCGCTACCGGTTCACCGGCCACTACCACGAGTTCGCCTTCGGACCGCGCATCAATTCGAAGGGCGAAATGTTCTTCTCCACCGGACTCCCCTCTAGCGGTTTCTTCACTGCCACCGACAACTCCCAAAATCAAATGACCACTCCGCTCGGCTACCGAGGCTGGATCATGCGCCACAATCCCGACGGCACCATCACACCCTTCTCATCCGGACTACGCTCCCCGGCCGGTATCGGGATGAACGCGCAAGACGAACTCTTCATCGTCGACAACCAAGGCGACTGGGTCGCGTCGTCCTACCTAAGTCATGTCGAACAGGACGGCTTCCTCGGCCACCCCGTATCCCTGTGGGATCGCCCAGAATACGGCATCACCCCGGCCGTGATGGACTACACCAACAGCGAGGCCATCCCGGCAAGCGTGCCGCCGCTGGATAAAACCGCCTTCGCCGCCATGCGAAAACGCCCCGCCGTCTGGCTCGCCCACGGCGACCTCACCAACTCTCCCGGCCATCCCTCTTTTGCGCCCGAAACCGGGTTCGGTCCCTTCGGCGGTCAGGCCTTCATCGCCGACATCGCTCACCGCACTATCGTGCGAGTCGCTCTCGATAAAGTGGACGGACAATATCAAGGAGCGGTCTTCCCGTTCATCCGGCCTCTCGCCAGTGCGAGCTACTCCACCGCCTTCGCCCCCGATGGCAGTCTGTGGGTCGGCGCTGTGGGCCGCGGCTGGACCGCTGGCGAACCCATGATCGAAGTAATAAGCTACGATGACGATGTCACCCCATTTGAAATTCATCAAATCGCACTGACCAAAACCGGCTTCGATGTGCACTTCACCCAACCGCTCAAAACCCGTAAAATCGCTCGGCAAGATATGAGTATTACCGAATACCAATACGAGTATTGGTCAGGTTACGGTTCGGAACATATCAACGAATCCAAGGTGCCGATAACCGACGTCACCCTATCGACCAACGGACGCGTGCTGTCCATCAATCTACCACGCAAGCCGGAGTATATTTACGAAATTCAATTACCGGAATTCACCTCTCAAACGGGACTCCAACTGGAGAATAACTTCGGGATCTACACCCTCAACAAACTGCTGCCATGAGAAACGCTATCGCAATAATTTCGATGCTCCTCTTGGGGGCAAATAGTCCGACGCTACGGGCCGAATATATGGACCTCGTGGTCGGCGATAAGACGCTGGTCCAACGTTGTGTCATTCAAGGCGAAAAATCCTCGCGTATGATCGCCGTCGGCACCCCCGGTGGATTCAACTACGCCTTCGACGCACTGTATTGCGCGCCGACCTTGGTGTGGCAGGGCGGGTTCCTCGACTTCAAAGGTGAGACCAACGGCCGGGGCGGCTCGGGCTGTGTCGTGCTCGGCGTCAAACAACGCCTCGCCACCGCGCAGGTGCCCTTCCGTATCGGCGACGCCGACCAACTTCCCGGCGATCTACGCTTCCAAGGCTACCGCCGCGATGCGGCTACCGGAAACCCGACCTTCCTTTTCAACGTCGACGGCGTCCCCATTGAACAATCAATCAGCTCGCCCGAACCCAATGTGGTAGCCCTTCGGTTCACATTTTCCGAAACCGGCACAGCCCACCGTTACTACAAACTCGACGCTTCCGTCCACCGCCGAGTTGAGCTAAGCGACGGACTCCGTTGGACCGAACAAGGCGCGATCGAAATCTCGAGCCACCTGGGTGAAGCCACCGTGACGATCCATCTCCAACCGGCCGAGGCGCCTTTCGTC
>Ga0075109_1001377_pt1 | contig 15132 bp, 7 predicted proteins | sample AntAceMetag02UKD_FD_69798 | JGI IMG/M metagenome (GOLD analysis project Ga0075109, IMG submission 69798) | Saline lake microbial communities from Ace Lake, Antarctica - Antarctic Ace Lake Metagenome 02UKD | ecosystem: Environmental > Aquatic > Non-marine Saline and Alkaline > Saline | place...
CCGTCGTCGCTTGGGGTCGCGACGATCAGGGTCAAATCACGGTTGCCTCCAAAGCCACCTCGAGCGCCGCGGTGTCCGCCGGCTTCTCGTTCTCACTCGCCCATCAAGTCGACGGCGCCGTCGTCTTCTGGGGACAAAATTCTTTCGGTCAACAAACCCTGCCCCAAGGGCTCACCACCTTCGCGGAGGTCGCCGCCGGCTCGTATCACACCATCGCCCGCAACCCCGACGACACCATCGCCGTTTGGGGCTACAACGGAGATAAACAACTGGACGCTCCCGCTAACCTCGGCCAGGCCTTCAACGTCGACGCCGCGCGCTACAACTCCGCCGTAATCCGCGATGCCACCGGTGACGTGGCCCCGACAATCGCAACTCATCCCGTCCCGCAAACCGTCGTCGAAGCCACCGACGTCACCCTGACCGTCGTGGCTTCGGGCGGCACCGCCCTCCTCTCTTACCAATGGCGTAAAGGCGGCGTGAATATCGACGGCGCGACGTCCACCACCTTCGATCTCCCCAACGCCGCCCCCTCCGCATCGGGTAACTACGACGTGGTCGTCACCAACCAATTTGGATCGATCACCAGCACCGTCGCAGCCCTCACCGTCAACCCTGTGCCCGTGATCAGCGCGCAAAGTAGCGCTCGCCTCCTCACCGCGCCTGGCCAGACCCTCAACCTATCCGTCACCGCCACCGGCACCGGTGATCTAGCCTATCAATGGTATCAAAATGGTCGGGCCCTCACCGGCGAAAACACCCCTGCGTATTTGAAAAATGGATTCTCGTTTGCCGATGCCGGTGTCTATCATGTCACCATCACCGATTCGATCGGCGTCCGTCGCAGCGCCTTGATGTTTGTGCTCTACTCTCCCGCCCAATCCGAAGTCGTGGGATGGGGCCTCAACACTTCAGGCCAAACCACCATCCCGACCGGTCTCGGCGACGCCATTGCGGTGGCCACCGGCTCATCTCACACTCTCGCCCTCAAGTCCGACGGCACCGTCACCGCCTGGGGTTCCAATAATCGAGGAGAAACGACCGTCCCCGAAGGCCTGACCGATGTCGTAAAAATCGCCGCCGGTGATGACGTATCCTTCGCCCTCAAAAGCGACGGCACCCTCACAATTTGGGGCTCCAACGGGTTCACTATTGCCACCCATCCCTCTGGCTTGAGTGACGTCGTCGATATCGTCTGTTATCGCTACCACGCCCTCGCGCTCACCGCCGATGGCTCCGTCGTCGGTTGGGGCAACAGCGGCAGCGGCCAGCTTTCAATCCCAACCAATCTCGGCACCGTGACCGCCATCGGCACGGCCAGTAGCACCTCCTACGCAATCAATACCGACGGCACCATTTTCGGTTGGGGTGACAACAATAACGGCGAAACTAACGTCCCGACCGCGTCCCCACTTTGGCGAAGCATCTCGGGCGGCGGCTTCCATGCCGTCGCTCTCAAAAGCAACGGGGTCATGGCCGGAATCGGCTTTAGTGGCTACTCCAGTCCCTCGCCTGCGGTCACCGATCTCGTGGTTGTATCCGCCGGAGGCAGACACTCCATCGGACTCAAATCCAACCGCACGATCGAAGTTTGGGGCGGCAACGATGACGGCGAAAGCACTGTCCCCACCGGACTCGACAACGTCTTCGGCATCGCCGCAGGTCCATCCTACTCCCTCGCCATCAAAGAAATCCTGCAGCCGACCGCTCCCGCCATCACCAGCCAACCGTCTGATCAAACCGTGACCTTAGGTGAGTCAGCCAGCTTCTCGGTGGCCGCCAGTGGGTTCCCTGACCCGACCTACCAATGGCGCAAGGGCAGCGTTAATATCACCGGCGCGACGAGTGCCACTTTTACCATCGGCACAACCACCACCAACGATACCGGGAGCTACGACGTCGTTGTCACCAACCCCTCCGGCAAGGCGACCTCCCCTGCGGCCACGCTCACCGTGCAGACCCTCCCGGCCATATCCGGTCAACCCCAAACTCAAACGGTCACGGTCGGCACAGAAGTCACGCTCTCCGTGAACGCGTCCGGAGTGCCTGCTCCGACGTTCCAATGGCGTAAAGACTCCAGCCCGATCAGCGGAGCCACCGGATCCTCACTCGCTTTGGGTGCCGTCGCGCTCACGGATACCGGCAGCTACGATGTTGTTGTCACCAATGTCGTCGGCAACGTCACGTCCACAGTCGCCGTGGTCACCGTGCAAGCGGGTCCCGCGATCACGACCCACCCGCAATCCCAATCCGCAATCTTGGGCACCGACGTCACCTTCAACGTGACCGCTGCGGGAACTCCCGCGCCGACCTACCAATGGCGCAAGGACGGCAGTCCGATCAACGGCGCCACCAGTTCGTCCTTCCAACTCACCGGCATCACCATCGACAGCTCGGGTTCCTACGATGTCGTGCTCACCAACAGCGTCGGATCCCTCACCTCCAATGGGGCCAGTCTCAACGTCCAGTTCGCGCCTACCTTTTTAGTCCACCCCCGGTCGCAAGCCGTCAATTCAGGCACCAACGTCACCCTCAACATCTCGGTGACCGGTAACCCCGCTCCGAGTTTTCAATGGCGCAAGAACGGCGAGGCCATCACCAGCGCCAACGCCTCCTCCCTCGACCTCGGCGCCGTCAGCCCCGGAGCCAACGGCGACTACGATGTAGTCGTCACCAATTCAATCGGTGCAGTCACGTCCTCCGTTGCAACGGTAACGGCTCTCTTCGCCCCTTCCATCAACGTCCAACCCAGCAGCCAAACCGTCACCGCCGGCGACAACGTCACCTTCACCGTCACTGCCGCCGGCGACCCCGCACCGCCCTACCAATGGCGCAAGGACGGAGTGGATATCGCTGGGGCCAATAACGCGAGTTATACCATCGCTAACACGTCTCCCGATGATGCCGCCGACTACGATGTCGTGCTCACCAACAGCGTCGGCACCGCGACCTCCGTCCTCGCCACCCTCGACGTCCGCTTCGCTCCCCTCATCAACGTCCAACCCACCAACCAAACCGTCACCACCGGCAACGCCGTGACTTTCATCGTCAGCGCCTCCGGTGATCCCGCTCCGAACTACCAGTGGCGCAAGGTCGGCGAAGCCATCGCGGGGGCGACCAGTGCGACTTATACCATCGCCAACACGTCTCCCGATGACTCCGCCAACTACGATGTGGTCGTCACCAACGACGTTGGCTCCACCGAGTCCGACGTGGTCTCTCTCGACGTCCAATTCGCTCCCAGCATTCTAAACCAGCCACAGTCTCAAACGGTCAATTCCGGCGCTAGCGTCACCCTTGCTGCAATCGCCACCGGCAATCCACTTCCGACCCTGATATGGCGCAAGAATAGCAATGCCATCGCAGGGGCAATCAGTTCGTCTCTCGACCTCGGAGCCGTCAGCCCCGGAGCCAACGGTGACTACGATGTCATCGCCACCAACGCTGTCGGTTCAATCACGTCCGAAACAGCAACCTTAACGGTCCTGTTCGCGCCGTCTATCAACGTCCAACCTACGAGCCAAACCGTCACCGCTGGCGACAACGTGACCTTCACCGTCAGCACATCCGGCGACCCGACCCCGACCTACCAATGGCGCAGGGGCGGCATCGATATTAACGGTGCGAACAGCGCGAGCTTCACCATTTCAGGAACATCCACCGAGGACACATCCGACTACGACGTCGTCCTCACCAACAGCGTCGGCACCGCGACCTCCGTCCTCGCCACCCTCGATGTCCAAGTCGCTCCCACTTTCTCGATCGAACCTGAATCCCAGACGGTCAACTCCGGCATCAACGTCACCCTCACCGCCGCCGTCACCGGTAATCCGATACCGACCCTCCAATGGCGCAAAAACGGCGAGGCCATCACCGGCGCCATCAACGCCACCCTCGACCTTGGCACCGTCAGCCCCGGAGCCAACGGCGACTACGACGTCATCGCCACCAACGCTGTCGGTTCAATCACATCCGAAACGGCCACCGTCACCGTCCTCTTCGCCCCCTCCATCAACGTTCAACCCACCAGCCAAACGGTCACCGCCGACGCCGACGTGACCTTCACCGTCTCCGCTACCGGCGATCCGATCCCCACTTACCAATGGCGCCAGGACGGTTCTCCCCTCCCGGGTGAAACCGGAGCATCCCTTCAACTCAACGACATCTCCACTAGCACCGCCGGTGCCTACGACGTCGTCGTGACCAACGATGTGGAAAGTGTCACGTCTGATACCGCTAAGCTGACCGTAAACGAAGGCCCCACCATCACCACTCAACCCGTTTCCCAAACGGTCTCCGTCGGCACTACGGTGATCCTGAGTGTCGAGGCCACCGGCTCACCGGCCCCAACTTATCAGTGGCAGAAAGACAGCTCTCCGATCGACGGTGCGACCAACGCTTCACTCAATCTCGGCGCCATCCCGCTGAAGGGTGATGGAGACTACACCGTCAGGGTCACAAATTCAGTCGGCACGGCGACCTCCGCCACGGCTAAACTGACCGTCCAAGAGGCACCCGCCATCACCACTCCACCCGCGCCGCAAACCGCGTATGCCGGTTCTCCCGTGAACTTCTCCGTCGTCGCCACCGGCACCCCAACGCCTTCCTATCAATGGCTTAAAAACGGCACCGCGATCGACGGCGCGACCAATTCCTCCCTCAGCCTCAGTTTAGTCAGTGAATCCGACGCCGGATCCTACACCGTCTCCATCACCAACGAACTGAATTCAGTCCTATCCACCCCGGCCACGCTCACCGTCGTCACCGTCTCCGGCACCCACGCTTCCGATGGCTACCGTTTAGGTGAGCCCGTGACGATCGACAACACCGTGACCTATTCCGGTCCTCTGATAAAATTCGTTTGGTCCGTCATTCCTCCGGCCGAAATTGGCGGCCAAAAATGGAGCCTCGCGTCCTCCGGTGGCTCCACCGCCGATGCGAGCCCCGCCGCCGGAACCACTGATTTGTTGGAGTGGACCTGGCACACCGTGCCCCCGAGCCCGTTCAACTTCGCCTATTCCTTGGTCGTTCCGGATGCGACCACTGATGGTCAAAGTCTCACCGCCATGTTCGAATCCACCAGCGCGGCGGGCCCCCTCCAGTCCATCGTCCTGCCCGATCCGTTGGTGCTTTCCGCGTTCGCCACTTACCACACCGCCGACATCAACGAGGACTTTAAACTCGGCCTCTCCGAACTGCTGCGCGTCATCGAACTCTACAACACCCGTAGCGGCACCACCCGCACTGGTCGCTATCAAGTGCAGTCCGGCACGGAGGATGGTTTCGCCCCCGACCCCACTGCCGGCACGACGCAATCGAGTTTCCACGCCGCCGATTTCAATCAGGACAGCAAAATCAGCCTCTCCGAACTCCTCCGCGTCATCGAACTCTACAACACCCGCAGTGGCACCACCCGCACCGGCGACTACCACATCGAATCCGGCACCGAAGACGGTTTCGCCCCCGCCCCCTCCTCGTAAAAGACCAAAATGGACCGCTGGACCGTCCGCGCCTCCCCCTCCTCCCCATTCATTTTCCCTGCGGACCACCAAAAAAACTAAGCCCTCTCATTGAAACAGAGATCCTGCCCGACTAGGGTGAGATTCAAAGTCCGCCGATTGCAGCACTCGTCACCTCTGCAATCTACTTAGATTCATCTTTCATCAAAAACCAGTGGCCCTCCGGTCCCTCGTCCCTCCCTTTTCTTCTGTAAAAACCGCCTTAAGTTAGCCTTCCGTCAACGCCGGGCCTCCTCCGTGCTCCCCGTCTCCTTATCCGCTGACTCACCGCCTCCTACGCCATGACTCCCGCTTACCGCCAACACCTGCAATCCACCCTCGCCTCGATCGAAGCCGACGGCCTCTACAAACGCGAACGCATCATCGGCTCCGCCCAAGGCACCCGCGTCACGCTCGAAGACGGTCGCGAGGTGCTCAACTTCTGCGCCAACAACTACCTCGGTCTCGGTAACCACCCCGATCTCATCGCCGCTGGCCACGCCTCGCTCGAGCGCTGGGGCTACGGTGCCGCCTCGGTGCGCTTCATCTGCGGCACCCAAGGGGTGCACCGCGAACTCGAGCAAGCCCTCACCACCTTCCTCAGCGCCGAAGACACGATCCTCTTCTCCTCCTGTTTCGACGCCAACGGCGGCGTGTTCGAAACCCTCCTCACCGCCGAGGACGCCGTCATCAGTGACGCCCTCAACCACGCCTCCATCATCGACGGCGTGCGTCTCTGCAAAGCTCAACGCTTCCGCTACGCCAACCGCGACCTCAACGACCTCGAAAAACAACTTCAAGCCGCCGATACCGCTGGCGCGCGCTTCAAACTCATCGTCACCGACGGCGTATTTTCGATGGACGGCTTCATCGCTCCGCTCCGCGAAATCTGTGACCTCGCCGAAAAATACGAGGCCCTCGTCATGGTCGACGACAGCCACGCGGTCGGCTTCATGGGCCCCACCGGCCGTGGCACTCCCGAGCACTGCGGCGTCGAGGACCGCATCGACATCAACACCGGCACCCTCGGCAAAGCCCTCGGCGGCGCCAGCGGCGGTTACATCAGCGGACGCCAAGAAATTATCGACCTCCTCCGCCAACGCGCCCGTCCGTATCTCTTTTCCAATACCCTCGCGCCCACCATCGCCGCCGGCTCCCTCGCCGCGCTGGAACTGCTCACCGCGTCCACCGAACTCCGCGACAAACTCGAAGCCAACACCCGCTACTACCGCGCCGGCCTGGAAGCCGCTGGACTCACCCTCCAGCCCGGCTCGCACCCCATCGTGCCCGTCATGGTCGGCGACGCCGCCCTCTCCCAAAAAGTCTCCGCGCGGCTCCTCGAACTCGGCGTCTACGCCATCGGGTTTTTCTTCCCCGTGGTGCCTCGAAACCAAGCCCGCATCCGTACCCAAGTCTGCGCCGCCCACACCACCGCCGACCTCGACACCGCCATCGCCGCCTTCACCAAAATCAAACTAGAATTTAGTCTCTAACTCCGGTCGGGGTGTCACCCGACGACGCCCGTTCCCGCGCTGTCCTCGTTCCCTGCCCCTCTCCCGCCCACCGCATCACCGCTCACCGCCCTGTTCACTCTGTTCCCTCCTGTAAAAACCAACCGTGCGTCAGCCCTTTGCATCTTTGCGTTAAAAGAACCTGCCTCACCGCCCTACCGCCTCACCGCCAATCTGCCTCTCCCTTTGCAATCATTTAAGTCCCCAGCCCACGAAGCGGTAGTGAAGTGATTTGTGTCCATTCGTGGTTAAAATCCGAAATTTAAAAACTGTGTCCACTGCCGTCCTCGAACAAGCCGCCCGCGCCGCCGCGGATAACGCCTACGCCCCCTACTCCAAGTTCCCCGTTGGTGCCGCCGTCCAAACTGCCGACGGTTCCGTCTTCACCGGCTGCAACGTCGAGAACGCATCCTTCGGCCTCACCAACTGCGCCGAACGCACCGCCGTTTTCAACGCCGTCGCCGCCGGTCACCGCGAGATCATCTGCGTCGCCATCTACACCCCGACCGCCAAAACCACCGCCCCCTGCGGCGCCTGCCGCCAAGTCCTCCGCGAATTTGGCCACGACCTGCAAGTCATCTCCACCTGCGATGGGCCCGGCCGCTCCGAAACCACGCTGCGTGAACTACTGCCGGATTCATTTGGGCCGGAAGCTTTAGTTACGAACGAAAACGCCTAACTTTTCTTTCGGTTTTCAAATTGCAGTAGGCCCAACAAAATATAATGGAATGCAAGTTTTCAGGTAAACAGATAGATAAAGCAGGGAAGTTTTTCCTTCAGAACGACTATTTGCTGAAAGACGAAAATGCTGGAGAATTTAATCTGGTAATGGACGTCTTATCGAATTGGAGATTCTGCCATGAAACACCACTAAATGAGGCTCTTCAGACGCTGAGGAAAACAGTCGGATACCACGATAAAACCGCAATATTTGCGAAACGATTAAAGAGGTATTTTTCAATTCAAAAGAAACTGAAAATTCATACAAAAATGACTCTTAGAAATATGCATGACATTGGTGGCTGTCGGGCAATTGTTGAGAATGAAAAAAAGCTAAGGAAAAGCGTCAGAGACCTCAAAAGATTGTCCTTTTTTCAAACTTCAAGCGGTAATTTCAGATCAAAGGACTACATCAAGAACCCGAAGGACAGCGGCTATCGAGGATATCACCTCATTGGTAGATTCGCCTCAAAAAATCAGAAACCCAGAAATATCGAAATCCAGCTCCGCACGAGGATTCAACACTACTGGGCGACAGCTCTTGAAATTGTTGACCTATTCACAGGCCAAGCACTGAAGTCCAACCAAGGAACAAAGGAATGGTCCAAGTTTTTCGAACTAGTAGGCCAACAGTTCGCCATAATCGATAGCATCCCCATTTTCAAAAAACTAAAAAATGAAGAACAGCAGGCACGATATGAGGATCGAATTCTGCGGAGCTCAACTTTGCGAAATTCATGCTATCAAACTCAAGAAGCCTCCAAGAAGCTTAAGATTCAGAGGTATTTCGCGGCTTTCGCAGGCTCATTAGAGGTGGTCGACAAAAGAATTCATGAGTCACCAGATTCAGCATACGTCCTACTGTCAGTCGATTTCTCAGCAAAGGAGCTGACTACCAAAGTTTTCTCTTCAGAAAATAATAAAAGAGCTGAGTCTGAATACATTAATGCTGAAAAGGCGGCTGCCAAGAAAGACGATTTAGTCGTAGCGTTGGTGTCTACGTCTAAGGTTGGCGGAATTAAAGAAGCATTTCCTAATTTTTTTGCCGATTCGACTGAGTTTCTTAGTCTGATAAACCTAATCAACTCGGTCAGAATCTTCCGGAATTGAAAAAGAAAAATCGGGTCAAGAACCTAGAATAGAAAGTCGCAGAAAAGGTCCGGCTCAGCCCATCAAGTTGGGCTAAAATGACCTCTTCTTACCGGCAGAATGCTAAGCCCTGATTGACTCGCAATTGCTAGAGACAACATAAATTCAATCACTTCCAGAGCCAAAACGGGACCAGACCCATCATTAGAGGATTTCTACAGATGACCCAAGCTCCTAATTCACCCGGTCATGTAAGGTCCAACACTGGCCCGGCCGGTTGAGCACTCCCCCTTCCAAGCATTCATAATTTTTCAGTCGCAGCCCGCCGAGTCTGCGCTTACTAGTTAGCTTCGGTTTTAGCGAAGCACACCGAGAGTAGTCTTCTCAACTTCCTCGTATTTAGAGGACTCGACGAACCCGATCGAAAACGTATTAGGCGAATCGATAAATTTTTCTTTTTACTCCGGCCAAATCCAAAGACCGTCATATAGGATCAATCAAAATTTTCATCTACAGATTTATCATCTTCATGATGGAACAAGTAAATCATCCGTGGGGAAATTTCATCCCCAAAGACTATACCCTCTGGCCACGGCAAGTGACCAATCTGGTTCTCAACTACGAGATGAATTTCGTCATCAGCGGATAGATACAAAAAAGCTGTTTCGTTCATCTCTCCACTCGAAACACCTTTATAGAGGACCCTATATTTGTAGCCTTAACTGACTTCGGCCATAGCGAAATCACAGCAGTCCGAGTAAAACCCCCATTGACCATTCCATTTCCCATTTCCTAATGTGAAGACAAACTGAACATGGCTTTCCGATTCCAACTCAACCGATGGTCTTCACGGAATAGTGTGGGTAATTTTGATGATCAATTCCGCAACCAGTTAAAAGAAAGCAGCTAATAATAAATCAGTGCAGCTTGAAGTGGAGTCATTTATCGTAGACCCTAACTCTTCTGCCTCTACTATAGCTGCTTCCGAAATATTTAATTCCACCCTACCCACAGTAAAACGGGAAGACCCTCAACCGGGGACGTGGAAAATTCGATCCCGGCATTGGGAGCGTGAAAATAGCTGCCATCTTGCCGATCCACGGAATTGGGGAACCTTCAATACTTGCGCCTCCTCCCAGATCCTTCCTCATTGTGTCAATCTCGACAGGGGATATTCGATAAAAAGCCTCCCCTACTCATACCGCCATTTGAGGATCCACGGATCATCTGTTTCGCGCTGAAACGTCTTTAACTTTTCTTTATACGAAGCCAGCACATCGGCATACTTGGGGTCTTCGGCGAGGTTGTTTCCCTCCCACGGATCCACTCTCAAATCAAACAACTCGAAGGCAGGACGATGCACGTAGTCTCCGACCGTTTTCGTGCCGTAGGGAGTGTCTTCGCCTTGTTCAAATTGAGCCTGCCACGTCGAGGCGGCCCAGAGGTCCGAGGCGAAGGGATACGCGAGGTCATGCGCCACGTTCCAGATCAGTTTGTAGTCTCGGTCCAACACCACGCGCATGGGGTAATACATCGTGATTTCGTGAAACGTATGCGACGCAAACGTCATGTTGCGATCACCCGCATCCGTCGTCCCGAGTTGTGCCAGCCACGAACGACCATGGTAACGATCAAAGGGCAGTCCGGCATTTCGATTGTCCAGGGCTTGCTCCGGATACTGCGCCCAGTAATCCGCCGGATCGATCCACGCTTTCGGCCGATTAAGTTCGCGGTCCAATCCTTGCGCGAAATCGATCAAGGATGGCGCAATATCGGCGTGATTGATCAACGCGTCATTCTTCACGTGCTGTCGTTTGCCGTAAGGATTATAGACGACAAACGGCACCTGTAACCCCGCCTCGTAGGTCGTCGTCTTCGCGCCGGGAAAGGCCATGCCATGATCCGCCGTGAAGACGATCATGGTTTTTTCAAACAGTCCCGCTGCCTTCATGTGCTTGAACAATCGCGCGACGCCTTGATCCACCCGGGCCACGGCTTGGTAATACTGCGCGAGTTCTTTGCGCGACTCCGGAGTATCTGGCAAAAACGGCGGGACCACCACATCATCGGGTTCATAGAAAACCTCCTCCCCCCCCCCAAATTCTCCGTCGTCGGGAAGATTACCAAATAGGTTGGCCGGCAGCCGATCTCCGGATGACGTATCGTTTTCAGGACCGCGGTGAGGATCACTGGTCGCGTAGTAGAGGAAGAACGGTCGATCGTCCTCAGCTCCAATAAAATCCGCACACGCATCGGCCATCGCGACATTGTTCCGTCCGGGAAATTTATCCTGAATCACGGTCTGGAATCGATACACCGACTCCGGCGCCACGTGATACTTACCCACCCGCGCCGTGCGGTAGCCGAGCCGGCCCAACGCGTTGGGCAGCGACAGACTCACCACATCCTGAAAAGTCGTGAATTTATGATAATTGTGGGCGTGTCCAAACTGCCCGTTCGCATGATTGTAAACCCCGCTCAAAATCACCGAACGGCTGGCACTGCAGCTGGCCGTTGTGGCATAAGCCCGCGTGAAGACGGTGCTCTGCTTGGCCAATCCATCGATCGCGGGCGTAGCCGCGACTGGATCACCGTAACAGCCCAACGTCTGACTCTGGTCATCGGTGACGATCAGCAGGATATTTCGCTCGGTTGCCGCACCAGCGAGTAACGAAAGACTCAGACCTATCAGGCCAAGAATGAGAGAACGGGATAAAGATTTCATAGGTAAACAAATCTAAAAAACGGAAAGAGCGGCCCAAGTCTCTGCCGACTAAGGGGGTGCCCCGCAAGGCTAACGCTGGCAGAAATCGTCTCTTCACGATACAGGTCAACCTCGCACTCATCATCTTATCCCTGAAACATCGTAACCACCTTAAAATCACCCTTATCGCCCTCGGGCTTCAGCGGCATCTACTCATCGCGAACAAACGAAATCGTCCCGTGACAGTCCTTCACCCCCAGTGCGGTGATCAATCCCATCGCAATTCAATTCCAGCCCCGGCGACACTTTGGTGCCCCAGGGGCGGCCCTTACTTAGCTGGTGGGCTTAACTCCCGGACCTCGTGGCATTGGCTGAAAGTAATCGCAGTGGTGATTTCCAATTTCCCTTCGTGAGTTCTAGGAATCTTCCGTTTCGCGGTGCAGAAAGTCCCCGTGCAAATCGGGGCGTTGTTGGTGGAAGACGTTGGAGACGTAATGCGCAAATCCGGTGCCCGCTTCCGTGTAGAGATTAAACGCCGTATCGATGCCGCGTTCGCGTAGCTCCCGGACTTCATCATCAAACTTAGCGGTCGCCACCACCACCCCTTCGTAGTCCAGCCGACGTAGAGTTTCCGCCGCATGTAGGTTCACCGTGTGCTTGGGCATCGCCAGCACCACAAGTTCGAAGTGGTGCTCCCGCGTTTTGACCTGATTCCAAAAATCCGCATCCGTGGCATCCGCCAACACCACGTTGCGCCCTTCCAGGATGTGCCGATCCACCGAGCTGGGATCCCGGTCAAAAGCAATGACCCGATTCGGATAACGACGATCGAGATATTTGTAAGTCGATAACCCAACTCGTCCCATCCCAAAGATCGCGACTTGCTCCCCGTTGTCGGGCACCACGATGTCATCCGGATGTCGGCCCGACGTCTCCCAAGGATGCAACCAGCGGGCAAATTTCTCATAGAGCGCTTCGGCTGCCCGATTGAGTGGGGCCGCCACCAAAATACTGAGTGAAAGCGCGATCGCCACAATCGTTAGCCACTCGCCGCCCACCCAGTCCTTCTTCACTCCTACGGCCATCACAATCAGTCCAAATTCACTATAAGTCACCAAGGTCAATGTCGACATCCACGAGGTGCGCACCCGCAGATGAAAACGCGTCAGCAGACCCAAAAGTAATGCCCCTTTGATCGGCACCAACATCGTCAGCCCCACCGCAATCCCCAGCCCCGTCCAGTCCGGCAACCCCTTCAGCCCGATGCTCAGAAAGAACCCGATCAACAGAATATCGATGATCGATCCCAACGACTTACTCAACTCCTTGGATTTGGGGTGCTGGCCAATCAGGATACCGACAAACAAAGCGCCCAAATCAGCCTTGAGTCCGACCGATTCGAATCCCTTGGCCCCAGCCACGAGCGCAAAAAATAATCCGCACAGCGTAATAAGCTCTCCATGGCCGGATCGAGAGATGATCCAATCCATCACCGGCCGAAGCAGCAAAAGCGCTGCGAGCACCGCAATCGCCCAGACCGAAGGAATCTTGCCGCTGGAGACGGTCAGAAAGAGCACCGCCAAAATATCCTGCATGATCAGGACCCCAATCGCGATTCGCCCATGCAAGGACCCCATTTCACCGTTTTCCTCCAACGATTTCACGGCAAAGACCGTGCTGGAAAAACTCAGCGCAAACGCGACCAATGCCGCCGTTTGAAACGAAAGATCTGTGAACAGCGGTAGCCCAATCACCGCGAGGGCCATGAACCCCACCGAGAATAGCACGATCACAAGACAGGTGTGAATGGAAGTCCCGGCCCATATCTCGGGTCTTAGCAGCGAGCGGACCCGCAGTTTCAGTCCGATCGAGAACAACATCAATGTCACCCCGAGGTCTGCCAGAAAATCAAGCGCTTCACCGCCCGTTTTCCCGAGCGCACTCAGGACGAATCCAGCCACGAGAAATCCGACGAGTGGCGGAAGTCGTATTTGCTGTGCGAGAAGACCGAAGATAAACGCGATCGCGATAAGGAGGGCATCCATGAACGAGTCTTACCTAGCAGAACTAATACCGTAGAGATCAAAACTTCATGTTTTTTTAAACGAGGAATCGCTTTTCTATTATCCTTATTCTCTCTGCCGCCGCTTGAGCAGGTCGGGATCTGGCAACTTCACCCTGTTATTCGGACCTGAGCATGCTCAGCCGCAGTCAAATGATCGGATTTAAGACGGGGTCTTGCACTGCCCCGGACCGGTCAGTCCGCGATCGCGATAATCTCCCGGACGGCGGATTTCGGCTGTTTCGCCCGATCCCACCGCAACGGATAATTGGTGCGGCCGGGAATGGGATAGCCGTTCTTCCACGACATATCATCGGAGATCCCCCCAAGCGTCACGCGGTCGGTCTTTTCGCGGCGGTCGTAGAACAGGGAAAACAGTTCGACGTAGCGCTGAGTAAACTGGGCTGCGATGTCGGGCGGCAACCCGGCGGCATAGGGATCGAGGTGCGTCTTGAACTCTTCGAGCTGAAACTGCGGATGCATCATGCCCTGCCCAATGATCTGGCCCTCCTTAGTCAGGGGAAGCACGTCCACGTCGAGTTCCGTGATCATGACTTTCATCCCCAACGCGGCGAACACATCGATTGCCGCGGTGATGTATTCGTTTTTCGGATAATTGAGGCCCCAGTGGCCTTGCATCCCGACTCCGTCGATACGAATTCCCGCCTCCTGCAGCATTTTGACCAAACGCACCATGCCGTCGCGCTTTTCCGGACGCCAGGCGTTGAAATCGTTATAATACAGCTCCGTGTCCGGCGCGTATTTCTCGGCAAAACGAAAGGCGTTCTTCACCAACTCGTCACCGCCTCCCACCGCGTTCACCCACGTCGTGGACCGGTAGGAGCCGTCATTATCGATTACTTCGTTCACCACGTCCCACGCGTGAATGCGTCCGGCGTAGCGACCGGCCACTGCTGCGATGTGAGCCCGCATGACTTCGATCTGGGCCTCCAGTGCATTCGCCTCACCCGCCGCGTTCTCCAAAAACCATGCCGGCGTCTGGTGGTGCCCCCCCGGCGTTTACCCCACGATAAACAGGTCATTGGCCTCACCGAATACGAGAAACTGATCACCGACCGTGAAATCGTAAACGCCCGGTTCCGGACAGAGCAGTTCCGCCTTCAGTTCGTTTTCCGCGGTGATCGTATTAAACTGCTCTCGCACTATGCGCTGCGTGACCGCGTCTAGTCCTGAATCGATCGCCGCATTCGTCGCCGAACCGACCTTAAATGCGCCATCAAACGCCGACTTAAGCGTAGCGCTGGGGGGCTTCTGAGCATGTAATCCGACTAGCCCAAGGGCACTAAAACAAAGAGTAGTTTGCGGAAATTCATCAGAAGATAAGGGGGCACGTTTTCAACAAAATGGAGAGCACGCTCCACCAACAGGACTCATTAACCTACGCAGCACTCGAAAGGGAAGAAAACCGCGCATTGGGTCTATTTATAGTTTTATCAGAATTTCACCCCGCGGAATTGATATCAACGCCGGTGCCGTCGACCTCGCTGGGAGGCTTGCGACGCAGTGCAACGACGGCTTTTCTACTCA
>Ga0075109_1001383_pt1 | contig 15084 bp, 15 predicted proteins | sample AntAceMetag02UKD_FD_69798 | JGI IMG/M metagenome (GOLD analysis project Ga0075109, IMG submission 69798) | Saline lake microbial communities from Ace Lake, Antarctica - Antarctic Ace Lake Metagenome 02UKD | ecosystem: Environmental > Aquatic > Non-marine Saline and Alkaline > Saline | place...
GTTTAGGGTTTAGGGTTTAGGGTTTAGGGTTTAGGGTTTAGGGTTTGGGGTTTTGGGTTTAGGGTTTAGGGTTTAGGGTTTAGGGTTTAGGGTTTAGGGTTTAGGGCTCAGAATCTTTGAGCTCAGGGTTTAAGGTTTAGGGTTCAGGGTTTGGGGCTTGGGGTTCAGAATTTAGGGTTCAAGGTTTAGGGTTTAGGGTTTAGAGTTTAGCGTTTAAGGTTTAGGGTTTAAGGTTTAGGGTTTAGGATTCAGAAGGTTCAGGCCTCTACTGTATCCTCCTCCCCTAGAGGGCGCAGAAACACCAGGGTCGCCGCGGCTGCCAGCGCCGCTGACCCCGATACCAACCACAGGCTGGCTCCCGCGGCTCCCAGCCTATCATCTACCAGCCCCAGGACCACCGGACCAATCAGAAACACGGAATCCGCGGCGGTCTTGGGCAGCGTGAGCGCCTCGCCCTCGCCCCCCTTGGGCGCCGACTCCTGCGCTAGCGCGTTCACCGCCGGCCCCGCCGCCGCCGTCCCCATCCCCCATAGGCCCACGCACATCTGTAGCTGTCGTACATCCGCCGCCTCCTGCGCCAAGCCGAGTCCCACCGCACACGCCGCCAGAGACGTCACAATGACAGCTTTGAGGCCTATTTTGTCCGCGATGATTCCCCCGACTGGCGCCGATGCCAACCCCAACAATGCCGTCAGCGAGAAGAGTTCCCCCACCTGTTGCGGGGTTGCTCCCAGGCTGGCGGTGGCGAACCATGGGATACACGTCAGCTTGGCGACGAAACCAAATGCGTTGGCGCCCGCCGCAAAGGTGATGACACGCTGCCGGTTTGACTTGAGCAGCTCGCCCCAGCTGCTGGCCACCTTGACTGCTTGCTGCTCGCGCTCAAATTCCTCCTCCTCTTCCTCTGACATGTCCATTGACAGTGCCAAGTTCTCCTCCCGTTTCTCTTCTGACGCGTTGATATCGGGCAGGAGGCTGTAGCCCGCGGTGCAGATGAGTGCAGCGCCGGAGATGAGGTAAAACACTGAGGACGCGCCATATTGTTCGGCAACTCGGCCCCCTATCAGGGGTCCGATGACTAGCCCCAGCGCGTGTACCGCCTGTTGTGTGCCCGAGATGGTCCCGCGCGCCTCTGGGAAACGATCCGATAGGTCGGCGAGATACGCCCGGTCCCCTCCCTCCGCCGCGGAGCGTCCCGCGCCGAGCGATAGCCGCGCGGGCACCAGCGCCAGCACCGTGCGGCATTGTGACGTGGCGAGGTCGCTGAGCGCGATGACCAGCATGCCGGCCATCATCATCTGCTTGCGTCCCCAGGAATCCACCAGGCGCCCCGCCGGGAGGTTTAGAAACAGCATGGCGAGCGCGGGGGCGGAGAGCACGATGCCGTTGGCGCTGCCGTTGAGGCCGATGCTCTGCGCGTACAGCGGCAGCGCGGGGAGCAGCGCACCCACGCCGACGAAGAGGATGAGCTGCGAGGAGAGTAAGATGGACAGGGGCTCGAACACCCGCTTACGTGGTAATCCGAACATCATCTCCTCACCGTCACCGTCCTCGTTCTCGTCGTGGTCCCCGTCCCACTCCCCGTCCCCACGCCGTCCTTCCTGTACATGGATGCCGCTGTCTTGCTGTCGTGCGCCCTCGCCCTTGCGGCTGGTGTCTCCCGTCCGTCCGTGTGGGGCGACAATTGCCGTCGGCGCCGGCGCGACGCTGGTCTGCACCCCTTCGTCGCTGCTCTTGTCCGTTATCGCGCGCATACGTCCCCTATCCCGGACTCCCGCCGCTGGTCTCCGTCCCCGATCGCCTGTCTGCAGCCTTTTTCTCGTCGGTGCTGATCCCGCGCCGTGCTGCCCGCGTGTTGCCCCACAGGCCGCGAGGCAAGATGGGTGCCCAGCGGTGCCTAGGTGGCCCCCGGCCGGTCGCCCTGGATTTCCCAAACCGGAGACTCGCCGAAACGAGCCGCATCCCGCGGGTCCCCTTACTGCCGCCGCGACCACCGCCGAGGCGGCTGTCGTTTGCCGACCTGTCGACCCGCACAACCCAGTGCGGGGCGACGCCACCCCGGTGCAGAGCATTGCCGCAATGTGTACGTGGACGTCCCCTTATTTATCCTCAGCTAAGCCAATTGTTGACGATGACGATGACCGTGGAAAGACGAATTTCGGGTTGGCCCGAGGCGAGGAGGGCAGGCGCAACGGGGTACGGCGGCCGGAGGGGCGGGGAGTGGGAAGGGCTCTTCCTCCGCTTACGGTTACTTGACGTACGCGATGAAAGGTGCACCGGCTCGTCGGCAGAAAGGCGTGTGGTTTCGTCGCACGGCCCGGGTGCTCACAAACAACTGGCAACGGGCACACACGCCCGAGAAAACGGGGAGGTGGCACAAGCCCTCAAAGACGTGTTTTGTTTGTTCGAAGTTTTGGATTGAAAAAGGATTTGCCTCGCTGGCGCTCCAAATGATCTTTTGGGAGAAAATTGACTCCCATCTCGTGGCGCTGGCGCTTGGCTTTTTTAAGAAAGGCGTTTTTTATTTATTAAAAAAACGGCTTAAAAAACAAGCAGCGACCGCCTGCCTCCACTCACCCTTGTCCTTCCAGCGCGGGCGCAGGTGCTCGGGCAGCCTGTCGTCCGGCAGCTCGCTCACCCGAATATATGCATGAGAGGTAGTGGCTGAGGCGGTGCTCTTGAGGTAGGCCTGCGCTCTCGTCTAGTGTGTGCACGCTTTAACAAATTAAAACAGCCGCGTAAAGACTTTTTATTCCCTTAAATTAACCTCAATCCTCCAACAACCCTTAAACCCTAAACCCTCAAAGAACCCTCAACCCAGACTCTTAACCCTAAATCCTAAATCCTGAACCCTAAACCCTAAATTTTGATCTTCGAATCTTAAATTCTGATACCCTGAACCCTAAACCCTAGATTCTTGATTCTAAACCCTACACCCTCTATCCCTCTTCCTTGAACCCTGAACCCTTGACCCTTAACCGTAGACCCCAGACCTCAACCCTAAACCTTAGCAACCTGGCAGCAACACAACCCTCGCACGGGTAGAGAAGGCGAGCGCCATCGAGGCTGTAGTGGCGCGAGCGCGTGGGAATTTGGGGAGGAGCGCCGTCGGTGGTGCATGAATAAGCGTGCGGGGTCGCCACTCGTACGAGATGACCAACCTCGACAGCATAAACAGAGAACTCGATCCGGGCAGCGAGGGAGGGCAGGCGACATCGAGGTTATGGCGACGTGGCAGTACAGGTCAGCAGGTGTTGGTGTAGTATATGCCCGTGCTAACTTATTCACACCTCCTTCCTCGCACACCTCGCCGGGCCCGCCGCCGTTCCCCACCTTCCCGACCGTCACAGACAAACCATTGCCGCTGAAAACTTCGAGCTCGGCCAGGTTTCGAATGTGATCTCAATTCTAGGCACGCATCCTAGGGTATGGGGACGGTTCAGCTTTCAAGGTGAAAAGCCTACCAACTGTCTATGGGGATCATCCAGCACTTGGAGTTTAGTGCTCGTTTACTCTTCTTGTAATCACACACCGTCACGGTCGCGTTCACGCTCCGCCAACGAGTTGCGGCGAGAGATGGACTGGATTGATAGGCTGAGTTGCTGACAGAAATGGAAACGGATTCAGATTTTTAAAATGTCGAGGCTACGGCAGCACCGATTGTTGTTGTGTATCTAAAAGAGCCGACCAAATGGATTGTGGGGTGGGCAGGTAACTATCAATGTCGTGTCCCAACAGATGTGTCGTGTAGTTGAATTTTGTTGGTAGTGAGGGGCACCTTGTGCCTGTGCGGTCATGTAATGGTACGTATTAGATCGATCGATTTCCATGTATGTGTAGCACTGCAACCTTACTGCACGACTGTGCATCCATCAAGGCAAGGATTCGTCACCGGGGACACCGGGGACACCAGGGACACCCGGGACATCCGGGACACCAGAAACATCCGGGACGATATTACCGGGCACACCAGGCATATCTGCCCCTGCCTCCGCCTCCTCTGCCGTGGCGGCAGCTCCCGCCTCTGCATTATCTGCCGTGGGGATAGCTCCAGCTTCCGCATTCTCTGCTGTGGCCTCTTCATTCTCTGCTGTTGGGATAGCTCCAGTCTCCGCATTCTCTGCTGTGGCCTCTGCATTCTGCGAGGCCTTGTCCTCGCCCGGCTCTGTACGAATGTTGTTGCCGCTGCCGCATTCCTCGCATTTCTCGCAGCCAGTGCAGCCAACGCAGCCGTCACAGCCGTTGCAGCCCTCGCCGGCGTTGCAGTTGTCGCAGCCGTCGCAGCTGGCGCCGCCATCGGTCATGACGGCGGCTCCGTCGCCCATGCTGCGGCTGAGGCCGAGGCCACGGTCGTCGCCGCCGCCGCCACCACTGTCGCAGTCGTCGCATTTCTTGCAGCCAGCGCAGCCGACGCAGCCATCACAGCCGTTGCAGCCGTCGCCGGCGTTGCAGTTGTCGCAGCCGTCGCAGTCGCCGCCGCCATCGCCATCGCGCTTCTCCAGCATCGTGCGGCGTGGTGCACTGCCCGACTCGACGGTCAACATGCCCCGTTTGGGGGATGTGCCCGAAAAGGTGGGAGCGGCGGAGGCAGAGGTACCCGCGAGGGCCAGGGCAGTGAAGAGCACAAGCAAGATACCCGCATCGCGGGGCGATTGGCGCAAGAAGGCAGCCATGACGCGGGACTCGCGCGCGGTCTGTTTTGTGAGGAAGGGACGAGGAGGCCAAAAGGTAAATATCTGTGTCTTGAGTCGCAAAAAAAAGAAATAATTGTATCGGAACAGCCAAACAAGACCTCGCGGCGCGGTGAGGGGGGGATAGACGCGCTCATGTAGCGCCTGCCCTGTATACGCCGATGCACGTGTATCGCGATGTTCCGTGAAAGATGTGCTGGCTTGGATAGAGCTGCCTCGCAACCCTGCTCGAAGTTGAACGATACTCGTTGTCGGAAGACGAGGCTCAGTGCGCTGGGAGTTCGCTCGAGGACGGGGAGCGAATCACACACAGAAACGACCACGGTGTGTTGCCCGGCGCCGCGCTCGCTCGAGGACCCAAAGAACAAGAAGCATCTGGTGAACGCAGGCGGTGGCGTTGTTGAAGAGGAGGGCGCGCACCTGCCGGGTAGTTGGTTGGCTGATTGTGACACGGAACGGCGGGAGGTGCGCGTGCTGTGACGTGTTGGTCAGCGTTGTCTTTATCTTAAAGTTTTTTTTTCCCGTTTTTCTATAGGCCGTCAAGATCCGTGCGCTCATTGTCAGCCTTACTTTATTACTGTATAGAGCGCCAACCCACCCTTTACAAAGCAGCAGCCGCCTTTCTCCCGGTAATTCTGTTTTTATTTCGCCTTTCCAAAAACAAGACCCTCGCCGTTTCGTTTCGGCTCTTATGGCACAGCTTTCAAGAATGCTTCGTCGGACGATAGCGAGCAGGGATGCTCGTAGCACGTAGAACCCAAAAACCACCGCACCCAACACGGTATGTACAATGGTAATGGTTTCACCACTCGCGTCGCTGCCCTTTTCTCGCGCCTGGCTTTACTCTCGGCCTCACGACCGGCTCGGGCCGCCTGGGAGTGTCCCACGGTCCGATACACTTCTCGTCTCCCTACCGGTTCAGCCTTGTGGCAGTTTCTGCTCCTTGACAAACAAAGTCTCTCCCTCTCCCCGCGTGCTCTCCCACCACCTCTGCTCTGCCCCCTGCCCACGAAATGACAGCACTTTCTCTTTCGATACCGGCAACCCGCCCGTCGTGGGGTGAGGGCGGCGGCGGTAGAGAGACCAAACTAAGGATAGCAATGTAATTTATGTAGCATGGATTTACGGTTTTGAGTCCGTTTTTGTCTCGTCGAAGGCTTCAAGGCTGGGTGGTCCGCGCCTCAGCACGACCCACACAATTATACGGTGTGCCTGCGCGGCGTTTATGTACTCGCTCCCGAGCTGTCATAGGTTCGTCAACCGAGTAAAGTAGGGCTAGACGAGCGGTACGGTACCGGCGGTTGAGTGGCGGAGGCGATCGTGGATCGGGGTTTAAGGTCTTACACTCCACGCACACCAAAATCGGAATCCGAAACGATTCATCCATAACCCTGATCCCTGAACCTTTAACCTTCATCCCTAAAACCTGAACCCTTAACCCTTAACTCTTAACTTAAAACCTTTAGACCTAAACCCTAAACCCAAAACCCTCAATTCTTAACCCTCAACCCTACACCTTCAACCCCACATCCTTAATCGAGAACGCTTAGCCCTTAAACCACTGATGACTCTTAGCCCTAAACCCTGAATCCGAAATCCTAAATCCTAAATTATAAAATCCTAAACGCTATTTTCGAAACCCTAAACTCTGAACCCTTAACCCCAAACGCTAAAAGCGTAAATCTGTAACCATGGTCATCATGTACCCACTCGATCAAGGATTATAGCTTGGCAGGCACTGTAACAGCAAGTCGCTTTAGTTCATGGGTAACCTTGAGCGAGTTGATCTAAACTCTATGTATTTTTTGGGGGAATGATAGATACTACACGAAACTGTTTGATTAGACGATTATATTACTCTTTGTTTTGTAATTACAGACAATAAAACAACAACCACCCATCCAATGGAAAGCTCCTGGACAGCTGCGACACGGATGATACTGTCTCCCACCGTCTCGTCCTCCTCGTGGCTCTTGCTCATCGCAGCGGTGGATGGTGACAGCGATGCAGACAGTGGACGACGCAACTGTGTACGATGGGTGGTCACGTCGTGCTGCTCGCATTGCCGTGAGCGACTGGAGTTCATCCCTTGCCTAAAACATTCAGAAAGTGCACTTTTCCCCACACCCACACCCCTAGGATGCCAAATTTCAAATTTCAGTAGCTCAAAAAGCTACGACTTTTGCTCCAACCCCATCCCGCTCACACCAAGGCGCTGACCACGCGGGAGCAGCAGGGGACAGGCGCTTCACCAGATCTCCGCGTCGACGCCAGCAGCCATGCATCTTTTCGCCATTCCCGCGAGAGAGCCATTGCCTCACACGACGGGTATCGCGGGAGCTAGTCGCAGCGTGGGGGAGCCCCTCGACGGCTCTTTTTCTTGTCGCTCTCGAACCGACCAGCCCAAGACCCTGGGCAAGAGGTCGCGCAAGCAGCTTGACCCGCGGCGGTACCCGGCCGCGACTGGACTGCTCTCCTCCGCCATGCACGACGAAGAGGAGCTGGCGGCTACGCCGACTCCCTCAGCTGGGCTAGAGCTGGTGCGGCTGCCGCCCGGGAGCTACAGGGAACGAGAGGAGGAGGAAGAAGCACAGGAGGAGGCTGATGACGCGGCCTACGCACCGGGCCGAGGTATCACCTCTTCGTGCAAAGGCGTCTCGTGGGATACACGCAAAAGCAGGTGGCAAGCACGTGGATGGGACAGAGCTAAAGGGAAAAACAGTTCACATCGGGTGCTACGCTATCGAGCAGGACGCGGCACGAGCCTACCAGGAGTACGTCGAGCACGGCACTCTCCCAGCACGCGCGGCTCCAACCTCTACGTTCAGAGGTGTCTCCTGGCACAAGGGTAAAAGAAAATGGCAGGTAAAAATTAGCATCCAAGAACGGTAAACACATATATCTTGGGAGCTTTCAAACGCAGCAGGCCGCGGCTTTCACGTACAACGCCACAGCCACTCGTCTAGGCTGCCCCTCAAGATGGCTCAACGACGTCGGCCACGCCGGAAGCGTAAAGACCGAAGTCCACGACAACACCGACGCCGGCGGCGGCAAGAAGGCTGTGGTCGCCGCGCGCGCCAAACCACCGCGCCGCCGACCCACTGGCACACGCGCGAGCGGGGCACCCAAGAATATCCCCCCTGCTGCCGCGGGAGGGACTACCCCTCAGCATCTCACGCCGTACGAGCTGCAGCGCGAGGCAAACATCGCGCGTAACAAGGCGCGCATGGGTGCCCAGGGCGTTGCGGGGCTCGCGTGAAAGGCCGGTCTACCCCCCGAGCAACCGCCAAGCCCGCCGCCCGTGCTGCCGCACCAGCCGGTTGCCGCCAGGACCTCCACGTCCAAGTCGGACGATGCGGATGTGTTCAACACTAGGGCAGCCGAGGGAGCAGATAGCGGAGAGGGGGGGATGAGGCCTGCGGTAAGGCCTGGCGCGGGGGCGCTGGAGGAGGCGGCGATGGAGGCTCGGATCGAAGCGCTCGAGGCTAAGGGCGAGGCTGCGATTGCCAAGGCGACCGCCATCGCCGCCATCACAGAGGCGCAGGCGAGCATTAAGCTTGCCGAGGCGAATGCCAAGGCTGCACTTGTAGAGGCAAAGGCTGCTCTGGCCGAGAAGCGCCTTTCTGCGCACAGTGCTGCGGCGCTTCGGTGAACATTGATAAACACACAGGTCGAACGTTCTTTTTGACACGCATCTCATATGGGACGCCCTCAATCATCAATCATCACGCCTCCACTTTAAACCTTTGCAACTATGCATAATATCGCTTTGTTTCTTTCCTCCTTATCGCGATTTTAAGCTGCAGCACATCATAAACGTGTTTTGCCCTGCTACAAGCAGCACACCACCGCAGAAGCCAGCCCGCGATTGAACACTAAACCCTGGGAGAGAATTCACTTGATTTCTGATCTCTACATGATATCTTCAACATATGCAACTTTGTGCGAAATCCGAAGTTACAGCGTCGTCGAGAAGGCCATCTTTACGCTCAGCCCCCTCGCCTCCCACTCCCGCAGCGCCCAGTGCACTAGGCGAACGTCGTCAAGCAGGTCGGTGTGGGAAGCTTTGTCGCGGCCATGCGCCGCGGCAACTCCCAAACACAGCTGTGCGGTCAGGTGCAACGCTTCCGCAGCTGCCAGATCAACCTCGGGGCCGGGAAATACTGTCAAGCAGCTCAAAGTAGAAAGTGTCCAAGAGTTAACAAACATGGCACGGGAATGGAACTTTAATTATGGGGGTTATGACCAGGGCGCAGTTAACACCAATGTTACTCGATCGTCGCCCCACCGGTGCTCGTACCCTGTGCCGGAGCGGGGTGAATCCAGCGGCAGGCCTTTTCCAAGTTGGCCAATTTCTTAGCTTCGTGCGAGCCTCGACTGTTGACGCCTTTAAGAAAGTCGCGAAAGCTCAGGTGACCTCTGGGGCTCCGTTGCATGTTCCAGAACGACGGAAGCATACGGCCCAATATCTTCACGAGCCCGGATGACAATTTTGCCCTCTCCTCCACGGTGATCGTCTGTTTAACTATCCAGGCCGAGGTGGCCGAGGCTGCAGGGAGCCCTCTGATGTTGATGAGACGATTGCTCCACATCTGATGCAGCAATGTAGCCACAAAGGCACACACATACATTGGGCAACCCAACTCGAAGATTTCTTCCAGCCTCTTGGCCCCTCTTTCCCCTGATGCTTGTTTTGCTTTTGCCGTGCCCGCATTGATGATCTCGTTACCATAGCGGATAACTTCGCTGAAGCACTCAGTAAAAATTACCAACGGCTGGCTCATAATCATAAGTAAAGTGGTACTATCCGCTTCGTTCAGGCCCCCAGGGTTTCTTCGTATGCGTTTTTCGGGCTCGAATGCCAAGAGGGACACGTGGTAAAGGTAGTTCCGCCGTATAATCTCAAACATCGTGCCGGGGGCGTCAAACGATGGCTTCCCGTCCGCTGCTTTGCCGTTGTGGAATCCACCGGCATACCCAACACCGCGTACCGCCGTCCACGCCCCTCCGACGGTGACTGCTTTCATCGAGCACACCACATCCAGATTGGCGTGCAAGCCGGTGTCCTGCCCTCGCGTATATGCAGCTTGATAAGGCCCTTGATTCTCTCGCATCGTAAGTCTAAACTCCTGACCAGCGCCCACTTCCGTTTTTGCGCCATTCCAGCTGTGAACTCCGACGAAGTCTGAAATGCACGCCACTCTTCGTCCGTCATGAGACCAAAGTCCGCCACCGCCGCCGCATCGCCTGGCAAACTGTCCTCCAGCTGCATGTCGATCGTCCGTCGCACCCGGACGTGCAACTGTCTGTGAGTTTTCCAGCTCGAGGTAAAGCACTTCGTGCTGCAGAAGAAATGGCGCCCTTCAACCGACTCGCCAGCCTTGCAGTTAGGACATTCGCGACAGCCCTTCTCGGCGGCACTGTCCAGCGCCACACTGCAACCAGCGCATGTGGACATCGCAGCGTGCAGATTCTGGCCGCTTCTACCGTTTCCACGGCTGTCTCCGATGGGGCTTGAGGCGTTGCTCTTCGCGTTGTTTATGTTGCTGACCGGGGGCATCATTCTCTCGGGTACTCTACAGTGTTTTTTTCTTTTTTATGGGGGGGGCGCTTGCTTGCGCAGGATTTACTTGGCGCTGACAGGTTGAGCACGTCGCCGCTGTAGGGCATAGATTAGCAACGTGAAGAGCGAGCACGAGCCAGATCCAGTGTGCTGAACGTGCGCACGCGCGATGTGATGTATGAGGGGGAAATACGTTACCGTGAGATCCGAGTTTATGTGGCATTCAAATTGTTCACACGAGGGTCGGTATTCTCTCGGACTGAGTGAATACACCGTCTGACCCTCCCACAGCCACACGACAGTTAGTACTTGCTTCCGCTTCCGAACGCGCTCTTCGGTTTACGCGACGACGGTCAGACGGAAAAGCAACAACTTAAACTTTGCAGCAACTTCAACCTTGGAAAGACGCAGTAAACGAGCGTCTCCTCTCGCGTTGGTACGCCAGACACTTGCCGACACGCGCATCAGCGGCGCGGACAGTCGTTACAAGCATAGACAGGACAGGTCAGAGACACGAGAGAAACCTCCCCACCTACCAACACGGCAACGCCCCGAAAGTCGCGAGTGCGGGCGACGCGCGTATGGACAGAGAGTTGGGCGCTCCGAGAATCACGTACAGAAAATCTTTGGAGGAAAGCGACTATTTTCATGCTTGTGCGTTTGCACAGGCGTTACTGAACGGAGCGTCGTGTCTGCGAGGAGGAAGTAACAACCGCGCATGCGTGTCTCCAACTAGGCGTTATAGAGCTGCCATCCCGCGCAAGCGCTGGAAAGAGGGTGGGTTGGGCTGTCGGTGTGAGGGAGCTGTTCGACGAACTATTTTTTGACGCCCACTCCCCTCCTCGCCCCAGCCTGTAGGTCGTCCAATTCTCGCGGATAAGGACGCCTAAAGCGAAGCACCGGCGTACGGCGAGCGCACTTCTCCGGCAGTGGCAACGTGCCCGATGGACGAAATACAAAGCTTGCTCCGCGTGGATGAGAATGGAGACACCGTCCTTAACCTGTTCCTTGGAGGCGGAGACGGCCACATCGACCCCTTAAATCCCCCACCGATGTCCCCCCGCGAAGCTGAAGCATACGCTGATGCCTACGATTCCAAAGTAGGCGCAGTACCGGCGCAGGGATGCGACGAGTGCAGGCGCGGTCCCGCGCCTGGCGATAAGCTGCGTGCTTGCGGTGGCTGCCTCGTGGTGCATTACTGCTCAGACGCGTGTCAGCGGTGAACCCGTAACCCTAAGCCCTAAACCCTAAACCCTAAATTTCTAAATCAGAAAGCCTAACTCATAAACCTCTAAACCCCTAAACCCTAAGCCCTAACCCTAAACCATAAGCCCTAACCCATAATTCCTAAATCATGAACCCTAAATTATTTCACCACTAGACTCTAAACCCTAACTCCTGAGGCCTGAACCCTAAACCGTAAACCGTAGATTGTAAACCCTACGCTCTAAACCCTAACCCTAAGCCATGTACCCTACACCCTAAACCCTCAACCCTCAAACCCTCAAACCCTAAACCCTAGACCGTAGACCCTAGATCCTAAACCCTGAACCCTAAACCCTAGACCCTGAACCCTAAACCCTAAACCCTAAACCCTAAACCCTAAATAGTAAATAGTAAATACTAAACCCTAGATCCCAAACCCGAAACCCTGAACTCTAAACTCCAAACCCTAAACCCTAAACCCTAAACCCTAAACCCTAAACCCTAGATCCCAAACCGTAAATCCTAAATTCCAAACTGTAAACCCTAACTCCCAAACCCTAATTCCTATACCCCAAACCCTAAACGCTTAACTCAAACCCCAGACCCTAAGCCCTAAACCCTTCACCCTACACCCGAAACCTAAAGCCCAACCTTGAACTCTAAATCCTGAACACTAAATCCTAAACCCTAAATGGCACCCCCTAAACCCTAGGGCATCCTGGTCGGAACACAAGCTCGTCTGCAAGGTCTACGGCGCCTCGCAGGCGAAGCTAGTGGCGAACGTCAAGCAGCGCATGCCAGGTCAACCCTCAACTTCTGATAGCCGGAACCTTAAATCTCAATTCCTAAACCATCCAGTCGAGTCCCTACACCCTACATCCTAGCTTCTGAACCAAAAAGCCATGCTAAACCCTAAAACCAAACCTCCAAACCCTGAAGCCTGAACCCTAGACCCTAAACCTAAAATCCAAAACCCAAAACCCTTAACCCTGAACCCGAAACCCTAAACCCTTAACCCGAAACCCTAAATTCTTTACCCTTAATCCTAGACCCTAAACCCTAAACCCAACCTATACACTGTAAACAGTCCTAAACCCTCAACTCTACACCCTAAACCCTACAAAGCTGAGCCTTAAGTTCTAACTATTACAAAACCCTACACTTTAAACCATAAACCCTGAACCTTAAGCTCCAACCCTAAACCCTAAACACACTTTATACGCCTGAGCCTCATTGATAGCCTGAACGCTACGCATAGTGACAAAGTACTGCAGTATGGTACGGAAAGTTCTTTCATTAGTACGGTGCGGGGCAATAAAGCGAACCGTACCGAATTTCCGGTACTGAACTATAGGTTCGAGGTAGGCATGTGTAGCAAAGTACCGTACTACAGTACTAAAGTCCTATCTCACCATGTTGACGCTACGCCCCACAGGAAGCGCGAGAAAAAACTTGAAGAAGGAGCAAGAAGCAATGTTCGCGTGGTTCGATGCCACTCCCTACTACGGTCACAAAGCCATGTTCCTCGGGTGGAAACACCGCGCCGAGAACCCGTTCATCTCGGTGAAGCTGCCGTCGACCAGGCCCGGCTCAGTTCCAGAAATTGTGATGGTTCCTCGATCCGTGTGGGACGAGGATCCCACAAAGACGTTCCCTAACGTGATGGTGATGGCGCTCAAAGCGCACTTTTCAAGGCATGTCGACCGAGGCTACATGTTCAATCTGAGTGTCGACTCCCCCAAAGGCGACCCAGAGGACACTACAAATGCGATGGCTGAGATGGTTTTTACCGAATACATCAGGAAGGTACACGTCTCAACGCTCAAGTCTGTGACAGCGGACGAGTTCGCTGCCGAATACATGCGCCGCCAAAGATACCCAGATAATCTCGTGATTTTCGTGCGCTTGATCGGGCTCGTCGGCGCCGCGCACCTCAACGGTTGCGAAGGCGTGCTGAAGGGGCCGGCACGCAGTAGCTCGGACTCAAAGCGCTTCACTGTTCATCTCGAGGACGGCAGCGGCAAGAACGTCGACGTGAAACGCCAGAACTACGAGTTGCTTCCGCGCCCAAGGCTGGTGAATCGTGAGTTTGAATAATGTGAGAATGCTCGGCGTAATACCTCCCCAGTACCTTTGGCTTGGGCATCATACTACGCATCATGCTACGAGAAGGTATCAGTCTGTCAACACTTTTGGACGCTCACGTAACAAGGCGCTTTGCAGGAGGTACTGTTGGATATCTTCCTTACCGACTGTTGCCCTGAATGGCATCCGTATACGTGCGCTCCATCACCGTCAAGGTGAATAGGTAAGTTCCTGTTGTGCCTTTGACGGTACGTTCCTTGTAACTGTTTTGAGTCTGCGCCGTCGTGACGATTGAGGACATCGACGAACAGCGACGCAAACTGTTTGTTCTTGGGATCTGCCAACCTCTTGCCAGCGCGAACTTCAGGAAGATAATGATAGGCGCCGCTTTCTTCGTCTGTAAACTCGACCACTAAACCGAGGGTAGTTTCTGTCGACTCATAGAAAATCAAATTTCCAATTCCTCTAGACGTACTCGTAGCGTGTTGGACGGGTGTGAAAGATTATGGCTTAGGGCTGTCCTTGAATCGCGAAACGATCTCACAGGGAGCTAAGAAGATAATCACCTGCGACTCGTTCATACGTTTATGCCGTTAGGCTGAACCACAAATCCGAACGTACTGGGGTCGACGCGCACCGTCTCCGGCGGCCCTCCCGGGTGCAGATAGAACATACAGTGCTGACTTTTTTTGATTGAAAACCAATTTTCGGTAGAAAACGTATATCCATACTCAGCGACGCGCTATTAGTGGCACCTGGCCACGCTCTCGAACATGCTGATAGACTCTTGATTCTGAGACTTGATCAGCGCGAGAGATCGCCTAGCACTGTTCAAGCGACGCGTGACGATGACCGTAACCCCTATTTTATTTTATATTTTGGACTTTCTCACTCTCATAGCAGCGAATTTGAGCTATAGTATAAGCAACGACTGGCATCTGACGGTAGCTTCGCGCGCGGCCGTCGCCGATGGTGCGGTGTACGAAAAATGCACGAGCTCGATAAATAATGCCCTCGAGAAGAATGTTCCCATCGGAAACAGTGCTTTGATCCATACTGGCGGTGGCGCTGCTTTAAATAGGGCCGTACATTAGTGGATCACAAACAAGCACGAAACAATATCGAACCAGTGCGCGTGCGCGATGCGGGCCTTCTCCAGAGTTTCCGCAAACCGATCGTCACTCTGGCGCAATGGCATGAAACGTGTATGCAGTGTACTGCCTGTTACGGAAAGTGCGATACCCACGGATGGACTCGATGACGGACGCGGGTTCTACATCGCGGCCGACGACCGTATGTATGCTGTTTTCGTACCACCTTGCGATGTCGCCAACGTACCCTGCCCTTAGGTCTAACAGCGTGGCGTTCTTTTGCGGTGTAACTGCCCTCCCAAAGTCCCAATAATCAATAAGATCGTCCTTGATGCGATTGTGAGACGCACATACGCCCTCCTCCGAAAGACCCATATCGCCGCCTGTGAGCATATGCTTAGGGTCTAGCTAGGGTCAAAGGTTGAGGGTTTAGAGTTTAAGGTTCAGG
>Ga0075109_1001399_pt1 | contig 14968 bp, 20 predicted proteins | sample AntAceMetag02UKD_FD_69798 | JGI IMG/M metagenome (GOLD analysis project Ga0075109, IMG submission 69798) | Saline lake microbial communities from Ace Lake, Antarctica - Antarctic Ace Lake Metagenome 02UKD | ecosystem: Environmental > Aquatic > Non-marine Saline and Alkaline > Saline | place...
GCCCGTTATTAGGCCGAAACCAGACTTTACGTCCGGTTTCGGCCGCTTTTTTTAGCGCTTCATGTTGCACTACAATAGGTTGCTACTTTGGGACAGGCTCTACTTAGATGCAACGTAGCAGCGGATGGGGTAGCAGCCGCGCTTGAGCTAACGGCGAAAGGGGGAGCGTCGCGAAATCGGTCGGGGTGTCTATCGACATGTGATGACAGCGGGGTATGCTTGCCGGGATGGAGCCCCGGATATTTCTTTATGCATTGGTGGGCGTTGCGATTGCATTGTCACTCATTTTGGAAAAGCGGCTGGAGAAGGCTCCGATTTCCCTGCCAATTCTGCTTGTGGCGCTGGGATGGGCCGTTTTTTCCCTGCCGCTCGATCTGGGCTGGCTGAATCCGGCCTTCGATACCCAGCTGGCGACGATGGTGGAGTCTGCCACGGAGCTAATCGTAATCGTATCGCTGGTAGGCGTGGGTCTGGCGATCGACCGGAAGTATCAGTGGAAGGAGTGGAAACAGGTGGGCCCGCTGCTTTGGCTCACGATGCCCCTTTGTATCGCGGGGGTAGCCTGGATGGGCTGGTCATGGCTCGGGCTGGCACCCGCAGCTGCGTTGCTGCTGGGAGCATGCCTTGCACCAACCGATCCGGTCCTCGCCCGGGCGGTGCAAGTGGGGCCGCCGGGAGAGTCCTGCCGCGACGACGTGCGTTTCAATCTCAGCGCCGAGGCTGGTTTTAACGATAGCCTGGCCTTTCCTTTCGTTTACCTGGCGATCGCTCTCTCCCTGTCTTCACCAGATGTGGATATGTTCGCGAAATGGTTCGGAGTTGATTTGGTATGGCGGATTACCGCCGGATATGGGGTCGGCTGGCTGACGGGAAAAGCCGCATCCTGGATCGTCTTTCGCAATTCCAGCGAGGATGACGAGGAAGATGGGCCTGGTTTCTTTAAGGGGCGCGAAGGTCTGCTTGTGGTTGCTTCGCTCTTCATCGCCTACGGGGTTGCGGAAATGATCGAAGGCTACGGGTTCATTGCAGTTTTTATCGGAGCCGTCACAGCTAGGCAATGTGAGCGCCGCCACGATCTGCACAAGCGCACGCATGGATTCATTGATCAGATCGAGAACGTGATGCTGGTAGCCATTCTGATTTTCTTCGGCGGGCTGCTGGCAAGCGGTGTTCTCGGCGCTCTGACATGGTGGTCTGCAGCGTTGGGTGCGGTGATTCTCCTGATTCTGCGGCCGCTGGCGGGAGTCCTTGCGATGAGCCGGTCCGGGTTACCCTGGCAGGCGCGGTGGGCAGTTGGTTTTCTTGGAATCCGAGGCATAGGGTCGGTCTATTATCTGTCTTATGGCCAAGTAAACGGGAAGTTCGGGAATCTGGAGATATTATGGTCAACCGTCGCATTCGTCATTCTTCTATCGATTATCATTCACGGTGTGACGGCATCGGCCTTGCTAAGATACCTCAAAAAACGGGGTCTGATGACTGCGGCGGACACCAATGGAACGGTAGTGTAGGCCACCATTTCCGAGCCGTTGCGCTGTGGCGGGCACCTTAACTAACTAATTGTGCCCATGGTCTCTCTCCCCGGTGGACTTGCGTTTTCCTGACACCTTACGGATAGGAAATTCCTTTGGAGTGCCTCGCTGGTAGAGGTGGTTTGGGGGAGAGTTTCCACTTAATTAGGCGAAATTAACGGTGGCGTGAAGCGGGCGAGGAAGCGGGAAGACCACCTGAGCCCATTGACAAATGGTCCCCATTGGAAATCGGTGACCGAGGCGACTCAAAATCCCTAAAAGTTGGCGGGAAAATTTCATTCTCACCCTGTTGGACCACCTTTTCGGCCTGCTGGCCTCAAACGCCGGTGCTGCTCAGACGCAATGTAGCAGCGGATGGGGTAGCAGTCGCGCTTGAGCTAACGGCGAAAGGGGGGAGCGTCGCGAAATCTGTCGGGGAGATATGCCCAATACCAAGCGGTGCCTCACCGGCACTTGGGAGTTTCGGTAAGCGTTCTAGGCGTAGAACTGAGATCAGCCGTTTAACTCGGCGGGAAAGCGTTGGATAACATCAACATGAATCGGTGTTTGCCGCGTTTCTCCGGCTCAGAAGGTGGGACTGATATGGTGAGTCGGAGTCCAGAATATGGGCTCCGACTCGTCGGCAAAAGACAGATAGCCGTCATCCCATAGCTCGGTCTGATCGGTTTCACTAGGGAACGATTGAAATCCAGCCGGGAATTCGCAGCCGCAGGCATCGAAGTCGATGGCAGGGTCGGGAACTGGCTTCGCCGAATACGTAGCAGCGCCAAGCCAAGGCATCGGAGGGTAACCGGGCAGGATGAACCGTAACGGGAGGCCGAGCTTCGAGTTTGTTGAGGTGCGTCGGGTCCGAAGTGAGGTGGACCCACTCCCCGCTGTCCAAGGTCTGGATCTGAAGAGCGGGCGGACCATGCGGGGGTGGGCTGGGGTGGTCGTCTCGTGCCAGGGTCTAGAGCCCGAGCGGCGCGAGGGTCGTTTTGATCGCCGGTCGAGACTCGATCACTTCGATCACTTTCATTTGCCCGTGGCAGAAGGGGCAGACCAAGGGATCGGCACCCCCCACTTGCATGATCATTTGGCGCTAGGGGCGACGGCGGCGGGAGGATCGATGGACCTGTGGGGTGGTGGTGGTTGAGGCCCTTCGCGAAGCCGACGGTCGCTTCGATCCCCGCGTCTGATCGCTGTTGGCCCCCTAGTCGCGGAGCATCGGCCCATGCTTGGGCGGCAGGTGAGTCAGGAGGGCGTCGATAAACGCGGTGCCGCTCAACACTTCAAAATTGCGGCGCGTGCGCCAGTTCTTATCGGACCGATGGAGCACTGTACCGGTGCGGGGTTCGTAGGTGATCTTCTCCAACGATGGGGTACTGCGCGAAATTTATGCCCTGCATCCGTTTGACGAACGCCCGGTGCAGTCGCGACGCGATGATTTGCAGTTTGCCCTCGAAGTGCTTCAAGGCGGATTCGCGCGATTAGGCATTAAACCCGGTGCGCAGTTGGATATGGCGGCCCTGAGTTCGGCGATGTCGGCCCGTGGTTTCTAGCCCGGTTCCTATCCTGGAATCCCTGCGTCTGGGCGGTGAGCTAGCTGCGTCGCACGCGGAGGACGCGAAACAATACGCCGAGTTGCCGGGGATCCGGCGCGGGGGCTGATGCGCGATGGCGTAGTGAAACTCGATGGTGTGCGGGCCGGGCTCAACCGGCAGATCCACCGACCACGGATAAGGATTATTGAGCCGGGTGATGGCGAGATGCGCGACGACCGCTCCGTCCAATCGGACTGAGACCACTTGGTCGAGCTAGACGGTGAGCAGGTTGTCGGTGTCGTCGTAAAGACAGACCGGTTGGAGCGACGTGTTTTTACGCGCGGGGGTTGGCCGCGACCTGACCCAGATTGGCGTAGGACCTAAAAGCTGGTGGCCGCGTCGTTAAGGGCGAAAAATCAGCGCACGGGGGAAGGGCTGAAAGGACTGTAGAGCTAAAAACCCGATCTACTGGGACGGGATCAGGTGCGTCCCCAGCGAGCATCTTTCTCAGACGTCTCGACGGGGATTTTGTTGTCGGTCCGGAGCATCAGCACGGGGATCTTGGTTTTGACCCAGCAATCCGCTTCCTTAAAGTGTTTGGCAGCCACGTTTTCCATGGCTTCACCGATGGTGGTGGCAGGCAGCAATCGGCCTCGCTTGGTGGCGTTGAACTCATACGCGGCGCGCTGCACGCGCTCCTCGGTGGTCATGACACTCTCGCTCTCGGGAATCTGCAGCACCCAGCCGGCGAAGTCTTCACCTTCGGGCAAGCGGCCCTCGGGATCGGAGATGAGGATACACCACTGCTTCTTTACGGGCGGCGGTTTTTCCTCGCCGGCTTCGGCTTCCAGCAGGGCCTGCATTTCGGCCACGATTTGTTTGAGGATCGAAGGGTCGACCGCGTTGCGTTTAAGAATGTCAGCGACTTGGTTTACGTCGATTTTAGGCATGGCAGTAAATTTAAAATGAGGTCACGAAGGGGGCATATATGGATGATGATGTAAAGGCCCAGCGCGATGATGAACTGTTCGATATCGTCGATGAACACGATCAGGTGATCGGGCAAGCGGTGCGGGCCGAGGTGCATCGGCGTAAGTTGTGGCACCGGGCCGTGCACGCGTGGGTTTTTAACGAAAAGGGGCAGGTTTTTCTGCAAAAACGTTCCTTGCTCAAAGACATGGCCCCGGGATTGTGGGATTCGTCGTGCTCGGGGCATCTGGATGCCGGGGAGGGGTACGACACCGCGATCGTGCGCGAGCTGGGCGAAGAGATCGGCGTGCAGCTAGCTGAGCCGCCCCAGCGGATCCACTATGAAGCGGCAAGGGCGGAGACCGCTTGGGAATTCGTCTGGGTCTACCGGTTACAGCATGAAGGACCGTTTGTCCTGCATCCGGCGGAAATCGAGCGCGGCGAATGGCGCGAACCGACGGAGTTGACCGCCGCGATCAAGGCCGCCCCCGCAGTCTATGCGCCAGCATTTGCCTACCTGTGGCTGGGACAACACGCCCGCGAGTAGGCGGAGAGGGGCTTCGTCGAGCAATGCCCCTTGCTGGCGGGATAGGGCGGTGGGCTGGGTAGGGGTGCCGCTGGCCGGCACCCGAACACGGCGGCGTGGTCGGCTGACCCTGAGCGGTAGTTATCAATTTCTATCCGCTGCCGACTAAAGTCTCGCGGCTTTATCCCGACCGGCGGCTACGATTTGTTCGATTTCGTTCATCTGCTTGGGTGAGATCAATCGCCGTGGAACCCGTTTCTCCGCGTCGGATATCAGCCGATCAAAGTCGGCATCAGTCGGGTGGTGTGGTTCCCATTGCGTGTGGTGACCTTGGTGCCGCGTGAAGGAGAGGACGCTGCCATGGATCTTCGCCTTGACCTTATATTTGCCCTCTTCCGGGTTACGATTCCACCAGTTGAATTCATTGGTCATGGCGACGGGGATACGGGGTGAGAGGGGGCAGAGGCCAGCGGAATTTCACGAATGATGCGGCCGGGAAGACAACGTTCACCCCGCCACACGATGCGGCGAACTCGGATAATATTGTCATTGAGCTCGACAGTCAGCGCCCCGAGGGGACCACAGAATGCGCCTAAATTGATGACCCAACGGTCGCCGCGTTGCCAGACTTTCGGAAAGTGAACGTGGCCCGTGACGATCACTCGCGCCGCGGGCCGCCACAGGGCCGCAGCAGCGACGGCTCGGTCCGCGATGGTCCACCACGTATTAAGCATCGCCCAAGGTTGGCGCGGGGGAAAGAGCTCCATCCCCAGCCGGCGAATGCGATGGCTGGGATCGCGGCGCTCGGGATCGCACTCTCGGCTAAATCCGATGCATGCCGCGCGCATCGTCGCGATGCGATCCTCGAAGGTCTCGTAACCTCGTTCAGGATGAGCATCCCGGATGGCTTGGATACGATCACCCAGCTGCGTGCGCCTACTACTCCACGGGACAATCTCGTCGAGGAACACATCACCGTGCGTGGCCCAGAGTTGTCCGGCAGCGGCGGAGGCTTCATGTTCTGCCGAGATATCGGGATCGTGGTTTCCCGTTAGAAATCGCACTCGCGGAATCCGCGCGCAAAAGAAGGCCCGGATTTTCTCCACTTGATCGGGCGTCATACCGGTTTGGTTGTCGCAGGTATCGCCGTTGAGCCACAACTCGTCTACGCCTTCGAGTAGTGGTTCGAGTGCCTCCAGTCGCTTGAGCCGAGAAGAGGCGTCGCGGATGTGCAGGTCTGACAGGATACGGAGCATCGGAAGCGGGCCAATCAGGCATGGTCGCGCGCCGACGCCAATCCCTAACCAACGGGCTTGTGCCGTTAATCGGCATGCGCTGAGGTGAGCCCATGCGTCTTTTTTTGCGGATTATGACTTGGGCTCTAGCGAGTGGCGGCGGAGCGATCAGCCTGCCGGCCGAGGCCTTGGCGGCGGATATTGCCCGGATTCACGTGGAGGCCATTGGCGGGCAAGATCGGGTGAATCGGCTTCAAAGTTTCCGCGCCGCAGGGCAGTCGCAGTTGGGCGACGTCACGTTGGATTTTCAAATGTGGGCGGCCCGGCCGCGTTCGATTCGGATCGAAGTGATGATGGGCAACCAGACCTTGATCCAAGGATGGAATGGGCTCGGAGATCCTTGGATTCAAGGTGGGTCCGCTGGGGTGATGCAGCCCATGCCCGCCAACGTGAAAGATCGGTTCATGTCGGAGTCGGACTTTGACACGCCTTTGGTAAATCCCGAGGGGCAGGGGTATGTTCTGGAGTATGCGGGCGAGGATGAAGTGGCGGATCGCCCGGTGGTGAAACTACTCGCGACGCGCAACCTGACCGATCAGTCTCTGCTCTACTTAGCGGCGGACACCTACTTCATCGTCCGCCAAGACCGCACGCGGACCGACCCCGACGGCACCCGTGTCGCGACCGCGACTTACTACAGCGATTTTCGGCCGGTGCTCGGGGTGATTTTGCCGCATCAAATTAGGGTCTACGAGGGCGAGAAACTCGCCAGCGATGTGATGCTCAGTTGGATCGAACCCAACCCCCCGATGGACGCCGCGATGTTTGGGGTGGTCGCGGAAACCTCGGTTCCGGAGCGGGTCGAAGATCTCAAGGCGCCTCCGGCCGAGGAGCAAGGTGAGCGGATTCTCGAACTAGCGAATTAGTAATTCGCCGCCCGTTCCGCGCTGGCAGCGGTCCGTCGTTGGTCGGCTTGCGATGCGAAATTATCCCGTGCCTCAATCGCCGTATGGCCATATGGGGAACCGCTCAAACGCGGCAGCAGCAGCTCGGGCATAGTCCGCGATTCTCCGTCGCGCTCGGCTACTTGGAAAAGGTCCAGACCCCCGGCACGCCCGAGCACCAACGCGTGGTGGCGGTGCCCGCCGGCGAAATGAACCGAGTTGATCTAGCCGCAGGCGTGTTTGCCTTGGAGCAAGCTTACATTGGCAAGCCGCGCACCGAAAGGCGATTTGAAGCGCACAACCGCCCCATTGATCTGCCAGCCATCGTGGTCGGACCCGAACGCATGGATGTCACCGCCCGCGACGATTCCACCATCAACGAAAACAAACTCGTCGACAGCGATGGGTGTTCCTAGACGACTTCGCCGATGCCTCGGTCTGGACCGCGCGTGCGGGCGAGATCGCGGTGTTTTTTCCGGGTGATGCTCACATGCCTTCCATGGCTGCCGGTGAGCCCGTCCAGATACAGAAGACCTGCGTGAAGGTCGGGATTTAGGCCGCGACCCGGCTTCGCAACGGATCAGCGCTCGCGAGCGATTATAGGCAAATCGATGGTGAGGACGCCATCGATCAATTCGGCGCGCAGATCATTGTAATCAAGGTTTCGTCCCAACCGCAGGCTGAGTTGATAGTCGCGTTGAAACCCCTCGAGGTGGAGAGACTGCCAATTGCGTCGGAGCACATGCGACTTGCGGGCGGTCACGGTCAAAGCGGAATCGCGCGTGGTGATTTCGACCCCAGCGGATTCGACCCCGGGAACCCAAACCACGATGCGGAGCGCGTTCTCGTGCGGCTGGCTGTCAAAGTGCGGCGTCGTGAACTCCGCTGCGGGTTGAGATTGGGCAGCAGCGAGCGAACGACGGGCGACGGTAGCCGAAGGGAGGATGGTGGTGTTCATAACAGAAATAGGAGATACGAGGATCCCGAGAAACCGGTAGTGGGCTTTCGTGAGGTTAAACAGAATCCGGTGAAGGAGAGTTTAAGCCTGATTGCCCGCGCCCGGTTGGTGTTTCTGCCAACGTTGCCCGGAGACCTGTTCCATCGAGGCAACCGCGAACGAGCCGACCATGAAAATGGCGACACGTCGGAAAGAATGCACTCGAGGAGATGGGGTCATATTAGGTGATAACGTATACGGCCACTGCATACATTATGCCAACGGACATGAAGGATTTTCAGGTGAAGATTGCATGACGGCCTCCGCCCGATCAGCGTCCGCCGCCATGACCCCGACTCGTATCCTCGGTTGGATGACCAATGCCTTTCCGCTTTGGGTTTTAGTCTGCTGTGGCTTGGCCTTGATCGAGCCGGCCTGGTTCACTTGGTTCAGCGGCTCGTGGATCGTCGGCGGCCTAGCCGTAATCATGTTGGGGATGGGCGTGACCTTGACCATCGAAGACTTCAAAGCGGCGCGAACCATGCCGCGCCCAGTGGTGATTGGGTTAGTCGGTCAATATACGATCATGCCCCTACTGGGGTGGACGTTGGGCATGGCGTTTGCGTTGCCGACCGAGTACGCGGTTGGGTTAGTCTTGGTGGCGTGTTGTCCGGGTGGCACCGCTTCCAATGTGGTCACTTTCATCGCGCGGGCCGACGTATGCTTATCCGTCGTGATGACCGCTTTTTCGACGCTAGCGGCGATGATTATGACGCCGCTGCTCACCACGATGTTAGTTGGCGAACGCGTGCCGGTCGACGCCTTGGCGTTGTTCAAAAGCACGGTGCAGGTGGTATTCATTCCGGTCGCGCTTGGCGTGATGCTGAACCGGTTTTTCCCAAAAGTCGTGAAGCAAGTATTGCCGGTCGCTCCGTTGATCTCGGTGCTCGTGATCGCCCTGATTTGCGCGAGCATCATTGGCCTGCGAGTCGAGGAAGTGAAAGCCAGTGCCGGACGACTCCTAGCCGCCGTGGCCTTGTTACACGTTGGTGGTTTCGCCTTGGGATTTGGCCTATCAAAATTGCTCAAACTACCGACCGCGCGGTCGCGCACGGTGGCGATCGAGGTGGGCATGCAGAATTCCGGATTGGGCGTCGTGCTCGCCAACCAGCACTTCGTAAATCCGGCCACGGGAATCGCTCTCGCCGCCGTGCCCTGCGCTATCTCAGCGGTGATGCACTCGGTGATCGGCAGCATCTGCGCCGCCTACTGGCGGTGGCAGGACGAACGAAATCAACGGCCATAATCGTATTTTTCAAAAGCTTCAGAACCAACAACAGACGCAATCATTTAACTATATTGGTCAAATGATGCCTAAGCCTAGGGCCGCGTGGGGTGGCTTTGGGGTTGAATGGTCACGGGAGGTAGCGGACAACCAATTTATGACGCCACAGGAACAGAACTTTGCGGACTACAAGCGCGCCGAATCCAAGGCTCTCGAGATCGTCGCCCAGATGAAGGCGACGAGTCCCAAAAAGACCGACATCGAGTTAGCCCTTTTGGTGGCGCTCTTCGAGCTGCACAAAGGCCAGACGCCACCGAGCTCCATCGGCAAAATTGTCCAGAGCCACATGGAGACGTTAGTGCCGTTTTACATCCAGCAGGCGGCCCCGCGGCAGAACTGAATCTTCGCCGTGGGTAGCATTGCCTTGGTGCGACTCGGGTCATACGTTCCGCCGCATGAGTGCATTCGCGGACGATTCGACGACGGTGGCGGAAATCAAGGCGCGGGTGCTCGCGTTTGCGCAGGAGCGGGATTGGGAGCAGTTTCATGCGCCGAAAAATCTCAGCATGGCGCTCGCCGCCGAAGCCGGTGAATTGATGGAGCATTTCCTGTGGGCGTCTTCCGAAGAGTCGCGCCAGACCGTCAACGATCCCGTCAAGCGAGCCAAGATCGAGGAGGAGCTTTCCGACGTGGTAATCTATGCTGTCGAATTTGCCAATATGACCGGCATCGATCTCTCCGCGGCCATCGAACGCAAAATGACCGCCAATGCCGCGAAGTATCCGGTCGAAAAAGCCAAGGGCCGGTCGGTCAAATACGACGAGCTTTAGGCGCGGGGTGGAACGCTTGGGGACGCCGAGCTCCCGCTCGGCTGCGGTGGAGTAGTTGAAACGGTCGGTCGGTCCGAGCGGAAGCTCGGCGTTCCTAGGACGGCGTGACCGGGCTATGGCTATTTCTGTTTGGGCCGGAAAACCGCCATCTTAGCCGGGTCCGTTTCGAGGCGAGGCCCATCGATCAGATCAATGCAATAAGGGATCGCGGGGAAGACGGCTTCCAAGTTTTCGCGAATGGCCTTGGGCCGACCCGGCAGATTGACGATCAAGCTTTGCCCGCGGATACCGGCCGTTTGGCGCGAGAGGATCGCGGTGGGGACATAGTGGAGTGACGTGCTGCGCATCAGCTCACCGAATCCCGGCAACATCTTCTCGCACACCTTCGCGGTGGCTTCCGGCGTCACGTCACGGACGGCGGGCCCGGTCCCGCCCGTGGTCACGATCAACGCGCAGTGATCTTCATCAGCCATGCGGATGAGCGTGGCTTCAATCTGCGGCTGCTCGTCCGGAATGATCGCGTAAACAGGTTCGAATGGAGTGGTCAGCCATTCACGCAAAAGGGCGACGCAGGCTTGGCCGGGTTCGTCGTCATAGACGCCAGCGGCAGCGCGGTCCGATACATTGATGACGCCAATTTTGATACTACTCATGACGCGAACTTGGCGATGATTTCGGCGGGCGTCACGCCTTGCTCGCGCAGGGTCTGGAGGCTGAGCGCGTTTGAACGTTTGGCGAAACGTTCGCCGTTTTCGTCAGTCATGAGCGGAGCGTGGTAGTAATCCGGCCGTGGCAGTTGGAGGGCTTTGAGCAAGAGGATTTGACGAAAGGTAGATTTGATGAGATCGGCTCCCCGCACGACCTCGGTGATCGCCATCACGCCATCATCGACCGCACAGGCGAGTTGGTAGCTGGGCAGCCGATCTCTTCGCCAGACCAGAAAATCGCCGAAGTCCTCTCCTGCGGTCGCCCACTGGGGTCCGGCGGCTCCGTCTGGAAAACTCACCGTGGTGCCTTCGGGCACACGAAATCGCCAATTCGTGTCGAGGTGATTTTCTAAGGTCGGTGGGGTGTCGTCGGGATGCGGGCGCCAATCGATCGGGAATACCGGTTCATCTGCTTCTCCGTCGTCGTGCGGGGCGGATACGGTCTCGGCCAGTTCTTTGCGGCTGCGATGACAGGGATAGATTCGACCAGCCGCGTGCAGCTGAGCCAACGCGTTTCGATAGACGTCCAGTCGATCAAGTTGCGCGATGAGGGGAGTCTCCCAAGCGAGTCCCAACCAACTCATATCCGTGATGAAGGCATCGATGAACTCGGGGCGACAACGGGCGCGGTCCATATCGTCGAAGCGCAGCATTAGCTTCCCGTTCGCAGCGCGGGCGCGTTGTTGGGCGATCCAAAACGTGCGAGCGTGACCGAGGTGCATTAACCCCGTGGGAGAAGGCGCGAGGCGACCGATATAGGGGGGCGAATGAGTCACAACAGACCGCGGATGTTTCAGTAACAAAATGAGTTTGATCGAATTTATCCGTGCCTATCCGTGTTCATCTGTGGTTAAGAAAACAATGCCCAAACTCATCTGTGTATATTGCTCCTCCAGTCGAGATCTCGATCCGAAATACTACGAGGTCGGTGCGGCGATTGGGCGCGGACTCGCCGAGCGGGGCTGGGGCCTCATTTACGGGGGAGGTAATTCCGGCACCATGGGCGCAGTGGCGCGCGCCACGAAATCCGCCGGCGGACGCGTGGTCGGCGTCATCCCGGAATTTATGAAAGAGCGGGAGCTTACATTTTGCGAAGCCGATGAGTTGGTGACCGTGAATTCGATGCGGGAGCGCAAACGGATTATGGCCGAGCGCGCCGATGCGTTTATCACGTTACCCGGCGGGATCGGCACGCTCGAAGAGGTGAGTGAAATCATGGTGGAGCGCGGACTCGCGATGCACGATAAGCCGTTGGTTTTAGTGAACCAAGACGGCTACTACGACGGACTGCTGGCCTATTTCGAACGCATGATCGCCGACCGTTTCAAGTCGGCGGGGTTTGGGTCTTTGTTTGGCGTCGCTCATCAGCCGGAAGGGGTTTGGCCGCTGTTGGAAAATCCGGCCTTATTTGAAGCGGACCCGCTCTGGCGAGACGCCGGCCCCCGCGCTGAACCATCCATATGAACAACGATCCCCGGCAACCTGTCCTCGGACTCCTCCGCGATCATCGCGGGCGAGTCATCGACGATCATGAAGCCGAGATGGCTGACGCGATGATCGCGTTTGTGGAGGCCCAGCCGAAGTGCGCGGAGCGCTCCTTGGCGGTGGGGCACTTGACTGGCTCGGCGTGGATCGTCGATGCGGCGCGGCAACGGACCTTGCTCACGCACCACCGCAAACTGGCCAAATGGCTGCAACTCGGTGGCCACGCCGACGGCGATCTTGATCTCCCGGCGGTGGCGTTTCGCGAAGCGGAGGAGGAGAGTGGTTTGACGCGCTTGTCGCTCGTCGACGGAACGCTTTTCGACGTGGATCGTCACCTGATCCCGGCCCGCAAATCAGACCCCGAACATTGGCACTATGACCTCCGATTCATGGTCGAGGCGGATCCCGCCGAGCCTTTGGTGATTTCGGCGGAGTCGCATGACCTCGCTTGGATCGAGATCGACCGAATGGCCGCGTATAATGACGAAGAGTCGATGATGCGCATGGCCCGAAAAACCCTCGCATTGCGCTAGGACAAATTCGGGAAAGCGAAAACCGAGCCGCCGCCTGTCGGGCGTAAAGCCCGACCCACCCAGCAGGGCGCTAGCTGGTCCGACGTGGGTCGGGCTTTACGCCCGACAGGTTCCACCCTTCCGGCGAGCGGTGAGTCACGGCCACAGCGCAGATGAGCATGTAATGAGAAGGTAGGGCGGTTTTGCCAAAACCGCCGACTGCGGTGAGTGGGCCAGCGGGATGAAACGGTGCGTTACGGTGAGCATGCCCTACCACGGAGCCATGGTCCGCCGGGATGAGATGCGCCGCCTGTCGGGCGTAAAGCCCGACCCACCCAGCAGGGCGCTGGCTTGGTCCGACGTGGGTCGGGCTTTACGCCCGACAGGTTTCACCCTTCCGGCAGAAATGGCGTAGCAAACCGTCGACCGCGCTGCGTGGGACTGAAACGGCGCGCTGCGGCGAACACGCCCTACCGAATAGGCCTCAGGCTTAGGCCTATTCCCAGATCGGGACCAATGCTTCCTGTCGCACCCAACCGGTTTGGCCATTGGGGAAGGAAATCTGCCGCCAGCCCAGAAAAGATGCTTCCACCTGACAGAGCGATCCTGCGGCGAGCGGAGCAGTTTGCTGTTCGCTGTCCAGATCGGTGGGGATCGAGCGCAGTTCTCCCGCTTCCCAAGTCAGCGCGGCGCGGTGATCTGCGGTCGTGCCCCAAATTTGGATACTGAACAAGGCCGATGCCATCAAACCGACGGAACTCAGCCCCAGCAGCCAACTGAGAAGTCGCCAGCCGATGATGCGCCGTCCGTAAGCATGCAACAGCAGCAACGTCAGTCCGAACACTCCGACTGCTACGCCAAGCAGGAGCAGGTAACGCCATTCGGCGGGGGAGGCCAGTTGGGCGATTCGGTGCGTCCAGCGGGGGTTGATGAATTCTCCGATTACGGGCGGGGTGTAACCGCTGCGTTCCAAGGTATAGGTAAGGTGCCAGCGGGTCGACGGGTGGCGGGGTTGCTGGACAAAGGCCACGGCGGCATGCGCGCCGGCTTCGCTCCATCGGTTCTGCTGGGCCAGCGCCAAGGCCAGATTATGATGCGCCACCCAGTCGGTCGCATTCACCGCGACGGCGGCCCGCCACCCTTCCTCGGCCGTGATGAAATCGCCACTTTGGTAAGCCTCGGCCGCTTGGGCTGGAAGTTGGTTCGGCAAGCTCCAGAAAAGAACGATCATCCAGATGGGGAAGAGGTGCCGCGGAGCGAGAATATGATGAACGGGGAAACGCGGGGCAAACTTGCTCGCCAAGGCCTGTTGAGCGCGCGTCGACCAGTCATCGGGCAGGGTGGCCGACTCGGCGTAGAGCGCCCGCTCGGCCTCGCGCCACAGTTCGATCCAGCGTTGATCACCATCGAACAACGCTGCGAGCGGGGTCGCCGCCGAGCGTTGCCAAAGGATGGCGCTGTCTTGCTGCCAATTGAGTAGATGCGGGTGCGGGGCGACTCCAGTCTGACGGTCGATTTCGACCAACGATTTTTGCAAGCGTCGCCGGGCCCTTCGGGCGGGTCGCCCGACATCATGGCGCCGGGCATGTTGGCTGCTTAACCAGACCCAGATGGCGGGAAAGAGGGCGAGTAGCAGCGCCGCGATCGTGATGGTGCGAGAGTTTGTCAGCGGCGCTGGACTGGAGCCGGTGCCGGGCAGGATTTCCAAGGGAATCTCCGTCGGCGATGCGGGGGTCGGGGTCGCATTGTTGGTCGTGGATGGGCTGCCTCCGGCGAACGTGGCCCCGGCGGCACCGGAGCCTTGATTGACCGGCGGAGCGGTGGGTTGAACCGCGGCCGGATTAATCTGCAGGGTCGTAGCTGGAACGGTGATCGATTTATACTTTCCGGCAATCGGATCGAAGAAGCTCCAGGCAACCGGGCCGAGTTGGAATTCACCGGCTTGAGTGGGGATGAGGACCACATCCTCGGTGATGGAGCCATCAAACAGGCGGCCCTCGGAGATTCTACGTTTGGCGTCTGGTTGCACGACCCGAAAGGTCTGGGAAGCTTGTCGCGGGGGCAGCCCGGGGATGTTCGGCCAGTTGCCGGTGCCGGTCAGGGTCAAGGTCCAGGTGACCGGTTCGCCGACTTCGGCATTTTCCGGCACCACTCGCGAAGTGAGCTGGAAGTCGCCCACGGCACCATCGAAGGTGGGGGGCGCGGGCACGGGTAAGGGATTGACCACCAACTGGGGGGAGTCGCTGGTGATGGCGTATTGTTCGGCTCGCAGGGTTTGCAGGAAACCGGCGGCGGGAATGCCGATGTTCACCAACTGTTGCACCGAAGGGATCACGTAGGTGCCCGGCGCGTTGATGTAACCACGCGTTGAATACGTGAGAATGTTACGGGCATCACCGCCGACCCCGGAGGATTCCCGCGTCGGTTCGTTCCACGCCTCGACGACCAACGGGGTAGGTTCCCAGGTGGGGTTGCCGCCGAGC
>Ga0075109_1001405_pt1 | contig 14938 bp, 10 predicted proteins | sample AntAceMetag02UKD_FD_69798 | JGI IMG/M metagenome (GOLD analysis project Ga0075109, IMG submission 69798) | Saline lake microbial communities from Ace Lake, Antarctica - Antarctic Ace Lake Metagenome 02UKD | ecosystem: Environmental > Aquatic > Non-marine Saline and Alkaline > Saline | place...
GGCTGCGATACGACGACGACCGTTTGCTAAATTGATTTAGCTAGTCAAGCACAAATTCTCGATTCTTTGTTAAACAATCAAAAATACAATTGGCTTTAAGTTCGTATCTTTAATTTCACTACGTTCTCAACGTTGGGTCGATTTTCGCTCAAAAACTGATGGAATTACCAGCACTTCTCGAGGCAGATTCTGCTCCCCCCGCAATAATCTGAAAAGCAGCGGAACAGCTTCCGCCACCATCGCATCATTGGCACCGGCCACAGTGGTCAAAGGCGGATCAAAATATTCTGAAACCTCGTTATCCCCCACCCCCACCACGGCCACACCTTCAGGGATCTGTTTCCCCATTTGTTTCAATTTCTGATAGGCCCCCATCGCCAGACTATCGGTCACCGCAAAAACTCCATCCAGTGGCTTACGACGCAATCGGAATTTCTGTAAAGCCGACGCCGCATCGATAGGATTAAGTCCTTCACACGATATGGTCGCCGGAACTTTCCCGCACAACTCTTTCGCCTTCTTTTTGAATGCTTCCACGCGATCAAACGTCGTATAGGTCAAAAGTTTGCCATGCATCACCGCCATATTTCGACACCCCGCGGCATACAAAATCTCGGCGGATTGTTTTCCCACAAAACTCGGAGCCTCCAATACGCAATGGTAACCCGGGACCCGTCTTCCCATTATCACCACGGGATAAGGTAAACTGGCTTGGGTGAGAAATTTATCATCCTCCGGGAGCGTATTGGTGATAATAACACCATGATAACGGTTGGCATCCAAAAGAGCGGGTTTACTGCTGAGCTGTCCCGCATGAAACATCTCAATCGAAACCGCATATCGGGTGTCCTTGGTGGTGTGCTGTTCTACGACTGATTGCAGCTGATGGAGCAACTGCCCGACTAGGGGCAACGGAGCCTCAAATGAGGTCATAATCGCCAAATCAAACTGTCGCGTTGCCGCTCGATGAGATCGGAGTCGACGTCCAGCCATGTTTGGAACGTATCCGAGAGAACGAGCCGCTTCCCTCACCTTTTCGGCTGTTTTGGTCGCTATGCGTCGCTCTACATGACGGTTGGCCAGCACACTTGAAACCGTCGCGGGTGATATCCCCAAATGCGCCGCAATCTGATAAATTGTGACCGCCGGTTTAGACTCCTGCTTCATTCCGGCCCGAAGATGATCAGAACAACCGGTGTTTCGAGGTAATTTTTTGAAACTCCAGTTATCTCTTCCAGAAACAGTTCAATCAACTATGTAACATCTATCGGAAACAGCTTCACTCGCTAGAGGGTTACGAGCGATCGGGCTGACCGATCTATGTCACCTTCAGGGGTTACTAATCTATTTCAAATCCGCAGATGTTATCAGAGTCCATAGGATACCTGCGAGTCGATCGCATCGGCGAGGGACCCGGTCATTTTGTTGATCTGACCGGGATTCTTTTGTGTCTCCGAGGGGGCCCGTTCCTTTGCTTTTCGGAGCACTGCTTCGCCTGGACTACGATCCCAAGCAGTGCCCCGAAAAGGACTCGAACCTTCACGCTTACGGCCAGGGCTTCTAAGTTTCTTCGCCGTGGGTGGCACACGTGCGCTTTCATTGGTAAATCAGCTCCACTTACCCTCCACCCCGCTTTGCGCACCAGTGAGCAGGTTTAGGCACCATTTTCACGCCCGAGTCGTGGAAGGAGTTATAGGAACGGGTTAAATTCGATGAACCAATTTCCACACATCCAAACTAATCGTTAGGGTGGACCAGACTAGGACTATCTCGCTATCCGCTGTCGACTATCCAAAATCGGAAATTTGCTTTAACTTGGTTCTTAATCTAGACAGTTAGGCCGGTCCTGCTTCATCGCTGGGCAACAAACCTGAAAGTGCATCTTGAAAATCGAGGTCCGAATCTAAAGCCACAATTGAGCCCATGACGTAACTGCGAATCCCGACGTCAGCATTGTCGATTTCCTGCCAGATCTTATCCCGGCCATCAATGATCGTGATCAGATCCTCGAAATCGGCACTGCCCCACAATCTCTATGCCTCCGATCACCGCAGGCGGAAATTTGGGTCTCAAGGGGCGCATGCAACAACCACGTTGCCTCTCCCGCAACTAAACCCATAACATACTAAATAAGAGATGATCGTATTTCACGAACTCAGGGCCGCACGGCGGGACGAAGGTGGATTTTTCTCGCCCCCCCCTAAAGCAGGCCCTTGGCGATCCTCGATCCTATTGTTGTGCAAAACCGTTGTGCAAAACCTCGCAGGAGGAGTGCGGTTCGATTCTTCGAGGCATCGCCGCATCCAGTCGCGCGCATCACCAATGCAACGCCTACCTCGACCGACGAGGCGTGCGCGGCGGAGGATATCGATTGGCTGCGCGGCCGGGATTACAGATCGTCCAGAGTCATTGGTTACACCAGAGCACATCGCCGCCCCTTACCTACTCGAAGCAATCCAGTATCGGAGTTTAGATCACGCGCGGTCCAACTAAGTCATCCCGACAGGATGCTGATCGATTTGAAATTCTGCGCGGCCCGTTAGATCGCGAAATCGTCCGACAAACTGAACCGTTCAGAAAATATTGCAATTCCATTAAAATTTGCATGGATATCTTTGCATGGCTAAAAAACGAAACCCCGCGAGCCTCAGATCAATTGCCGACAAAGCCGGACTTTCCCTCGGCGCCGTATCAATGGCAATGCGTGGCGACACCTCGATACCGCTGAAGACTCGGGAACGAGTTTTAGGGATTGCGAAAGAACTCGGCTACCAGCGAAACGCCCGAGTTTCCGAGTTAATGACTCTCCTAAAAAAACAGTCTCTCGGTAGCGGCATTGAAACCCTAGCGCTTGTTCAAGCTGAATCTGCGACCAATCAAACTGAAAGAAGTTACCTCGAAGAAACCATCACCAATGTGCGCCGTCGGGCACGCGAGAAAGGCTATGGCATTGAGGTATTTGAATGGGGCGCAAACGGACTAAATTCCGGCCGGTTTCAACAAATCATTAAGGCCCGGGGGATTCGAGGCGTCCTCTTTGGCATGCATCGAGATATCACCGGGGCCGTTCCATTCGACTGCGATAGCTTCGCCGCGCAAGCAATTGGTTATTCCGTAGTCGAACCACCGATGCACCGTGTGGTCATCGATCACTACCGAAACGTTCGTCTGGTGATGGCCCAACTTTTGGCCCGCGGATACAAACGCATTGGCCTCACCATTCGCCCCGAGGCCAACAGTCGTTCTCGTGATCTGGTGAGTGCTGGTTTTATCGATATGAGTCGCCGCCTTCCCGCCCGAGATCGGATCTCCCCTTTGGTCGAGGAACCCGGCGCAGAGGTTGTCGAGAAGTGGCGTAAGAAGCACAAACCAGACGCGGTCATCGGATGTGGTGGCGAGTGGTTTAAATTCCTATGCCCATCAGGAAAAACTGATCCCAATGAGCTCGGTTTCGCCTACCTTGATTCAGCTGGTGATGGAAAATGTGAATTGGCCGGTATTCCCTATTTAAACGATAAAGTCGCCGAGGTCGCGGTCGACCAATTGATCGCCGCGCTGCAATCCAATGAATTTGGCGTGCCTGAATACCCCCGAACCATCGTGATGACCTGTCGCTGGCAAGACGGGGCCACCGTGCGAGCTCTGCAGGGGCCCGTATCGGACCCACTCTACTTCCTGCCTGCGAAAGAAGTGACGCCCGCGGTTCCGCCCCAGCCTTAACTGCCCCGCTCCGGTCGTATTTCAAATTCCATCCATCATCGTGAAATCTCTTACTTTTTCTGATCAACGGCGCCGCCGCCCTGCCCTGCTGCTCGTTTTGGCGTGGACCGCATTGTTTCATGCGGTAAGCCCAGCCCATTCGGTTGAGACCGCCGAAGCCCCGTTCAACGTGCTTTTCATCATGGCCGATGATCTGAACTGCAACATCGGCCCCTACGGCCATCCCTTGGTCCAAACCCCCCACTTGGATAAACTCGCGCACGAGGGGATGACTTTCCGCAACGCTTTCACCAACTTCCCCGTTTGCGGCCAATCCCGATCGAGTTTCATGACCGGGCTTTATCCCGAGCAAAATGGCGTGACCGAACTTCGCCGACTTTTCCGTGACCATGTGCCTGATGCGGTGACCATGCCCCAGCATTTTCGCGCGAACGGTTACACCGCGATCCGCGTCGGCAAAATGTATCATTATGACAACCCCAAGGGCGTGGGCACCAACAGCCATGATGATGCCCTTTCATGGGATGTTCGCGTCAACCCCCGAGGTCGTGATAAAGACGAAGAAGACAAAATCTTCTCGGTGACCCCCGGAAGTTTTGGCGCGTCGCTTAGTTGGCTAGCCGCGGATGGCGAAGATGAGGAACAAACCGATGGCAAAATCGCCACGGAATCGATCAAGGCATTACAACATCTCGCCACTACCCAGCAGCCATTCTTTCTCGGCGTCGGTTTCTACAAACCACACACGCCGTTTGTGGCCCCGAAGAAATATTTTGAGCTCTACGATCCCAAGGACATCCAAGTGCCACGTGAACCTGCCGGCTACTTAGATACTCTACCCGAACCCGCCGCTAAATCGATCCGTCTACGCCAACGCGAAATCGACCTGCCGTCCGAGACCATTCGCCAAGCCATTCACGCCTACTACGCGACCATATCCTTTATGGATGCCCAAGTTGGTCGCGTACTGCACGCATTGGACGAGCTTGGATTACGGGAGAACACCATCGTGCTCTTCAGCTCTGATCATGGATACCACATGGGTGAGCACGGTTATTTCCAAAAGAAAACCCTGTTCGAAAATTCCGACCAAGTGCCTCTCATTATCTCAGCTCCCGGTATGAAATCGAGCGGCCAGCAATCCGAGCGAATTGTCGAGATGATCGACTTTTACCGCACGCTCAGCGAACTGGCCGGCGTCGCAAACGTCCCGGCTTACATCCAAGGCCAAAGCTTCGCCGACTCGTTGCATGACGTGCGGCTTTCCGGTCGCGCTCATGCGATCACGCAAATCAACAACGGATATACCCTCCGCACTGACCGCTATCGATTTACCCGCTGGACCAACGAAGTTCAGCATAATTTGGAACTCTACGACCGCCTCAACGATCCCGCCGAAATGGTCAACTTGGCCAGAGATCCCAACTACTCCGATGTCAGGACAATACTCTCCGGCCTTCTCGATCAGCGCATCGCCGAGGTCTCAACCCCAGTTACCGGGCTCAAATTCATTCCCCCCAATCCCAAGTCAAAAGGTTACTCGCTGACGGAAATGCTAGAACGGGATCCACCGAGTCTAGCGCTGGAAACGTTCCATGTTCCGTAGATCTCCTCCTCCAAATAACCGACCCCCACCGTTTACAGGAGAATTTGGTCAACGATTGCCCGGCTCCCCGATTGCCTAAGCTCGAATGTCGTTTCCAAACTAAATTCCGTCTCGTCGCCCCTGTATCCGCCCCCCTTTCCCCATGAACCTACCCCGCCGCGAATTCCTCCGTAAACTCGGTCTCGCCTCAGCCTCCGCCTTTGCCGCCCACCCTTTGTTTGGGCAAATTGCCAGATCTCTCGACCGGAAGTCCGTCTTTGTCGAAACCGCTCATTTCGGTCGACTGGGCGGCTGGAAACTAGATGCCCAATTCGAAAACTACCTTGGTTTCAGTTACCTGCTCGCCCACGGGCTGGGCCAACCGGTTAAAGACGCCGTTGCCAGTGTCGAATTTCCGACCGCCGGCCGTTACCATACTTGGGTTCTGACCAAGGATTGGTGCCCCGGCGACTGGGACTCTCCTGGCCAATTTCGGGTCAAACTCAACGACACTACCCTTGATTCGACATTTGGCACCCAACCAGATTGGACCTGGCAGTCCGGCGGAATAGTGGACGTCAGTAAAGAGGATCATCTTCACTCCACCATCTCGCTCCAGGATTTGACCGGGTTCGAGGGCCGCTGCTCGGCCGTCTACTTCAGTTTAGATGCCAACGACGTCCCACCGATCGATCGCAATACGCTACCCGGTTGGCGTCGCCGCAAAGTGGGCCTCTCTTCCGAGGTCATCGACGAAGGCTCCTACGATCTGGTCATCGTCGGCGGCGGTATATCAGGTTGCGCGGCCGCCCTCGCGGCGAATGAGCGCGGCGTGAAGACGGCTCTCATCCAAAACCGTCCCGTCCTGGGGGGCAACGCCAGCGGCGAGATCCGCGTGCACACCGAGGGCATTCACGGACGAGCGGAAAAAATTCTCCAGCAGATTGATACGCCGCACTATCCCAATGGAGATGCTGAGGCGATCGACGCGGATCAAAAGCGCATGCGCAATATGTCCGCGGCCACAAACGTGGACATCTTTCTCAACCACTGCCTCGTTTCCACCGAGATTGATGGCAATCGCATCCGTTCCATTCAGGTCCACGAAGCGGCCAACGGGAACATGCGGAAGTTTTCGGCCCCTCAGTTTATCGACTGCACCGGCGACGGTTGGCTCGGTGAAATGGCGGGCGCGGAATATCGCTATGGCCGCGAATCGAAAAACGAATTCGACGAAGGCTGGGACCTTCACGGTGAGATTTGGTCCCCTGAAAAGCCGGATAATCGCGTCATGGGGTCAAGCGTGCTCTGGTATACCAAAGAGACCAATCGTCGGGTGAGTTTCCCCGCCGTGCCGTGGGCTAAACCTGTCGCCAAAAATCACGTCACGCCCAAAGGAGAGTGGCAGTGGGAATTTTCCAAAGACGACCTCCATCAAATCGAAGACGCCGAGAGCATTCGCGATCACATGTTCCGCGCGATCTACGGCACCTACGCCAACACCATTCGCCGCCCCCAACACGCCAACCTCGAGTTGGAATGGGTCGCTTTTGTCGCTGGGAAACGTGAGTCGCGCCGACTCATGGGGCCACACATTTTCACCGGCGTAGATGCCCGCGATTCAATCGAGTTTCCCGATACCGTCGTCACCGAGAAACGCTCCATCGATGTCCACTACCAGGAAGCCCTGCGTGGTCGCCCGGAAGACTTTCTGTCCGAGGCGCTTTTCCTCAAACCGAAGAACGGATTTTACTACATTCCCTACCGTTCGCTCTACTCCCGCAACGTTGCCAATCTTCAGATGGCCGGTCGCTGCTTCAGCTGCACGCACATCGGTCTTGGCGGGCCTCGCGTGATGAACACCTGTGGACAAATGGGCGTCGCCACGGGGTTTGCCGCCGCGCTCTGCCGCGATCACAACGCCGACCCAGCCGATATCTCAGCGCATCATATCACCGCACTACGCGCCCTCTGTGGCTACCCAAGTTAACGGTTCGAGGCACCTCATCTGATCGCATTCGCTTTCGGCCCGTTTTTCGCTCCGGCCTATGAGGCACTACGTCAATTTCACGCTTCTCTTTGCATTCACTGCCCTCGTGGCCAGTGGACTCCTGCGCTTCTTCCAAGCTTTCAGTCTAGCGACGACGCGAATCCACATCGTCTTCGGCTCATTGGTTCTGATCCTGGTCGGACTGCACTTGGCCTCGCGCCTCGACTATTTCCGCAAAATGTTGCGCGGCCCAAAGGAGCCGACCTCCTCCCGTCCCCGCGCGCTTCCGTTAATTCTACTTCCAGTCCTAACCTGCGTCTATGCGCTAACCGCCTGCCTCCTCGATTTGTGGCCGGTTCCTCAATTACTTGGTTTCAGCTACGAGGCCAAAAGCCGGGCAATCATCTTCCGTCCCGAGACCGGCACGGCCGTGCGTCAACTCGAAGACAAGTCTTTCCAACTTAAACGCCAGGCCCCCGACGAAGCCTCCGTCTTGGTCGACGTTGAATGGGGTCCTCAATTCGATTCCGGTGCCCGTTTCCCCACTTCATTTTCCGATGCACGTCCTCAAATCGCGATCTGGGCGGAATCCTCCACCGGGGCCTTGATCGAAACATTTTTCGTCTCCGCGGAAAGTGCCTATTCGGAATCATTCAACTGGGCCGGTGAAGAACGCCGTCGCGTCGACCTTCTCCCGATCTGGCGCCACCAATTCACTCTCGCCAGCGGCGTCGAACCCAATGGCAATATCGATAGTTACTCCTCTGCCACTCCCGAACATAGTTTCTCGGTCGAGAACTACCTTCAAGCCGACGCCAACGGCTTCTACGTTTGCATCGAAATCAATGTGCCCGGCGATCCCAACGACTTCTTTCACTCCAATCAATCCCCGGAGTCTGACGGTTACACCTTTCCCGGCATCGGCCAGCCCTCGGTGCAGTTCAGTGCCTATATCGAACCCGATGCCGCCAAGTCGTATTACATTATGGACTACGTAGGGCACGGCGGAGGGAGCCACCAGCCCAGCGGCGGAGTCTACTTCGATTCCAGTCAAATCACCACCGCCCGTGACCTCATCGAAAAAATTCTGGTTCGAGTCAAACGACCGTAGAATTCAGCTCCCGACGGCGCTCGTGTTAGTTGGGCTATGTTTGATTGTCGCCTCCTGCCGCCCGGAGCCGCGCACGAGCTATCTCAAGGGAAATACCATGGGCACGTTTTACACCGTGAAGTTCGTCCGCAACGCTCAGCCCGACTCATCGCTCCAGGACGATCTCGAAGCCTGCCTGGATGATTTCGAAGACCAACTTTCCAATTGGCGGCCCGATAGCTGGGTGAACCGTTTCAATGCGCTCCCGGCCGCTGAGCCATCGCCAATTCCCGATCATGCTTTTTATGTCATCGCACTTTTTCTCGAACTGGCGAAGCGATCAGATGGCGCCCTCGATCTCACCGCATCCCCGTTGATCGATCTCTGGGGATTCGGGCCGAATAGATCCGAAACCGTGCCTTCGCCGGCAGCGATCAACGCCGCCTTAGACGACGTCGGCTATCGGCTTCTTGCATTCGATCCCGATTCCCGTCTGCTCACCAAACTGTACTCAAACGTGGAGCTCAATTGTTCAGCCGTTGCTAAGGGTTACGCCGTGGATTTGGTCGCCCATTTCCTCGAAGAAAAACGCATCGAGAACTTCGTGATAAATATCGGCGGTGAGATCTTCGCTCGGGGACGAAATGAAACCCAACAACCGTGGAAAATTGCCGTTGCGAAAGCCACTCGGGAAAAGGCAACGAGTGCCCCTCCTCAGATATTCGCTCTCCGCGACCGCGCGATCGCCACCAGTGGCCACACGTATCGCGTATTTGAGCAAGAGGGGCACCGCTACAGTCACATCATCGATCCCCGCACCGGCTATCCAGTGGAAGCCCACTACGCCGCGGCCACGGTGATAGCCGACTCCTGCGCTCTGGCCGATGGCCTCGCCACCTTGGCCCTCATCCTCACCGAATCCGAAATGAAGACTTTGCTTTCAAGTTACCCTAGCGCAGAGCTGCATCTTACCCCATGGCAGGCAAACTAAATTAAACCCATTACCCAGTCATTCATCGGCATGCTATTTATCGCGTTGCATAGGCTTTACCACGATCTCCGCCCCCAGCAAAACCTTGGTCAAGGGTTGACCCTCGTTCGGTTTGCGAATGCATCCGTCCCTTGAGAAAACCAACTTGGCCGCCAGCACGTGAGCCGAGTTGAGTCCCCTCTAATACCCATCACCCCGTTTTGATTACCGCCGACTTTCTCGTTATCTTCGTCTATGTGATCGGACTATTCGTGGTGGGCGGAATTTACGGCGGTAAGGTCAAGAATTCCGGCGATCTTTTCGCCGCTGGCGGCCAATCGCCTTGGTGGGTATCTGGACTCAGTGGCTTCATGACCATGTTCTCCGCTGGCACTTTTGTCGTCTGGGGCAGCATCGCATTCAAATACGGCTTCGTCGCTGTGAGCATCAACATGTGCTACGGCATTGCCGCGTTACTCGTGGGCTGGTTCGTCGCCGGTCGCTGGAAAAAATCCGGAATCAAGACCCCAGCAGAATTCATCAGGGTTCGATTCGGTCCCGGTGCCGTGCACTGCTACACTTGGGTGATGATGATCTATCGCCTGGTCGGCACCGGGGTCGCGCTCTACTCGCTCGCCATTGTTTTGTGCGCCCTCATCCCCCTCCCCGAAGGCATATTCCTCCGCGATGCGGTAACCGGCAATCTCTCCCTCACTTGGGCGATTATCATATTCTCCGCGATCGTCATCACTTATACCGTGAGCGGAGGCCTGTGGGCCGTGCTAATGACCGATGTTATCCAGTTTGTGGTGCTCTATATCGCGATTGGTTTTGTTATCCCACTGACCTTTCAGGACGCCGGCGGAATTAGGGGATTTCTAGAGAAACTGCCAGCGGAGAACTTCGCTTTGGTCAACAGTGAATTCACCCTGCTGTTCCTCGCGGGTTGGGCTGCTATTCACTTTTTCATGGTTGGTGCCGAGTGGGCCTTTGTGCAACGCTTCCTCTGCGTTCCGACCCCGCGCGATGCGAAGAAAAGCGCTTTTCTCTTCGGTGCACTCTACTTGGTGAGCCCGTTGTTCTGGATGCTGCCACCTTTGGTCTATCGCGTAGTCAATCCCGACGCGAATCCGGAACAAGCTTACATCCTCGCCGCCTGGGCGGTGCTTCCCGCCGGCATGCTAGGACTGATGGTCGCCGCGATGTTTTCGGCTACCGCAAGTATGGTGAGCAGCCAACTCAACGTCTTCGCCGGCGTGCTCACCAACGATATCATCAAGCCCCTCATGCGCTCCGTTCCCGACGAGCGTCAACTTGTGCGTATTGGTCGATCCATGACACTGGTTCTGGGGGCGATCACCACCGCGCTTGCCGTGGCGGTTCCCTTCATGGGCGGAGCCGAAAAGATCGTGTTAGGGATGACCAGCCTACTCGTGGGGCCACTTCTCCTTCCCGTCATCTGGGCACTCTTCAGTCGTCGCGTGACGACGATCGACCTTGGGATTGCGACCGGCCTCAGTTTCGTGACGGGCGCACTCCTGAAATTTGGTCTGCCCCCTGGATCAACTCTCTCGACTCTGCCTGTTTTCTCAGCCGTGGCCGACTATGCCCATGCCAACCCGCGTGACGTTGAAATCCTCATCGGCGTTGTCTTGCCCATGAGCGTGTTGGCGTTTGCCGAATGGCAGAGAAAAACCATTGCGGCCGGTGCGACTGCATTTGCATCACTGCGAGAAGCCAATGCCCGACTAGTCGCCGCGACTCCGATCGCCACCGCTACCGCCGACGTGCACCAACCCGCGCGGCTGGTGAGCTGGTGCTTGATCACTTGCGGATTAGGCATGGGCCTACTCGGTGTCTTCAATCAAGAAGATCGCAGCCTGCTCATAATCTGCGCTGGCATTCTTATACTTCTCTCCATCCCTGGTTGGTGTCTTCGCTCACGAGCCGACCGATCGGTAAACTAGATAATCGAGCTCACCGACAACGCACTAAGTGCGCCGGCAGATTCCTTATCCCCTTCATCTCAGCCATCATGAACAATCTACCTTTGCGGGGCATCCATCACCAGATCATCGGTCTGTTACTGATCGCCTTCGCCATCCTCCCGACCTCCTCCGCCCAGAAACCCAACATCCTTTGGATAGTGACTGAAGACATGTCACCCGACTTCGGATGTTATGGAAATGAAGCGGTCACCACTCCGCATTTGGATCAATTGGCGGCCCAGGGAATGAAGTTCAATCAAGTCTACACCACTGGGCCAGCCTGTTCACCAAGTCGCACCGCCCTGGCGACCGGGGTTTATCAAACCACGCTTGGGGCCTACCACATGCGCTACAGCGATGAGCTGCTCCCTCCGCTTCCTAGTTATGTCAAACTCCTGCCCCAGCTCCTTCAGGAACTAGGGTATTCGACCGGAAACCTCGCCGACATCGATGGAACCGGCACCGCCAAGGACGATTTTCTTTTTCAGGCGCCTCCGGGGATTTGGGATACGGATTCGTGGGCTGAGCTTACCCAACGCCAACCCTTCTATGCCCAAATCAACACCGAGGTGTCTCACCGTCCGTTTTCACACGATTCCCAAGCCAAGATCGATCCCGCCGATGTCGAGATACCTCCCTACTATCCGGATCACGCGGTAGCCCGTGATGACTGGGTCGGCTACCTCGAAGAAGTGAATAGCACCGATGAGTTGGTCGGTAACATCCTCGCCCATCTCGAGCGCGACGGATTACTCGACCACACCATCGTCTTTGTCGTATCCGATCACGGTCGCCCCATGATTCGCGCCAAAAACTGGCTCTACGATGCCGGCACTCGTGTCCCTTTGATTGTCCACATCCCGGAAGGTCTCGAATCGCCTTCCGGCTACCAAGCTGGCACCGAAAACTCCGAACTCATTAGCGGGGTCGACCTCGTTGCCGAAACCCTACTCCTCGCTGGCGGAGAAGTTCCTGGCTGGATGCAGGGACGCAGTATTCTCCGCGCCGATTCACAACCCAGAGACTACATTTTCACTGCGGTGGACCGGATTGGAAATATCGACAGTCGCAGCCGCGCCATCCGTTCCCAGCGCTACAAATACATCCGCAATTACAAGATCCCCGGCTCAATTAACGAAAGCATCACTTACTACCGCATGGCGATGCACCCCATCCATCACCTGCTCGAAATCATGGGGGAGAAAAAATTGCTTACTCCCGCGCAAGCCCGGCTACTCGAGCCCATCGCGGTCGAAGAATTGTATGACGTCGTCTCCGACCCCCATGAAATTCACAACCTCATTGGCAACCCTGCCTTCCATTCAACTCACCAAGATCTTCGGGGCCGACTTGATCACTGGATTAAATCAAGCGGAGATCGCGGGTTCGAACCGGAATCCGCCGAAATCGTAAACAGCTTCAAAACCTACGGCGAAAAAACCGCCATTTCCAATCGCGCTGCGATTGCCGCCCGGCGGGCCAAAGTTCTAGCGCACTTCGAACCATGATCTCACGGTGCACTATTGCACTGGCCGCCCTTTGCTTTAGTTCGACAACTCGCGCTGCCGTTGATCTGAACGCCATTCCGCCGGACTTATTCACCCCCGCCGTAATTTCGAACGCCCCGACTCCGGGGTTGCGGGTGCGCCATCAACTTCCGCAATACGCGAATACTGAGGTTTACCACGCGCTCTACCTACCGACTGATTGGGAACCTAACCGCACCTATCCCGTTATAATCGAATATGCCGGCAACCAGTGGAAAACCAGCGCTGGCACCGTCGACGGCAGCAATTTGGGCTACGGTCTGACCGCAGGTCAGGGTGCAATCTGGGTCTGTATTCCCTACGTCAATACCGAGGAGAAACGTAACCAGCTCAAGTGGTGGGGTGATCTCGAAGCCACGGTCGCGTATTGCAAGGATCTGGTCCGTCTCGTCTGCACAGAATTCGGGGGAGATGAGAAGAACCTCTTCATCGCCGGGTTTTCCCGAGGCGCCATCGCGTGCAACTATATTGGACTCCACGACGATGAGGTTTCAGCCCTCTGGCGCGGCTTCATTTGCCACAGCCATTACGACGGTCTCAAAGCATGGACATTCCCTCTTAGCAGCCGCGAAGACGCGAAAACCAGACTCAACCGTCTTGGCGACCGACCACAATTCATCAGTAGTGAAAATACCACCGCCGCCACCCGATCCTATTTGGCTACTTTAGCACCAACCGGTAATTTCAAATTTCTGGATCTCCCCTTCCCCACCCACACCGATACCTGGGTGCTCCGAAACATCCCAGCCCGCGAGACTCTTCGTGAATGGTTCTATTCCAATCTCGACCAGACCGCATCCGACTAACCCCCTCATGACCGTCCTAAAATCATTCATCGCCACTCTCGCGATCACCGTATCGGTCTACGCTGACTATAAAATCGTGAGCCCCGATGAACAGGTGCGAGCATCCTTCTCCCTGACCGAAATTACACCTGAAGCCACCAGATCGATTTCCGTGATTCCTCCGTCATCGAACCGTCTACTCTAGGCATAACTCTGTCAACGGGATCAAACTACGCCGCGGCGTAACTATCGGTCTTCCGACCCAACACACCGTCAACGAACGTCACGCAACAGACCGTTAATGCATCGACTTCCTCGCAGGCTTTCCTAGCGGCAGGCGGCGGACTCACGCTTACACGGAGCCCGCAATAGAGCGACTACCCGAAAGTAAAGACCCCCGCATTAAGCTCCGGAGCATTTGAACAAACCAACGCCAATCGCCCCTAGCTCCTCTTTGATTCCCAACCTGGAGGAGCGCCCCCGTTGTATCTCCCCGCACATTCCGATGTAGGAGCATGCTTGCAGGCGATCCCGTTGCCTCTCCGACCTGGGAACGCCGAGGTCCCAATCTAACGGCAACGCGAAAGGCCACCCCGTCAGCCTGCCGTTTTCACAAAAGGAAACAAAGAGAACAGAGCCACTCCACCGTCTTAAAAGGGGGATCTGGTTACACCAATGTTCCGAAGCGTTTAAACTTTAACCACGATGGAGCGCGTCCGCGTGTAAATGGTGCGATCGGGAAAATCGAGCCCCGAAGGAGAGACGATGGCGGGTGCCCTCTGGGCGACAGCAGAATAAAATTATACCTATCCGATCCGGGTGAAAAGCAGTGGAGTGGGGATTGGTATCCGGTATTTATCTGTGCAATCCGTGGTTAATAAAATTCTGCCGATAGGTTTTTAAAGTATATCCTAGTGCAATTGATATTAGCCACAAAAAGGCCCATAGATTCACAAAAATAGTCCTCCTAGATCGATTCTTTTTCCTCACTTTAGAGCCTTCATTTCCTTCGTGTAAAACGACGTCGTCACGGCCCCATTACGCTGCCGCTCCGCCCTTTGCCTCTCAGTCCTGAGACCGCCCGATGCCCCCCCCATCCAACCGGTAACGTCAGAGGGGGCGCACCCGCCTCCCGTCTGCCTGCCATTTCGACCAAAGGAAACTGATAAAAACAACGCCCCAATCTCCGCACCCATCGCGTGCAAACACGCTCCTACCGTAATTCATGCCGAGGCACGCTCCAAGGTATGAGACCCAATGGAA
>Ga0075109_1001409_pt1 | contig 14915 bp, 8 predicted proteins | sample AntAceMetag02UKD_FD_69798 | JGI IMG/M metagenome (GOLD analysis project Ga0075109, IMG submission 69798) | Saline lake microbial communities from Ace Lake, Antarctica - Antarctic Ace Lake Metagenome 02UKD | ecosystem: Environmental > Aquatic > Non-marine Saline and Alkaline > Saline | place...
GTCGCTCATCGCTTGCGCGATACCTGCGTGTTCGGGGTATTCAAGCAGCCACCAGTCCAGCCCTTTGTCGGCATTCCACTCAGCCGACTGCGCCCATTCACTTCCCATGAACAGCAACTTCTTTCCCGGGTGAGCCCACATGAAACCAAGATAGGCACGAAGGTTTGCCAGCTGCTGCCATCGGTCGCCGGCGATCTTGTTGATCAAGGAGCCCTTGCCGTGAACCACTTCATCGTGAGAGATGGGCAGCACAAAGTTCTCGCTGTAGGCGTACATCATTGCGAAGGTCAACTCGTGATGATGGAACTGGCGATGGACGGCCTCACGTTTGACGTAGTCAAGGGAGTCGTGCATCCACCCCATATTCCATTTCAGGCCGAAGCCGAGTCCGCCCAAATAGGTGGGACGGGTGACGCCCGGCCAGGATGTGGATTCTTCGGCGATGGTGACGATGCCGGGTACTCGACGGTACGCGGTGGCATTCATCTCCTGCAGGAAGGCAACAGCGTCTAAGTTTTCGCGTCCACCATGTTCATTCGGAGACCACTGGCCTGGTTCGCGGGAGTAGTCGAGATAGAGCATGCTCGCGACGGCATCAACCCTGATGCCGTCGACATGGAACTCTTCCAGCCAGTACAAAGCGTTGGCAACAAGAAAGTTTCGTACCTCTGCGCGGCCGAAGTTGAAAACATATGTACCCCAGTCGGGGTGTTCGCCACGCTGGGGATCGGGGTGTTCATACAGCGGTGTCCCGTCGAAGCGAGCCAGAGCCCATTCGTCCTTGGGGAAATGCGCGGGCACCCAGTCAACGATGACACCGATGCCTGCCCGATGTAAGGCATCAATGAGGAATCGGAGGTCATCGGGTGACCCGAATCGAGATGTTGGCGCGAAGTAAGAGGTCACCTGATAGCCCCAGGATCCGCCGAAGGGATGCTCTGCGACCGGCATAAATTCCACATGTGTGAACCCGTTGCGGCGCACGTAATCGACCAAGTCCACGGCCAGGTCAAGGTAACTAAGACCGTGCCGCCAGGAGCCGAGGTGAACTTCGTAGATGGACATCGGGGAGCGCAACGCGTCGTACGTTTCCCGCTGATCGAGCCAGGATTGGTCATCCCAGGTGTAGTGAGACGTGAACACCACCGAACCCGTGGCGGGTGGGAGTTCGGTAGCGAAAGCGCAGGGGTCTGCCTTCTCGCGCCACAGATCGTCCTGGCCGAGCACGGCGAACTTATAGACGGTTCCGTCGTGGATGTCGGGTACGAATAACTCCCAAACCCCGCTTGAGCCCAGAGAGCGCATTGGGTGGGCTTGGGCATCCCAGTGGTTGAAGGACCCAAGGACTCTGACTCCGTGGGCATTGGGAGCCCACACGGCGAAGGACACACCGTGAATGAGTCCGTGAGGGCTGTCGAAGGTGTGCTGGTGGGCACCCAGCACCCGCCACATGTCTTCATGGCGGCCTTCGCCGAGTAGGTGTAAATCGACCGCGCCTAAGGAGGGGAGAAAGCGATAGGGGTCATCGGTAGCGAATGCTTCATCGGTATAGGTGACCAGGAGCCGATAGTCGGGTACTTCGTCGACAGGTAGTACGCCCACCCAGACCCCTCGATGCTCGTGACTGAGCGCAAACGAGGTGTCACCCATCACGACCGAAACGGCTTCAGCCATGGGGCGCAGCACGCGGACGGTGACGGTGTCCCGGTGCGGATGCGGACCCAAGATGTCATGCGGTTGGGAGTATCGCCCATCGACGATCTGATCCAGGACGGCTACATCGACGGCGGCGGGCTCGGGAACTGAGCTGCTGGACCTAGCTGAAAGTTCGACCATGCCGTGCTCCTGTCGATTCTGCGGGGCTATAGCCGGCGAAGTGAAACGATATGGGCGACCCGCGTGATGGGGTTGAGTTGAACGTAGGCCGAGGGTCCCCAGGTGAAGGACTCCTGCGTGAGTAGGTCCTCGGCAATAAAATGATCATCACGGGCTAAACCAAGTGCGGACATGTCCCACCAAATCGTCGATTCCTGCGCTGTGTGTGGGTCAAGGGTCACCACCGTGATGATCACCTCATCACCGACGGACTTCGAATAGGCGATGACGTTGTCGTTTTCGGAATAGTGGAAGCGAAGGCTGCGTAAATCCTGTAGCGGCGGATGTGCAGCGCGAATGGTGTTCAGTGCTGTGATGTAGTTGATCAGGTTGGGTTCCTGCTCGAAATCGCGCGGACGGTACTGATACTTCTCGGAGTCCAAGTACTCCTCACCGCCGCCACTAGCGCAGGTACCTTCGAAGTATTCAAAGCCGGAATAGACGCCCCAGGTAGGGGAAAGCGTGGCGGCCAGAGCGGCTCGGATGGAGAACCCTGCGGGGCCGCCCGTCTGGAGGAACTCACTGAGAATATCCGGTGTGTTGACGAAAAGATTCGGACGCATGAACGCCGATGCGGGGCCGGCTAGTTCATCGAAGTACTCGCGCAGTTCTGATTGCGTGTTGCGCCACGTGAAGTAGGTATAACTTTGTTGAAAGCCAACCTCGGCCAGCGCCCGCATCATGGGTGGTCGCGTGAACGCCTCGGCCAGGAAGATGACGCCGGAATCCAGGGTCTGGATTTCTCGAATGAGTCGATCCCAGACCCACAGGGGCTTGGTGTGGGGATTATCGACTCGGAAAATTCGTACTCCCTGGGCGAGCCAAAACTTAACAATGTCAACGACTTCAGCGTAGAGGCCGGCTGGATCGTTGTCGAAATTTAGCGGATAGATGTCCTGGTATTTTTTGGGTGGGTTTTCTGCGTAAGCGATCGTGCCATCGGCGCGCGTGGTGAACCATTCGGGATGGCTAGACACCCAAGGATGGTCTGGGGCCGCCTGAAGAGCAAGGTCAAGGGCAACTTCAAGCCCGAGGTACGCGGCACGTCTAACGAAGGCGGTGAAGTCGGCGAGGTCACCCAGATCGGGATGGATATCGCGATGACCCCCGGTGCTCGCTCCGATGGCCCACGGGGAGCCGGGGTCGGTGGGAGCAGGCGTTAGTGAATTATTCGGACCCTTGCGATGTTGCTGACCGATCGGATGAATGGGTGGTAGGTAGACCACGTTGAAACCCATGGCCTTGATGGCGTCTAACCTCGTGGTAGCTGATGTGAAGGTGCCCGAGTGCATGGGTTGCAGGCTAGATCCGATGCTGCGAGGGAAGAACTCATACCAGGAGCCGACGAGGGCTCGGCGCCTTTCCACCAGCAGTGGCCAGGGCCCGCAACTGTCCGCGTTCGTTCGAATCGGGAACTGCGAGATGATCGCCGCTACCTCAACGTCGTGTGTTGCCGCTAACCGGACGTCCGGTGGGAGATCGCCATCGTGGAGAAGTCGAATGAGGGATCGAAGCACTTTGCGTTCATCGGTCTTTCCCCGCGGTAGCGCCTTAGCCATGCGCTCAAGTAATTGCGCGCCTTCTTGGAATTCCAACTCCACGTCTTGACGTAGGGGCACCAAAATGTCGGCGCGATGCGCCCACGTCGCCCACGGGTCGTCCCAGGCTTCAACAGAGAAGGTCCATGGCCCCTCGGCGTCGGGTGAAACCTGCGCGGTCCATCGATCAAGGCCACCGCCGTCGGGCCGCATAGCTACGCGGGAGTGCTCACTGCCATCAGGGCGGCGCAGGATAACGCTGACACCGAGGTGGTTGTGGCCCTCTCTGAAGCAGGTGGCGCTCACGGGAATGACTTCGTCAACGACCGCCTTTGCCGGGCGCCGACCTGATTCCACGACCGGCCACACGTCCATAATCGGCCATCGGCCAGCAAGAGTCTGGGCGACGGAGGTCAAACTTTCAGACGTCGGCGCAGCAGCTGGGGATTTCCGGCGAACGGCCACAGATCCAGACCCTAGCGACCCCCGGGTGCCCGGGGATACTGAACCGGCAGGTTCGACCGGATACTGAACCGGCAGGTTCGACGGCGGCCGAGAACGGTAGCGTCACCCATTGTGAGAGCAATCAGGCGATTCAACGTTCGCACGGTGCTGCCGACGGAGCTCGACGGCTTAAGCGAACTTGCGCACAACCTGCGCTGGTCGTGGCACCAGCCCACCCGTGATTTGTTCGCTGCCATCGACCCAGCGCTGTGGGAACGTGTCAATGCCGACCCGATGCGAATGCTCGGGGAGGTCTCGGTTGATCGACTCGGTGAACTCGCCGCTGACGAAGGCTTCGTCCATTGGGTGCGCCACTGCCAGTCCGACCTAGGCGACTACATGCACCGCGCCCACTGGTACCAAAATACCCGTTCGCAAGGCCCGGCCTGCATCGGTTATTTCTCGCCAGAGTTCGGTGTCGCCGCCGCCCTGCCGCAGTATTCCGGTGGCCTGGGAATTTTAGCCGGTGACCACCTCAAAGCCGCCTCAGATTTAGGCGTGCCCATCATCGGTGTGGGGCTGTTCTATCGGACCGGCTATTTCCGGCAGACTCTCTCCTCCGATGGTTGGCAGCAGGAGACATACCCGGTGCTAGATCCCGACGCGATGCCGCTGTCGCTGCTACGAAACGCAGCCGGAGAAGCGGTGTATGGCAGCGTGGGAATGCCGGGTGGACGCACACTGGATTTTCGAATCTGGGTGGCCTCCGTTGGCCGCGTTCCGCTGCTGCTGCTCGATTCGGACGTGGCCACCAACGACCAAGCAGAACGCGATGTCACCGACCGACTGTACGGGGGCGGCAACGAACACCGGCTGCGTCAGGAGATGCTCCTCGGCATCGGCGGCGTTCGCGCACTACGTGTGTATTGCGAGGTGACCGGTCATCTCGCTCCCGCGGTCTATCACTCCAATGAAGGCCATGCCGGCTTCCTCGGCGTTGAGCGAATTCGCGAACTCGTTCAAGGACCTGATGGACTGAATTTCGACGAAGCCTTCGAGATCGTGCGTGCAGGAACAGTTTTCACCACACACACGCCGGTTCCCGCAGGTATCGACCGTTTCGATCGGCAACTCATTCGGCAGTATTTCGGTGGTGATAACGCAGCCGATGGTGTGCCCGTTGAGCGCATCGAATCACTCGGAACGGAGTCTTACCCAGGTGGTGACTCCAGTATGTTCAACATGGCGGTGATGGGGCTGCGGCTTTCCCAGCGCGCCAACGGGGTGAGTCTTCTTCATGGCAGTGTTAGCCGGTCAATGTTTAACGGCCTCTGGCCAGATTTTGACGCTGCTGAAGTTCCGATCGTCTCCATCACCAACGGTGTTCACGCCCAAACCTGGGTTGCACCTGAGGTGTGGAACTTAGCCGTGGAGCGGATCGGACCTGAACTCACCGAGGAGGGCCAAGGTTGGGAAGCCATCGGTGACATTCCAGACGACGCGATCTGGTGGACGAAACGCACGCTGCGCGAACATCTTGTTGCGGATGCCCGTGATCGGTTGCGCAAGAGTTGGCTGCACCGCGGTGCCACTGAGGCCGAGCTCGGTTGGATCGATTCGGTCCTCGACCCAGACGTGCTCACGATCGGTTTTGCCCGCCGCGTGCCATCGTATAAGCGTCTCACTCTCATGCTGCGCGACCCGGAACGCTTGCGCGCTCTCCTCCTTCACCCAACGCACCCGATTCAGCTGATCGTGGCCGGAAAATCTCACCCGGCAGATGACGGTGGCAAGAGACTGATCCAGCAACTTGTTCAGTTTGCTGACGATCCGCGGGTCCGACACCGCATAGTCTTCCTGCCCAACTACGACATCGGCATGGCCACGCGGCTGTATCCGGGATGTGATGTGTGGCTGAACAATCCGATTCGTCCACTTGAAGCCAGCGGAACTTCGGGCATGAAGGCGGCACTGAACGGAGCACTTAATTTATCAATCATGGACGGTTGGTGGGATGAGTGGTTCGACGGGCAGAACGGCTGGGCAATTCCGACGGCAGATGGGGTGCACGATGAAGATCGACGCGACGATCTAGAAGCATCGGCGCTGTATGACCTCATTGAAAACAGCGTGGCAGCAACGTTTTACGATCGTGATGACGCAGGAATGCCACGACGTTGGATTCAACAGGTGCGGCACACAATGCAGACCCTCGGTCCGAAGGTGCTGGCAAGTCGGATGGTGCGCGACTACGTCGATAAGTTGTATGTGCCCGCCGCTAACGCCGCAGCAAAGGCTCACGATGACAATTTCAGTTTCGGTCGCGAACTGAGCGCATGGAAACTACGGGTACGTGAGTTTTGGCCCGAGGTTGCCGTTGAACATGTTGATGTGTCGATTCCTGGTGCTTCACCTGCCCTGGGATCAGCAATACCCATTCGCGCCTATGTGCACCTTGGCAATCTTCAGCCGGAAGATGTTGTTGTCCAAGTTGTTTTCGGCCGCGTCAATGGCGATGACAGCATCACCGACCAGGGAACAAGTGATCTGGTGCCAGCAGAAAGCTACGACTCCGGACGCTGGCGCTTCGATGGGTTGATGGACCTAGACCGGACGGGAGCCTATGGCTATACGGTTCGAGTGCTTCCCAGCCACGAAGGTTTGGTCTCGGTCGCAGACATGGGTCTCGTTGCTGTTCCCCCCAACGTGTCATCGCCCCAGGATGGCGACTTCAGATAGCCGCCCTCGGCGGTGGTTGATTTAGGAGTCTGTAGCTCGCAGCAAGATGCAACTGCGCGGGGCCATCATGATGGTGGAACCCGCTACATCCGACCAGGGCGCGGCACTAGGCCGATCATCGTGGGTGTCCAGGACACGGTGGTATCGCTGACCGTAAGGAGCGCCGGGGAGCGCGAAACTCACATGGGAGTCGCCGGCGTGTGAGATCAGCAGAAACGAATCATGCACATCTGGCGAACCCCCCTCATGCTGGATCCCCGGTAGTGCAATGAGGTCACCGGAGAGGTACATCCCCACCGTTTTCATCCCGGGGTCATGCCATTGATCTTCGGTGATGGCCGCACCGTCAGCGGACAACCAAGCTAGGTCGGGTGCTTCGCCAGCGCTGCGCGGTTCGCCTTTGAAGAAGAAGCGCTGTCGGAAGGTGCGATGGCGCCGACGAATTCCGATCAGTGTCCTGGTGAAGTCGAACAGGTCTCGCTGCCAGTCGGCCCAATCCCAGTCGTACCAACTCACCTCGTTGTCTTGGCAGTAGGCGTTGTTGTTGCCCGACTGAGTGCGACCAAACTCATCGCCACCACTGATCATGGGCACCCCGGTAGACAGCAGCAGGCTGGTGAGCATGTTTCGCATCTGGCGATGTCTTATCCGGTTGATATCCGGATCGGATGTCTCGCCCTCGACCCCGTAGTTGGCAGAGCGATTATCGTCGGTGCCATCCCTGTTGCTTTCCAGGTTGGCTTCGTTGTGCTTGCTGTCGTAGGTCACGAGATCGCGCATCGTGAAGCCATCGTGTGCGGTAATGAAGTTGATGGAGGCAAAGGGGGAGCGACCTTCACTGTTGTACAGGTCTGCCGATCCAGAAAGGCGCCATCCCAATTCGCCCACTCCGGTAGCACCACGCCAGAAGTCGCGAAGGCAATCGCGGTATTTGCCGTTCCATTCCCGCCACATCGCTGGAAATTCGCCCACCTGGTACCCGCCTGGGCCCACATCCCACGGCTCGGCAATGAGTTTTACGTTGCGCAATACCGGGTCCTGCTGGATCGTCGTCATGAAGGTGCCCAGCATGTCGACGTCGTGAAAGGACCGAGCCAGAGCAGATGCGAGGTCAAACCGAAAACCATCCACGTGCATCTGAGTTACCCAGTAACGCAAGGAATCCATCACCATCTGCAGGACGTGTGGATCCGCGACGTTAAGGGTGTTGCCACAGCCTGTGTAGTCCGTGTAGTGGCGACCGTCAGTGAGTCGGTAGTAGCGAGCATTGTCGATGCCGCGGAAACTAAAGGTGGGGCCGTTGACCCCTTCTTCGCTGGTGTGGTTGTACACAACATCAAGAATGACTTCCAGGCCGGCCGCATGCAGAGCCTTGACCATCTGCTGGAACTCCACAACCTGCTCACCGTTATGGCCGGTGGAGCTATAGGCGGCTGCGGGAGCGAAATAGCCGAGGGTGTTGTACCCCCAATAGTTGCTGAGTCCCAGTTCCATGAGGTGGATCTCGCTGGTGAAATGATGCACCGGCATAAGCTCAACAGTGGTGACGCCAAGATCGGTGAGGTGCTTGATGACGCTGGGATGAGCTACACCCGCATACGTGCCGCGTTGATGTTCTGGCACATCCGGATGGGTCATGGTGAGTCCACGCACATGGGTTTCGTAGATGACCGTATCTGTCCACGGAACGGCAGGTGGTGCATCGTTTCCCCAGTCGAATTTGTCTGCAACGACAATGCTGCGCGGCACGAAGGGTGCAGAATCGTGATCCTCCCGCTGCAAATCATCGTTGGCGATTGAGCCAAAGATTGCCTCGTTGAGCGTGACGTCGCCACTGATCGCTTTCGCGTAGGGGTCATTGAGCAACTTGGCTGCATTCCAACGCTGACCCGCGGCCGGGTCCCAATTGCCATGGACCCGAAATCCATAGCGGGTGCCCGGGGTAAGCCCGAGAATGAGCCCGTGAAAAACACCGCGGGTATTTTCGGTCAAAGAGATGGTCTGCGTGGTGGTTGCCCCAGAGCCAGGCCTGCCATCAACGGATAGGTCGACGATGAGGTCAACCCCATCGGCTCCGGGTGCCCACAGCGCGACGTTAGTTCCGGCGGCGTTCCAGGTGACCCCTAACGGATCCCAGTGGCCGGGCCCGATGAGTTTCCGATCATGGGGTGAGGGGGAGGACTGGGGAGGTGTCACCTGCGAAACGCTACAGGCAGTCCGGTGCGCAGGGGCGGCTACTAGGCTTTGCGCAGCTGGTCCTCCAACGAAAGGTTTCCCGGTATGTCCGCAGATGCGCTTGTGCGCCTTGACGTGGCAGACAACGTCGCGACGATCCACCTGCAGCGCCCACCCATGAACGCGCTGTCGGTGCAGATGCAGCAGGAGATTCGTGCCGCGGCTGAACAGGCCTCGCAGCGCGATGATGTGCGAGCCGTGGTGATCTATGGCGGGCCAAAGGTGTTTGCTGCCGGCGCTGATGTCAAAGAGATGGTCGACTGGCCCTTGACCGATGCACTTGTTCGATCCACGCGTCTACAGGCGGCTTTCACCGCGGTCGAGCGCATCGAAAAGCCCACGATTGCGGCCATTACCGGCTATGCCCTCGGTGGTGGGTGTGAACTGGCACTGTGTGCAGATCTGCGGGTGGCCGGAGACAACGCCAAACTTGGACAGCCAGAAATTTTGCTCGGAATTATTCCTGGAGCCGGCGGTACTCAGCGCCTACCCAGACTGATCGGCCCGTCGCGAGCCAAGGATCTGATCTTTACCGGACGTTTCGTCGATGCGGCGGAAGCGTTGTCTATCGGGTTGGTGGACCGTGTTGTGCCCCCTGACGACGTCTACACCGAGGCCCTTGCACTGGCGCAGCGCTTGGCGCAGGGACCACCGCATGCTCTGCGTGCGGCCAAACAATCAATCGATCGCGGTCTCATGGTTGATCTCGATTCTGGGCTGGAGATTGAGCGAGTTCACTTCGCGTCTTTATTCGGCACGCGCGACAAGCAGGTCGGCATGACCTCCTTCATTGAGCACGGTCCGGGCAAGGCGGAGTTCACCGGGCAATGACCGCCGCAGAGATCGCTGAAGCCTTCGCAGATCCCAAACTCGCCAATGTTCTCTATCACGACTGGGAGGCGGCGAGTTACGACGAAAAGTGGAGTATTTCCTTTGACGAGCGTTGCACAACCTATGCGCGCGATCGGTTCGCTCACATTGCCGGTGTTCCATCTCGTCCCTATGCGACGGCTCTAGAAATTGGGTGTGGCACAGGTTTTTTTGCGCTCAACCTCATGCTCGCCGGCATTATCGAATCCAGCGTCCTGACCGATATTTCACCGGGCATGGTGGATGTCGCTGTGCGTCAAGGGCAGTCTCTGGGCTTGTCGGTTGAGGGCCGGGTTGCTGACGCAGAGCGCCTCCCCAGCGACGATCAGCAATTCGATCTCGTGATCGGTCATGCCGTCCTGCACCACATTCCCGATGTCGAGCAGTCACTACAAGAAGCCCTGCGGGTGCTCAAGCCCGGCGGTCGATTCGTTTTTTGCGGTGAGCCCACCGCGCGTGGCGATGTGATCGCACGTCAGTTGTCGCGGGCCACCTGGTGGGCGGCCTCGCGCATCACCCAACTACCGCGGTTTCGTGAGAGCTGGGCGCGAACACCGGCTGACCTGACGGCCTCATCGGCAGCGGCGGCCCTTGAATCGGTCGTGGATATTCATACCTTTGATCCCGATAGTTTGGCCAGGATGGCCATGCGTGCCGGTGCGATTGATGTAGAAACGGTCACCGAGGAATTGACCGCATCCTGGTTTGGTTGGCCCGTGCGCACCTTTGAGGCGGCGGTGAAACCTGGCGCGCTGGGTTTTACCTGGGCCACGTTTGCCTACCGCACCTGGCAGCGGTTGTCGGCTATCGACGAGCGCTACCTGGCCAGGGTCGTTCCCGATGAACTGTTCTACAACGTGTGCATCACCGGGGTTAAGCCCTGAGTTCCCGACACGACCCTCGTCAAGCCCGGTTTCTGACCTGGGCTTCGGCGAAATGGGTGTGGCGTCATCGGGCATTTTCTCCCTGGTATCTCATTCGCTACTGGCGGTTTTTTCTACTTCGCCTGAGATCACCCCACATCGTGACGGAGGGTTTTGTGTTTCTCGGCAAGCGAGTAGAGGTGCACGCGCGCAAGGGATACGGCCGGCTCATCTTGGGCCGCTGGGTACACATCGGCGATGAGAACAGACTGCGCTGCCATGAAGGCACCATGCGGGTAGGGGAGAAATGCGTTTTCGGCCGGGACAACACCGTCAACGGGTATCTAGATATCGAATTTGGTGCGGGCACCATCGTGGCCGACTGGGTGTACATCTGCGATTTCGACCATGTCACCGATGACATTCACGTGTCGATTAAGGACCAGGGAATAGCGAAGTCACCTGTGCGCATCGGACCAGATGTATGGATCGGCACCAAGGTCACGGTTCTGCGCGGCACGACAATTGAACGGGGTTGCGTACTCGCCGCTCATGCTGTGGTGCGCGGACATGTACCCGAATTCACCGTCATGGGTGGCATTCCTGCAGTGCCGCTTAAGAATCGTCAGGTCGCCTACGATCTTGCCCGCCAGCGACGCATAGACGTTGCAGACATTGCACGCAAAACCAAGGTTGCTCTTGATGAAGTTCTTGCTGAACAAGATGTGGATCCCAGACCACCGTCGATCACGTAGCTCCTGGCTACACAATTCTCGGCGCGTTGGCCAGCCCATGTTCGTAGACGGCCGTGGTCGACGAGGCGATGTCGACCCATTGGTGATTAAGCCGAAGTTGTTCATGGGCAGCCCGCAACATCTGCCGCGCAACAGCGGGATTGTCGAGCGTTTCCTGCAGCACTCGGCACAATTGCGCGTCATCGCCAGCAGCAAAGGTGCGTCCCGTCACACCGTCGGTGACGAACTCGATGAGGCCACCGGTGTCTGAAACAATCAGCGGTGCACCGAGCGCGGCTGCCTCCAGCGCCACAACGCCGAATGGCTCATAAAGACTTGGAATAACCACGCAGGCAGCCCCCATCATCAAGGCCGTTAATTGCTCAAGTGGGAGCCAACCCACAAAGTTGACGAGGGATTCAATGCCCAGGGCTGCGGCTCGTTCGACGAGGAAGGATTGCTGGCTGCCCTGTCCGGCGACTACCAGTCGAGCGTTGGGATGGGTGCGCGCGAGTGAGCCGAATGCGTCGAGGAGTGTGTGGATGCCTTTCTCCCACTCCAGTCGTCCACAAAACACCACTAACTGTGGATTCATGTCGGGTAAGGAGTTCTCAAGCGTTGCGTCACCGACGGCGGTTCGCCACACCGACAGATCAATTCCGTTGGGGATCACGCTGATGGGGGCGGTGAAGCTAGCGAAGTAGCGTAGGAGTTCGTTTCGCATGTGCCTCGAGCAGGTGATGACTTCGTCGCTGGCCGATAACAGGGAGTACTCCCGATGATGGATTTCTCGGGATGTATCTGTGGGCAGCCAACCCTGGTGACGACCCTGTTCGGTGGCATGCATCGTTGACACCAGCGGAAGGCGCGCTTCGGTGGCTGCCTGCTGGGCGACTTCTCCGACCAGCCAGTCATGGGCGTGGACCACCTCGAAGGTGTCATCGAGTGATGTCCTTGCTGAGTCCATGGCCTGCTGCATGCTGTCCACCCAGGTCAGCAGGTTGTGTGATGTTAGTTGCTGAAAGGGTGGCCCCGGCTGAACGCGGATGACACGCACACCGTTGCTGTCGGTAACCGACACGGGGGCCGGCTGCTCACCTTCACCGGTGAGCGGAACTCGCGGGTCACGGGCGAGTGTGACGACCGAAACACTCAGGCCTTGGGTCACCTGTTGCTGGGTGAGGGCGTACACGTGCTGGCCCAGCCCCCCAAACACGACCGGTGGGTACTCCCAGGCGAAGTGACATACATGCATTGGGCACATGATACGACGAGGGTCACCCGTGGATCCTAGGCTCCGTTAAGCGAATGATCGCGCATCAACATGACCCCACACTCGATCACGAGATTGTATGTGCTGCAATAGATTTAGGTTTTCTAGTGATAGTGGAATTCCGTGCAAACGTTGTTCGATCATCTGGAGCAAGGCATCTACATCGTTCAGGTGTCCCTCTGCACGTCCGCGCGCGTATTCGGCCGCGCCGTTCTTCTCGATGAGAAATACCCAGTCGCTGGACATGCCCAACAGCAGCGACATGACTGCCTGATCATGCACCTCATCGCGGGCAAGTCGGCCTCGGTCGCTCCAGGATTTGCCAAGCAAAACCGATACTTCGTGGATTGACTCGTCGTATCTGTCCCGTAAATGCTGTGTCGCTGGTGAGCTCCAGACGCCAAAGTCTTTCCCTGACCCCCACGATCCCTCAGCCGGATGAACATGACCGGCGACATCGTGGCGTTGGAGCGCGCCGGCCAAGGTGTCTACGTGAATGCCCGCTTCCGGCAGAAGCATGAGCACCGCTTCAAGCCACTGTGGTCCCTCGTGCCACCAATGGCCGAACAGTTCGGTATCGAAGCCGGCAACTACCAGGCCTCGCTGGCCGTTGTGGTTGTCTGCGTGGTCGAGAAGTTGCTTGCGCACATGCCCTACAAAGTCGACAGCGTCAGCGCGTACTGCCATGGCGGCACGCTCAGGATCGTAGGGGGCCTTGTTCTCGGGTTCGACCTGCTGGCCGGTCACCCGCTTAAGCCTTAGTCCCCAGGTGTGGTCAAAGGTGTGGAAGTCCCGGTACCAGCGGTTTCCCGGGTATCCCCGACGTGGTGACCACACGCGATAGGTCGTGGTGAGATCGCGTCCGAACACCGCGACGTTGGAGTCGCCGACCTGCCAGGGGGCGCCGAGGTACGCCCCCGCCGACTGCAGCGTGGGTCCCTCCAGCATGAGGTGTGAGATGCCGGTGGCACTCCAGGTCGTCTCCATGCCGGGTCGAAACGCGCATTCTGGAGTCCAGATACCGGTCGGGCGCTGTCCGATGCGAAGTTCGGCATCATCCAGCCCGGCCTGCAGGGATGCCGCAGCTAGGTGGTCGGGCAGGTAGGGAGTGAAAGTGTGCGACAGCGGACCGCCCATCAACTCGATCGTGTGCTCATCGGTCAAGTCCCTAAGGACCGGTGAGGCGCCGCGGGACCAATGCTTTTCAAATATCTGCATTGCCGTTCCCGCACTGTTGATTTCCCGTGGAGCTGCATGCCGTCGCACTGGGTCAGCGTCGGTAGCGAGGCCGGTCGCGCGTAGGTGTCGGTCGGCTAACCACCGATGGTGTTCGCTGATGCAGTAGGAATCGTCAAGGGCGGCGGCCAGAACGGGGGTAACCCCGAGAGTGAAAAGATGATGGCGGCCCTGGCTGCCTAGGCGTTGAGCCACGTCCAAAACTCGCGCGTAAGAATCGGCCCACGCCTGGTGCAGCCACTCCTCGCCCACCGGCCAGGTTCCGTGATGGGCCACCCAGGGCAGATGACTGTGTAGGACAAGACAAAACGTGCCGATGTCGTCCGTCGGAGCCGATGACCTTCGCGAAGTCATGTGGGAGTACGTGCGATCGCGACGAGGTCCTGCCAGGCATGCTCATGCGGCTGTGACCAGCTGAGCGTGAAGTCAGCGGCGCTGATCGTGGGCAGCAGGTGTGCGAGTGCCGAGGTGACCGGCACCGGTGGTTCTCCCTCGACCGGTGCACTGTTTACGAGGGCATCGGTGATCGCGCCGTGTTGCATTTCCCATTCACTCAGTCTTTTGCCGTGGAGTACACCACCGATTTCAATATCGCAAAATCCCGCGGCTATGAGCAGACCCATCATCTGATCGGCGTCGAACTCCTCAACGTGAAAGGGATTCACCGGAACCTGTCCTCGCTTGAGTCCGGGGGAGAAGACGGGTCGATTGGGCGTGCTGAAGACCGCGGTTGCGCCCGGGCGCAGGATTTCAGCGCAGCTGCGCAAAAACTGAGGCAGCGACCACAGGTGCTCAATCACTTGAAGGGAGACCAGCAGGTCCGCCGTGGACATGCCCAGGGGCATGTCGGCCAGATTCGCCCGGATGAATTGCACATCTGGATAGGTGTCGGTGGCGTGGCGAACTGCGATTTCGTCGTACTCCAGCCCGATCACTAATGGTGACGCGGCGCGCGCCAGAAAGGCCGGCCCCCAGCCCTCTCCGGAACCGGCATCGATGATGATCCGGGTTGAATTCTGCGTGATCATGGTGTCGGCGATCCACCGATAGACCACGTCGTGGCGAGCAAACCAGTACTCCTCGCCGGGCACATTAGGTACGGTACGTT
>Ga0075109_1001410_pt1 | contig 14908 bp, 13 predicted proteins | sample AntAceMetag02UKD_FD_69798 | JGI IMG/M metagenome (GOLD analysis project Ga0075109, IMG submission 69798) | Saline lake microbial communities from Ace Lake, Antarctica - Antarctic Ace Lake Metagenome 02UKD | ecosystem: Environmental > Aquatic > Non-marine Saline and Alkaline > Saline | place...
ACTTCGCGGCGGAAGAGTATCATCCCCGGTGGGGTGCCCGGACTTCAAACTCGGTGAGGTCTGTTAAAGACAGGCTTGGTGGGTTCAACTCCTGCCTCTTCCGCCAAATTCCTTTCCAAGAAAATCCAGTAAAGCCTTAAAAGATCGCTAAAGCTCCGAAAAAAAGCCTTTAGCGTCCTAGGCTGTCCAAGCAGATATTGTAGAATCCTAAGATTGATGTAACATGGGATGTAACATTATTTGTGAAGGAGTCGAACTGAGTGCCCAAGCAAGTTGTACCTCTAACTAATACCAAGGTCGCGAAAGCCAAGCCCAAGCCAAAAGAATACAGCCTTGGAGATGGAGGCGGCCTAGCACTCAAGATCCTGCCTCATGGGACCAAAGAGTGGGTGCTTAACTACAGTGAACCATTTACAAAAAAACGAAATAGAATCAGCGTCGGTATTTACCCTGCCGTTTCGTTAGCAAACGCTCGGATTGAAAGGGACAAATATAGAGAGCTGCTTGCGAAAGATATAAGCCCTAAGGTAGCGAAAGTTCAATCTAATTCTGATCAAGCTGAGGCCCATGCCAATACCTTAGAGAAGATTGCTGGAAAGTGGTTTTTGATTAAGTCGCCAGATATTACAGAAAGGTACGCCAGAGATATTTGGAGTTCACTTTCAAGCCATGTATTTCCTTCTCTAGGTTATTGCCCAATTCACAAAGTTAAGCCAATAGATCTCATTGGTGCCCTTGAGCCTCTTCAAGAGCAAGGTAACTTGGAATTAGTAAGGCGCATATGCCAACGCCTAAATATGATTATGGATTATGCGGTTTACACAGGAGTGTTAGATGTGAATCCTATTGTCCGAATAAGCAGAGCGTTCAAAACTCCTAAAAAGACCCCTTTGCCTTCAATTGCGCCAGATCAATTACCAAGGCTAGTTCAAGCGATTGACTCTGCCTCGCTAACGGCTACGATCAGATCATTGGCGTTTTGGCAGCTTCATACGATGACAAGGCCAAGTGAGTCTGCGGGTGCCAAGTGGGATGAAATAGATTTAGAAAAAAAGGTTTGGCTGATACCCGCTGATCGAATGAAGCGCAGACGAGAGCATGCAGTACCTCTAACGCCTGAGACTTTGGCTATCCTAAGTTTTATGAGGCCGATGAGCGGTCATCGAGACTACATATTCCCATCTGTACGAAAGCCAAGGGGACACGCCAACAGCAGTTCAGTAAACATGGCTATAAAACGAATGGGCTTTAAGGGCGAGCTTGTTTCTCATGGCCTGCGAACGTTAGCTAGTACAACATTGAACGAGAATGGATTCGATGCTGAACTTGTAGAGGTAGCTCTTTCACACATGGATAAGAATGCCACGCGGGCCGCATACAATAGGACTGACTATTTAGAACGGCGCCGTGAAGTGATGGCGGCATGGAGCGAGACTATAACCAAAGCGTCTGCCGCTGATTAACCGTTAATAGTCTCTTTGCTAGATTATCTTTAGCGTGCCGGCCGATGCGCGAGTGCTATGAGAGTTCAAAAGTCGCCATTGCTATGACTTACGCTATATACCCCCTTCGATTTCGCGGGTTTTTGTAGTACCTTGCTGGACACAATTTATTAATAAAGCAGAACCCCTGATGTCCACCAATACTCAAAATCTCGCCAGCCATAGCTGGGCCATTGCCGACCTGCTCCGTGGTGATTTCAAACAAAGCCAATACGGCCGCATTATCCTGCCATTCAATCTGCTGCGCCGACTTGAATGTGTGCTAGAGGAGTCCAAGCCAAAGGTTCTGGCCGAGTACGAGAAGGTCAAGAAAATGAACCTGCCAGAGGAGGCCCAAGAGAAGCTCCTGCTGCGAGCAACCGGCGGCTTATCCTTTTTTAATATTTCTAAAATGGACCTGTCTAAGCTCGGCGAAAGTGACATCAAAGCCAACTTGGAAAGCTACATCCAGGGCTTCTCCAAAGATGCGCGGGAGATATTCGAGTACTTTAATTTTGCAGAATTCATCGGCCAGTTAAATGATACGGGCCTGCTCTACAAAGTTGTACAGCGCGTTCGCACTAGCGACCTTAGTCCAAAGGCAATCTCCAACCATGAGATGGGCTTGGTCTTTGAAGAGCTGATTCGCAGATTTGCCGAAGGCTCCAATGAAACCGCTGGCGAGCATTTCACGCCCCGGGATATTGTGAGATTAACCACGTCCTTGGTGTTTATGGAAGATGACGAAGCGCTGACCAAACCTGGCATTATCCGCACCATATACGACCCAACGGCGGGCACTGGCGGTTTCCTCTCCTCCGGCATGGAATATGTACACGAGCTAAACCCACAGGCGGTGATGCGTGCCTTTGGTCAGGAGCTCAATCCCGAGAGCTATGCCATTTGTAAAGCCGATATGCTAATCAAAGGGCAGGACGTTTCCAACATCAAGTTGGGTAATACCCTATCCAACGATCAGCTCTATGCCGACAAGTTCGACTACATGCTCTCTAACCCGCCTTTTGGCGTAGACTGGAAGAAGATTGAACAAACCATCAAAGACGAGAATACTCTCAAAGGCTACGATGGCCGCTTTGGTGCGGGCTTGCCTCGGGTTTCCGATGGCTCGCTGTTGTTTCTACTGCACCTGATCAGCAAACTCCGAGACAGCAGCAAGGGCGGGGGGCGCATTGGCATTATCTTAAACGGTTCCCCGCTGTTTACCGGCGGCGCAGGTTCTGGCGAGTCGGAAATTCGCCGCTATATTCTTGAGGCCGATCTGCTCGAAGCAATTGTCGCGCTGCCCACTGATATGTTTTACAACACCGGCATCGCCACCTATGTGTGGGTGTTGTCCAACAAAAAGGCCGACGAGCGTAAAGGCAAGGTGCAGTTGATCAACGGAGTTAATCTTTGCGGCAAAATGCGCAAATCGCTAGGCTCGAAACGCAATGAGATGGGGGCAGATGATATTGCCACTATTACCCGTAGTTTCGGTGCCTTTGAGGTGGTGGAAGCCACAAAGCTGGACAAGCCAGCAGAACAGAAAAGTAACCGTGGCCGCCAATCGGCGAATCCAAAAACCGAAGTCCCTAAAACCTTTGCCAGCAAGATATTCGCCAGCCATGAATTTGGCTATCGCCGTATTACTATCGAACGACCGTTGCGCGAGAGTTATCAATTCAGTGATGAGCGACTGGCTGAACTGCGCTTTGCTAACAAGCCGTTGAATGCACCGATGAAGTGGATTTATGAAACTTATGGTGAAGGCTGGGCCGATGCCGAAGATTACAGCCTGTATGGTGTGTTAGAAGAGCACTCTGTTGAAATTCGCGCTTACATCAAGAGCAGCTTTAGCGAACTTAAAGAGAAACAGATTAAAGACCTTCTAGATCGAAAAATCTGGGAAGAGCAGAAGCAAGTTCTGCTTAAAGCGAGGAAGCTGCAACAGGCGATCGGCACCCAGCAGCACGATGACATGAATGACTACGAAGATGTTGCTAAAGCAGCATGCAAAGCTCAGGGCGTGTCGCTAGATACTAAAGAGAAGAAACAGATCACTACCGCTGTTAGTTGGAAAAACTCGGATGCGGCGAAGGTGATAAGGAAAGTACACAAAGGTAAGTCAGACCCACTATATGGCCTGTATGAATCTGATGGTGAAGTGCTGGAATACAAACCCGATGGTGATCTACGAGATCATGAAAATGTCCCACTTGACCCTTCGCGACTAGTCAACGAGATCAACGAAGAGTATTTCGAGAAGGAAGTGCAGCCACATGTGCCGGATGCATGGATAGACGCTAGTAAGAAGGATGAGAAAGACCAAGAGGTCGGTATCGTAGGTTATGAGATTCCATTTAATCGCCATTTTTATCAGTATCAGCCGCCTAGAGACTTGATAGAAATTGATGCGGACTTGGATAAGGTAAGTGCGGAGATTATGAATCTGCTGCAAGAGGTACATTCTTGATGGGTAAATACCAAGTGTATCCTGAGTATAAAAATTCTGGCGCTGAATGGCTGGAAGACCTTCCGAGTCACTGGGAAGTAAGAAGAACCAAAACAATGTTTAGTTTAACTCGCCAATTGGTTGGGAAGAAATCAACAGACTATCAGCTTCTTTCACTAACGCTGAAAGGAGTAATACCAAGAGATATTTCAAATGGAGCGGGTAAAATTCCTGCTGAATTTGATACTTATCAGGTTGTTCGACCAAAGGATTTAATTTTTTGTTTGTTTGATATTGATGAAACTCCTAGAACTATCGGTATTTCCTCTCGCGGCGGCATGATTACGGGGGCTTATAATGTTTATAGCGCACTAGAGCCTTGTGTGCCTGAGTATGCGTATTATTATTTTTTACACATAGATTCTTTTAAGGGGTTAAAACCGTTTTATACTGGACTGAGAAAGGTTGTTAGGAGTGACGTCTTTGCAAATATTGATATGCCAACTCCCAAGCGGGAGGAACAAGAAAAAATAGCGAACTTCCTCGACCACGAAACCGCTAAAATTGACACGCTGATCGAAAAACAACAACAGCTGATAAAGCTGCTAAAAGAAAAACGCCAAGCAGTCATCAGTCATGCAGTCACCAAAGGTCTTAACCCTGATGCGCCCATGCGTGACTCCGGTGTTGAATGGTTGGGTGAAGTGCCTGAGCATTGGGAGGTGCAGAAATTCACTCATTGCACATCAATTAGGAGTGGGCAAGTAGACCCTACAAAAGAACCTTATTGTGATTTTATTCTCGTCGCGCCGAATCATATAGAAAGCGGCACGGGTAGGTTGATTGCGCAAGAAACAGCGGCCGAGCAAGGAGCCGAAAGCGGAAAATATCTTTGCAAGGAAGGTGAGGTTATTTATTCGAAAATTCGCCCAGCATTGGCCAAAGTATGTATGTCGCCAAGCGATAATACGATGTGCAGTGCTGATATGTATCCCATTCAAGGAATATCGGGTCTAACTAACGATTTTTTATTCTGGTCTTTACTTTCTACCTGGTTCACTAGCCTAGTTATTCTTGAATCAGATCGAGTAGCAATGCCAAAAATTAATAGAGAAAAACTCGCTGATGTTAGGCTGCCTGTACCACCTAAAGATGAACAGGTAGCAATCGGTGTAGAAATAGCAAATAGAGTCCTGATAATGGATTCATTAATTCAAAAAGTAGGGAGGGCTATTGACTTGGCTAAAGAGCGCCGCATTGCTCTAATTTCTGCGGCTGTCTCAGGTAAGATAGATGTAAGAAACTGGCAACATCCCAAACTTTACAACAGCAAGGAAGCAGCCGCATGAGCATAATGTCCGGCGGCGGTAAAGCTAACGAATTCATCTTCCAGGATGACATTATTTGTCAGCTCGTCCTTAAAGGCTGGCTGCTGGGTAAACCTGAAAACTACAACCGTGAGTTGGCACTGTACGAGGAAGATGTGCTGGGTTTTGTTAAAGACACTCAAGACGAGCAGTGGCAGAAGTTCTGTGTGCTGTATCCCAATAACCCTGAAAAAAAGTTTTTAGAGCGCGTTGCCATTCAGCTCAACAAAGCTGACCCCAATGCTGCGAATAAGGACATGCGCACCTTTGGCACTTTAGGGGTGCTGCGCCATGAGCTGCGTGATCGCGGCACTCGTTTCAGTCTTTGCCAGTTTAAGCCCGAGCATGATCTTAATCCCGATACCTTGGCTCGTTATGACAAGAATCGTCTGCGGGTAGTGCCGGAGCTGGTGTATTCGCCTCGGGCAACCGACGAGCATGAGTTAGAAAATGGCATTAGAGCTAAAAAGTGGCGTATCGATCTAGTGTTGTTCGTCAATGGCCTGCCCATTGCCACCTTGGAATTAAAGTCTGAGTTCAAACAGTCAGTTGAAAATGCCATCAAGCAGTACAAAACCACTCGCTTCGCTATTGACCCAACAACTAAGAAGCCTGAACCATTATTAACTTTTAAGCGTGGCGCCCTAGTGCATTTTGCAGTTAGCCAATACGAAGTGTATATGGCAACGCGGCTTGAGGGAGATGGCACCTACTTTTTGCCGTTTAATAAAGGCACTAAAGACGGTGGCGCGGGCAATGATGTGCCTGAAGATGCTAATCGCTATGCCACCGACTATCTGTGGAACGAGGTATTGCTGCCAGATAATTTACTGAATATTTTGGCTCGCTTCGTTCATTTGGAAATTAAAGACACGGAAGACTGGGAAGGTCGCAAGGATAAAAAAGAGACGCTTATTTTTCCCCGTTACCATCAATGGGATGTGGTCAATAAATTAGTCAATGCTGCAGCCACTGAAGGCCCAGGTCACAAATACCTGATTCAACATAGCGCCGGCTCTGGTAAGTCTAACTCAATCGCCTGGACTGCTCATCAGCTGTCTAGCTTGCACAACGATCAGGGCAGCAAGGTGTTTGATTCCATTATTGTCGTTACAGACCGCACCGTGCTTGATGATCAGTTGCAAGAAACGATCTCTCAGTTCACTAGCGTTGAGGGCGTAGTGGGGCGCATCAACAAAGAAGAAGGCGACGGTTCAAAATCAGAGAAGTTGGCAAAAGCCTTGGAGCGATCTCAGCCTATCATCATCGTGACCATTCAAACCTTTCCCTATGTGCTTAGAGCCATCGAAAACAGCGTTAGCCTCAAAGAGCGCTGCTATGCCGTGATTGCAGATGAGGCTCACTCTTCGCAGACTGGATCTACCGCTAGGCAGTTGAAAGAAGTGTTAATGATTGATGCCAAGGGTGAGGAAGACGAGGAGCTAAGCGCCGATGACATAATCGATGCCGCCGTTGCCTCGCGCCGTGCGTCAAGCAACCTTAGTTATCTTGCTTTTACCGCTACCCCTAAGACGAAGACTCTCGAGCTGTTTGGCACGTTGCCCGATCCAAACTTACCGCCTTCCAAAGATAATAAACCGCAGGCTTATCACGTTTACAGTATGCGGCAGGCCATTGAAGAAAAGTTCATCTTGGATGTACTAAAAAACTACACCAATTACAAAGTGGCCTACAACTTAGCCATGAAAATAGCTGAAGCTGACCAAGAGGTCGATAGCAAAAAAGGCAAGGTCAAACTCAATCAATGGGTGCGCTTGCACGACTACAACATCAGCCAAAAAGTGCAGGTGGTTGTTGAGCACTTCAAAGACAATGTGATGGGTTTGTTGGGCGGTCAAGCCAAGGCTATGGTGGTCACCAGTGGCCGCAAAGAAGCTGTGCGTTATAAGCTCAACTTCGACAAATACATCGCTGAAAAAGGCTATAGCAAAATACAAGCGATGGTGGCTTTTTCAGGAGAGGTAGAGTTTACAGAGAAAGATCCTAATACTGCTGGCATCTTAGGCGAGAAGTTCACCGAAACCAATATGAACCCCAACCTTAAAGGCCGCGACATGCGCAAGGCATTTGATTCTGATGACTACCAAGTGATGCTTGTGGCCAATAAGTTTCAAACAGGCTTTGATCAACCCAAGCTCTGCGCCATGTATGTGGACAAAAAGCTGGGTGGGGTTGAGTGCGTACAGACCCTTTCGCGACTGAATCGTGTTTTCCCTGGTAAAGCGGCAGTGGGCACTTTTGTATTGGATTTCTTCAATGAGCCAGAAGACATACTCAGTGCATTCCAGCCTTACTATCAAACTGCTGAACTCGCTGATGTATCCGACCCTGATTTAATCTTTGATCTATATGACAAGCTGCGTGTGGCAGGCATATTTACTTGGAACGAAGTAGAGCAGTTTTGCCAAGCCTTCTTCGTGAAGAGCAAGAGCAACGCGGCTATTGCTAATATCTGCAAGCCCGCCGTTGAGCGCTGGCAGAAACGCTACAAATCATCAGTCGATGCCTATAAACAAGCTAGAGATATTTTTAACCGGACCAAGCAATCTGGTGATCCTGTCTTGATAGCTAATGCGGAAAACAGTTTCAAAGAGTGTAAGCAAGAGAAAGACGCATTAGATATATTTAAGAAAGATCTTGGCACGTTTGTTCGGTTCTATGAGTTTATGTCTCAGATCGTTGATTATGATGACAAAGGCTTGGAGAAGTTGAGCTTATATGCCCGCAACCTTCGTCCGATGTTGCGCGAATCGCTCGTTGAAGAGGACGATGTGGATTTGGATAATGTGGTGCTCAGTCATTACCGCTTATCTGCCATACGCCAGCAAGATTTGAGACTCAAGGAAGAAACAGATGACTACCAGTTAGAGCCCGGCGATGGCGCAGGTACTGCAAAGGCTAGAGATAAAAAAGAAGAGTTCTTATCATTTATCATTACTCGCCTCAATGAGCTTTTCGTTACGGATAATCTGACTGACAATGACATAGTCAACTACGCCTATACCATTCGCGACAAAGTAAGAGAAAACCAGCAGGTAATGAATGAGATCAACAGTAACTCTGCCGAACAAGCTCTGCTGGGGGGCTTCAGCAAAGCGGTAGACGACGCGGTGCTAGATAGTGGTGAGGCGCATAAGAATCAGATGATGCAGCTGCTATCCGATCCTGAGCGGGCTAAAGGGTTTGCTAAGGTTGTGTTTGAACTTTTAAAAACAGCTAAGTAAAACTAGCGGCTTTTCTGTTAAGACTCGATTTCTAGGCGAGAACCGATACTGGATGAGCTCTCAACCTCTCACAGGCTAAACCAAGAAGTCTATCGTCAAATAGGCCGAGCTTGCGTTTGGCAGCGGTTTCTCCGGCGGGCCAGTTCTTTATTCCTTCTTTGATCGATTGAACGGTAAATTCGTAAGTACCTCGACGAGTAAGCCAGTCAACAGTTGCTAGCAGCTCAAGTCCCAATGGTGATTGGAAACCGTCTATCAATTGGTCAGTTTCTTTGGTCACATTAGCGAATGGAGCTGCCTCAGATGATTTTAAGTATGTTTGTAGCCTGCTGTTCTTTTCGTAGTTAAACCCAATAGTGTCCCCTGGGGCACAGTCAGCTATTCGTTTGTCACTGTGTAAGAAGCTCCCATCAAGTGAATTAAGGAGATGGTTCAGTCTTTGCGAATAAGGGCCATATCGATTTGCTTTGAACGAAAGATGAAAAACGTCTTCTAAGTGCTGGTTCTGAATAGCTCTCTCTAAAAACCAAGCGATTTTTTGGATCTCTAACAGAGTGCAGTCAATACCGAGAACCCAATATCGCCGTATGGCCTCAGTTATTAATGCTCTGGGAATGGTCAAGTCTTCCACGCCTTTGCGCTTTGCGACGTTTTGGTACTTTTCTGTCGGTGAGAAAGCTATCACCTTAGTTTCAGGCAAATTCTCGGCGAATCTTTCGATTAACGATTTTACCTGTGCCCAGTCCAGCCCTCCATTTCCGCAGCCAAGGGGTGGAAGTGCGATCGACCCAATATCATGCTCTGAAATCACTCGTGCCAAGTCTGTAAGCCCGTCTTCGATCCATTCTAATTTCGACGGATGTCTCCAATGCTTTTTAGTAGGGAAGTTAATAACCCACTTTGGTCCAGTGAGCTCGTTAGTAGGCGTCACAAACATTTCGCCCGCTTTAAGTTGTTTTGCTTTACATGCTTCAACGTAGGCGGCATTGATTTGGGGGTATCTCTCTTTAAACATCAGGGCTATACCTTTGCCCATTACGCCGACGGTGTTTACTGTATTAACTACGGCTTCAGTGTCGGATTCTAGGAGGTTGCCAGTTGTGAATTCAAGCATTACGGGAAGTACCAAGTAGGTGTAGTCTTTATTTGTAAGTTTGGATGCAAAGAACCGCTCATGGTTTGTAATTGCGCCTTAACCATATCATCGCGGCATCCTACACCCAAGAGTTCGGATATGCCAAAGGTTTGATATATAAGAGCTTCAGCTTGATAGCGTTCCTTTCTTCCAAGGTCGTTGACGTCGTACCGGAAGTCCTTCGCTTCGAGTATAGGCCAATCGATCTTATTTAAATCGGCTAAATTATCGAAATATTGTGCGGCAACCGGGTATGCATGCTGATTCGTGAAAACGAAAGGTACTCCATTCTTACTAATGTGGTGAAGAGAGCTCACTAAAATCACCAATTCATTGTTGGGAATATGCTTAACCCCTCTGTACCCAGTTCGTATGTTATACATCATGATCGACCAGGGCGTGAAGTAGAAAGGGATATAGTCGCTTAAATGCCCACCGGGGCCGGTGGGGACGATTCTTGTTGATCTGCTCTGTATGAGGTCAGCGAGCCCAATTGACACGAAATTGGGGTCTTTGTTTGCAGAATTAGGGCAGTGGATTCCATTTTGAAATATCCACGGCATGTTGTTGATGTGAGTAATTCGAAAGATGAATGCATTTTTGGCAGTTAAGGTCGGCACAGCTGTAGTATACGACTAATTGACTAAGTTTTTGCTACTAGATTGACAAATATACTTTGGCATTGCTTGCGGAATAAGGCGGAGCGGTAAGGAGGCTGCTTATTCTTCTAACTTATTGATTTATAATAAAGTAGGGTGCTTTGAGTGCTAGTCATGTGACAACCCGTGTTACTTAGCGTCTTTTGGAATGGAAATCAATTACTAAGTAACCAGCTACAGATCTGAGAGATAGAGAGCAACGAGTTAACGTGCCGAAACCAGAAAGAGCCCATTGTTGATTTGAGAAATGCAGCGGATCTCACTGAACATCTCTGTGTTAGATATTTTGAGGTGGCGCTCTATTTCTGTTGGTCAAAAGCTACTATGCTTGAGATGATAGGATTGTCCTAAGTAATCCGAGCATGTACTAAGCTGTATCTCATATTGGCGTTCTCGTAGGCGTCTTAGCGAGTAGTGATTGGTATTTTTGCGCGGCCAGCCCATTCAGAGATTCTTATGAAAGAACGAGTTGTTACCATTGGATACAGATAAGCCCAATCCGTTAGCCTCACTTGCGCTGCGCATGATGTCGGGATTTTCTACTACTTATTTCAAAACTTTTCGAGCGGCTCTAAAGGGAGACGATGAGGCTATTCAAGCACTTTTTGAGTGGGCCAAGGTTTCCTTGAGGAACGGGGAGCTTCCTTCAAGTGGCCTAAATCGCTTTTTCCTTCGCATATTAGATGATAAAAATTTGTATGCTAAAGCTACTAAAATTAAAGTCACGCCAAAAAAACGAGGCCGGCCTTCTATCGACGATAGAGTCAGTAAAAGACCAGCTCTTGATGGCTTCAAGTTCAAAAAAGATAAAAATATTGAGGAGTCAGAAAAACTTGCGCTAATGATAGCGTACCTCCTGTCAGAGGGTTATTTGATCAATGAAATAGCAGCAAAAAATAAAGAATCAGCAGTTGAGTACTTGTCAACGCTCACTGGTCGTAGCAGTAGGTCTCTTCAAACTGACTATTACAAACACAAGCTAGCGTTTATCGACAATCCCGATGCTCTCGAGTTTGGAAAGATTGAGTTGACGCGCTTGAAATGGTTTAACAAATGGAAAAAAACCGATCGTCGCAATAATTAGGCGATAGGTGCGATTTACTGCGATGATCCATCATATATTTCTCATTACAATGTGTCTAAACACATCTGATGAGAACTTAATATGTCCACTTTTATACTAAGACTTCCCGAAGTAAAAACCCGAACGGGACTTGCCCGCTCAACCATTTATGCTCGAATTGCCGAAGGCAGTTTTCCTAAGTCTATATCGCTTGGTGCGAGGGCGGTCGGTTGGGTCGAAGCCGACATTCAGGATTGGCTCAATGCCAGAATAGCTGAATCGGAGAATTTATGAACACGCACAAAAAAGCCGGGTTGCACCCCGGCTTTCCCGAAACATCTAACATAAAGCATTTAGAACCACTTAATCGTATCACTAACAATAGAGAATTTGGAGGGCTTGAGTTTCAAGCCGTATTCCGGTTCTGTTCAAATATGGCCGACTGAGGGTTGTCTTATGAGCACGGCAGAATTGTTAGTAAATCAGCTCTCGCATTGCAAAGAAACATCGCCGCGAAAGTGGATTGCAAGATGCCCGTCTCATGATGATCACTCGCCAAGTCTTTCGATTAGGGAACTAGACGATGGGCGTGTGCTAGTTAAATGTCATGCAGGCTGTGAGACTGTGGAGGTGGTTGAATCGGTTGGTCTCAGTATGCGCAATCTATTCCCAAATAATGAGAGACCAATAGATAAGAAAAGAATATGGGAGAGAAAACATAAAATTATTAATGAGATACTTTTCGAGGAGAAAATCTACGCCTTAATATTTAACGCACATATTGCAGAGGGAAAGCAGGCAACAGAACTGGAAGTCAAGCGGGTGACGTTGGCAAGGAAGCGGATTCGGAAAATTGAAAGGATACTCGGTGATGAATAAACAGCTACCCAATGCCGAACGCGTCCTAAAAGAAATTGACGCGATGCGAGATCGTGGAGGAACGCGCTCTTCTATAGATATCGACAGCAGTAACGTCACTGGTCCAGTTGATCAGATTGCAGGTAGTGACATTCTACTAAAGATACAGGAGTTCTTGAGGCGATTCGTGTCTTATCCTGATGAGCATTGTCTCATCGCCCATACATTATGGATAGCTCATACACATCTGATTGAATCTGTTGAGTCAACCCCCAGACTTGCGTTCCTATCACCTGAACCGGCCAGCGGTAAGTCTAGAGCACTCGAAATAACAGAGATGCTAGTCCCTAATCCTGTGATGGCTGTCAATGTAACTCCGGCTTATTTATTTAGGAAAGTTGGCGATGAGGAATTCCCACCAACCATCTTGCACGACGAAATCGATACCATTTTTGGCCCGAAAGCTAAGGCTCATGAAGAGATTCGCGGATTGCTAAATGCAGGTCACAGAAAAGGTGCTGTGGCAGGGCGCTGCGTGGTCAGAGGGACCACCGTTAGCACCGAAGATATTCCAGCATACTGCGCTGTGGCTCTAGCTGGGCTAGGTAGTCTGCCAGACACAATATTATCTCGTTCCATTGTCATCAGAATGCAGAGAAGATCGCTCGGCGAAATAATTGAACCTTTCCGTAGGCGCATCCATGCGCCAGAAGGAGCCAAGCTCGGAGAACAACTCGCTCAATGGTGCACTGGTATTGCCAATAGTGTTAGAGATGTTTTCCCTGAGATGCCTGTAGAGATCACTGATCGTAATGCAGACCTATGGGAGCCCTTACTGGCAATAGCTGATGCTGCTGGCGGCGAGTGGCCCTACAAAGTCCGTGTAACCGCTGTAACGTTTGTAACGCAATCTAAAGAGAAGACACCAAGCCTAGGGATTCAATTACTTTCAGATTTACGTCAAGTATTTGACGATCATACAGTGCTATTTACTACTAATATTCTTACCGAGTTAAATAACAAAGAAGAGTCACCCTGGGGTAACTTAGGACGCCAGCCAATTGATGCTCGAAGTTTAGGTAAGCTACTGGGTGAATATGATATTAAGTCAACCACAGTACGAATAAACGGCAGTGTAGCCAAAGGATACAAAATAGGAGACTGCCATGAAGCCTGGACCAGATATCTGCCTCCTTTGACACCTTAGGAATCAGTTACAAGCGTTACAAAGGTTACAAAATAATCGGGCATAAATCAGGGCTGCCTTTGAAACTGATCATAGGTAACTCTATAACGGTGTTTAGGCTGCATAGAGGAAGCCACATATCAGCGATATCATTGTGACCTCGGTGGAAAGAGCAATCAAGAAGTCGGGTTGTCCAGAATTATTAGTAACAGCTGCATAGTAGTGAAAAATCCCGTACTCCCAAGCAGGAGTTGAGCAATCAACTATGACTTGGAAAAGTCTTTGTATTGAGGTTACGAAAATGCCAGAATCAAAAGCCAAACGTTTTGTTGCTCCTAAAGGTAACCAATACTGGAGGGCTCGCAAAAGCCACGGACAACCCAAAAAATTCCAAACACCACAAGATCTATGTGACCGAGCAGTTGACTACTTCTCGTGGGTTGAGCAGAACCCCTTGTATAAACCCGTATACTTTTATGATCGCGGCTCTGTTATTGAAAGTAAACTCGAAGTAATGAGGCCACTTTCCATCAGGGGTCTATGTCTTCACCTTGGGATATCAGTTCAAACCTTTTTGAACTATGAGCGCAGAGAGTCCTGTAGAGATTACTTTGAGGTCTGCGAGTATATCAGAACAGTTATTTATGGTTATAACTTTACTAGGGCTGTGGCAGGTTTGCTCAACCCCTGCGTTCTGGCAAGGATGTTTTGATTTCAGGCTTCACTGACAAATAGCAACCGTATTCCTGCGAGAGGAAAATCAGCTTTAGAGAGCTAATGCCCATGGCTTAGCTTGTTTTGGAATTTATAACCTGTGAGAAATGCGATGAGACAGAACCCCATCGATTAAGTAGTAACTCCATTGCCGTACTAACAACTAATTGTGCGTTCGGTTCCACCATTTCTGGCGTTAAATAGGATTAGAGTATGTTGAAAAAGTTCAGTTTGGCTAGCTTGCTATTTGTCTTATCTAGCATTACTTCAGCTCAAGTAATTGCAGCCTGCGTATCATCGAGCATAAAGTTCCCCGTACCGTTTCTGGGTAACGATGAAGTCTTTCAACTTGCTGATGGCGATTTATGGCAAGTGATGTACGAATATCAGTACTTGTATGCTTACTACCCTTCGGTGCAAATTTGTCCAGATACCAATACGCTGCTCATAAATGGCAAATCTTTAAAAGTGCAAAAAGTAGCTGATGTAAGCAACATTCTAGTGGAGTCATTTGTCAGCGGCACTTGGAGGGGCTGGGGAGGCGATACAATTGTCACACTGACTAATGGTCAACAATGGAAGCAGTCCGGTATAGGTAATTCTGTAAGTATTGAAACTTCACCAAAAGTGAGAATGTCCCAATAACTGTGTAAATCCCGTGATTCATATTAACCTAGAGGAGTTATGAATCATGGAATCAATTATGACAGACAAAAAACTGCAGGACATGGCTAACAAGGTGGCCTCA
>Ga0075109_1001416_pt1 | contig 14883 bp, 13 predicted proteins | sample AntAceMetag02UKD_FD_69798 | JGI IMG/M metagenome (GOLD analysis project Ga0075109, IMG submission 69798) | Saline lake microbial communities from Ace Lake, Antarctica - Antarctic Ace Lake Metagenome 02UKD | ecosystem: Environmental > Aquatic > Non-marine Saline and Alkaline > Saline | place...
GGCACCGCGTCTGCCGACAGGGGTTGAAACACAGCGCAAAGGGAACAATCTGTTCTGTCTGAAAAGGAATCCCCCGCAATGAACCAACCGGTCCTGCACGCCCCCGCCAAAGATGTGAAGTCGCGCCCCAAACTCGAGGGCGGAAGACGTTTCGAGCTCAGGACCGAGTTCACGGCCGCAGGTGACCAGCCCACCGCCATTGCGGAATTGACCCAAGGCATCCTTGCGGGCGAGCATAATCAGGTACTGCTGGGCGCGACCGGCACCGGCAAGACCTTCACCATGGCCCGCATCATCGAGGAAACACAGCGCCCCGCCATCATTCTTGCGCCCAACAAGACGCTGGCCGCGCAGCTATATGGCGAGTTCAAGGGCTTCTTTCCCGAAAATGCCGTGGAATATTTTGTCAGCTATTACGACTATTACCAGCCCGAAGCCTATGTCGCGCGGTCCGACACCTATATTGAGAAGGAATCCCAGATCAACGAACAGATCGACCGGATGCGCCACTCGGCCACGCGGGCGTTGCTGGAACGCGACGATGTGATCATCGTGGCCTCGGTGTCCTGCATCTATGGTATCGGGTCGGTCGAAACCTACGGCGCCATGACGCAGGATCTGAAGGTCGGGGCACGCTATGATCTGCGCCAGATCATGGCCGATCTGGTATCCCAGCAATACAAGCGCAACGATCAGGCATTCCAGCGCGGCAGTTTCCGCGTGCGCGGCGACAGCCTTGAAGTGTTCCCCGCCCACCTTGAGGATCGCGCGTGGCGGCTGTCCTTCTTTGGCGAGGATCTGGAAAGCATCACCGAGTTTGATCCGCTGACGGGCCAGAAAACCGGCAGCTTCGACCAGATCCGCGTCTATGCGAATTCGCATTACGTGACCCCGAAACCCACGATGCAACAGGCGATCATCGGCATCAAAAAAGAGCTGCGTCAGCGGCTGGACCAGTTGGTGAACGAGGGCAAGCTGCTTGAGGCGCAGCGGCTGGAGCAGCGCACCAATTTCGATTTGGAAATGCTGGAAGCGACGGGCGTCTGCAACGGGATCGAGAATTACTCGCGCTATCTGACAGGCCGCGCAACGGGCGAGCCACCCCCCACATTGTTCGAATTCATCCCCGACAATGCGATTGTCTTTGCCGATGAATCCCATGTCTCGGTTCCGCAGATCGGCGGCATGTACAAGGGCGACTTCCGGCGCAAGATGACGCTGGCGGAACACGGATTCCGCCTGCCGTCCTGCATGGACAACCGACCCCTGAAGTTCGAGGAATGGGACGCGATGCGCCCGCAATCGGTCTTTGTCAGCGCGACCCCGGCGAAATGGGAGATCGAGCAGACCGGCGGCGTGTTTACCGAACAGGTGATCCGCCCGACAGGACTGCTTGATCCGATGGTTGAAATCCGCCCCGTGGGCATGCAGGTCGATGATCTGCTGGACGAGGTGCGCAAAGTCTCTGCCGCAGGCTACCGCACGCTGTGCACCACGTTGACCAAGCGCATGGCCGAAGACCTGACCGAATACATGCACGAACAGGGTATCCGCGTGCGCTATATGCACTCGGACATCGACACGATCGAGCGGATCGAGATTCTGCGCGACCTGCGCCTTGGGGCGTTCGATGTGCTGATCGGGATCAACCTGCTGCGCGAGGGGCTGGATATCCCCGAATGCGGGCTTGTCGCGATTCTAGATGCGGATAAAGAGGGCTTTCTGCGCTCGGAAACATCATTGGTGCAGACCATCGGCCGCGCCGCGCGTAACGCCGAAGGCCGCGTGATCATGTATGCCGACCGCATCACCGGCAGCATGGAGCGGGCGCTGGCCGAGACCAACCGCCGCCGTGAAAAACAGATGGCCTATAATATCGAACACGGGATCACGCCGACCACCGTCAAAAAGAACGTCGAGGATATTCTGGCGGGTCTGTACAAAGGCGATGTGGATATGAACCGCGTCACCGCCAAGATCGACAAGCCGCTGGCGGGGGCCAACCTCAAGGCCGTGCTGGACGGGTTGCGCACCGATATGCGCAAAGCGGCCGAGAACCTCGAGTTCGAGGAAGCCGCCCGTCTGCGCGACGAGGTCAGGCGGCTGGAAGCCGTTGATCTTGCCATTGCGGACGATCCCATGGCGCGGCAGTCCGCGATCGACGCGGCGGTCGAGGCGTCCTCGACCAGCGCTGGCCGCTCTACCGCCGGACGCGGTGGCATGCGCGGTGGCAAGGCGCGCCCACGGCGGCGCTGAGCTGGATCACTGCCCCGTAACGCTCAAGCCCAGCACGCGCCAGCTTTGCATGCCGCCGCGATAATAGCTGATCCTGTCCGCCGGATAACCCGCGGCGATGATCGACCGGATGGCCGAAGGCGATTGTCCACACCACAGCCCGTTGCAGAACAGCGCGATCTGTTGGGCCCCTTCACAATCCCAACCGTCGAAATCCGCCTCGCAGCCCAGTTCTGCCAAGCGGTCCACCATGACGTCATAGGGGATATTCACAGCGCCCGGAATGCTGCCACCCGCGAACCAGTCCGGCGTGCGGCTGTCGACGACCATGACATCCGGATCGCCCAGCATATCCAGCAATTCCAACTCGCCAATGGTCGAAACCCCTTCGGCAGGGCTCATCGGCTGGATGCAGAAAGGCGGGCAGGCCCGCGAGGTCCGCGCCCATTCGCCTGTGACCTCGTGGTCATTGTCCCCGATGCGGCCGATCTCGACGGGTCCGTCCGGTGTCGGGACTGTCACGGTTGCGATATCGGGGCGGATATTGACCGGCCCTGCTTCCTCGGACTGCACGGAACTGGCCAGCAGTGTCGCGCAAACGGTTATTGCAATTCTCAACATGGTCTCTCCTCCGTCGCGTCCATCACGCCAGACGTGATGGTAACGGTCGACAGTTGCAAACCACCGGCCGTTTCTTCTTGCGTCAAATATCCATCGCCACAGTGGCGGCAACAGAACGCCAACCGCTAGCGCAGGACATGGACCGCGCAATGCGCGTGGCGCACAACCGTGGTCGCGGTCGATCCCAGCAGCAGATCCTGCATCCCCGGCCGGTGCGAGGCGATGATGATGCAATCGACGGCATGCTTGTCGGCCCAGTCGAGGATGGTGCGGGCCGAATGCCCTTCGACCAGCACCGCCTTGCCGCCTGCCACGGACGCGGCCAAGGTTTCAAGCTCGGTCTGGATCGCTGTGCGACTTTCAGTGATATAGTCGGTTGGCATATAGGAAATCGCATAGCTCGGGATTTGTTCCATCACATGTAACAACGTCACCGTCGCGCCCGCATTTGCCAGCGCTTGGGCAACTTTGATCGCACTGTTGGAATCACGATCTTCGTCGAATGAAATCGGCACCAGAATATTGTTGTACATCAGTCTCTCCTCCTGTGATCAGTCCTTGCATCAGACGGGAAATGGCGCTGCTGGTCCTTGATCCATGTCATTATCCCGAACGGCAAAAAACAGCGTCCAGTCTGTCAAAAGGTGGCAACGACATCATACATGACCGGCTCGAAGGTCTTGCACAGGGATGACAGCGTCCTGTTGCGCGAGCGCATTTCCGTAGTGCGCAACATGGCCTGAAAATCCTCGCGGCTGCGCCATTGCGAGTAGTTGGCGATACGGGTCTGGGCATCGTTGACATGCAATCCGGCCCCGATGAATCCGGGCTGTTTCGAGATGAACTCGGAATAGGCTTCGTTCAACGCGTCAAGCAGGTCCTGACAGGTGCCCGGCGTCATTTCGAATGTCGTCAGCACTGTCTGGCCGCGGGCCGGGGTCTGGATGGTCGGCATGGTGATCCTCCCTGTGGCAAAGGGCGCGCGGTTGCGCCTTGCCGGATCACGATAACACCCTTACGCGCAGGACCCAAATCCTGCCGCGTTTTTTGTAACGTTAACCAGCCGTTTACCGCTTTGCCATGATGCTGTTCATGCAAAGGGGCCATGCCATGATCCGGCTGTCTGTTCTTCTTCTGGGGTTTATGGCCGGACCACTTTGGGCCGGGGCATGGCAGCGCGGCGCTGGTGAGGGCTTTGCCAGCATCAGCCATTGGCAAGCGGCCCCGACAGATGCGGAAGGAACCGGCAGCTATACCGCGCTTTTTGCGGAATATGGCCTGACCCCGATGCTGACCTTCGGGCTGGATGCGGGGCGCAGTGTGTCGGGCGCGACAAAGGCGGTCATGTTCCTGCGTGCGTCCCTGTCAAATTGGGGCGGCGGCCCAGTGGCGCTGGAACTCGGGCTGGGCGAGATTGCAGGACAATCCGTGCTGCGCCCCGGCCTGTCCTTCGGGCGCAGTCTGGAGGGGACGCTGGGGGCGGGGTGGCTGTCTGTGGATACTGTGCTGGAACTGGACCTTGATACCCAAGCGGTGGATATCAAGGCCGATGTGACTTTGGGGGTCACGCCACGTGCAAAATCAGGTGCGCCATCAGACTGGACAGTGATGCTGCAGGTGCAGACCGGACTGGTCGATCTGAAGCACAGCCTTCTGATCCTGCAAGACACAGGCATCCGGCCCGAGCCGAGCTTTCTGCGGATCGTGCCGTCTGTGACCTACCGGTTGAGTGACAGAATGGATCTGGAACTGGGATATTACCGCAGCCTGACCAGCATCAACGAAAAGGGGGTGAAGCTGGGCATCTGGACCCGCTTCTGACACGGAAAATCCTTGTCGGGCTTTGGGCGTCCCCCTACCTTACCTTGATGAGCACTGACGCCCCCAACCCGATCCGCCCCACGGATACCGAAGCCCGCAGCCTTGCGCGCGGTCTGATTACGCAGGCGCGGTTTGCCGCCCTTGGCGTGACGGACCCCGACAGCGGCGGGCCGATGGTGACGCGCATCGCATTCGGCACAGCGCCGGATGGCCAGCCTTTGACGCTGGTGTCGGACCTGTCGCATCATACCCGCGCGCTCAAGGCCGATCCCGCCGCGTCATTGCTGCTGGGCGAACCGGGGCCGCGCGGTGATCCTCTGACCCATCCCCGCGTGACGCTGCGGGTGCGCGCGCGGTTCCTGCGCCACGGCGAGGCAGGACATGCAGAATTGGCCGCGCATTACCTGCGCGACCATCCCAAGGCCAAGCTCTATATCGGGTTTGCCGATTTTTCCTTTGTCCTGTTCGAGGTGCAGGGCGCCTATCTGAACGGCGGCCTCGGGCGCGCCTTTGTCCTGACCCCGCAGGATATGGGGTTGTGATCCGTTACAGATTGTCGATCCGCATGGTGACAGCAACCGTTCCTGTCACGGCTTGCGACCAGCCCAGATGCACCAGATTGCGGCCTGCCCCCTGTTCGGCCACCGTATGGGGCATGTCGTAGCGCAAGACGTTGGAGGCATTGCGGATAGGACCACGCGCCACCAAAGCCTCGACCTGTCTTGCGCGGCCGCCAAAGGGCAGCGGCCCCGCACCATTGACCACCCATGTTTCGGCGGCCGTATTCTGCTGATGCTGGATCGTGACAGGATTCTGTATCCCCTGCACCACCGCATTAAAGGTATTGCCCGCTACCAGAATGTTCCGCATGCGGCTGAAATCCAGATCAGCGAAAGAGGTATCCACGGCCTCGATCCGGTCGATATCGCCGCGGATCGCGCGGAAGATATTGCCCGTCATGGTCAGACCGCTGATGAAATGGCCCGTGCCATGCGGTTTGACCACGAAAAAGCGGAACCACGGGGCCACGTCGATGGCCTGAAAGATATTTCCCGTGACGCTGAGGGCGCTGAAGGAAAACTCGCTGCCGAAATTGGGCTGGTGGTTATGCTCGTTCGTCCATTCGATAAAGCAATTGTCGATGTAGTTGCCGGTGATCGTTGCGCGGTTATGGCTGGAGGTCAGGATCAGCCCCCCTGTTCGCACCCCACCCGGCGCGTTGTCGCCCTGATACCAGTGATTACCCGTGATAATGCTGGCCGTGCCACCAAGGACGGCAAAATGCCGGAACTGGGTGATCCGGTTGTCGCGCAGTTTGACATCGCTGCCATTGGCATTCAGCCCGATCGAACTGCGGTCTTGCGCCAGCATCTGGGTTTCGTTCGACCGGAACTGGCAACGGTCGATCAGCATACCCTGACACCCCAGCCCGATCGAGGTGATGCCCCTGTCACGCGGGGTGGTAAAGAAACATTCCTTGACCTGAAACGTCAGCCCAGTGGGCGACAGCATGATGCCGCTGGCGCGTCCGCCGCAGAGAAACTCGACATCCGAGATGATCAGACGCGACAATTGCGCGAAACCGCTGAAATCCAGAACATATTTGAACCGCCGAAAGGTGTAGTTCTGCGTGCCGGCGGCATCATAAAGCGGCGCCGACAGGGTAATCTCGCCCGCGCCCACATCCTTGGCGCGGACATAGACCTCGCGGCCTACGCCATTGCCCTCGATCAGCGATCCGACAGGGATATTGGCGACATTGGCCACCCCCGTCAGGCGAAGAGGATCACTTAACGCGTAGCTGGCTTGCGAGGTGAAAACCTCGGTGTCCCATGCGGCGTTTTCCTCGCAGAAAAACTGCCCGTTGCGGATCACGCGGCGTTGCGCGAATTGCGTACGGTTCGGTACGGCTGCGGCCATGTCGATGGGGCCGCGTATCTGGATGCGCCGCCCGCCAAGGTCCAGCGCTTCATGGTCCACATTGTTCAGAAGCGCCTGAAACGCCTTGCGGAAGGCCAGCACCTCGTTCCCGAAGGCATCAATATAGGCCGGCAGGTCGAAATCCCGCGTCAAGGACAGGATCGCATCATCGGGCATTGTCAGCGTGCCCTCGAACTGGATGCTGTTGTTGATGGTCAGGCTTTGCGCGATGCGGAACACGCCCCGCGACACAAGGATGCGCCGCCCTGCTGCCGCCTGATCAGCTGCAACAAAAGCGGCCCAGTCATCCGTGACGCCATCACCCGCTGCACCGTAGTCGCGCACATCGACCCAGTTCATCATGTCGCGGTGAAAAACCGATGTGATATCCTCGATCACCAGATCGTCGATCCGGACAATGCCGCCATTCGCGCCTGTCAGGTCCAGCCCGAAATGGCCGTAAAGCGCCTGTCCGCCCCAGACCATATCGACGCCGTTGCGCGCCCCTGCCCCCACGATGGCGCTGACCTCGACCACGCGACCATAGCTTTGCAAGCTCACCGGTGGTCCGGTCTGGATGACGGTCGCCACATTGACCCCGCCCGCGCCACCAGCCCATCCGGCGATCCGCACCGTTGGCAGCGCCCCGCTGAGCGCCTTGACCCGTGCAGTGATCCGCAGGTAGCAGCCGGGCAAAAGCGGGGTTTCACCCATATAGCGCAGTCGCTGCACCGTCTGGGTTTTCTGCATCTCCAGACACCCCCCGAAATCCTGATCGGCAGGAACAAAGCCAGCATTGGCCACCGTGGCATAGGTATCGGAACCGGGTGTGCCGTTCTGGCTGGACCACATATCAAGTCCGGCCTCGAAAGGCGGCGGCATCAAGACCACACCATCGGTAATCGCTTTGTTCATCGCATTCCCTTTGCACCAAGCGCGGGCATCACGCCCGGATGGTCAGGGATCTATCAACAAGCGGTTAACGAAGGCCGAGAGCACCGTGACGGTGCCCTTGCAGACGCAATGCCTAGGCGCTGACCTCGGGCTGGCGCAAAAGCTGCACGCCGTTGATCTGCCAGCCTTCCGGCGACTGGATCATCTGATAGTCCAGAATATGCACGCGGCCTGCCCCATCGATGATCCGCACCTTTTGCCAGATCTCGCCCGCGATTTCGCGCTGTTCCAGATAGGTCACCTCTCCGGGTCGCCAGACCATCGGATAGCCTTGCTGCACCATGGCGCCAAAATTCACTGGCGTGCGAAAGATGTTCTTGATCAAGGGGCTGGCAAAGTCGAAGGCGGTGCCGACATCATCTGTCTTGAACGCCTCAAGCTGCTGGCCGATCGTGTCTTCGATCCCGCGATCTTGTGCAAAGGCCGGAACAGCCCCCACCCAAACCGCCAGAACAAGGGTCATGAGGAATGCCTGAACGCGTGTCATCCGCCTCTCCATCACTGATGTGATGGAAAAGCTAGTCTTGCCTGACGCGGCGTCAATATCCTCTGGATGCCTGAGGGCAGATCAGCCCAGATCACCCGCCAAGGCACGGTCGATCAGGGCCACGGTTTCATCCACGCCATAAAGCGCGATGAACCCGCCGAAACGCGGGCCTTGGCTTGCACCCAGCAGAACCTCGTACAACGCTGTGAACCAGTCGCGCAGCGGATCGAAACGGTCGCGACCCACGGCAAAGACAAGCCCTTGCAAGGCTTCTGCGTCCAGCCCGCCATCCCATGTTTTCAACTGGTCGCGCAGGTCAAGCAGTGCTTCACGCTCCAGATCACTTGGCGCGCGGTAGGTTTTCTGCGGTTTGACGAAGTCGTTGTAATACCGCACGGCAAAGCCTGCCGCCTGATCCAGATCGGGATGGGTTTCGGGGGCAGCATCTGGCGCATAGCGTTGGACAAAGCCCCAGAGCTTGGATTTTTCCTCGGCCGCCGACACCGATGCCAGATTGAGCAGCATCGAGAACGGAACGACCATCCGGCTTTCAGGCGGGTTGCCACCGTGGATGTGCCAGACCGGATTGTTGACCTTGGCCGCCGCATCCTGATCGGGATAGGCGCGCAATTGCTGGTGATATTCATCCACCGCGCGCGGGATCACGTCGAAATGCATCCGCTTGGCGGTTTTCGGCTTGAGGTACATGAAATAGGACAGCGATTCCGTGCTGGCATAGGTCAGCCATTCGTCGATGGTCAGGCCGTTGCCCTTGGATTTGCTGATCTTCTCGCCATTCTCGTCCAGAAACAGCTCGTAGGTGAAATGCTCGGGCTTATGTCCGCCAAGGATCTCGCAAATGCGGTCATAGATCGGCGTATTGGTGCTGTGATCCTTGCCATACATCTCGAAATCGACGTCGAGTGCGGCCCAGCGCGCGCCGAAATCGGGTTTCCACTGCAGTTTGACCTGACCGCCCGTGACCGGCAGTGTCCATTCGCGCCCGTTTTCGTCGTCAAAGGTGATGGTACCGTCCTTGGCATTCACCTCTTTCATCGGCACATACATCACGCGCCCCGTTTCAGGATGGATCGGCAGAAAGATCGAATAGGTCTGCTGCCGTTCTTCGCGCAAGGATTTCAACATCACCGCCATCAGATCATCATAGCGCTCCACGGCGCGCAACAGCACCGCGTCGAACTGGCCGGTTCTGTAGAATTCGGTCGCGCTGATGAATTCGTATTCAAAGCCGAACGTGTCCAGAAACCGCCGCAGCATGGCGTTATTGTAGTGCCCGAAGCTGTCGTATTGCCCGAACGGATCGGGCACCGATGTCAGCGGGCGCTGCAGATGCTCGCGCAGCATATCGGGGTTGGGGACGTTTTCCGGCACCTTCCGCATTCCGTCCACATCATCCGAGAAACAAATCAGCCGTGTCGGAATATCCGAGATTAGCTCGAACGCGCGGCGGATCATTGTGGTGCGCGCCACCTCGCCGAATGTACCGATATGTGGTAGACCGGACGGGCCATAGCCGGTTTCGAACAGCACATGGCCCTTGGCGGGCGGGGCTTTTTCATACCGTTTGACCAGTTTGCGCGCTTCTTCAAACGGCCAGGCTTTGGAAGCAAGGGCAGCGTCGCGCAGATCGGTCATATCGGTCTCCATCCTGTGGCGGGATATACGGCATGGAACCGCGCATATCGCGCAGGGCCAATCGACGCTTCCTATTGCCCCGTCCCCTGACAGTCAATATTCTGCGCTGCAACACGAATGGTCAGGACCACATCACATGACGGACGCATTGCCCCACTCTCTCAGCCCACAGGACTGCCTTGTGGTGGTCATGATCGCTGTGTCGCTATCGGATGAAAACATCCGCACCTCGGAGCTGGTCAAGATACAGGCCACCGTGAACCATCTGCCGATCTTTGGGGACTACGACATCGACCGGATGAAACGCATGGCGCAAACGGTCTTTGATCTTTTCTCGGAGGAAGACGGGCTGGACGCCCTGTTCGGTCTGGTGCGGGATAACCTGCCTGAACATCTGTTCGAGACCGCCTATGCCTTGGCCTGCGATGTGGCCGCAGCGGACGGAATCATTCTGGAAACGGAACTTCGCCTGCTGGAAGAAATCAGATACGAGCTGAACATCGACCGGCTGCATGCCGCCGCGATTGAACGCGGCGCAAGGGCGCGGCACCTTCCCGGCTAAAGCAGCATCAGGGATGTCACGTCCAACGTGGCGCGAAGGACACATGCTATGGTAGAAACCACAACATAGCCCGCCGCGCTTGCCACATCTTTCGGTGGAAACTAAACCCGAATCTGGCGGGCAGATACAGCGGTCGCTGATCCGTCCCTGATCATTTACAAGTGAAGGAGTTTACAATGAAGACATCTATATCCGCTCTGGCCATGGTTCTGTCGAGCATCGCCGCCAGCGCATCTGCCCAAAGCCTCGAGAATTTCAGTGTCGAAGCGGGTCTGTCGACCCTTGGCCTCTATATCGCGCCCAAAGCCGATTTTGCCCCGCAGTGGCAGGTCCGCGCACCGATCTATCTTGGCAGCCTGTCCGATACTTTCGATGCCGATGGCAGCGATATCGACGGCAAGATCACATCGAATTCGGTCGCGCTGATGGCCGATTACAAGATCGGCGGCGCAGGCTTCCGCGTGTCGGGCGGTTTCTCGGTCGGCGGGTACGTGTTGGAAGGGTCGGCAACCACGCTGACGCTGGACGGCACGGACTATCCTGGTCCCTTCACCGCGAAAGTGGAGCAGAAAAGCATTGTCGCGCCCGTTCTGGCCGTCGGCTATGCCCGCGATCTGGGCAGCAACTGGGGGATCATGGCCGAACTGGGCGCGCGCATCACCAGCCTTGAAGTCAGCACGACCGGACAGGACGCCCTGAATGCGACGGATCGCGCGCAGTTCGACGCGGATCTTGCACAGGTCAACAGCGATCTGAGCGACATCAAGGTTCTGCCGTTCATCACGCTGGGCGTCAGCTACAAGTTCTGATCACCAAAAATATGGCGGGGTATCCAGAATTGCCCCGCCTTACTTTCCCTTATGTGCTGTAAAGCACGCCCCAGCGCTCAATCAGTTGCTGTTGCAGTGTCTTGGCGCGACGGTTCCAGCCCTGCGCGCCCGCTGGACGCTCTCGCTCGGCGCGGGGAATACTCTCGCGGCGCGGCACATCAGCGACAAAGATCGCGAAGGCCAACGGATTGCCATTCTCGCGCGTCATGTAGCCCGCAAGTCCACTTACGAAATTAAGGGTGCCGGTCTTGGCATTGACCTTGATCTTATGCGTGCTCACCGTGCGCCCGTTGTCATCCTTCATCGGAAACTCGCGCAGGATTCCGGGCAGCAAGCCCTGACCACGCGCCCTTACGAGGGCCGCAACCATATCCGCCGCCGCAAGTCGCGAACGATCGCCCAGCCCTGAATGATCCACCAGTGCAGGCGATGACATACCCAGCGCGGTGCTGGCCCAGCGGTTCATCGCACCGGCCGAGGCCGACAGCGAACCTGCCTGCGTACCGCGCGCCTGCGTCGCGGCAAGCCCCACCATCTCGGCTGTCAGGTTTGTGGAATAGCGCAGCATGTCGCGCAGGATCTCGGTCAGCGGTTCGCTCTGGCGCCTTACGACGACAGTGCCTGATGGCAGGTTGCGCACGGTTTCTTCCGGCGTCAGGCGGATGCCCTGCGCGCTGGCAAAGATGCGGAACACCTCGCCTGCATAAATATCGGGGCGGCGCACCGGAAGCCAGCGCGCACCTCCATTGCCCAAGGCCGATTGCGCCACAGTCCATTCATCGCTGCCCTGCGCGTCCTGATAGGTATAGACAGGAAGATCGCGCGACACGATCGACATACGCGCCACCCGCACATCCGGTCTGTGACGGTCCGAGCGGGCGTCCATCGTGACACCGTAGCCCTGTCCGCTGCGTTTCCATTCAAAATGCACACGGTTGCTGTTCAGCGACAGCCCCGAAACGGCAGGGTTATAGCCGACATGATCGGGCTGTCCCTCATCAATCACGCGGGCATAAGGCAGTGCGCCACCCCAGACCAGAAACCGCCCGCGGACTTCTCGTATACCCGCCGCCTTGAGGCTGGCGGCCATTTCGGCAAGACCGTTGGTGTCCAGCACCGGATCCCCCATACCGGCCAGCACCAGATCCCCCGACAGGATACCGTTCTGCACCGGACCGGTTGCGATCAACCGTGTCTCGAACCGGTGCGCCGGCCCCAGCGTATCCAGCGCATAGATCGCCGTCAGCGCCTTGACGACACTGGCGGGCGGCAGACCGCGTTGCGGTTCGCGGACTTCCAGAAGGGTGCCCGTTTGCGCGTCGGCCACGGCAAAGGCGACATTGCCACCCAGTTGGGCCTTGCTGATCAGCGCCTCGACAGCAGGGGCTGTTGCGGCACGGCCACCAGCGGGCCGGACCACAGGCCGCAGTGATTGCGAAGGTGCATTGGCGCAGGCAGGTGCCCCGAAAAGCGCCACAGCCGCAGCCGATCCGGCCAGAAATTTCCGCCTTGAAAACAAATCGCTCATACCTGAAACCTAGCTGCCCTTTCCGTCATCCGGCAAGCCCACATCCGCGTGAGGGCGCATTTGCGCGCCACGACCCCCGCCCCAGTCGCCCCGCGCACGGATCGCGGAAGACGAGATATCCTTGAGTGGCGCATTCACAAAGCACCACGCGGGGGCTTCAGCCTGTCCAAGCCGCTGACTCTCGACGCTCTTGATGCGGGCGGCATGAAATACCCGTGCCGCGCGCGCAGCGCGGGCAGGCAGGTTCTGCCCCGGACGCGCCATCACGCCCACCGGCACGCGCATCATGATCTGCTGCCAGTCCTGCCAGTGATGGAACTGCACAAGATTGTCCGCCCCCATCAGCCAGACGAACCGCACGCCCGGATAGGCCTGTTGCAACGCGGCGATAGTCTGCGCTGTAAAGCGCGTACCGGCGCGTTCCTCGAAATCGGTGACGGTCACGCGCGGATCGACGATCATGGCGCGGGCGCGGGTGATCCGTTCGGCCATCGGTGCAGGTCCGCGCGCCTTGAGCGGGTTGCCGGGGCTGACCAGCCACCAGATCCGGTCCAGCCCGAACCGCCGCAGCGCCACGCGTGTGATATGCACATGCCCCGCATGGGCCGGATCGAAGGACCCGCCCAGCAGCCCGATCACCTGACCGGCGCGGGCATAGGGTATCTCGTGACGCATTGAACCTCCGTCGGCGCATCCTTCAGCGCCGCAGTAGTCCCAGCGCCATCCGTCCTTGTCAATTGCCAAGCCCTATTGACCCGCAGCGCATTGCCCCCGCGCCGCTAGACCGCTATCTAGGCGCAAAATACATGCATTCCCCGAAGGAGCGATCCGAATGGCAGCCTATCAGTACGTTTACCACATGCAGGGTGTCTCCAAGACCTATCCCGGCGGTAAAAAATGTTTCGAGAATATCCATCTGAACTTCCTTCCCGGCGTCAAGATCGGTGTTGTGGGCGTCAACGGCTCGGGTAAATCCACCCTTCTCAAGATCATGGCCGGCATGGACAAGGATTTTCAGGGCGAGGCATGGCATGCCGAAGGTGCTACCGTCGGCTATCTGCCGCAAGAGCCGGAACTGGACCCGAAACTGGACGTGCGCGGCAACGTGATGTTGGGTGTCGCCAAGAAAAAGGCCATTCTGGATCGCTATAACGAACTGGCGATGAACTACTCGGACGAGACCGCCGACGAGATGGCCGAGTTGCAGGACAAGATCGACGCGGAAAACCTGTGGGATCTGGACAGCCAGATCGACATCTCGCTGGAGGCGTTGCGCTGCCCGCCCGATGAAGCCGATGTGACGCTGCTGTCGGGTGGTGAAAAACGCCGCGTGGCCTTGTGCAAGCTGTTGTTGCAGGCACCAGACATGCTGCTGCTTGACGAACCGACCAACCACCTTGACGCCGAAACCATTGCGTGGCTGCAAAACCACCTGATGGCCTATGCCGGAACAATCCTGATCGTCACCCATGACCGCTATTTTCTGGATGACATCACAAGCTGGATTCTGGAACTGGATCGCGGTCGCGGCATTCCCTACGAGGGAAATTATTCCAGCTGGCTGGAGCAGAAGGCCAAGCGCCTGTCGCAGGAATCGCGCGAGGACAAATCCAAGCAGAAAACGCTGGAGCGGGAACTGGAATGGATGCGGCAGGGGGCCAAGGCGCGTCAGGCCAAATCCAAGGCCCGCATCAACGCCTATAACGATCTGGCCAACCAGTCCGAACGGGAAAAGCTGGCCAATGCCCAGATCGTCATCCCGAACGGCCCCCGCCTTGGCAACAAGGTGATCGAGGTCGAGGGTCTCAAGAAACATATGGGCGACAAGCTTCTGGTCGAGGATCTGAGCTTTTCCCTTCCGCCCGGTGGCATTGTCGGCGTGATCGGTCCCAACGGTGCGGGTAAAACCACGCTGTTCCGCATCCTGACAGGGCAGGAAACGGCGGATGAAGGCACAGTTGAATACGGCGACACGGTCAAGCTGTCCTATGTCGACCAGAACCGCGACGACCTGAACCCCAACGAAAACGTCTGGGAAGCGATTGCAGACGGGCAGGACATCATCAAGCTGGGTGATGCCGAAGTGAACGCGCGGGCCTATTGCTCGGCCTTCAACTTCAAGGGCGGCGACCAGCAAAAGAAGGTCTCGCTACTGTCAGGCGGCGAACGCAACCGCGTGCATATGGCGCGATTGCTGCGCTCGGGCGGCAACGTGCTGCTGCTCGATGAGCCGACCAACGATCTGGACGTCGAAACCCTGCGCGCATTG
>Ga0075109_1001425_pt1 | contig 14836 bp, 14 predicted proteins | sample AntAceMetag02UKD_FD_69798 | JGI IMG/M metagenome (GOLD analysis project Ga0075109, IMG submission 69798) | Saline lake microbial communities from Ace Lake, Antarctica - Antarctic Ace Lake Metagenome 02UKD | ecosystem: Environmental > Aquatic > Non-marine Saline and Alkaline > Saline | place...
AATGGCCACGAACAAGATGGTCAAAATCACCGCCATAAAAAGGCCGGTCCGACCTCGTTGCCGGTAGCCTATTCCGGCCAGTGCGCTCAGCGCTAACCAGCAGATGAGTTTGACGATCGCCCATACCGGGAACCCGTAACCTAGCTTGTGCAGCAATCCAATTCCGCTCACCAGTTGCAGGACACTCGCGATCCCGGTGATCATGAGGACCTTTTGGCGGGTACCCGGTGAACCAGCGAATCCGTAAAAAACTCCGCCGGTTACGACGATAACCGAGAAAACGTGGAGGACATGGTAGAAAGCTGGGGACATATTAGAAGAGGTTCACACCCCACTCGTGCCGTATGTCAAAAGGCTCAGGACCTTTTTATATTAAGGTGGGCACCTCCAGCAGCAGCTCCTGCCTTCCGATTTACGGCCCGGCATTCACCACCGCCTCTCGGTTCCCTAAGAATCTCAAAGGCGAAGAGCGGTATAAAGACACCTCGAACACAGCAGGGTGTGAATGCACCACGGTAGGTCACCCAGTCGGTTCGTCAAATGCTAACCCACGCTTAGCCAAACAGGATGAAGCGCTAGGAAACCGACGGTTCTAGATGCTCGATCACCAACTCCTGCACGGTGGCCAGAAACAAGTAACACATGAAATAACGACGTTCATCATCCGGCATGGCTTCCATTTCAACCTTGCCTGATTCGAGCGCCTCGTCGGCCAAGGCGGAGAGAAACTGTCCCTTCAATTGCAACCTCACGGCGGCGCAGGCGCGGAGGATCGCATCCGCGTTGCTTTCGTCGAAATTGACGACGCCGGAGGCAAAAAACTCGGAGTCGAATAGCGCGAGCAGACGTTGCACCTCTCCATTTTGAGCAGCGACCAGCTCGTCTCGCCACTCGTTCCGCAAATCGGCGTCGACGCGTTCGAAGTCGACGGCTGCCGCGATGGTGTTGTCGAGCGATTTACTCACCGACTTGATGACATCAAGTAGCGGGGCGACCACCGCGAGGCTCAGTTTTACTTCAATCCGTTTCATTTTGTTCCAGCACCGCAGATAGATGCCACTGGTGGAGCGTGAAAGCAAAGTGTTCAGCCTGCTCGCGCAGGCCACACCACACCACCGAACGACCGTCTTCGTGGACTTCGAGCATGTGCTTGCGAGCCCGAGGTTCGTTAAAACCGAAGACTTTTCGCAGCACCAATACGACGTAGCTCATCAAATTGACCGGATCGTTCATCACCACCACTTTCCAAGGACCGACCAACGCAGTCTCTTCAAGACTGTCGATGACAGGAGCTGTCGTAGTTTGAGCTTCGTCGATGGTCATATAGGAGTGGGACGGGACCTCGCCCGGCCGGAACGTAGGAAGAGCTGAATGCCGGTCAACTACGTGATGCTCAAAAGATGCGCTTAGGCACCCGCTTCCGCTGACTCAACCAGCGCAGCTACATGGCTGGCCGCCTCGACCACGGACACTTTTGCCACGCTGTCTTCATGACGCCATTTCACTTCCACAATGCCCTCTTTGAGCCCCCGCCCCCCAATGGTCACGCGCAGCGGAAACCCAATCAGGTCGGCATCCTTAAACTTCACGCCTGGACGCTCATCACGGTCATCGATCAGCACATCCGCGCCAGACAATTCTGCGGCGACCCCGATAGCCTGAGCGAGCTCCCGCGCCTCGGGCACTCCCGGATCCAACAAGGTAACGAGTACCTGGTAAGGCGCGATCGCCCAGGGCCATACGATGCCATGGCCATCGCGGCTCTCCTCAATCACGGCCTGCATCGTCCGGCTAATCCCGATGCCATAACAACCCATGACCAGCGGGTGCGTTTGCTTCTGATGGTCCATGTAGGTCGCCTCGAAACACTCGGCGTATTTGGTGCCCAACTTGAAAATGTGCCCCACCTCGATTCCGCGGCGACTCTGTAGAGGTTGTCCACTCTGTGGGCAAGGTTCGCCGGCCTTCACGGTGCGAAAATCCCCCCACCCCGTGATCGCTAAATCGCGGCTAACGTTGACGTGGCGCAGATGGAAGCCGTCTTCATTTGCGCCCGTCGTACCATTGCCAATGAGCTTGATCGCGTGATCGGCGTAGATCCCGGCGAGCTTGCTTGGGGCTTTAATGGTGCCCTTGACCGCGCCAAGACTGCCGGGTTTGGCTCCCATAATGGGTTCGATTTCCTGCGGCGTAGCAGCTCGAACCACCGCAAATCCCAGCGAGCTGAGTTTGGTCTCTTCCAAGTCGTCGTTGCCCCGAATAATCACCACGAACGGCTGCTCATCCCCCATGTAAATCAACGTCTTGAACTGTTGATCCGCCGGCACGCCATAAGGCTCTTTCGCTAATTTAGCGATGGTGGTGACTCCCGGAGTCGCAAACTTCTCGACGTCGGCTTCTACCGCAGCGGCGGCGATATTTGTGGGCACCAAGCCGCTGGTGGCTTTCTCGCGGTTCGCGGCGTAGCCACTTTCTTCGCAGTAAATCACATCGTCGTCGCCGACCTCCGCGGGCACCATAAACTCGTGGGAATAGCTCCCCCCCATCACGCCGGTATCCGCCTCGACCGCAATCGCCCGGACCCCGACTCGTTTGAAGAAAGCGACATAAGCCGCCTTCATTTTGTGATAGGCGACGACCGAGGCAGCATCGTCCACGTCGAACGAATAAGCGTCCATCATCACAAACTCGCGGGCTCGCATCAGCCCGTAGCGGGGCCGGATCTCATTTCGAAATTTAGTCGCGATCTGATAAAAGTTCTTCGGCAGATCCCGGTAGCTGCTGATCTCGGCACCGGCCAGTGGAGTGACGACCTCTTCGTGGGTCGGCCCTAACACAAATTCAGGTTCCTCGGCCAGCTTTTGCTGATCGCCCGCATGATCGGCTCGAAACATGATTTCGCGAGCGGCCGCCCAACGCGGTCCCTTCTTCCAGTTTTCTGCGGGGTGGATGTGCGGCATCCAAATCTCGATGGCGTTGGCGCGATCCATCTCCTCGCGGCAAATTCGCGAAATTTTTTGCATTACCCGCAGCCCGGCGGGCAGGTAAGTATACAGACCTCCGCTGAGTTTACGCACCAGCCCGGCGCGCAAGAGCAGCTGGTGAGATGCGATTTCGGCATCGGCCGGACTTTCCTTGAGGGTAGGAATAAAAAATTGAGACCAATACTTCATTTGAGGGGGAATCACGAGAGCAGTGCCCCTATTACCCAGCAAACCAAATTAAATCCCTCCAACCTAACTCGTGTATTACATTGAAATGGGCTCCGACGAGCGCATGTTGGCGCGTTATGACCGCACGCAAGGCATCCGAGCCCTCCTACGAGGAAGCGCTCGAACAGCTTGAATCCATCGTTACGAAGATGGAAGACGGCGATGTGCCCTTGGCCGAGGTGTTAACTCAATTTGAGCAAGGCACCAAATTGCTGAAACATTGTGAGTCCCGGCTCCAAGACGCGGAACTTCGCATCGAACAATTGAAACGCAACAAGGACGGCAGCGACAGCTTCGAGCCTTTTGAGACCACCGATCCGGAAGACTGATATTCCGTTCTCGGACCTACCACGCATGAGCCAATCGGCTGAATCCCCGGCACCCTACTCTGCCACTCCTCTCCTACCGAATATTTCGGGACCAGCAGACTTAAAATCCCTTCCGGTTGAGGCCCTGCCTCAGCTCGCCCAAGAGATACGCGATGAGATCATTGCCGTGACCTCCCAAAAGGGGGGCCATGTGGGTCCGAACCTAGGCGTGGTAGAGTTGTGTCTTGGCCTCCATCGCGTGTTCGAAACGCCGCGAGACCAGTTCGTATTCGACGTTGCCCATCAAGGCTACGTGCATAAATTGCTCACCGGAAGAGGCGGCGACTTTTTTGCCAATTTACGTCATAGCGGTGGGGCCAGCGGTTTTCTCTACCGGGCCGAAAGCGAACACGATGCCTTTGGCGCCGGTCACGCCGGCACCGCCCTCAGCGCCGCCTTGGGGATGGCGACGGCCCGCGACCTCCACGGAACCGATGAGCATGTGGTCGCGGTCTGCGGCGATGCCGCCTTCACCTGCGGAGTGACGCTTGAGGCGCTCAACAATGTCGTTTCATCGACGAAGCGACTCATCGTCATCTTGAACGATAACGAATGGTCGATCGCCAAGAACGTGGGTGCTATTGCCCACTACCTCAATCGACTGTCGACCAATCCAACTTACAATAAGATCCACCAAGATCTGGAGCGTTTCTTCACCAGCCTACCGGGCGGACATGACATGCATCGGGTCTACATGAAGTGGAAACGTGAGACCAAAGACTTCTTCATGGAGTCGTCGTTATTCGAGAAGTTTGGCCTGCGCTATGTGGGCCCCATTGACGGCCACAACCAAGCAGAGCTAATCAAGAATCTCGAATTTGCGCGTGACTGCGATCACCCGATCCTGCTCCACGTCATCACCAAGAAAGGCAAGGGCTTGGCCGCCGCGATTAGGTCGCCGGAGAAATTCCATGGGGCCAGCCCTTATGATCCCGCCACCGGTGAAAGCACCCGCCCCTCGGGCGGCCCGCCCAACTATCAAGATGTCTTCGGTAAAGCCCTCACCCGATTCGCGCTAGCGGACCGACGGGTTGTCGGCATCACCGGCGCGATGCCAGCGGGGACGGGTCTGACCCATCTCGAAAAAGGCTGCCCGAGACAGTTCTTCGATGTCGGCATCGCAGAGGAACACGCCGTGCTTTTCGCAGCGGGACTCGCCACGAAAGGACTGCGACCCGTCTGCGCGATCTATTCCACTTTTTTGCAACGGGCTTACGACCAAATCATCCACGATGTGGCGCTGCAAAACCTGCCGGTCACGTTCTGTATGGATCGCGCTGGGTTGTCGGCTAACGACGGTCCGACGCATCACGGCCTGTTCGACATCGCCTACCTGCGTTGCGTGCCGAACGTAACCATCATGCAACCCAAGGATGAAGACGAACTCGTCGACATGTTGCACACCAGTCTGGAACACGACGGTCCCGCCTTCATCCGTTACCCGCGCGGAGCGGGCTTAGGCACTAAAATCAAAGACCAGCCCGCTCGTTTAGAAATCGGCCGAGCGGAAGTTGTTCGCGAGGGACACAACCTGAATATTTGGGCCCTCGGCCCCATGGTTGCTGCGGCGCAGACGCTGGCCGACTTGATCCAGGAAGAACACGGCTTATCCGTGGGCGTGGTCAATGCCCGGTTCGCGAAACCGCTCGATATCGAGCTCCTGAGTAAGCAAGCTCAGTCCTCCTCTCTCCTCGTCACGATGGAAGACCACGTCGTATCCGGCGGCTTTGGGAGCGCGGTCCTAGAAGCACTCCAAGACATTGATCACGCCTGCCCCCTCGAGCGCATCGGCTGGCCGGATCGTTTCGTCGAACACGGTAGCAGCAACGACGTATTGCGTGCCGCAAACGGACTTTCGCCAGAAGACATCAAATGCCGTATCCTAAATCGGTGGCAGCGCTTGGTTCCCGTCCCGGCCGAAGCCGACGCGTAACCGTTTACTGGCTTCATTCGCTCACCACCGGTAGGCGGAAAATTTTCCAGCCCTCCGACTCGAAGATGATTTTTTTTTGCGGGTAGGCCTTAAAGCTTCGCTGGATTGTTGCGGAATCTATCGTATCGCCGAGGACGAGATAAATTTCTGGGCCCACCCCCGCAAAAGAAGAGCCAGGAAAGTGAGTGCCGTGTGAGCGAAATCTCGGCATACCCGTGTTGCCGGGCGAAAGAGGGATGAGCCGGCTATGCTGAACCGCTAGTTCCAGCGTTCGGTTCCACGGTAGAATAAGAAAAAGGGTGCGGGCCGGTTCAGCTTGATCATCGAGCAGACGCACTTGTTGCCAAACCGGTAGGAGATCTCGTGGCATAGTATCGCCAGCATAAATAACAGTATTTTCGCTCCAAATAGGAAACCGATGCAGGGCTAGAACCGCGTGCTGGTAACCCCACGCTAGGCCGAGCAGGCTCATTAGACCCCACCGTATCGGCGCGGCCAGGCCCACCACCGCTCGAGTCCAGGTCAAAGCCAATAGACTCAACACCGGAATGAAATGCCGTGCCTCCCATGACACGGAAGCATCTCTAACATACTGCAGACCAAAAAAAGAGACGTAGCCGAGTAACGAGACGGTCAGCAGCAGCGCGAATGCCCGTGGGCAGACTTTCCAAGCCAACCTCACCGAAACGAGGACGAGGATCACCGCCAAAAGCATAGCTGAAATTTCGCCATACGACCCCAATTGCTTAAATAGCAGTTCCAAGGGCAACCAAGCCAATATCGGCCCCGCCACGGGATATACTAAATCTTTTGCCAAGCTTGGCGTAAACGGAATCACCTGGAGAGCGTCAGCCGAAAAGGCAGCTCCAGTGGGCGTGTCGCCAAAGTTTAGATACGAAAATTTCGTAACCGCCAAGACGACCGCCACCGCGCCCAAGGCAAGGGCCATCTGCACAATAGGGGGAGATTTGAAGGTAATTGAGCGGCTCTGCCACCATCGGTCTGCCCAGAGTAACACCACAAAGGCCCCCCAGATCAGGGTGAGTAAAAGCAGGGAGCTCTTGAGTAAGAATCCGCCCAGACCGAACAAGATGATCGCGATAAAGGTGTTCCTCATCGAGCCCTCGTAGCTCAACATGCTGCGGAATATCCAAGGGGCTAAAGCAAAGGCCAGCACATCTCCCCCGCCGTAATAAACCCACCACTGGGATACAGAGGGCGAAAGGAGCAAACTGAGGGCCGCCAGCTGGCCGACCTTGGGAGCAAAGCCGATGAAGCGAGCGAGTGAAAGCGTGCCCCACAGTCCGATAAAAACTCCCAGAATATTAATCAACGCCCGCGCCCGAAACGGTGGTACCCCCAACTGCTGGAGAACGATCGGAGTCAGCACATGGCCGGGTGACCACCACGCAATGAAGTGACTCTCCGATTCGTTGATGTCAGCGGAGGTGGGGAAGCTAATTCTATTCCAGCCCGCAGTTTCGCCCGTCCTGAAGGCTAACGCGTGGGCGTCGGTATCACCGTTACGATGCACTCCCAGCCACAGGACAGTTAACACCAGAGCACAGAGTCCGACCTGAAGACAACGCAAAGGAATGCCTCCGAATCCGAGTGCTGATTTTTTCAAGCGCAACCTCCCCTTCGCATAATTCAGAGTAATATTTAGGTCTCCGCTGGTGCGCCGAGAGGGAATCGAACCCTCCTCTCAAGCTTGGGAAGCTCGCATTCTACCGATGAACTACCGGCGCGTCGGGGAAGCCAACGTGGTAAGCAGAACGGGCCGGAGAGTCCGCGGCAACACCGAACTATTCGTAACCGCGGCGGCCTTCCAAAGCGCTTTTTAAAGTGACAGAGTCCGCGTAAAGGACGCCACCGCCGCTAGGTAAACCGAAGCCGATCCGGGTCACCTTGACACCGCCGTCGCCCTGATCGGGCAGGAGTTCGGACGTGATAAAATGACAGGTGGCCTCTCCCTCCACATCATTGGAGAGCGCCAGAATGATCTCGTTGATCGCCCCTTCGGCCAGCCGGGTTTTGAGGCTCATGAGATTGAGTTGCTCCGGCCCTACTCCTTGCACCGGCGACAACTTCCCGTGGAGCACGTGATAAACTCCGCGATAAGCTCCGCTGCGCTCTAGCGCTACCACATCGGGAACGTTTTCGACCACGCACACTACGCCGGAGTCGCGTTTGTCGTCCTGGCAAATTTCGCAAAAGGCCTCCTCGGCCAGATGGCCGCATTGATCACATCGACGGACGTTTGCGGCTGCGTTCTGTAAGGCCTCAACGAGCACGGGCAAAGACTCGGGCTTTTCGAGGAGAAGGTGCAGCGCTACGCGCTCGGCCGAGCGGTAGCCCAAGCCGGGCAATTTTTTCAGCAGCTGCTGGAGATGCTCAAGAGTCGGTGTCACGCGGTGACTCCCATCAGGTCATTCCGGGCATCTGAAAGCCAGCGGTGGCTCCCTTCATCTTCTCATCGTTGTAGTCCTTGGCCTGTTGAGCCGCATCCTGCACGGCCGCGAGCAAAGTATCATTCACCAAGGAGGCCTCTTCCTTCAGCAATTCGGGGTCGACCTCGAGCGAGAGGAATTTTCCGGCTCCATTAATCTTGATTTTGACGGCTCCGCCACCGCTCGTGACTTCGAGTTCCTTGGCTTCAATTTCAGCCTGCGTCGACTCGACTTGGCGCTGCATTTTCTGAGCTTGTTTGAGAAATTTACCGAGTCCGGCCATGAGATTTTAAGAGACTGTTGGAGAAATTAAAAAGAACACCATGGGTTCTCATTCCGAGGGAAGCTTCAAGCATCAAGTAGCAGATCAACGTATCCCTCTTTGAACGTGGGATAGTGCGGTCGCCATCCCCGTTCGGATTTCAACTTGTCGTTCACAATGATCCGATCCGGTCGCGTTGCTCTTCGGCCCGGCACAGAAATACCTGAAAAAATCGGCACGGGCACACCGAGCTGCTGGGCCAACCATTCGACAATTTGGGACCGAGTGGCCCGACCATCGTCCACGACATTGTAGACCGAAAGTTCGGGAGGATTCTGGCTGCCCCAGTTCGCCAAAACTGCGCGGACAATATCATCGCGGTGGATCAGATTGAGATGATGACTCGCTTCGCCCGCCACCTGACTCGGGCTGGATTTCAAACTATCCAGCAGATGGTGGCGACCGGGACCATAGATTCCCGCTAGTCTCAGTATGACACTGGGGCCAAGCCACTTACCGACCACGCCTTCGGCCGCCAGCAAGAGGCGACCGCGTTCATCTTCGGCCTCGGCCGGCATCGACTCATCCACATCTATCCCTCCATCTTGGGGATAGACCGAAGTGCTGCTGGTGTAGATCAGAGGTATATTCCGGCAATCGAATGCCCTAGCCCAGGCCATGATGCTGCGGGCTCCATCCAAATAGGAGCGCTGGTAGCCCTCTAGGCCTTGTCGCCCAGAACTCACGCTGTTCAAGACGAAGTCGGGAGGCGGGACCTGGTCGTGCCAAACGGGACTCTCTAAATCAGCGGCGACGGCATCGCATCCCAAGTTGCGCAATCGGGTGCAGGTCTCAGGGTTTCGGGTCACGGTGGTCACGCGGGCACCATCGGAAATCGCCTGAGCGGCAACTGCTCCGCCGACATAACCCGCCCCGAACACCACGACGTGCTTTCCATTCAGCGAAGTTTGAGTCAGATTCTTGGGCATCAACAAGGATTACAACTATGGCCACTATACTTACAATTTTGCCAGAGGGATTTGAAGAACTCGAAGCGGTTGCTCCGATCGATCTTTGGCGCCGGGCCGGCTTCAAGGTCACCGTGGCCGCCCTCGGCTCCAAAAAACTGGTGACCGGTCGTAACAACATCGTGATCCAAGCCGAAAGCACATTGGGAGGCATCAACCCGGAAGCAGTCTTCGATGTCCTGTTCCTACCCGGTGGCCCCGGAGTCGAGCACCTGAGATCTTCCCCCGACGTGCGCGAGATCATCGGTCGGCAAGTTGCCGCCGGAAAGATGATCGCCGCGATCTGTGCTGCGCCCTTGGTTTTGAAAGACGCGGGACTTTTAATGGGCCGAAAATATACCGCGCACCCCTCGACCGAGACCGAGTTAAACGAGATCATCGCGGATCAATCCGTGGTTGTGGATGGCAACATCATCACGTCTCGTGGCGCGGGAACCGCGGTCGAGATGGCGTTGAAAGTGATCGAGGTCCTAGCCAATGCTGAGCTGGCCCAAAAAGTGGCCCTAAGTATTTGTGCCGAAAGCGCTTCTTAAAGATCGCCCTCCTGCCGAAAGGTATCCAACCCTTCTCGAGTCCATCGCATAGGGTGTTTACCCTGTGAATAATTAGGTGACCAAGCGCAACTGTTCTTCCTTTTTTTACTCGCAGGTAGCCGCTGTGAGGAGGCGAAGCCTGCCTGTATGAGAGCGACCCAACCCTCTAAGTGGCTACTATTGGCACCCGAGCTTTATCTGGCGCCCGGGGGAATCGCGCGAGTTTCCCGGCATTATCTTCAAGCGCTCGCCGAAAATCGCGGAGGCCGAGCGCTCACCGCGGTTGTTTTGAACGACGATGAAATTTCACCCAAAAACCTAGCGTCTTCTGGCGCGGATGGAGTGCGGGCACTCGGCTGCGGACACTCTAAGTTGCGCTGTGCTCTTAACCTCTGGCGCGAGACCCGTGGCCAATCGGTGCATGTCACCTGCACTCACGTCGCCTTGAGCCCGCTGCTTTGGCTGCTGCAGCGTTTTAGGTCAGCCCTCACTTTCGACATTGTTGTGCATGGGATCGAGGTCTGGAAACCTATTTCGAGGCCTCAGAGACTCGCCCTAGGCCAAGCGAGGTTAATTCTTAGCGTCAGCGACTACACCCGGCGGGAGATCGTCTCCCGTTATCCTGCGCTTGATGCCCACTGCCAAGTGTTGCCTAACGCCCTCGACCCTTCTTTTGAATTCGACGCCCACCAAGTTGATTCCGAAGACGCGAATCATGGGCGAATTTTAGCGGTTTCTCGGTTGGCCGGTCATGACTGGGAAAAAGGCATCGATCACCTGATTCAAGCGATTCCAGCGGTGCGCCTCGCGCACCAGAATGCCCATCTCCACATCGTAGGGGACGGCGTAGATCGTACTCGGCTTAAAGCAATTGCCGATGCGTTGCCTGAACCAGGAGTCGTAACGTTTCTGGGCAGAGTTAGCGATGAAGCCCTGCGCCGAGAACTGACTTCATGCCAACTCTTTGCGCTACCTAGCCGTAAAGAAGGCTTCGGATTGGTGTATTTGGAAGCAATGGCGGCCGGAAAACCATGTGTGGTAGCGAATGCCGGCGGGGCTCCGGAGGTAATCAACGCCTACTCCGGTGTTCTCGTGCCCTACGGTGAACCCAAGCTGCTGGCAGAAACGCTGATCGAGGCCCTGAGAAAAGATTGGGATAGCGCCAAAATCAAACAGCGTGCGAGTGAATTTGCGTTTACTGCTTTCGTGAATCGCTGGCGAACGCTTACCTCCCTTGCGATATGAACAACTCAGCTGAACCCATGGTCATAGAAGCTGGCAAAGCCGAGCGTAACTATTGGCGCGATCTGTGGCGCTATCGGGAGTTATTGGGATTTCTGGCCTGGCGGGATATCAAGGTCCGCTACAAGCAAGCCACGTTAGGTATCAGCTGGGCTCTCCTCCAACCCATCGTTACGACCGCTATTTTCACCGTAATTTTTGGCAAGCTGGCGGGCATGCCGGATGGCGGGGTGCCCTACCCCGTGCTGGTGCTCTCCGGTTTGATGGCTTGGCAACTCTTTGCGGCCGCCCTGAGTGGCTCCAGTGCGAGTTTGGTTTCAAACGCCAATCTTATATCGAAAGTTTACTTTCCCAGACTACTCGTGCCCATGTCCTCGATCGCCGTAGCGCTGATCGATTTCTGTATTGTTTTTGTTCTTTTTGTAGCTGTAGCGGCTTGGCACGGAATTTATCCAAGTTGGAATTGGCTACTCCTGCCTCTTTTTATTTTTTTGACGTTGATGTCAGCAATGGGGGCTGGCCTTTGGCTCACCGCATTGACCGTCAGATATCGTGATTTTAAGTTTATTGTCCCGTTTCTGCTTCAAGTTGGAGTGTTTATTTCTCCCGTTGGTTTTCGAACCGATTTCTATCCTTCTTGGGAGCCATTGCTTAACCTCAATCCGCTCACCAGTATCATCGGAGGTTTCCGATGGAGTCTACTAAATGGGGCCCAAGCGATTGATCCCAGCAGCCTTTTCCAAGGTGTTATAGTCATCACCATTCTAAATATCACAGGCTTGTGGTATTTTCGTCGCACCGAACGGGAATTTGCTGACATTATATGAATTCCATCGAAGTTCACAACATCGGAAAACGTTATACGATTGGACATCAGGCGAAGCGTGATACATTGCGTGAAACTCTCAGCAGCGGATTAGGTAGTCTTTGGCAACGCTTACGCGGATCTGAATTCGTGAAAGAAGATTTTTGGGCCCTCCAAGATATATCTTTCTCCGTGCAACCAGGAGAGGTCGTTGGCGTGGTTGGCCGCAATGGAGCCGGAAAATCTACCTTGTTAAAAGTCCTGTCCCGTATCACCGAACCTACGACTGGTTCTATAACGCTGCGCGGCAGGGTTGCCTCTCTGCTAGAAGTCGGCACCGGATTCCACCCTGAGCTGAGTGGCCGAGAAAACATATTTCTCAATGGCGCTATTTTGGGGATGTCTCGTTGGGAGATTCGGAAGAAATTCGATGAAATTGTCGCCTTTGCCGAAGTCAACCGATTCTTGGATACACCGGTCAAGCGCTACTCCAGTGGGATGTATGTGAGATTAGCTTTCTCGGTGGCTGCCCATTTAGATCCTGAAATACTGATCGTGGATGAGGTGCTTGCCGTCGGAGATGCTCGTTTTCAGAAGAAATGTCTCGGGAAAATGAAGTCGGTATCAAAAAGTGAGGGCCGAACGGTTCTGTTTGTAAGTCACCAACTCCAGTCAGTGCGATCACTATGCCCCAAGAGTATTCTGCTAACCGGTGGACGGCTGGAAACAATGGGACCCACCGATCAAGTATTAAAAATTTATGAAGGCGAAAGCGAAGCGGGGGACGCGCAGACCAGAGTAATCAAAAACATCCTTCCCGGCCTCCAACTGAGTAGCGCAAAATGCAGTATTGAACCAAGCGCTGCATCCGCGGAAGGATTCCACGATTTCCTTTACGAGATAGCTGGGTGCATCGATAAGCCGCAAAATAAATACGGGTTTGCACTACACATTTCTACTAACGATGGAATAGCGGTCTGCCACATGGGGCCTCGACTCCTGAGGCACTTCATCGGCGGTCAAAGCGGTCCCTTTGTTACTTCTTTTCGCATCGCGGCGATGAATCGACATCTTGCTGGCGGACGGTATGAGTTGGAGGCTATAGTTACCGATCAGACCGGAGCGTCTGCTAGATCAACTAACCAATCGTTGGTTTTTGACCTACCAGAAGCCGACCCTTACGCAGCAGACTTCCGTTTCTCCAAAGCACTACACGGGCTGGTTCCGTTGCCCGTCTCGATTGAAAATCGGTTTCAATAGAAAGATATTTTGAAAGAGCCCATATATATTATTGTGCTTGGTCCCTACCGATCAGGCACATCGATAACCGCTCGTATTTTAGCGGAATTAGGAGTCGAGTTTGGCCCTCGAGATGATCTCGTGCCAGCGGATGTCAGAAACCCTACGGGTTATTTCGAACGAAATGACTTAAATACTGTAAATCACGCTTTTATCGAATCGGCGGGAGGATCCTTGGAGTCTCCGGGTGATCCTATCGATCTGGCAACTGCGGGAGACCTTGAAATTCTTCGCGGATACGATATGAGCTGGAGCAAGACCGCCCGGTTGGCGGGAATCAAGGATCCGCGCATGTGTGCTACCCTGTGGTCATGGTTACATTGTGGTAAGATTCCGCTGAATCAAGTTAAGGTGATTTGTATAAAACGCGATGCCGCGGCTATTCAAAGTAGCTCGGAAAAGCACAAATCCGTGGCGGGCTATGCAGACAACGATCCCGATCGAATAAAAAAAATGGTCAATCGATACATCGAACTGACTGAATGGCACCGCAAGCATCTCGATACTCCGATTTACACTTTCGAATATGAGCAGCTAACCAGCCAGCCCACTGAGGTGGTCAAAGGTCTCGCTTCATTCTTGGGCGTAGAAAGTCCCAAAGCTATAAAACGGGCTGCGGCAGTAATTGGTTCCGACCGGGCCAAGAAGAATTTTCTCTGGAAATCGAGATGGAAACACCGATGGCGTCACTTCAAAGCGAAACTTAAACCTACCTTTCTCAATAACCGTTCAATTCATAAATAATAATCGGGAAATAATTCAGTGACGGAAAGAGGCAATAATTGTAAGTCCTATAACTTGAATTTCCCCTATTAACCAACGACTAACCGTAAATAAACATTTAAGCTAATCCTTGGATCTGCCCACTGTAAAAATAATTCTTCCCAGTCCGAATGTCACAAAACATCAAAGTATCTGCCCGTGGACATTTCTGTAATCATTCCGACTCACAATCCTGACCCAACGCGTTTGAGTCGGTGCATGAATTCTTTAGCTCGACAAGATTTCCCAGAAACCCGTTGGGAGTTATTGATCGTCGACAATGCCTCCACCTCGCCGATCACCACGGCCCAACTTGAGTGGAAACATGAGTCAGCTCTTCGAGTTTTATCTGAACCACAACCGGGGTTGACCCCTGCTAGACTCAGGGGAATTAGCGAGGCAGACGGAGACCTTTTGATTTTTGTCGATGATGATAATGTCTTGAGCGAGGGTTACCTTTCGATCGCACATCAAACGTTTCAGGAAAACCCCAATCTGGGCGCAGCAGGTGGCCCAGTTCAACCCGAGTTCGCCGCCACCCCGCCACCTTGGCTACCTGAGTTCTGGGGAATACTCGCTTTGCGAGATCACGGATCAGAATTCATGATGGCGCCAGGTAGTCCCAATGCGGCATGGCCCGAGTTTGCGCCCATCGGCGCGGGGCTGTGTCTATGCAACAAAGCAGCTGTATTGTATGCTGACTGCGTGGCGAAATCGTCCCTGCGTAAAGGGCTAGACCGGAAAGCAGGAAGTCTCGTTTCAGGCGGCGATAATGATATGGTTTTTACCGCATTGCGAGAGGGGTTGGACGTCGCTTATCATCCCGCCCTCAAACTCACCCACCTCATCCCCCAAGAGCGGATGAAGGTGGACTACCTAGCTCGTCTTAATAGCGGAATTCAACGTTCATGGCCCAAAGTCTTGAGCCTACATAATGCCTGC
>Ga0075109_1001426_pt1 | contig 14835 bp, 15 predicted proteins | sample AntAceMetag02UKD_FD_69798 | JGI IMG/M metagenome (GOLD analysis project Ga0075109, IMG submission 69798) | Saline lake microbial communities from Ace Lake, Antarctica - Antarctic Ace Lake Metagenome 02UKD | ecosystem: Environmental > Aquatic > Non-marine Saline and Alkaline > Saline | place...
CTTGAAGCCAGACTTGTTCCCATGCTTGGTATGCGGGAAGACGTGAAGCGCATACCGATTTTTGGGCTCGGATGCGTTGCAGGCGCTGCAGGAATCGCTCGGGTGCATGATTACCTGGTTGGTCACCCAGACGAGGTTGCGGTATTGCTTTCCGTTGAATTGTGCTCACTTACTTTGCAGCGTGACGACGTCTCAATGCCCAATATTGTGGCAAGTGGTTTATTCGGTGACGGTGCTGCAGCAGTTGTCATGGTTGGTGAAAACCGTGCAGCACGAATGGGAATTACTGGCCCCAGAGTTGTTGCTTCGCGTAGTCGGTTGTACCCAGACACGGAAGACACCATGGGTTGGGATATTGGCGGGAGCGGGTTCCGCATTGTGCTTTCAGCAGGTGTGGCTGACGTGATCAAGCAGTACGTGGGCGAAGACGTGAGCGACTTCCTTAGCGAACACGACTTGAAAATTCCCGACATCGCTCGTTGGGTATCCCACCCTGGCGGGCCACGAGTCCTGGAAGCGTTGGAGTCTGTGCTGGACCTGCATGACGGACAACTCGACGTTACCTGGCGATCCCTTGAAGCAATTGGAAACCTGTCCTCTTCTTCGGTGTTACATGTTTTATGTGACACGCTTTCCGGATCTGTTGACGGCGCACCTGAATCTGGAACTCCTGGAATGCTGATGGCCATGGGCCCGGGATTCTGCGCCGAGTTGGTTTTGCTGGAATGGTGAGGTCGTGACCGCATTCGTTCTCTTCACCATTCTCATTGCACTCGTCGCGGTTGAGCGAGTTGTCGAACTTGTTGTGTCAAAACGAAACTTGCGTTGGAGTGCCGAACATGGCGGTGTTGAGTTTGGTCGTTCGCACTACCCGTTTATGGTCGCCTTGCATGTATTCCTGCTCGTCGGTGCGCTCGTTGAAGTGTGGGTGTGGCAAAAGCCAATTAACCCAATACTTGCTTGGACCATGTTCGCATTCGTGCTCGCCTCCCAGGTTTTGCGTTGGTGGTGCATCACAACTTTAGGAAAGCGTTGGAATACGCTCGTTGTGATTGTTCCGGGAATGCCTCGCGTCACCGGTGGCCCATACCGCTGGCTGAGTCACCCGAACTACGTCGCCGTTGTGATTGAAGGAATTGCGCTACCCATGGTTGGCTTTGCCTGGGTTACAGCATTGATCTTCACCGCGCTCAACCTGCCGCTGCTCACGGTGCGACTTCGTGTGGAAAACAAAGCGTTAGAGACTCTTCCGAAATGATTGACCTCGTTGTTGTTGGCGGTGGTCCAGTCGGACTCATGACTGCAATTCATGCTCAATTGGGTGGACTTGACGTCACCGTCGTCGAGTCTCGTCGTGGTCCAATTGATAAAGCATGCGGTGAAGGCCTTATGCCAGACGCGCTTTCGCGGCTGCATGCAGTTGGTGTTGATCCAGTGGGCCAAGATTTTTATGGAATCCGTTACATTGCGAAAGACAAGGTGGCTCAAGCTCGCTTTCGTTCCGGCCCAGGCCGCGGGGTCAGGCGTGTGACCTTGCATGCGGCATTGCTCGAGCGAGCCCATGAACTCGGCGTCGTTTTTCGTACCGAACGCGTTGATTCGATTGTCCAAGGATCAGACTGGATTGACGTGGGCGGTTTACGTTCGCGTTATTTGGTAGGTGCGGACGGACTGCATTCAAGTGTTCGCAGGATTCTTGGTTTAGGTGAAGTTGTTGCGGGTGGGCAGCGTTTTGGGATCCGTCAACATTTCGGAATCACTCCGTGGAGTGATCTGGTGGAGGTGTACTGGCTCGACGACTCGGAAATCTATGTAACACCGGTGAGTTCGGAGAGTGTCGGAGTTGCTGTCCTTGGTCGATCTGTTCTTAACCTTGATTCTGCTATAGCGAGGGTGCCCGAGCTGGCTGCACGACTTGAATCGGTTCCGCGAGTGAGTGAATTACGTGGGGCTGGTCCACTACTTCAAAAAGTCAGCACGCGCTCTAATGGCCGAACATTGTTGGTGGGTGATGCATCCGGTTACATCGATGCCCTTACGGGTGAAGGATTGCGGTTGGGTTTTGCCGAGGCGCAAGCAGCAGTTGAAGCAATCCTTGCCGGTGAGCCGGAGCGTTATGAACGCGATTGGCAGAAAGTAACGAGGTCTTACCGCCTCATGACCGGTGGTTTGCTGTGGGCTTCGTCCCGCCGCGGGCTGCGACCTTTGATCGTTCCCGCTGCCCATGCCCTGCCTCGGGTTTTCAATCGGATTGTTGATTCTCTAGCTGCTTGAAAGTGTTATGTCTTGGTTCTGAGTATCAATCCAGAGCAGTTGTGACAACTAGCATGGCTACGTCAACTGCCACCACCGCGAGCAAGGCGTTAAATACTGCCGAACGTCTTCTTGACCGCGAACCCGATAGCACAGCGATGGTGAATGTAACGACAACTATTAGCGCGATCCATGGGTGTGTGGAGAAGCTAACGGAGGCCAAAATCCCGCTACCCAGTGCGAGAAGTAGCCAACATAAAACAATTGATCGACGATCACCGAGCCGAACAACTAGACCACCAAGCCCGGCGGCGGTGTCAGACTCTGAGTCAGGCAGCGCATTGGCTAAGTGGGCACTCACCCCAACGATGGAGAACACAGCCACTGACCAGAGGGTCGGAGGTTGATCGTTAAAACCAAACGATAGAAACGCTGGCATTGCACCAAAGGCGAGGGCGTAGGGGAGCCAAGACCAAATGGTCCGGGAGAGTCGCACGTTGTAGAGCCAAGCCATGAGAATTGCGAAAACGTGAAATGAGCCACCGAGCCAACCCGCGACCAGCCAACTCAGCACGATCGCGATTGTGAGTGCCACGAAGGCGGCAATCCAGAGTGAGTTTGCAGAAACATCCCGGGTCACCGTGGGTTTTGTTGTGCGCCCGACACGGGCATCTAACGTTGAGTCGAATGCGTCATTGCTCCAACCGACTGAGAGCTGACCAATAAGAATCGTGATGAAAACAGCGAAGAGTGACCAACCGCTCCAGCCCAGACTCCAACCGAATGCACTGATTACTAGGGAAACGGCGATTGTGGGCAAAGCATGTGAAGCTTTGGTGAATGCCTTGAGTTTCCACATGAGCGCACGGTAGGGGACTGGCTGTAAGTTACTCAATGAGGGATACTTCCCGCACCGTGATCAACATTAGAAAAGGATTTTCTATGGACATTCGAACTACTTCAACAACGCTGACACAGACGCATCGCGAAGCAAATGCAGTCGTTTCTCCACCCACCACGATCGTGACGGCAACAGCAGTTGTTCTAAACCCGCTTGCTGGACAAGGATTAGTGCAAGATCTGTCTGTCTTAGAGCAACTTGGCAACGAAGTTGCAACGCTTCTCGTTGAGTTGGCAGTTGCTGCATTAGCTTCAGCCGGAATCGATAGCAGCGACGTTCGGGGTTACGGCAAAGGTGCGATAGTCGGAATAGATGGGGATCGCGAACACACAGCGGCTGTGCTGCATCCTCGATTTGGTGCACCGGTCCGAGCAGCGATTGGCGGTGGCGCTGACATTATTCCTGGAACTAAGAAAGTTGCCGGACCTGGATCTAGCATCACCATGCCAATCGGAAATAAGGACGACCGCTGGGTTTTTGACGACATGGATTCAGTCGAGGTTTCGCTGCCAGACGCCCCCAAGGCAAATGAAATCGTTGTGTCCCTTGCATTAAGTGTTGGTGGGCGACCACATGCAAGAGTCAAGAAGCCGACTGGTTGAGATCACTTACCTGAGATCAATTACCTGAGATCAATTAACGCACAGAATGGAGTCTAAAATGTTTAAAGCCATGATCGTTCTGACGAGGAGAGAAGACCTCTCACATGCGGAGTTTGCCCAGTGGTGGTTGCAAGATCACAGTTCGATGGCTGCCGCCCTACCCGCGGTCAGAAAAGTTGTTTTCAACGAAGTGTCAGAGGGGTGTGACGAACTTGGCATTGACGGCGTTGCTGAACTCTGGTTTGACTCGCGTGAGGATTTTGAGGCTGCCTACTCCACCGAAATTGGTAAGGCCACCGCGCAAGATTCCTTAGCGCACGTCAGCTCACGTATTCGATTACTTGTTAGTGAGAACGTGATCTTGCCGTAATTCCGCGCGCTCGACTATATGTTTGGCCATGGGTGGGAAGACGAAAGCGTGGAAAGGTGCAACCGACCACCAATAAGCATGTCCGGTAAATGACTTGGGCCAGTAAACGGCCCTTTGTGTGAGTGTGGATCCGCCGTTTTCACCTGCCGTGACAACAAACTCCAACCAGGCCCGTCCTGGCATTTTCATTTCTGCCCGCAGACGCAGTAACTCCGGAGCATTTCTTTCTTCGACCCGCCAGAAGTCAACAGTCTCACCAACTTTGAGGACACGTGGATCTCGGCGTCCTCTTCGAAGTCCAACGCCTCCCACCATTCGGTCGAGGAAGCCTCGCACCTCCCAGAGGAGTTTGGCCGAGTACCAACCGTTATCACCGCCAATGCATTCAACGGCTGTCCAGAGTTCCTGCGGTGTCGCCGTAGATTCAAGTACTCGAATGTCTTCGTAAAGTGTTCCACCCGCCCATTCAGGGTCGCTGGGAAGTGGCTGGCTGGGCACCCCGGGTGTGCTCGCGCTCGACCAGCGAGTTGAAACCTCTGCGTCGCGGATCCGCGTGAGAGCGAGTGCAACGGCTTGATCGAATGGAACGAGTCCTTCAGGTGGGTCAGCAATAAAGTCTTTGATATCAGATTCCAAGCAAACCGCGGGGAACTTCAATGACTGCACCAATGGGCGTGCAATTGCGCGGGGGACAGGAGTAACCAGGCCAACCCAGTGGCTGGAAAGTTGCGGGGAGAGCATGTTGATGGGCAAAATCAAACGCCGTGGGAGTCCAGCAACTTTTGCGTAACGTTGCATCATGGATTGGTAGGTCAACACGTCGGGACCACCAATGTCGAAAGTGCGACTTACGCTGTAGGGAAGTTCCGCTGCTAGCACTAAGTAGCGCAGTACGTCTCGCACAGCGATTGGTTGAGTTTTTGTTCGCACCCAACGCGGAGTGATCATGGCCGGTAGGCGTTCGGTGAGGTATCGAAGCATTTCAAAAGATGCCGACCCTGAACCAATGATCACTGCGGCGCGAAACTCGATTGTCGGAATTCCAGAGTTATTCAAGATCCGTCCAACGTCAACGCGCGATCGCATGTGCGGGGACATCTTGTTTGCGGGGACATCGGGCGCAAGCCCACCCAAATAAATGATTCTCTTTATTTTGGCGTCGCTCGCGCATTGGGCGAAGTTTTGCGCAATGCGGCACTCTTCACTCTCAAGGTCTTTTCCTTCTTGGAGTGAATGTAAAAGGTAGTAGGCGGTAGTGACACCTTCCATGGCTTGGGCGAGCGTGGCGGGGTCACCAGCGTCCCCGCTAGCGATCTCAATGTCGCCTGCCCAAGGGAAGTCACGTAAGCGTTCGGGGAAACGCGCGAGGGCTCTTACTCGAAAACCTCGGCCAACAAGTTCCCGCACCAGGCGACCACCAACATAGCCGGTGGCGCCGGTCACGAGGAAGATCGGTCGAAGATCGCTGGGGTCACTGTGATTGCTCATGTGCACATTGTGGCGTGATCTGTGTCATTGCGCGATTGATGTGCCCCAATAGGTAGATACTTTGCCCATGACACTCACAAGATTGAGCGCAATCACCGTGCACGTTCTCGCAGCAGTCGGGGTTCTGTTCTGGATTGGCATGGTGGTACTCACCGCTACTGGGAACTACGAAGCGAACACATTTGTGGTCTTGGTGCTCGCAATCGTGCTGGGTGGTGCGCACGTTCTCATCTCGACGTCAACAACTCGCGGATCAATCGCCAGTATTTGGTTGTGTGGTTTCGTGTTCGTTTCTGACTCACTATTAGGGATTTTTGTTGACCCAAAGGCGTTCATGCTGGCCGGTTTCACCGTGGTGCTTCTTGGTGCAGTGCTACTGTCGCGTCGCTCGTAATCGACTGTCAAAACGCGAAACGAACCACATATGCGGGACGGTGAGTCCCCACACAATTGCCAGGCCGACCCAAAGCACGGTTCCAGTCAGTGCGTCATTACCCATGAACACGGTGAGAATGACAAGGATTGCAATGAAGCCGAGCAGAGAGGGGATACCGATTCTTGTTACGGCGGCCATAGAGCGAATCGTGACTGCACCTGTTGATACCTGCGCAAGTCGAGCGGTATGACGGGCCGCATGCCAGAAGCTGAAATAGACGGCAAAAGCAATGAATGGTGAGACGACGAAACCCAGAACACCAAGGGTGAATAGTTCGAATGCACCTCGAAGGTCACTTCGATTGATTAAGACCAGGATGGTGACAATCAGGAGCACCGCGACGATTCCGCGTATCAAAGTTGTAGCTGGGCCTGCGTAGATCTGGGCGAGTTGTGGTTCCAAAGATGTCACGGTGCTGAGCGCTGCAGGGGAAGTGAGTGGGAGTAATACTGGTGCGCTGCCCAACGCCAGTGCATAAAGAATTCTGAACTTGCGATTTACCGGTGCTTGTCTTGAGAGTTCAGTTCTGGCTTCGACGTCTCCCGCTCCAAAGTGCCACACCGTCATTCCAAGAACAAGAATGAAACCAAATGCGGGAAGAATAATGATTAGCGCAGCTGCTAGTGCGGCAATGGTTAAGTAGCCCACACCCATTCGAATCCAACCGCGCCAGGAAAGTGTGTGAACCAGCGTCAGATTGTCAGCAGCACCATGGGGAATTCCAATTGCCAAAGCAATCAAGGCAAGCACAGCAGGTATGGGCCCAATGTCGGTCGAGGTCGCGGTCACTTGGGTGAGCAGGCTTGCAATCACTGCGAACCAGGCGACAACTGGTCCTGCGTCGAGCACTATCCGACTTATGTTTCTTTGCCGGGCAGTCGCAGGAGCTGCCTTGATACTTGAAGAACTCACGAGTTAAGTCTGGCCCTGTGTTCTGGATCCCAACACTTGGGTGGGGTGTTTATTTAAGGAAGATTCCTTCGCGGAGGACTTTGACCGCGCACAACGTTCCTAGGACCCGATCGTGCTGTTGCGATTCTCTGACCTTGAGAACCATTCCACTGTTCGTAGACACCGTCACCGTTGAGTCGTGACCGTGGAAAACTGATCCTGTTATCTTCGCGTTTGGGCTATCGGTTTCTTCAATTGTGAGTGCTTCGGGTCGGACTAATACGATTCCGTGCTGGCCAAGAACCGCGTCACCCATAATTCTCGCGACAAACGTTCCAAGTTCTGTGTTAACGCTGTGCTCAGATTCAACGGTTGCCGGAATCGCGTTGACTTCACCAAGTGAACTGGCCACATCTTTTGATGCAGGTTTTTCGTACAGCTCGTGTGGGGTGCCAAACGCAATTAGTCTGCCGTCCTGCATGATCGCAAGTTGATCCGCTGTAGCAAGAGCTTCTTCCTGGTCGTGGGTCACCATGATCGCGGTAGTTGCCGTCAAGGTGAGAATATTTCTAATGTCCCTGCGCATTTGCGCACGCAGTGACGTGTCCATTGCAGTAAAGGGTTCGTCGAGCAGGATCAACTTTGGCGTGGGTGCTAGGGCTCGTGCAAGTGCTACACGCTGTTGCTGGCCGCCACTGAGTTCTTGCGGGCGCGCGTGGGCGTATTCCTTCATGTCAATAATCTCGAGTAGTTCAGCGACTCGTTGAGTTTTCTTCGGGTTGCGCCGGATTCCAAAACTAATATTGGCACTGACGTCCAAGTGGGGGAAAAGAGAACCCTCTTGGGGGACTAACCCAATGTTTCGTTTCTCCGGTGGAACAATTTTCTGCGGAGAAGAGACAACTTGGGAGTCAAGCTTGATAAGTCCAGATTGTGCTGGGAGAAAACCGGCAATCGTTTTCAAGAGCGTGGTTTTACCAGAACCACTCGGCCCCAAGATAGCAAGGAGTTCTTTTTCCTCTAGATCAAAACTGATGTCGCGGATCACAGGATCGCCACCGTACCCGGAACTGAGATCTTGAATAGAAATGGCTTTCACGCGTTCACCATAGTTTCTTTTGAGTTTGTTAGGAAACCCCGGGATAGGGCAAATGAAGGAATCGCGGCAAGCACAATAAGTGCAAGTGCGTAGGGTGCGGCGGCACCGAACGCCGCAAGTTCGGTCCGGCTCCACAGTTCAGTCGCAAGTGTGTCAAAGCCGGTTGGTCGCAACATTAAGGTGGCGGGAAGTTCCTTCATCGCGGTGAGCATGACGAGTAGTCCGCCGGCTGCGATACCCGGCCAAGAAATTCGCCCGCTGGTGTAAAGCCACGCGCGCAGGGGCTTGTAACCCAATGTTTGGGCCACCTGTCCCAATGCCGGTGGGACGTTCTCCAATGCAGTGCGTGATGCCCCGAGTGACTTGGGAAGAAACAGGACCGCATAGGCGAATGCCAGCAGCACAAAACTTTGGTAAAGAAACGGCACGGTGTTGATTGAAAGGAACACGAGAGAGAGTCCTATCACAACACCGGGAAGCGCCAAGCCTGAATAAGACACCGACTCGATTGTGCTGGCGCTCCTACTTCGAAAACGAGATGCGAGTGCAGCGATAGGAAGTGCGAGCAGGACGGCGATGACGGCGCCAAGGGCCGAAACCCAAGCGGTGTTTGCAACAGCACCTAAGAGTTCTGCCCAGTCAAGTGGTCTGCGCGTTCCTTCGCCGAGTCTGATCAGCAGTGAAATGACGGGGATCGCGAGACTAATCGTGGCGATAGCAACGAACCACAGTGAACTCAACGCTGACAACACTGGAGTAAGAGCCTTAGGCAATCGTGAGGATGCAACTCCTTTGTCGGCCCGAAATCTCAGCGAACGGCCACGGGCTTTGCGTTCTAGTGAAATAAGAATGACGGCAAGGAGTACCAGCATGCCCGCGAGAACCGCTGCGTTAGTTCGATCGAAGCTTGCTCGATAGGACGTGTAGATCACTCGGGTAAAAGCATCAACTCTCAGCAGGGCGACCGCGCCAAAGTCTGACAAAACGTAGAGCGCCACGAGCAGTGATCCTGCTGCCGCAGCGGGGACACTCTGACGAAAAGTTGTTGCAAAAAAAGCAGCAACGGGCTTGTTACCCAGTGAGCGCGCGACTTGTTCAAGCCCAATATCAGCGGATCGAAGTGAGATAAGTAGAGGTAACAAGACATAAGGAAAACTCACCATGGTCAAAATCAGCGCCGCTGCCCAGAAGCCGTTCATCCCTGGGATCAGTGCAACCCACGCGTAAGCGGCAACATATGAAGGTACTGCGAGAGGCAGCGCAACCGTGGTGAACCACAACCTGCGCAGTGGCAGCTTCGTGCGAGTGAGGAGCAGTGCGGTCGGGTAGCTAATGAGCAAGCAGGCAATAACGACCACCGTTGCTAACCCAACGCTGGTTGCCACGGTTTCCCAAGTTCGAAGGCGAGTGAGGATTGCCCAGATGTCGGCCGCTCCTGCACCACCAATTCGAATCACCAAATATACGAGTGGAATTGCCGCGATGGCAGCACAGAGCGCCGCCCCCCATAAAAGGAGGGGCGGCGCTCTGTGTGAGGTGCGCTTGATCATTACTTGTTAAAGCAATCCCACGTCTTGCAACATATTGAGCGTGCCTGGAAGGTCGGCAAGTTGTGCAAGCGCAATATCTGGGCCGGCGAGTGAGCCAAGTTTGGGCAAGCCCTCGGCGGATGCCACACCTTCGACCAGCGGGTATTCATAGGTGTTGTTCACGAACCACTCTTGAGTGCCCGGCGAGAGCAGCCATTGAACGAACTCGATCGCGGCTGAATTTTCTGCTGCGCCCTTAAGGATTCCGACGCCAGCCACATTCACCAAAGAGCCAGGGTCCTTGGGCGCCATGAATGCAACCTGGGCTCGCATGTTGTCTTCCCCGACCTCGGCAGCTTTTTCATACCAGTAATAGTGGTTGATTAGACCCAACTGAACTTGTCCACTGTCCACTGCATCGAGAATCAAACCGTTTTTTTCGTACGTTTGAACGTCATTATTTACCAGTCCAGTCAGCCACTCTTGTGTGACGTCGTCACCCTGCGTTACTCGCATTGCTGTGACAAATGCTTGGAAGGAAGCATTGGTTGGGGCAATCGCGACCTGACCACGCCACTTTTCATCGGTTAATTCAAAGACCGATTGCGGGACTTGATCCGCCAGGACACTCTGCGGATCGTAAGCAATTACTCGGGCTCGTCCGGTTACGCCGGTCCACGTGTCATTGGTCGCCCGGTATTGCTCGGGAACAAGTGAGGTCACACTCTCGGGGAGCGTGGCAAGGAGTTCTTCAACAGCACCTAGGGCGCCTGCATCTTGGGAGAAGTAGATCTGAGCTGGGGAACGGTCGCCCTCTTCGAGCATCTGTGCGGCTAACTCGGCGCTGTCACCGAATCTGGCATTGACGGTGACCCCGGTCGCGGCGGTGAATTCTTCAAACAGTGGCCCAACAAGTTCCTCGCTCCTACCGGAATAGACCACGAGCTCGGCCCTTCCAGCGGACTCGGTACTCGAGCCAGTGTCACTGGAACTGGTATCACTGGAGCAGGCGGCCAAGACCGGAAGGAGCAGGGCAATGCTCGCTACTGCAGTCAGAATGGTGGAGCCTGGACGAGGAAGGGACATATCAACCTTTCAGCAGGTTAGGTAAGGATTACCTAACTAGAATAATCCATGGGGGAACGCCGGCGACTCATGGGGTCGGTATCGTGTTTCTATGACCCGAAAAGCCAACGTAAAAAACGGCTTCCCACCCAAAATATGTGTGACATGTGGCCTGCCATTTGAGTGGCGAAAGAAATGGGCACGGGACTGGGACAGCGTTAAGTACTGCTCGGAGAAATGCAAAAAGTAGTTCGGGCTAGTGCGCAATAGTGTGCCCCTGTGGATGTTAAGAGGTCAGTCGACGTTGTTGTTGTGGGCGCAGGTGCCAGTGGTCTGCGACTGGCGGGGTCACTAATCCAAGCTGGAATCTCCACCGTTGTCCTCGAGGGCCGCGACCGCGTGGGCGGGCGTCTATTTAGTGTAAAACCAGGAGTTGACTTGGGGGCGACTTGGTTTTGGCACAATGAGCAGGACGTTCTTGAGGTAATCGCTGAATGTGGCTTGGAGGTGTTCCCTCAGTACGCAGCCGGCAACATGATGTTTCAAGTTCCAGGAAATGTCCAGGAACTTGACGGGAATCCCCTTGACCAGCAGGCTTTCCGCATTGTCGGTGGGATGGCGTCTCTGGCCCACGGACTCGCTGCGAAGTTGCCCAAAGGCACAGTTCAACTATCAACATGTGTGCTTTCAATTGACTTCGCCCATGAACATGTGTCAGTCACTACGAACTCTGACACTTACCGGGCAAAACACGTGGTGATTGCGGTTCCCCCGGCAACAGCACTCTCCAACATCGTATTTACACCAGACTTGCCTAAAGAACTTGTCAACGTTGCCGCCCGAACCCCAGTCTGGATGGGTGCAGTGACAAAAGTTATTGCGCTGTATGAATCACCCTTCTGGCGTGAACAAGGATTGTCTGGAAGTGCAATGAGTCACGTGGGTCCATTGAGGGAGATTCATGACATTAGTGATCACAACGCAAGTTTCGGCGCTCTTTTTGGCTTCAGTCGCGAACGGGTTTCAGAAATTTCCGTGAAGTCTCAACTCGCCGCACTTTTCGGACCTAGAGCCGGAATGCCGAAGTCAATTTTGCTCGAAGATTGGAGTGAATCACCGCTGACCTCACCACCCGGAGTGTTCCAACTCAATGACTACCAGCTATTCGGCTCGCGCGTTCTACGAGAGAGTCACTGCGAGGGAAAACTTCATTTTGCTTCTACAGAGACTTCAATTGATTCACCAGGGCACGTGCAAGGTGCATTTGCGGTTGCTCGCAACACCGCGAGTTTTATTATTACATCACTGAAGTGAAGTTTCCCACTTTTGGAATGAAATTGGATGACCAGTCTGCTTTCAAGTTCGTGAAACATTAGCAGCATGAACACTGAATTCGTTAACTTTTTGCGATGACTTGGTGGTTTGGCAACAAAAAATTATGTTTCTGAGACACTTGGCCGATGATTGGTGATCGATTCATTGACACAACGCATTGGCAAAGCATCGCCGGGTACTCAAGGGCAAGTCGTATTGGTCAACACATTGCGGTAAGTGGAACAACCGCCGAACTTGATTCACTCCCACCTGAAAGTGTTAGGAGCACATACGCGCAAACCTACAATTGCATTTCAAGGGGAATCGCCGCAGTGGTCGAATTAGGTGGGAGCGTCGAAGGAATCTTGAGAACTCGATTATTCTTGGTGCCTGAAGCTGATCCGATTGAAGCATCACGTGCACATGCAGAGTTGCTAGGACAGGTCGCTCCAGCAAACACGACACTGTTTATTCACTCGCTGATCGGGAATGAATTGCTTGTTGAAGTAGAGATTGAAGCCTTCGCTATGAAAGAAGATGAATCATGAAGTTTTCACTTCGAGTGAATAATGATCTTTCGCCAGCACAAATAGTTGATCTGGCCCGTGCTGCTGAGCAAGCTGGGTTTGATCAGTTCTGGTTTTCCAACGATCTCTTTCTACGATCCGCTCCTTATGTTGCTGGAATGGTGAACTCGGCAACTACGCGCATTGAATTTGGAATTGGAATCATGAACCCCTACTCAATTCACCCCTCAGAGCTGGCCATGCTTGCCGCAACAGCATCTGAAGCATCAGGCGGAAGATTTTTACTGGGACTGGGAGCGGGTGCGGATTCATTTTTGTCTTGGGCGGGTATCCCGCGTGATAAGCCGCTGGGGACAACCCGCGATGCAATTCTCTCAATTAGGGCTCTACTTGTAGGTGAAAAACCTGCCGACTTCTCAGACCAATGGGCTAATGAGGGTTATTTACGTTTCCCCGCAATGGCACCCATTTACCTTGGTGCCATGAGTCCGAAAATGACCCGCATGATTGGTGAGATCGCGGACGGCGGACTACCACTTCTCTATCCACCAGAGCATTTTGCAGATGTGTTAAAACTGGTTGAAGAAGGAGCTCTCGAGGCTGGCCGGTCTATGGACGAAATTGATCTGCCTGCCTGTTTCTGGGTGTCGGTGGGCTCAGATCTCGAAAGGGCGAAGAAAGCAATGGCTGAAAAAATTGCTTACTACGGAGCCGCCTTCGCACCTGCGCTCGTTGAAAAAGTTGGTGTAGACCCGATTGAACTTGCGCGAGTAACAGCGCTCGTGGAGTTGGAAGGACTTGACGCCGCGGTCGCATGCGTTTCTGAGGAGATGCTTAGTTTAGGAATGGTTGGCACCCCCGCCGAAATTGTTGAGCGATGCAAGGGCCTCGTTAACATGGGCGCCAAGCACCTATCTTTTGGCCCACCGCTTGGCCCGAATCCACGTGAGGCAATCGATATTCTCGGCCGTCAGGTGTTACCGCAGCTTCGTTGATCAGCGGCGCAAGAGCGGCAGGACACGTTCTCCGATCAAGCGGACACCACGTTCGGTATTGATTCCCTGAGGTGTGCCCAATTCGACGCGACTTGCACCAGCATCAATTAGGTTTTGTATTTGCTGTGCAACGTGTTCCGGGGAGCCGGAGAACGCAAAGAAGTCAAGGACTTCGTCGGGAATGAGTGCGCCTGCTTGGACGTGTTCACCACGATCAACACCTCTACGAACACGATTAATGAGATCGGGGTCAAGTGAAATAGTGGTATCAAGATCAGCAACAACAGCCAGATACATTGCGACTTCCGTGCGTGCGAGCGTGCGAGCAGCCTCATGGTCTTCGTCGACTACCGTAACCGCGCCAACAACAACCCCTAATTCATCTGGGTTCCTTCCAACGCTGCGTGCACCTTCATCGAGGTACGCCTGCATGACCGGGACCATGAGAGGGTTTGCCGTGCCACCAATTTTTACTTCGTCGGCGACCGCTCCAGCCAAAAGTGCCGTTTGTTTCCCCCAAGTTCCAATAAGAATTGGAATGCGAGAGCGCTGCGTTGTGAACTCAAATCCGATCCCTGGCGCCAAGCGATACAGCTCTCCCTCCCAGCCTGACCGATCGCCAGCAATCAGCCTTCGAATCACTTCCAGAGATTCACGCAGGACAAGAATTGCTCGTTCTTGGGCAATCCCGACGCCACTTAGCCAAGTACCTCTCGCCAGGCCCAAGTAGCTGCGTCCGCTTGATGCAAGGTCGAGATAGGCAGCGAGACCGGCGATTTCGTGCGGCGCAATAGCGAAGGGGTTGAGACAGGCAGGCCCGAGTATCGCCGACTTAGTCACACCAGCCATCTGGACTAACGGAGGGATCGGAGGTTGAAACATAAGGTCACCAAACATGGTGATGTACTCAATACCGAGTTCGTCAACCGAAGCCGCAATCTCTTTGTACTGATCTGGGGTGAAATGTCCTTGCAGTCCGATTCCGATTGCAGTTTTCGTCACGTTAAATCATTTGCATCGAGTTGAACGAGTTCTGTGCGCACGATCCGCATGATGAGTTGCTCCTCAGGATCTGGACAAGCGACGCGACTATCGCTCTCCAGCCAATCATTATCGGGCATTACTCGTTGCTTGGCGGGCAACAACGGCAGAACAGATGCGATGGCATACATACAGAAGTGTTTACCGTCGGGAATACGGACTTCCGCACTATTCGTAACTTCAAAGTAGTCTCCAGGTTGCATTCCGCAAACCGATCTACCATTAATTGTTTCGACCTCAACGCGGAGGTTGTACAACTCCATTGGACGGCTAGGGCCTGCGATGGCTTCACTTGAATTCACTTTCTGATAATAAGACTTGCAG
>Ga0075109_1001433_pt1 | contig 14781 bp, 12 predicted proteins | sample AntAceMetag02UKD_FD_69798 | JGI IMG/M metagenome (GOLD analysis project Ga0075109, IMG submission 69798) | Saline lake microbial communities from Ace Lake, Antarctica - Antarctic Ace Lake Metagenome 02UKD | ecosystem: Environmental > Aquatic > Non-marine Saline and Alkaline > Saline | place...
TCAATTGCTGCCCGGTGAAACTGTTCTGGTGCAGGGAGCAGGCGGAGGTGTGGCAACAGCTGCCATAGCGCTAGGAAAGATGCTTGGGCTGCGCGTTTGGGCTACCTCTCGAGATGCAACGAAGCGCGATGCTGCCCTGGCCATCGGTGCAGATGCTGTTTTTGAATCGGGTGCGCGACTGCCTGAGCGCGTGGATGCAGTGATGGAAACCGTGGGCGAAGCAACGTGGGCTCACTCGCTGAAGTCCCTGCGGCCGGGTGGGCGCATCGTGGTATCGGGCGCGACCAGCGGCCCGCAGCCCCCGGCGGATCTGGCACGGGTGTTCTTTTTGCAACTGTCAGTCATTGGATCAACGATGGGCACGGCCAAAGAACTGGCCGCCCTGATCGAGTTGATTAGCTCCAGTGATGTTCGCCCGGTGATCAAAGGCGAGTTCCCGATGGCCGATGCGGCAGAAGCATTCGCCGCCCTCGCGGCCGGCGATGTCTTCGGCAAGCTCGTACTCACCCGGTAGCGAACACTATCTCTGAGTTCGGGTAAATCGTGGTTGGCCTAGTCGTCATCGTCTCGCGCGAGCCAGGTCGCGAAGCGTTCGACCGGAACTTCAAAGTCGGGATAGAGGTCGACGAACTCTTGTAGTCGAGCAGCGAGCCACTCAATGCTGACCTGCTCATCACCCATTCGAGTGATGAGTTCTTCGATCCCTCGGTCGGTGGAGTACATGGTGGTAGGCGTGGTATCGGCTAGTCGGCGAAAGCCGCTGCGACGACCGCGCGCTGCTCCTCCTCGTGGCGATGATGGCTACCCACGGCCGGGGACGACGACGACGGGCGACTGATTCCTTCGATGGGACGTCCCATGATGGCTGGCAGATTGAGCGCCATGAATGACCAAGCCCCCTGGTTGGCCGGCTCTTCTTGAACCCAGCGCACCTCAGCGTTGGCCGGGTAAGCATTGATTACCCCGGGCAGACTGCGGAAGGGCAGCGGGTAGAAGCGCTCGAGGCGAACGATGGCGGTGTCGGTGGCGCCGGTCTTTTCGCGCTCGGCCACCAGGTCGTAGTAAACCTTGCCGCTACACAGCAGCACCTTTTTCACTCCATCGGGTGCCACGGTGGTGTCCCGCAGTATTGCTCGGAAGCTACCGGTGGTGAAGTCTTCCAATTGAGAACTAGCAAACTTGGCTCTTAGCAGCGACTTGGGCGTGAAGATAATGAGCGGTCGAGTGAGCCGAGAATGCACCTGCCAACGCAGCAGGTGGAAGTAAGACGCCGGGGTAGATGGCATTGAGACGGTCATGTTGTCCTGGGCACACAATTGCAGAAAACGCTCCACCCGGGCCGAGGAGTGATCGGGTCCTTGGCCTTCGTAGCCGTGGGGGAGCAGCATGGTCAGCGCTGATCGCTGATTCCATTTTTGCTCACCGGCAGAGATGAATTCGTCGATAATTGTTTGCGCGCCGTTAACGAAGTCGCCGAATTGGGCTTCCCACATCACGAGTGCATCTGGGCGGGCAACGGAGTAGCCGTATTCGAAGCCAACGGCAGCAAACTCGCTGAGGAGGGAGTCATAGACCCACAACTTGGCACCGTCGCGGTACATACGTTTCAACGGCTTGTACTGCCAACCATTTTCTCGATCAACGATCACCATGTGACGATGCCCGAATGTGCCACGGCGAGAGTCTTGGCCGACGAGTCGGACCGAGCGACCTTCTGACAGCAGTGATCCCACCGCCAGCGCCTCAGCCATGCCCCAGTCGATCGTGCCATCCGCGACCATTTGGCCACGCCGCTGCAGTTGCGGCGCGAGGCGCGGGTGCAGGGTGAATCCTGCTGGCATTTCCAGTTGGGACTTCACGACCTCATCGACCTGTTCCTGGGAGATCGAGGTGTCAACGACCGCCGCCGGACCTTGGGGAACCAGGTTCTTTTGTCCCTCGCGCACGACCGTGGTTGCCGATTCGCTGAACTCTTCATCGGTGCCAGCCGCCGCTGCGCGGGTTTGCTGGAACACGCCCTCGAGTTGTTCTTGGAAGTGCCGCAGGGCCTCCTCGGCTTCTTCCACAGTGATGTCGCCTCGACCGATGAGAGCTTCGGTGTAGTTTTTGCGAACGCTGCGCTTGGCATCGATGAGGTTGTACATCATGGGCTGGGTCAGTGACGGGTCATCAGCCTCGTTATGGCCACGTCGTCGGTAGCAGACCATGTCGATGACGACATCTTTGTGAAATGCCTGCCGGAACGCGAATGCGAGTTGTGCCACGCGCGTAACTGCCTCGGGGTCATCGCCGTTAACGTGAAAAACTGGCGACTGGATCATGCGCGCGGCATCGGTTGCGTACACCGAAGACCGACTGTATTTCGGTGAGGTGGTGAAGCCCACCTGGTTGTTGACCACGATGTGTACGGTGCCACCGGTTCGGTAGCCCTGTAACTGAGACAGGTGCAAAGTTTCGACCACGACACCTTGCCCCGCGAAGGCCGCATCACCGTGGAGCAGCATCGGCAGAATGTCAAAGGAGCGATCTCGGGGCAGTTGGTCTTGCTTGGCTCGAACAACGCCCTCGAGCACCGGATTGACCGCCTCGAGGTGGGAGGGATTAGCGGCTAGGTACACGTTCGTCTGGAGCCCCTGTGGATTCGTGTATACGCCGGACGTGCCGAGGTGGTACTTCACGTCGCCAGAGCCCTGCACTGATTCTTCACCGTAGTTTCCCTCAAATTCGGCGAAGATCTGGCCGTAGGACTTACCGGCGATATTGGCCAAGACGTTGAGGCGACCGCGGTGGGGCATGCCGATGGCAACTTCGATGATGTTCTCATCAGCGGCATCCGACAGGACCGTGTCGATCAGGGGAATGAGGGCTTCGGAGCCTTCCAGGGAGAAGCGTTTCTGGCCCACGTATTTGGTCTGCAGAAACGTCTCGAAAGCTTCACCCTCATTGAGTTTGCGCAGGATGGTGAGTTGCTCATCATGCGTGGGTTTCACGTGGGGAACTTCGACGCGTTCTTGGATCCAGGCGCGCTGCTCAGGATCTTGGATGTGCATGTATTCGATGCCGATGGTCCGCGTGTACGAGTCGCGCAGAACCCCGAGTATCTCCCGCAGTTTCATCAGGGGACGACCCGCGAAACGTCCGGTGGCGAACTCTCGATCCAGATCCCACAGGGTGAGTCCGTGGGTCAGCACGTCGAGGTCGGGATGGGCGCGCTGTTCGTATTCCAGCGGATTGATGTCGGCCATCAAATGCCCACGCACACGATAGGCATGGATGACTTCCTGGACCCGAACGGTCTTGTCCAGATCGGTTTCGTGTGATGCAGAAATATCTGCCGACCATTGAATCGGCTCGTAGGGAATGCGCAGTGAGCGGAAGACCTTTTCGTAGAAATCGTCACCACCGAGAAGTAATTCATGGATCCTTTTCAGGAACTCACCCGACTGGGCTCCCTGGATGATGCGGTGGTCATAGGTTGAGGTCAAGGTCATGATCTTGCTCACCGCATTACGCACACGGGCCTCTTCGGAAGCGCCCTGCCACTCGGCCGGGTATTCCATGGCCCCAACGCCGACGATGGTGCCCTGATCTGGCATCAATCGGGGAACCGAGTGTGAGGTCCCGATCGTTCCCGGGTTGGTCAAACTGATGGATGTTCCCTGGAAGTCAGACACCTCAAGGGAGCCCTGGCGAGCACGCCGCACAACATCTTCATAGGACCCCCAGAAAGCGGCAAAGTCCATGCTCTGGGCGTCTTTGATGTTGGGCACAAGCAGGGTGCGGCTGCCATCAGCTTTGGCGACGTCGATCGCTAAGCCTAGGTTGATCTGCTCATGTCGTGCGATGGCTGGCTTGCCATCGAGTTCGCTAAAGGAGTTATTCATGGCTGGGATGTCGCGAGCAGCCCAGACGATGGCGTAGCCGATGAGATGGGTGAAGGAAACCTTGCCTCCGCGGCCCCGGGCGAGGTGATTATTGATGACCACTCGGTTATCGATGAGAAGTTTGGCTGGCACGTCGCGCACGCTCGTGGCGGTGGGAACGGTGAGACTTGATTCCATGTTGGCCACGACACGGGCGGCTGGGCCGCGCAGACGTTCGACGTGGGTGGATTCCGGAACCGGGGGTGTGGTGACTGCTGCCACTGCCGGCGCGGTCGGGGACACCGCGGTAGGAGCAGGGGTAGGAGCAGCAGCAGTTGCCTGCGGCGCTGCCTTAGCGGCCGGGGCCATCACATGGGTTCGCACAGCGGATCCGTCTGAGGGCTTGTAGTCGGCGAAAAAGTCCCACCACGCCTCATCAACGCTGGATTTGTCGGCGAGATAGGCCTGATATAGCTCGTCGACGAGCCATTCATTGGCGCCGAATCCGGTGGCAGCATCCTTGGGTGAGGGGGTCACAGGCTTAGAGTAGTAGCCGTCGTTTGAACCTAGGGGGTGTGGTCGGCGCTCTTTCCTGAGCCGGCGGCGGTCGGGGGTTTTGTGGCCCAAGTGAGCGCAGTTGCAAAAGGTGGACGCATGGGTTGGTTCAGGTGAGAAGGTAGTGACATGCGCGAAATCATCGCCGATTTGTCCGCCCTCGTGGGGTCCGGGCAGCCGGTAGCCTTGGCCACGGTGGTGCACACCTGGCGATCAGCACCTCGGCCAGCCGGGGCGTCCATGATCGTGACCGCTTCGGCGGAAGCGATCGGTTCGGTCAGCGGCGGCTGCGTTGAAGGCGCACTTTTTGAACTCGGCACTGAAATTTTGGGCACCGGAATCCCGGTGTTGGAAACCTATGGTGTGTCCGACGGCGATGCTTTCGCGGTTGGTCTCACCTGTGGTGGCATTCTTGATATTTTCGTAGAACGCATCACGCCGCAGAACTGGCCGGAGTTGTCGATCCTGGTCGATGCGATCACCAATGACGAGCCGGTTGCAGTAGCCACCATCGTGCGATCAGTGCACTCCGATCAAGTAGGCCGCCACCTCATTGTTCGTCCCGGCCTGACGGGAGGTGCCAGAACCGATGGACATCTGGGAACACGGCGTCTTGATGAGACGGTCGGCCCCGATGCATTGGGAATGCTTGCATCCGGGCGATCAGATCTCGTTCACTATGGCCCACTGGGTGAACGTCTCGGTGATGGCATAGATGTCTTCGTCAATGTGATGGCGCCAGCACCTCGGCTATATATTTTTGGGGCGATCGACTTTTCTGCCGCCCTGTGCAGGGTTGGCAAGACTTTGGGTTTTCGAGTTACGGTCTGCGACGCTCGCGAAGTGTTTGCGACCGCGCGTCGCTTTCCCGAGGCTGATGAAGTTGTCGTGGACTGGCCGCATCGATGGCTCGCAGGTCAACTGGTTGATGAGCGCACCGCCATCTGCGTGCTCACCCATGATCCCAAGTTTGACGTGCCGGCCCTGAAAGTCGCACTGGACACACCGGCTGGCTATATCGGTGCCATGGGTTCTCGACGGACACACGAGGATCGCCTGGAGCGCCTCGTGGAAGCCGGCGTTACCCCTGAACAACTCCAGCGGCTGCATTCTCCCATTGGCCTGGACCTAGGTGCTCGAACGCCAGAGGAAACAGCGATTTCGATCCTGGCCGAGATTATTCAACAACGATGGGGTGGCAGTGGTGCTCCATTGGCGGTGACGGATGGACCCATCCACCGCGGTAGTTCGCGGTGAATCACACCGGCGATGCCGGCCTCGTACTCGCCGCAGGTGCCGGTCGGCGTTTCGGCGGGCCGAAGGCAATTGTCGAAATAGGTGGTCAACGGCTCATCGACCGTGCCGTCCATCAGCTTTGGGCGGCGGGATGCAGCGACGTCTGGGTGGTGTTGGGTGCCTGGGTTGGCCCTGTTGATCGCGCTCACTTCGTGGAAAATCTCGATTGGGAAAGTGGCATGTCTTCGTCGCTGCGGGTGGGCCTGCAGGCGCTCACGCACGATTCAGTGGCCGATCGCGTGGTCATCACTCTCGTTGATCTCATTGACTTAACGACCGAGGCGATCGTTGAGGTTCGTGCAGGTTCGGATCGAATCTGTGTTGCCACCTATGACGGCCAGCAGGGGCATCCGGTGGTGATTGGTCGCGAATGGTGGCCGGCGGTGTGCGAAGCCGCTCACGCAGATTCAGGAGCTCGTGGTTTTCTTTCTGAGCATCGCGCAGAGGTAGCCTGTATCGAGGTTGCCCACCTTGGTGGGGGTGCCGATATGGACTATCCCATGGGCAACGGGAAAAGCTAGCGGTCAGAGGCCAAGTGTGCGCGCAATAACGAGAAGTTGAACCTCGCTGGCACCCTCAACAACACGCAGCATGCGCAGGTGTCGCAGGACACGTTCGATTGGTCCTTCGCGCATCAAGCCCATGCCGCCGTATGCCTGCAGCGCCCGATCGGCCACCTCATACGCCCATTCCGTGGTGGCGTATTTGGTGATCGAGGCATCGCCCATGATGGCCAGGGCATCTTGATGCGTGTCCACCCGCCAGGCGAGATGGTAAACAAGCCAGCGCATTGCCTCAATGTCGACCTTGCTGCGCGCCAGGGGAAATGAGACACCCTGGAACTTGGCTAGCGGCTTACCAAATGCCGTACGTGAGCGCGTGTGTTCGGCGGCGGAAGTCAAACAGAACTCGGCCAGCCCAAGTGCCTGGGCACCGATGTAGGCGCGGCCGGCGTTGAGAAATGACATGGCTTCCAAGAAACCCATGCCCACTTCGCCGATGACGTGGTCGGCTGGCACGCGCGCGTTGTCAAAGAACAACTCTGCCGGATGGGAATCGGACATGTTGTATTGAATCTGACCCACGCGATATTGCTCTCGCGGAACAACGAAGGCGGTGATGCCACCGGCGGCTCGTTTCTGCGCGTCGGTAACGGCAAAGACGATGGCGAAGTTGGCATCGGCACCGTTGGTGATGTAGTGCTTGGTGCCGTTGATGACCCATTCGTCACCGTCCAGGACTGCCTGCGTTCGGATTGACTGTGCATCGCTTCCCGCCTCCGGCTCGCTGAGGGCAAAGCACATGGTCTGGTGGCCGGTGGCGACGGGGAGAACATAGGTCGACCACAGATGCGCGGGGAGTTTGAGGAGCAATGTGGACGGGCCGGCAGGATTGGGTGGCGCCACAGCCACCATCGCCAGGCGCATGCCGCTGGCCGCAGCGTCCTCGACCAAAAGTGTTGTGCCCAGCACGCTTAAGCCATGTCCACCTGCGGCCTCGGGTAGGTAGGGGGCGTAAAAGCCCGCGTCGGCGCTACGGCGACGCACCTGGCTGATGAGTGGCGTGGCTGCCTCGGGATCCAGGCTGGGGCCCCAGTACTCCCGGGCGTATCCCTGCTCGAGTGGGCGAACTTCGCGTTCGAGGAAATCAGCGAATGCGCCGCGTAGTTCGGTGAGCTCGGCGGGGATGGAGAAGTCCATGTCCACATCTTGCCCTATCCGCGTGCCATCGGCCGGTGGGCTAGGAACCCGACGCGGCTTTCCAGGTCAGCAGCGTCGGACACAGCAGGATGAAGAGTGCGCTGAACATGGTTCCGCCTAGGGCAAGAAACCAGGCGCGCCGCAGCGAGCGTGTGCCGCTCGCCGATGCCATGTTCAGATGGGCTGTGCGCAGGGGGTGGAACGTTGAACTAGGGGGTGGGCGCGTTGACCTCGACCGGATATCCACTGGCCTGCCATGCGCCCGTACCGCCATCAACATTGATCGCGGTGATGCCATTGCGCTCCAAAAATGCGCACACTTGCCAGGATCGCCCGCCGCTTTGGCACACGACATAGGGCGTTGTGGCCGTGGAGAATTCTGCGAGTCGCAACGGAACGGTTGCCATCGGGATGTGCAGGGCGCCGGGGATGTGGCCATCGGCAAATTCATAGCCCTCGCGAACATCGATGACGACCGCGTCAGCGTCGATAGCGGTTTTCAGTTGTGCGACGGTGATGCTGTCCATGGCTGCTCCCGGGTGGGTAAGGGTTGACGGTCTGGCGAGTGTTGTGCAGAAGGATCGCCTATTTTCTGCACCGCCAGACTATACCCCCCGGGGTATTTGCGCGCTATCGGCTATTTCCTTGAGGCGGTCATGTCTGACCCGATGGACTCCAGGGAGCGTCCCTTCGTTTCGGTGATGAACTTAGCGACGAAGGGGATCGAGAGGATGGCGAAGATGGTGAACAGTCCGTAGGCCAACCCGAGGCTGATCGATGCCAACGGCGGGAAGGCGGTAGAGACCACGAAGTTGGCCACCCACTGTGCTGCTGCGGCTAGTGCCAGCGCGGCAGCCCGAATGCGGTTGGGGAACATTTCGCCGAGGAGCACCCAAACGACCGGGCCCCAGGTCGCAGCGAAGAAGGCGACGTAGAGGTTGAATGCGATGACCGCCACCACGTCAATGCCGTCACCGAGAACCGGTTGGCCAGCAGAGTTAACGTCGGCGGTACCGAAGACGAACGTCAAAACAGCCAGCATCACGACCATGCCTACGGACCCGACGAGCAGCAGGGGCTTGCGGCCGACGCGATCGATGAGTGCGATGGCGAGGAGGGTGAAAGCGACGTTAACCACGGTGGTGATGAGTGACGTTTCAAAGGCTTGACTTTCGGAAAATCCAACGGCCTGCCAGATCGTGTTGGAGTAGTAAAAGACAGCGTTGATACCAACGAATTGCTGGAACACACTGAGCAGGATTCCGATCCAGACGATGGGCATGAGGCCGAAAGTGCGCCCGCGAATATCGGAGATACGCGGTGCATGATCACCCTGGAGCGATTCGCGAATTTGATGAATCAGCGGCTCGACGTTGTCGGTGTAGATGGTCTGTAAGACAGCCGTGGCTTCCTTGTCCAGACCCTTTGACATGAGATAGCGCGGGGACTCGGGTAGGCGGGCAGCCAGGGCGCCATAGATCAGGGCCGGAATGATCATGGTCAAAAACATCCATTGCCAGGCGGCTAGCCCGAACAGCCAGTCATTGGTTGATGATCCACCGGCTGCGTTGAGGATGGCGTAGTTGACCAGTCCGGTGGCAAAGATGCCCACCACGATGGCTAGCTGCTGTAGTGATCCCATGCGCCCGCGCATGGGGGCGGGCGCGATCTCGGCGATATACATGGGTGCCATGACGCTGGCCACACCGATACCCGCACCACCCATGAAGCGCCATACGGTGAGGTCGGCGGCACCGATGGGGAACGCTTGACCAATCGCTGCGATGAGGAAGAGCGCTGCGGCCATGAGCATGACCGGGCGCCGACCGAATCGTTCCGCCAGCGACCCAGCGAACCAGGCGCCGATCGCGGACCCGATCAGGGCAATGGACACCACGAAACCCAACTCCAGGGAGTTCAGGCCGTACGTTGTCTTGATTGCATCAGCAGCGCCATTGATGACCGCTGAGTCGTAGCCGAAGAGGAACCCGCCCAGTGCTGCGGTTCCGGCGAGGGCCACCACGCGACCAGAGCGGTAGTCCGGCGTTGAGGCTAAATCGGCTGACATGGGTCTCCCTGAAGGTGTGAAACGCACGACTCGTGGGGCGGCCGCTGCGATCGGGTACTGCCCGCAACATTGGCCTCTGCGACGGTAGTGTGCCCGCTGTGTCGAGGTTGCGCGGGTAAACCTCTAATCTCGGGGCCATGCTGGCTCTAGAAACCGCTGTCGCAATCCTCGGGCTTGAGCCCACATCACTTGCGGACCGCACCCGATGGCGCGCTCAGTGGAATGTGCCGCCCGGCTGGCGGCAGGGGAGGGGTGCTTGGGGCGGACTTGTCGTGACGGCCGTGGTGCGTGCAGCCCAATCGGTAGAGCCAGGCCCGCGGGCGGTGCGTGCCGTGACCGCGCAAATCCTGGCCCCGATTCCCAGCGGCATTGTTGAAGTAGAGATCACCGAGTTACGTCGAGGTTCGGCAACCGCCACGTGGCAGGTACGCCTGATTGATCCGGCCGCAGCAGGGGTTGCCGTGCAAGCCGTGGTGGTGCTCGGTGATGCGCGAGCACTCGGCGTGGATGAGGAACTCAGCCGGCCCGATCGGGACGCACAGATGCCTGCTGTTGCCCCCTGGGCCGACACAGATCTCGTTCCGGTGGCCGCGCCGCTTGGGCCGGAGTTTGCCGAGCACCTGCGCTATCGCCCGATTTCTGGATTTCCCTACAGCGGTAGCGATGACGACATTGCTTGCTGGGTCTCCTACCCGCAGGGAGTGATGGACGCAGCAGCCCTGCTGGGATTGGTTGATGCTCTGTGGCCCTTGGCTGTTGTGCGGCTCGACCAGGTGCGCCCGATGGCCACGATCAACTTCACCGCATCATTGCTCGTCGACCCAGCAAGCCTGGATCCTGGAGAGCCGATTTTGCACACCAGTCGATCCATGGGTAGCTACGCCGGGTATAGCACCGAGCATCGGCAACTGTGGTCCAGCGATGGCAGACTTCTCGTGGACAACCCCCAGGTCATCGCGATTATTCGTTAGGTGATGCCCGCGAAAAGAAAGTGGGTGTACAGGATTCATGACGGAAGCCACAGATCACATTCCGACCGGAACTGAACCCGGTCACGGGCCACTCCGGGGCCTGAAATTCGTGGAGATGGCAGGGATTGGGCCGGCGCCTTTTGCCTGCATGATGCTGGCTGACCTGGGCGCCACCGGCGTGCGCATCGAATCACCCAGACCCGGGCTGAGTCTGGGGTCACCCGAACACGACATCACCCGGCGCGGTCGCGGAAGCCTCACGGTGGATATGTCGCTACCGCAGGGGCGTCACCTGATCTTGGACTTGATCGCCAACGCGGATTTGCTCGTCGAAGGATTTCGTCCCGGGGTGATGGAACGTCGCGGTTTAGGTCCCATCGAATGCCTCGAGCAGCAACCCCGCCTGGTGTACGGCCGCATGACCGGTTGGGGCCAGGAGGGGCCCTACGCGAGAGTTGCCGGTCATGATTTGACCTACTTGGCAGCTGCCGGTGTTCTGGCGCATGTGGGACGACATGATCAGCCACCCACGCCACCACTCAATCTCGTGGCCGACTACGGCGGTGGCGCAATGTTGTTACTTGTCGGCGTGCTCTCGGCGCTGTGGGAGGCGCAACGAACCGGACGCGGTCAGGTGGTTGACGCCGCCATGATCGATGGCGCCGCGCTGCTGATGTCGATGTTTCACTCGATGCGCAATCAGGGCATGTGGTCGATGGAGCGCGGGGTAAATCTCTTGGACTCCGGTGCTCCCTTTTACGACGTCTACCGCACTTCAGACGATGGCTGGCTTGCCCTTGCCTGTCTCGAACCTGCGTTTTACCAGCAGTGGCTTGAGGTTTCTGGGCTTGCTGATGATGCACTTCCCGGGCAGTTTGATATGCCCAAATGGCCGGAATTGCGAACAGTTTTTGCCAGGACCATCGCTCAGCGCTCCCGCGCCGAGTGGGCGAATCAACTGATGGGTACCGATGCTTGCGCGGAGGTAGTGCTCACGATGGAAGAGGCACTCCACCACCCTCAACTAGCTGCGCGAGCGACACTGATTGGTACTGATGGCTTGGTGCACGCCGGCGCTGCGCCACGGTTTTCGCGCACACCCGGTGTCGCCGGAGGTGCGCCCGTGACGGCAGGTGTGGACTTTTTGGATCGCTGGGGAGTTCAGTCGGCAACGCAGGCAGCAGCCCGTGCCAGCGGCGCGGTTCCTTTCTAAGTAGTGCCAGGTTCTAAGAGTGCCAGCGCGTCGTCCGCGAATCGCCGGCGTCCACGCGTCACACGGGCGTGCGCTGCAACCGGGTAAGCAGCGGTAGAAGAGGAAGTAGATTAGTTTCGATTTCGCGCGCACACGCGATGAAATCCTCAACCTGTCCACCTGCTGGGTCATTGATTTGCATCCACGGTTGCAGCGGTTGCTCAGCCAGATCCGTCGGGAGAGACCAGGTGATGTCGCCGGTGGATTTTGAGGCGAGCCGAGCCAGCCACGGCAGGGTGAGGGTTCGTTCGGCAGCAGCGGGAAAACGCTTACGAATAAAACGTACATGGTCGCACTCGAAGGTGATGACGACATCAGCTTCCGCACAGTGTTCATCGGTCAACGTGGTGCTGCGATGTCCGGTGGCCGTGACGGATACAGCCGTGAGGGCCGCGAGGGTGCGCACGCTGGAGGTGAGGCCGGGTATTGCGAACGTTCCCGCCGACGCCACCGGCCACTGTGGGTACTCCCGCGCGACGAGGGCTGCACCGATTACTGATCGAGTCGCGTTTCCGGTGCAGACGAACAGCAGTCGGGGCGGGGCCGTGGGTTTGATGCTCACAATGCTGACTACCCTGCCAGAAGACATGACAGCGGCGACCACGTGCCAGGGTCGGGCTATCCAAGGGGAGAGAAGGGACACGCGATGTCGGGACTGTGTGCAGGTCGAGTGGTGGTCATTACCGGTGCTGGTCGAGGAATTGGACGTGAGCACGCATTAGCGTTTGCCGCCGAAGGTGCGCAGGTGGTGGTCAACGATCTTGGCGGCGCCACCGATGGAAGTGGAAGTGACGATTCACCGGCCCAGCAGGTAGCCGCCGAGATTGAGGCGATGGGCCAAAAGGCGATCGCCTCAACCGATGACATTTCTGATTGGGATGGCGCGGCGCGACTCATTCAGCTGGCACTCGATACGTTCGGCGGGCTCGACGTTGTGGTGAACAACGCCGGTATCTTGCGCGATCGGATGTTCGTCAATATGACTCCCCAAGAGTGGGACAGTGTTTTCGCGGTCCACCTGCGTGGCACCTTTGCTGTCAGCCGTCACGCGGCTGACTACTGGCGAGCCCGTGCCAAGGCTGGTGAGTCCAATGACGCGCGCATCATCAACACATCGTCACCGTCTGGCATTTTCGGCAATATCGGCCAGGCAAACTACGGCGCCGCGAAGGCCGGAATCGCGACGTTTACGGTGATTTTGGCCGATGAGTTGGCGCGGCTGGGCGTGACAGTAAACGCGATTGCCCCCATTGCCCGCACCCGCATGACCGAAAACCTGGTGGGCCTGTTGGAAGACACCGCCGGTGGCACCGGTACGGCCGGTGACTTCGACGTGTTCGACCCGGCCAATATTTCCCCGCTGGTGGTGTGGCTGGGAAGCCCTGAGTCCGCTGCGGTCACCGGGCGAGTATTCACGGTGGGCGGGGGCGAGATCGGCGTCGCTGAGCCCTGGGTTAAGGGCCCGGTCGTGTCCAAAGATGGTCGCTGGCTACCGGCGGAATTAACCGACGTGCTGCCGGCGCTGGTGGCGTCGGCTCGCACGAATTCTGACATGGCAGGGGTCACTCGCACGCAGTCTTGACCGATGAGTAACGACAACGCCGACGTTAGGCAACTTGGTCAATGGGCGTGAGGTCAACTGACTCAGCGCGCCGCAGAATACGTTCGATGTAGTCCTGCGTTTCGGGAAACGGCGGAACGCCCTGATAGCGCAGCACGTTGTTGAACCCGGCGTTGTAGGCAGCCAGGGTGTTGATGAGCTCATCGCCGGGTACATCTTGAACGAGGCGCAGGTTCACGCAGTTCAGGGCGGCGGCTGAGTGAATGGCATCGATGGGGTTCCACACTGTCGCCTCGCCATCGCCATCGGCGTCGATGCCGTACTGATCCCACGTTTGGGGCATGAATTGTGCGATTCCCTGGGCCCCGGCGGGGCTGATGGCCTGTGGATTCCATGCGCTTTCTGAGGCTACCTGGGCGGCGAGGACCTCAGCCGGTACCGCCCGGCAACGTTGAGCAGCGTCGACAATCACCGCCCGATACTCCGGTGGCACATCAATGACCTGGGCGTCACGGACCCGGTCGAGGCCGCCAAAGGCTAAGAACGCCCCGCCCACGACGGTGGCAGCCACCATGGCAATAGCGGTGGCGGCCGCGATGACCCTGGTCATGGTGGACACCCCTCTACGGTAACCCGAAAGAAAGGACAAAGCCCCATGATGATCTGGCGATGGGCGGCTCCGGCGCGCCGTAACGTGGGTGTATGACTTCAGCCGATGGCACGGGATCGAGCAAGACAGACCTCACCCAGGGCGACGTATCTGCCCTGTTCGCGGAAAAACTCCAGGCTGCCTTTGCTTCGCTAGGGCGATTCAATTTGGCGGTGTTCGGCAAAACTGGTGCGGGTAAGTCAACGCTGATCAACGCCATTTTCGGAGACTCGGTAGCTGCGACGGGGGTTGGGCGGTCGGTGACACGGGGTCTGGACTACTACGCGCACCCGGACGGTTTGCTCGGCCTATACGACTCGGAGGGTTTTGAAACCGGCACCGCCGGTGACGTGATTTTGGCCGGCCTGCATCAACTCGTGGAGGATCGTCGGATACGCCCAGTCTCTGAACACATTCATGCCGTTTGGTACACGGTTCGTTGGTCTGATCGCCGATTTGAGTTGCCGCAGCAAGCTTTTGTGCGTGGGCTCGCCGACCTTGGGCTGCCCGTTATCGTGGTACTCACTCAGGTACCAACCAAGAATGGTGAGGTGCATCCGGAAGCACTGGAGTTCGGTGGCTTCATCGATTCCTTGCAACTGCCGCTGGTGAATCACACGATGTACACCAATGCGTTAGCAGATGCATTTACCGGAGCGGACGTTTTCGGAATGGACGCGCTACTCAACGCGACTTACCAGGTGGTGCCCGACGTTGCGACCGCGGCACTGACCGCTGTCCAGAAGCTAGATTGGGAGCGAAAAAGACGGGCGGCCCGACGCGTGATTAGACAGGCGGTGGCGGTGTCTGGCGGCGTGGGAGCTGCACCGATCCCCTTCGCTGATGCTGGCCTACTCGTGCCCACT
>Ga0075109_1001446_pt1 | contig 14695 bp, 14 predicted proteins | sample AntAceMetag02UKD_FD_69798 | JGI IMG/M metagenome (GOLD analysis project Ga0075109, IMG submission 69798) | Saline lake microbial communities from Ace Lake, Antarctica - Antarctic Ace Lake Metagenome 02UKD | ecosystem: Environmental > Aquatic > Non-marine Saline and Alkaline > Saline | place...
CTAGCTAGGGAAGTTAGCCTAAACTAGGGCCAATCGAGTCTGCTTTAAAGCTCCACTTAGAGTACCCCCAATCAATCTTCTGCCAGTTCTGCATCATTTAGTCACAGATTAATTGCTGTCTAGTCTGTAGGATACGGCCGCGTAGCTATGATAATGCCTAACTTCACACCCCAGCACTTAGTACGTTCCCTAGTTTTAACCGTCTCGATGGCCATTACATCGTTGGCGAGCGCGCAGATTGACCAGATCGAAAACCCCACCGACGACTCGACCATAGTCTACCCCGCTGCCTATTTCGCAGATTTCCTACCTGTTTCCGCCAACGATATGGTTAGCCGCATACCCGGTATTGGCCTAGCTATGGGCCGCGGTGGTGGCAAAGGCGGTCGTGGCCTCGGCTCGGGTGAAGGCGAGATTCTTATTAATGGGCAGCGCACGACGGGAAAGGGCAATACCGGGGAAAGCCAGCTAAGTCGAATATCTGCTGATCAGGTGGAATATATCGAAATTATACGTGGCACCTCGGAAGAGCTGGATGTTCGCGGTGCCGGCCAAGTAGTGAACGTCGTGCTCTTGGATGTGCCTTCCCGGTCGAGTACCTCAGCTGAAGTCAATGTAGATTATTGGCGTGACGGCACTTTAGACCCTGGAGGGCAGCTTTCCTACAGTGGGCAGGCTGGCGACTTTAGCTACCTGGTCGCGCTAGAGGCAGAATCCAATTACAACGGACGCATCGACCGAGAGTTTAGCTTCGACGCGGACGACAATCTAATCGAAGCTCGTCGACAAGATTCGGTTCGAGACCAGACTGATTATCGAGCCAACATGAATCTGGGCTATCGCTTCGAAAAAAGTACGGTTCAGTTTAATGCCTTGCTTGAAACCAGATCGCCTCCGAATGATATCGATCGCACAATTCATGACTTCGTGACCAACACCATCAGTTATGAGCGTGAGGGCAATACTGCCGATCGAGATAACTGGGAGATTGGAGGAGACTACGAGTATTCCTTGGACAGAGGCGGCAAGCACCGCTTCCTGTTTATTGTGAACGACGGAGACTTTCTTTTCACCCGCGAACGGTTCGATGTCGTGACCGATTCCGAGAACAAGACGCTGTTTCTTTCTAATTACGGCCGAGACCGCGAGCGCATCGCACGTACTTCCTATACGTTTAATGTAAACAATACGCAGGGCCTAGAGCTAGGCATAGAAGGGTCGCAGACCATTCGCGATGGTGAGCTGCGCTTGGGATTAGATACCGACGGTGTGCGCTCAGCAGATGTTGGTGGATTGGTCCCCGTTTCAATTTCTAACAGTACATCGACTGTTGAAGAACTGCGCTCAGAGCTTTTCGCTGTGCATAACTGGCAGCTGAATTCTAAGATGTCACTGGAAATTTCGCTCATTTATGAGACGTCAACTATTGAGCAGTCCGGAGATGTTGGTATCGAACGAGACTTTGCCTTTCTTAGGCCGAAAATCGATTACCGCTTTGATATCACACCTTTACTTCAGTTGCGTGCGGGCATCGAGAAAGATGTTTCGCAGTTGAGTTTTTCCGATTTCAGTGCGACTGTCGATGGCTCCGATGAGGATCAGAATACTCAGGCTGGCAATCCTGGAATCGCACAGGAGGAGTCCTGGCGCTACGAGCTCAACTTGGAACTGCGCCTACCTAACGATATCGGAGTACTAAATTCCCAGTTCTATTACCGAGATATCGAGGGTGTCATCGATCGCATCGATGTCTCTCCTAACCCTGACAACTTACAATCGGCGCGTGGAAATATAGGCGATGGCAAGCGCTATGGCATGAATCTCGATCTTAGTGCTAGATTAGAGTTTCTAGGCGCGCCGAATGCGCTTCTCACCACGAGTTTGAGTTTAAGGGATTCAGAGGTCGTAGATCCCTTCACCGGCAAGCTACGCAGAATGAGGAAAAATGGCCGCTGGACCGCTAGATCGAGCTTTAGGCATGACGTTACTGGGCTTGGGCTCAGCTATGGATTTCGATACGAGATGCACTCAAACGGCGGTAGTGGCAGGACGGAATTTGATATTACCGATACTGAGGAAAGTAAGCTCCAGCCGTATTTGTCTGCATTTGTGGAGAAACATGCGTTCGGAAGTTACACCTTTCGCTTCGAGGCGAACAATATTCGACAAAGTGAATTTTGTAGAACGCGCACAAGATATGTAGGAGCAACAGCGGACGGTATACTAGAAGAGGTCGAGAACTTTTGTTCCGGCGATGGTATGCAGTTGGCATTGAAAATGAGAACGACGTTTTAAAGGCCCTTAATAATCGTAGCGTCCCAAATAGTGTGAAGACTATGGAACAGGCAATGAATGTTTTAGTAGTACAAAGCCGGCAGGCTAGCAGATTGATTCGACTTGTTTGCCTGTTGAACGAAGCCGCTGTGCGGCAGCAATGACACATACCTGATTGTCCATCAATAATCCTTCTAGTTATCCAGTCCAGGATAGCGCAACCAGAAGGATTACATTATGAACACAGTAGAACAAAAACATTTTGATTCACTGTACCAGGAACATATTAACGCCCTAATAAGGCAAGGCAAGAGCAAAGTCAGGATCGAGTCGTATGCCAGGGCTGTTCGAAGAATTACCACCTACTTCGACAAATGCCCTGATCAATTATCGCTCAACGACATCAAGGATTAGATCACCAGCCTGATCTCAACCCACTCGTGGAGCACAGTGAAAATTGACCGCGATGGCCTGATGCTCCTCTACAAGCACGTACTGGGTAAAGAGTGGATCTGGGTCGACATCGTTAAGCCGCCACAGGTGAAATCGTTACCGGACATACTCTCTGCTGGAGAGATCTCCCGCATGATTAACGCCACCAGACCAGCGCGTTATCAGACCTTTATCCTCTCGGCTTACAGTATGGGGTTACGACTGGGCGAAACACTTAATCTCACCATTGCGGATATTGACGGGCGGTCATTGACGGGCTTCCATCTTCAAAAGAAAACAAAGGGCCGACAAACTGTCTGCCTGGGCTGCTGCGCGAGGCTGGTCACGCATCGGTACGCCTCGCACCTAAGAAACCCAACAAGTCAGCCTATTTTCGGCTGCGACAACCCTAACGACAACCCTAACGACAACCCTAAAATGTTTCCGCGGAAACATCCTCAACCCTAGACCAACAAAATCACGCTGACAAAACCGGATTGGATCCAGAAACATCAACGTGAGCCAACATTAGGTGTGTGTCCGCAAGTTTCAATTCGATGAGCTCATCTAAATGAGAATTTGTCGCCGGTGAACGCATTGAAAGTTCGCTCGACATCATCCGCATTGCCGGCCAATGGCGCGATGATATGCGTATGTACGCCGCCGTCAGAATCTTCCTGAACTCGAGCTCGAATTTCCTCTTCGTTGCCGATGATCGCAATTTCATCGATCAATTCATCGGTGAGTGCACCGCTGGTTTTTGCACGGTCTTTTTCGGCCCAACCCGCAGCGATGGTATTTGCGGCGTCCTGATAACCGGCCCAGGACAGGAATTTGTTGTAGACAGGGGTTGCGTAGTAGGGCGCAAACGCTGCTCGGAACAGGTTTCTGCCGTAGGCTTTGTCGTCGGTGCAGAGCACCATAGCTCGGTTTACAACTTCAACATCTTCCCAATTCTTGCCGGCTTTTTCGGCGCCTACTTTAACCGCATCAATCATCTTGGGCAGAGCGCCTTTAGGCCATAAATTAAAGATCACACCGTCGCCGACTTCAGCGGCCATTTCGATCATTTTGGGTCTTAAACAACCAATGTAGACCGGGAGTGGGTTATCCAGTGGTGGCTGTCGATAGCCCCGGCTGCTGAGTATTTCACCCTGGAAATCCGTTTTGGCGCCGGTAAGCATGGTTTTGACGAGCGTTGCGGTTTCACGAACGCGAGTGAGTGGTCTATCAAGTGGAATACCGTTCCACTGTCCCATAATTGTTTGGCTCGATGAGCCGAGACCCATCACAAATCTGCCCGGCATCACCTGATTGATAACATTTGCTGTGGCAGCGAGAACCGATGGCGAGCGGGTATAAACCGGGGTCACTGCAACTCCGATTCGAATCGTCGTAGTGTGAGCGCCGACTGCTGCGGCCATTGTCAGAGAATCAGGGGCACCCGCATCACCGAACCAGGCGTCGCTAATGCCGTTGTCTTCAGCCCATTTGATCCGGTCTATGGTGTGTTGGACCTTAGGACCTGCGGGTAGTGTGACTGCGATACGTTTTTTTAAAGACATTTTTTTACCTGTTTTAATGAATAAGCTTCAGCTGACGGTTTGATCTGGAGATTCACAAAGTTTAACCCAAGCGGCCCTAGAGGTGAGCGTTCCTGGCTGAATTTATGCACTATTTTGTCGCTGTCATGCGTGACGCTGACCGTGGTTGTTAAGTGGCGTGTAATCCGGTTTAACTGCAGTCACTAGCCTACGCATCAACCGTGTAGGCAATGAGACCATCGGTTTAGACAACTGATTTAGACAACTGATTTAGACAACAGGAGTTGGCGATGACATACAAGGTGTTGATATCGGTGAACTGGTTGGGGCGCCGCCGCAGGGTATCGTCGCAACACGAGATATTACGGTTGTAGGGTATATGTATCCGAAAGTTTACGGGCCCGAATTGGTGGGACGGCTCTAGTCTGCGTGCCAGGCGGGTGGGAGACTTTTAGCCTCGCGCCTGGGGTTGTTCGCCATCAGGTCACGCTGAGCTCAGAGAAATGGTCGACAACTCGTTCAGCGCCGGCATGGGTGAGCCGATCCGCATGACCCGGCGGGCAATGCCCCCCACCGGTAAAGCCAATGACTCTCATGCCAGCACTTCTGGCCGCGAGCACGCCATTGATGCTGTCTTCCATAACAAGACACTGATCGGGCGATACGCCGAGCCTATCTGCAGCGTGCAGAAACACGTCAGGGGCGGGTTTGCCGTTCTCCACAACATCAGCAGAGAAGACATTCGCGCCGAACAAATCGATCAGCCCCGTCATTGATAGTTTATCGATCAGATGCTCAGCGCCACTGGACGACGCCACGGCCCGAATATGTTTGAGTGAGCTGACAAACTCAAACGCGCCCGAGATGGCTTGTAAATCTGCTCGAATGGCTGACCCTAAAAGCTCCTCAAGTGTTGTGCGAAATGCTTCTGGCAGAGGTGTTCCGGTTTCTTGCTCTGCATCCTGATTCAGCAAGGTATAAAATTCATTGTCAGCAATACCCGTGAATTTGTTCGAAAACGTTTCAAGGTCATACTGAAGACCGTGCTCGGCGAGATGCGCCAATTCGATTTTTTGCACGATGAGTTCGCTGTTGACCAGAACGCCGTCACAATCAAAGATAAATGCGCTAAATGTGGATCCGCGGATCATGGGTGACCTCTGGTCAAAAAGAGTGATTATTGTGCTTAATCTCATCGAAGGGAATCAAAGTTATGTCGGTATATTGTCGACTTGGTATTTTTTGACGACGGGGCGTCGCAAAAATTCCAGACATAATCCAGGAGATCCTGGATTACATTGAAGCTCAACCACCACCGCTTAAAATTGCCACAGCCATTCACTCCTAAAACACGCTTGGGTTAACAAGCCAAAATCAACCTGCCTGCCCTAAATTTCTTCTCAGTGATTAACCCAGCCGTCTGTAAGACTAGCGACCAGTAGCTTTACAGACATTAGCCATCCAGTGTCTACAAGCTGCAGCCCCGGCCTTTTGCCCAAAACTTATTAACTAGGATACTTTTGCAATCCGGGGTAAATGCGGTTTGAAATTACTATCCTCGGAAAGGTTTGAGTCGGAATAATCCAAAAGCAAAAATATTAAAGGAGGAGCCATGAAGTCACCTATTTGCGATCAACTCGATATCGAATTCCCCCTGATTGCCTTCACCCATTGCCGGGATGTCGTCGTTGCTGTCTCAAAATCCGGTGGCATGGGAGTTCTTGGTACCGCGGGTTATAACGCGGAACAATTGGAAATCGAATTGGCCTGGATAGATGAACATATTGACGGCAAGCCCTATGGCGTAGACCTGATTGTTCCGACATCCATGGCAAACAAAGACGAACCCAAAACATTCGGACACGTAGTCGCACGGGCAAACACTCACGGTAGGTACGCTCCGCATGGACTGATGCCTGGGAAAGCGAAGAGGCGCCGAAACCGTTGCCCATGCCGTTACCCTCGTTGGTCAGTGAACCCGCTCTGGATCGAGTGACCAAGCTAACTGAAGGTGGTCACGAGGGCGCACGGCAATTAGCGACTTATTGGGTCAGCCAGGGTGTTGGGCTGATGACGCAATCTTTGTCTGCGAAGCAGATGGTTTATGATGTCATGGAAGACTTCCTGGCAGCGAGTGAACGGCTCTCTAACTTTGTCAGCGATGAGTAAAAGGGTTTAGTGCTTCAAACAAAGAACATACAGTGACGAGTCAAAACGGGGAATGCGATGAGTAAAATAGTGTTGGTAACAGGTGGTGCACGGGGTATTGGTCTGGGTATTGTGCATGCGTTTGCCGCAGCCGGGCACCGCGTCATGATTGCGGACCTTGGCGCTAGCGACGAATGGAGGTATCAACTATCCGGTGTTCAGGAACTAGAGAAAGCCAAAAAAGAAGAATCCGCGATTGGGGAAGTGGACAGCTGCGAAGTTAACGTCACCAATTTTGCCAGTTGTGAGTCTGCGGTTGCCGCGACAGTCGCCAAGTTTGGTGGCTTGGATATTCTGGTGAATAACGCGGGTGTTCTAGATACAGGACCCATCGAAACTTTCGAAGAAGAAGACTGGGATAAGGTTTTTGCGGTCAATACCAAAGGCATTTTCCTGATGTCCAAGGCGGCGTTGGGTGCTTTACGTGCATCCGGCTGCGGCGCGATTGTGAATACCGCATCCATTGCCGGCAAAGCAGGTAACGCTAACATGTCGGCCTACTGCGGCTCCAAATTTGCGGCGATCGGAATAACCCAAGCGCTTGCCCTGGAACTGGCACCGGATGACATTACCGTTAATGCGGTTTGTCCCGGTATTGTGGGCACTGCCATGTGGCTGGAGCATTTGATTCCGAACCGAGGCCGGACAGTCGATGAACAGCAACAGAAATTTGAAGATAGCGTAGAGGGCAGAATCCCTTTGGGGAGACCTCAAACTGTTGCAGATATTGCGGAAGCAGCGCTTTACCTGGCCAACGCCCGCAACGTGACTGGTATCGCGTTGGCCGTGGCTGGCGGCATAGTCATGAACTGAGTTAAGCGGCGGTATCTCTTTGCGCTCACACCTTAATAGTCGAGGGCAAACTTAATTTGCACGTAAAAGTGACAGATTACTGGCCAGAGTTTGGTGTCGCCGGGAAAGAAGACGTAACGGTCGCGATGATGCTCAACCACGGCGCCGGGCTTGCCGCTATCAGCGGTAAAGGTTAAACCCGGCGGATACCATGACTAGGATTATATGGTCGGGCTGCTGGGTTCTCAGGAACCTTACTGGGCGCCCGGTACAAAGCACGGTTATCACATGGCCACTTTTGGTTGGACGGTGGGCGAATTGGTTCGCCGCGCGTCAGTTATATCGTTAGACGAATGTTTTCGATCCCGTATCACCTTACACGCAGGTGCGGCCGGCAGCGTTGGATTCGCCGATACGGAATGTCCGGCACCATGCGGGTTATTGCCGACATTACTGACCCAGACATAATCCAGAAGATCCTTGATCACCTCGAACCACAACCACCAGCGAGCAACGCATTAGCGGTTTTCGTCTGCACCTGCGCTTATCAATGCGCGGACAGTCTCTAAGCCAAGACCCGAGTAGCCCCCTGCTACAATCGCATTGCGTCCGGTGAGATCAATTTCTGACATGACTTCCTCGGGCTCACCTTTTGACCCGAAGGGAGTGCCTATTGGGGCCTGGTCACCGCCACTCATTAAACGCCTCCCGCAAAACACGTACCGAAACGGGTGACCATTACCATTCTCCACCAACCAGTTGGCCAACCTTATGCTGTCCGCCACTCAGCACAAAGCTCATATCAGCCTGCACAGCGCCGACAACGGCATCGCTGTCATAGAGTTGCATAGCAAGCTCTGCCATTTGCTCTGGTGTGTGAAATTTAATTTTGTCCATGTCTGGCACATTTGCCATGTCAATCTTGGAGCCCTGCATAGCGTTCATCATAAACTCCGTTGCGATAGGACCTGGCGCAAGTAACTGCGCCCGCATCGCTAGTTTATGAGTGCTAAGCTCCTGCGAAATGCCTTCGGTCAACGCGGTGACAAAGAACTTGCTGGCTGAATAGGCAATGGAGCTTTCGAACAATGCGTAACCGGCGCCCGATGCAACATTTATAAGGCGAGCAGGTTGCTCGTATTTAATCTGGCTGAACGCTAAAGAAAGTACGGCCACAGCGCTTATATTTACCGCTATCATTGTTCGCATCATCTCCGGGGTAGTGTTCCAGCTGAAGTCCCAGTGACCCAATGCAGCGTTGTTAATCAATACATCTACGCCGAGCTTAGGTAAATCGTCAGCAAGTTGTTGTACCTGGATTTCATCTGCTAGGTCTACGACTCGGAATTCGACACTGGGAGCACCTGCTGCAAGAAGTTCCGCCCGCAACTCTGATAGTAATAACTCGCGTCGCGCGATCAATATCAGGTGATCTCCGCGAGCAGCGAATTGTTTCGCCAATGAAGCGCCCAATCCACTACTGGCTCCTGTGATCATTACGTTTGTCATAGTTCTATTCCTCGGCTGGTTTGTCGATTTTTATAATGGTCGCAGACCGCTGCTTAGAATTTTCTGTATCGCGTCCAAGTAGTCTGCATCTAAAGATGGTCCTTTTCGTTTTTTGTTTAGTTTGGCAACTCGTTCCTGGCTGATGAACCAGTGTTCGATCAGCGCGTTAAACGCGGCTAGTACCATTCCTGCATCGAGATCTGCTCTAATGCCGCCGCTGCTCTGTAAATGTTTGACAAAGGCTATACCGCCGGCCTGCAGCTCCTGCTCAGTGTCCCCAGGTTCAAACTCACCGTCAAAACTCTCAAGCGCAAACATCCTCGCGATATCAGGCCGCTTCTGCAGAAACGAAAAGTAGGCCTCTGCAGATGCAGCAATGCCCCCCGCGGTTGGTTCTGTTTCATTCGATGAGAACACTACTCTTTGTCTTACCGCATAAACGGCCACGGAGGCTTCCCTAACGGCCAACCACAATCTACGCTTATCGCCAAAGTAGTGGTAAATCAGGCTCTTGGTCACGTTCGCCTGTTTCGCGATCAGGCTGATGGGTACGGCGGCGTATCCTCGCTCAAGGAATAACTCTGTCGCGGTACTTAGTATCGCGCCGGAGGTCCTCTCGCGGTCCCTTCGCAGGACGTCTGTTACTTTATCTTTCATTGGCGGTGCATTTAGTTGACTGAACGATCGGTTAATTAAATCGACTTTCGACAACTAATACAAACTCTTTCTGGTACTGACAAGCTAACTTTTCTCTTGGGGTAGAGCTTATCAAATCACTCCATTTTGAGGTTTTACTAGCGGTACAACACCACAGTTGAGTGATTTGGAAATCGACTATCGCGAATAAACCCCACCTTCGGTGCAGTAAACGAGTTGACTTGGCAGAACCCAGTGGACAGCGCCGCTATACCTTCGTTAGCTGGCACCAACCTGGAGCGTTAGAATCTAGGACTCCTCTCTTCACCACCCCAAGGAGACGTCGCAACCTCAAATAGCAGGTCCAAAAATGGGGTAGGTAATGATCACAAGAACTGAGGACATCAATCAATGCGCTGACGAACATGTTAAATTCCCTAGAGTGCTTTGATCCGAGCTTTCTAGCCAACTGATACTTAGTTCAGGACATATTCAATGAAAACCTACATTACCAATCAGGGCGCTACTGCACTATTGCTTGCGGCCGCGTTATCAATGCTCTCCCAGGGCGTCGCTGCCGAGGAATCCTATTCGCCTCACGTCAATCAGACGCACCCGACCCGGGTTTACTGGGGCGATACACATGTCCACACAAATTATTCGTCGCACGACGCCAATGTCAGCGGCGGCAACCGCCTCGATCCAGAGATCGCTTACCGATTTGCTCGAGGCGAAGTGGTGGAAGCCTGGAATGGTATGCCCGTCAAGCTGGGTCGACCTTTGGACTTTCTGGTCGTGGCGGATCATGGTGCGGGCCTGGGTATCGTTGCGGCACTTCAGGCGGGCGATCCGAAGTTCCCTACTACTGAGGCTGGAGCCGGTCTTAGTGATGCCTATGAACTCTTCGTGGAGTCGTCAGAGTCAGGGCCGGGTAGTACTGCGCTGCGCAACGCATTGAAAGTCCGACTTCCCGCTGCCTACCGGGATACGCTCTGGCAGCGAGTGATTGCCAATGCAGAGAAATACAATGAGCCGGACCGATTCACCGCATTTATCGGTTATGAGTGGACATCTGGCGGCCTCACCAACCTGCACCGCGTTGTCATCTATAGGGACGGCGCGGATAAGACCAAACAGACCACACCCTTCACCATAATGGATAGCCACCAACCGGAAGATCTGTGGAATTATCTCGATAACTATCAGGACTCGACTGGTGGGGAAGTGCTTGCCATTCCCCACAACTCAAACTTGAGTGGCGGTGAGATGTTTGCGCGGCACAAGTTTGGCGGGGATCCTTTGACTGCAGAATGGGCCCGCCTGCGCAGCAAGTTTGAGCCTCTCATGGAGATCACGCAATTCAAGGGTGATAGCGAAGCCCATCCCGTACTGTCGCCAACGGACGAATTTTCCGACTACGAAACCTGGAACGGATGGCAGGGTGCCACGGAACAGAAAGCATCAAAATCAAACAGCGACGAGTACATCACAAGAAAACAGGGAGAATACGCCCGTTCAGCACTCAAGGTTGGTTTGGACATTCAGACCGAGCTGGGTACCAATCCGTTCAAATACGGAATTATCGGTAGTACCGACTCGCACACGTCATTAGCGACAGCGGCAAACGACAACTTTTGGGGAAAGTTCTCCAAAGACGCTCCCAGCGCCGAGCGGGTATCTACTCGCTGGGTTCCATCCTGGGAAACCCCCCTTAAATGGGAGATGAATGCGGCTGGCTACGCTGGCGTATGGGCGAAGGAAAACACGCGAGAATCTCTATTCGACGCGATGAAACGCAAGGAAGTCTATGGGACCACTGGCCCCCGTATAACCCTAAGATTCTTTGGTGGTTGGAATTATGAGGAGCAGGATGCCGTGCGCCCGGACCTGGCTCGTGTGGGCTATACCTCCGGTGTGCCGATGGGGGGCGATCTTACTCAGGCACCAAAGGGTGAGTCACCGAGTTTCCTGATTCGAGCAACCAAAGACCCCGATGGGGCCAATCTGGACCGCATACAAGTGGTTAAGGGATGGCGAGACAATCAGGGTGACTTGCACGAGAAGATCCACAACGTCGCGTTGTCGGATGGCCGCAAAGAGAATCGACGGGGCAAAGTCAGGCCAGTAGGTAACACGGTCAACGTACAGGATGCTTCTTATAACAATAGCATCGGTGCCCCGGAATTGGCCGTGGTATGGAAGGACCCCGATTTTGATGCGAGCGAGTTAGCTTTCTACTATGTGCGTGTACTGGAAATCCCTACACCACGTTGGCCAGCCTACGATGCCAAGTTCTACGACCTGAAAGATATGCCGGAAAAAACCGTTATGGTCACTCAAGAAAGGGCATATAGCTCGCCAATTTGGTATACGCCATAGCGGACAACGCGATTACCCAACACCGTTCATTACCATGAACGGATAGCTCTTAATCAAACCCAATAGGTAGTTTTTGAGTGCCAGAGAAGCGGCTAACAATTTTGCTAATGTTTCACCTTAAGATGGGAACTTGTTTTTTATACCCAGAACCCTGAAACACGCTCTACCGTCCAAAGCATAGTGATACTGCCCACGGTATAGGCCATGGGTTTTTCTATTGTTTTCAGCCAATTAATCGGTTCAATTTTAAACTGCTTTAAGCTTTGCGTTACTAACCAGAAAACCAAAAGCATAATGGCGACAAACGCTACCTGCCCTATTTCCACGCCAACATTAAAAGCCAACAATGCAGCTGGAATCTCTGTTTGTGGTAGACCTATATCGCTTAACGCAGATGCAAAACCAAAACCATGTAATAAGCCAAAGGTTGAAGAAACCGCAATGGGGTAACGCCAGGTCAGAGTGTCACGTCTGTCTAATGCAATTTCTCTAGCAAGGAAAACAATCGACAAAGCTATTGTTGCTTCAATCGGTGGAATGGGTAGCCGCACCAATTCCAATCCAGACAGTGTTAACGTTATCGAATGCGCAAGGGTAAAGCCAGTGACAGTAACGAGAATGCGCCGCCATGTACCGGCAATAAATAGTAAGCAAGCAACAAACAGCAAGTGATCAAAGCCGTTAAGAATATGTTCAATGCCAAAGACTAAATACGTATTGACGACGTCCCAAATCTGCGGTGCGCCTTTAATGACGAACGACGTTGATGCTGCATTTAAACGTGCGGTTTCAGAGGAGCCGTCGAGTCGTTGGATACGCACTAAAACATCAGTCGATACACGCTCAAGACCTTGAATACGAACCTTGACACCCGCGAGACCTCCCTGCCGATTAATAGCCGAACGTTCGATGTATGCACCACCAATAAAAATGCGTCGCACATCTGATGTAGACTCTACATCATTGGGTAAAATGACATAAAGACTCAAGCGTTTTTGCTGTCCTTTTGCTGGAACCTTCCAGAGCATATCGAAGTCATTGAGACTTGTTTGCTTAAATTCTAGATACGCAGGCCGATACTCATCAGCCTGCGCCAACGTAACGGAACATAACAACAAAACGATAATGGAATAAAAACGCATCACTTTGCTGTCACGTTGATTCTTAGACTTACACATCATTTGCTGAAGTTATTTTAGAATAAGTCTCGACCTTCACCTTATAAGGCTCGAGTAATTTCTCATAAAACATTTTATTGGTCTGCTCTCGTTTTTTCGAACTCCAATCACGAACAACCAGTTCTCGCACTTCATTAAGCTCTGATGCTTTACCTGCAGTATGCTCATCAATATGCACTAGATGTAAACCAAAGCCAGAACGTATAGGCCCCTGCCAACCTCCAACAGCGACCTCACCAAGTGATTTGAGAAAATCACTGCCTAAAACTCGCTGTATTTCTCGTTCCGTCACAGCGTTAAATTGATGCGCTACCATCAACGGATCACCCATTGCTTGAGCAACAGTGTCAGTATTAGCATCTTCTGCTTTGAGTTTAGCTAACAGAGACACCGCAGTAGTCTGCGCAGACTCACCACGTTTACTGCTGTTAAAATAGATTTGTCGAAAACTAAAGCGGGAGGGCTCCCGATAGTCATCTTGGTGGCTTGTCAGATAAGCTTGTAGTTCCTGCTCAGTGGGTTCGTCGAGACGTGCTATATCATCAGAGATATATTCCATTTTCTGGGATAATCTACGACGCACAATAACATCCCCCTGATCTAGCCCCAATGCGATAGCTTCACGGTAAAGTACTTCTTCACGAATATACTTTTGAATCAACCCATCCACTTCTTCTTCAGAGGGCAAACGTTGCCTTACTTCTTCAAACCTTTGTAACAGGGCTTGTATTTGCATTTGTGTTACCACAATCTCAGAATCATCGGGCTGATAATCGTTGGACACTTGCTGGAAAAGCGCGAAGATCGCGCCTCCCAGCAATAGAAATACAAATAAAGGCTCTTTGAATAGGCTTTTCATTTATCACTTATCACTTTTCTTTTATTAAGGCGTATACCAAAGGAGACACGCTAAATAATCTCCTCAGTTTCCCATTTAGATTCGAATGATACTAGTCGATCCCAATTTTTTAGAACCGGCTGGTATTCCTCGTACCAAGCTTGAAATTGACCAGACGACGCTACCCTTTCACGATAGGCGACATCCGGCCAGTGTTAAAGCACAAGATACGATCTTGTTCCGTTGACTCTTAGCAAGGCAAGCCGAATAGCCGGGTCTAATCTAGAGTAATGAGGAACAATTTTGTTCTTCACGATTCTAACGAGTTGATGATAGTAAATTTAAACCGCATTTACCCCGGATTGCAAAAGTATCCTAGTTAATAATTTTTGGGCGAAAAGGCTGGGGCTGCAGTTTGTAGACACTGGATGGCTAAGAAAAAAGGTCGGGACACCCATCAAATGAGTCGCTGATGAAGGGGGTTGCAGGAAATTCGCCCAGTCGATTGCACACCGAAGCAGAAACGGCTAAAGATTCGACTCGCTTATGACGTCAAAGATGATGGGTGTCCCGATCTTTTTCCCTCCCGATCTTTTTCCCGATCTTTTTCATTGGAGAAAGTGACACTTGGTCACAGCGAACAATGCGAATAATGGAAAGCAGCCAAAAGCCGTGCGGGGATTTTTCGGGACACAGATATGCACTGTTGGGCAAAGTGGCGCATGGTTGGCAACGGACGCGCCGGTAAGTTATTGATTTAACTAAAGTGAATTTACGATTTTCGTATTGAAAATCCCTGTGTCGGTGGGCTAGGCGCCCCCATACTATTCCACCTCCGGCTACCAGGTTTCCCCGCAGTTTCTGCGGTTCTTACAAGATTCACGCAACCCTAAAGACCATCTCTG
>Ga0075109_1001447_pt1 | contig 14690 bp, 10 predicted proteins | sample AntAceMetag02UKD_FD_69798 | JGI IMG/M metagenome (GOLD analysis project Ga0075109, IMG submission 69798) | Saline lake microbial communities from Ace Lake, Antarctica - Antarctic Ace Lake Metagenome 02UKD | ecosystem: Environmental > Aquatic > Non-marine Saline and Alkaline > Saline | place...
TCAGACATTTGGATAGCGGCAGCACATCCGCGCGCATCAGATCACCGAAGCAATGGGGATAGACGAAAAAACGATCCCCCTCGAACCATGCTGGAAAAAGATCAAACTGCACGTCGCCATGTCCGGTCAGTTTGAAAATCGCATCGTTTTCCATCTGGGCTTCTACAAGGCTGCCCGTCTCACACAAACGCGCCCGCAACTCAGACCACTCTTGCGCGGCAGTTTCCGCTGAATCTGCACGAAGGATGATCGCAAGGTCGATATCGTCGTCATGGTCGATCAAGCGACCATCGCGCACTACGCCCAGCAAAGTGCCCGAGTTCAGAAAAACCTCGTATCCCTGCTGGGTCAGAAAACCCATATGCTCGCCGATCCTGTCCCAGATGGGACGATGATCCATATCGACAAAACTTTGTTGCTGGAAACCATGGTTGGTTAAATGCAAGTCACCCAAACTGGATTTAACCAATGCCTCGAACGCGGTGAAGCGTTCACTCTCCCCACGACTTTCACGATAGTTTTGCAACAGTTTGATCGTGCGAACGACGATAGCAGGTCGGATTCGTCCGGCGATGCAGGTCGCAATTCTGGCTTCAAGCCATTCGCCCCGCATCCGTGGGCTGGACAGGTTCTTGAGTTCGGCAAAGTAACGGAACGCGCTGAAATCTGTGTCGTCTATCAACAATGCGTAAAGAGCGATCGCCCGGATCTCGAACACTCTGCGGTCATTTTCCGAAAGCGTCTCAACAAACGGATCATGTAACAAAGACAGACCTAGGGTTTGGGGCATATGGTTCACTCAAAGGTTCTTACACGTAAATCCCGTCTTGCAAGGCAATGGTCCAATGACCTCGTAACGAGTCTAGCTAAATGTTGGAATCTGACAAACTGAAAGACCCAGCAAAGACAAACGCCGGCCCAAAGACCGGCGTTTGTGTAACATTTTTGTCGGAGCCAGCTTATTCAGCGTTGGCAGATGCCAGGTCAACGGACACACCGGGACCCATTGTGGACGACAATGACACCTTGCGCAGATAGGCGCCTTTGGCACCGGCAGGCTTGGCCTTGGTCACCGCGTTCACGAAAGCGCGGATGTTTTCAACCAGCTTGGCTTCGTCGAACGAGACTTTGCCAACGCCAGCATGCACCACACCAGCCTTTTCGACCTTGAACTGCACTTCGCCGCCCTTGGCTGCCTGAACGGCAGTCGCGACATCCATTGTGACCGTGCCCACTTTGGGGTTCGGCATCAGGTTGCGCGGGCCAAGCACTTTACCCAGACGGCCCACAACGGGCATCATGTCGGGGGTTGCGATGCAGCGGTCGAATTCGATCTTACCGGACAGGATGGTTTCCATCAGGTCCTCGGCACCGACGATATCGGCGCCTGCTGCGGTGGCTTCATCTGCCTTTGCACCACGGGCAAAGACAGCGACGCGCACGTTTTTGCCTGTGCCGTTGGGCAGACCTACAACGCCGCGGACCATCTGGTCCGCATGGCGCGGATCGACACCAAGGTTCATGGCAATCTCGACTGTTTCGTCGAACTTGGCAGCCGAATTCGCCTTGATCAGCTTTACAGCTTCTTCAACGCTCAGGTTTTCCTTGCCAGCAACAGCTTCGCGTGCGGCGCGGGTACGTTTTCCAAACTTCGCCATTACTTCACCTCGATGCCCATGGAGCGGGCAGAGCCCAGGATGATCTGCATTGCGCCTTCGACATCGTTGGCGTTCAGATCGACCATTTTCGCTTCGGCGATTTCTTTCACCTGTGCGACGGTCACGGTACCGGCCGTAGCGCGGCCCGGGGTCTTGGACCCTGACTGAACCTTGGCGGCTTTTTTCAGGTAATAAGACGCAGGCGGCGTCTTGATGTCCATGGTGAAGGACTTGTCCTGATAGTATGAAATCACCACAGGAGTTGGCGCACCGGGCTCCATCTCTGCGGTCTTGGCGTTAAACGCCTTGCAGAATTCCATGATGTTGATGCCGCGCTGACCCAGTGCAGGGCCGACGGGCGGGGATGGGTTGGCTTGCCCGGCTTTCACCTGAAGCTTGAGCTTGCCGATCAGTTTCTTGGCCATCTGGCCTCTCCTTTTTTCCAACACCGTACTGACGCGTCAGACGGTCTTTCGTGGCGTGGTACGGTCCGACGGTCGCGACCGCCTCGCCTCCCACGATGTACACACTCAGATCTGCTTGGAGACCTGCGTGAATTCCAGCTCGACCGGGGTTTCCCGGCCAAAAATCGAAACCGCAACCTTGAGGCGCTGGTTTGCTTCGTCAATCTCTTCGATCATGCCATCAAAATCCTCGAACGGACCATCGCTGACTTTGACCTTCTCGCCGATCTCGAAGTGGATCAGGGTGCGCGGGCTTTCCTCGCCTTCCTGAACACGGCCAAGGATCGTCTGCACCTCGGCATCGCGCATCGGCATCGGACGACCCTGCGGGCCAAGAAATCCGGTGACGCGGTTGATCGAGTTGATCAGGTGGTAACCCTTGTCGGACATCTCCATCCGCACCAGTACATAGCCCGGCATGAAGCGACGCTCTGTCGTGACCTTCTTGCCGCGACGCACTTCGATCACTTCTTCTGTCGGAACCAAAACTTCTTCGATCTGATCCTCAAGACCATTCTCGATGACGGATGTTCTGATCTGTTCGGCAATCTTCTTCTCGAAGTTCGAGAGAACACTCACCGAGTACCACCGCTTCGCCATCGCTGTTCCCGTCCTCAACTTCCGGCTATGCCGGTAATTTCCTTACTGCCCAAAGACTTCGCAGTCCTTGACCGACAACAAAAATCGGCGTGCAACACGAATCGCCGCACGCCATTTCCGGATCAGGTCTGTCCCCTACAAAGGAAACCGTCTGGATTCAAGGGCAAGCGGCAGATTTTGATCCGAAAGCGGATCAGCCAAACATCCCAAGGACGCTGCGCAAACCAAACTGGATCGTCAGATCCACAAGCGAAAAGAACAACGCTGTCAGTGCTGCAAGGATAAAAACCATCACAGTGGTCAGCAAAACCTCGCGGCGGGTGGGCCATACCACCTTGGAGACTTCCGTGCGGACCTGCTGAATATACTGGATCGGGTTGGTGCGTGCCATGGATGCGTCTTTTCTATCAGGATCAGCGGATCACATACGCGGGTCGGGTTCCGATTTCAAGGCCCGGCTGACAAGGCCAACGGCCCCAATCACATGCCGCGCATATCGGCGATCCGTTGGAAATGGCAGGGGCAGCAGGGTTCGAACCCGCGACCTACGGTTTTGGAGACCGTCGCTCTACCAGCTGAGCTATACCCCTATGGCCGGTGCACCGGATACGATGCGAAGCTCTCAAGATCAAGGGCGATTTTGCCTGCATTGCATCGAAACGAAAAACGCGCGGGCTTTCCCCCGCGCGCTGTCTTTACCGGTTGCGGTAAAGGTTACTTCAGAATTTTCGACACGACACCCGCGCCGACGGTACGGCCGCCCTCACGGATGGCGAAGCGCAGGCCGTCTTCCATCGCGATCGGGGCGATCAGCTCGACGGTGAACTTCAGGTTGTCGCCCGGCATCACCATCTCGGTGCCCTCGGGCAGCGTCACGGTACCGGTCACGTCGGTCGTGCGGAAGTAGAACTGCGGACGGTAGTTCGCAAAGAACGGCGTGTGACGGCCACCCTCTTCCTTGGTCAGGATGTAAGCCTCGGCTTCGAACTGCGTGTGCGGGTTCACCGACTTGGGCTTGCACAGAACCTGACCGCGCTCGACGCCTTCACGGTCGATACCGCGCAGCAGGACGCCAACGTTGTCGCCAGCCTCCCCGCGATCCAGCAGCTTGCGGAACATCTCAACGCCCGTGCAGGTCGTTGTCTTGGTGTCTTTGATGCCGACGATCTCGATGCTGTCGCCAACGTTGATCACGCCACGCTCGATACGGCCGGTCACAACAGTACCACGACCCGAGATCGAGAACACGTCTTCGATCGGCATCAGGAACGGCTTGTCCACGGCGCGCGCAGGCGTCGGGATATAGCTGTCAACCGCTTCCATCAGCGCACGGATCGAGTTTTCGCCGATTTCGGGCTGCGTGCCGTTCATCGCATGCAAAGCCGAGCCGCGGATGATCGGAATGTCGTCGCCGGGGTAGTCGTACTTGGACAGAAGCTCGCGGATTTCCATCTCGACCAGCTCCAGCAGCTCCTCGTCGTCAACCTGATCAACCTTGTTCATGTAGACGACCATGTAGGGGATACCCACCTGGCGGCCCAGCAGGATGTGCTCGCGCGTTTGCGGCATCGGGCCGTCGGCTGCGTTCACGACCAGGATCGCGCCGTCCATCTGGGCGGCACCGGTGATCATGTTCTTGACGTAGTCAGCGTGGCCGGGGCAATCGACGTGGGCATAGTGACGGGCCTCGGACTCATACTCGACATGCGCGGTCGAGATCGTGATGCCGCGGGCTTTCTCTTCCGGAGCACCATCAATCTGGTCATACGGGCGGAATTCGCCGAAATACTTCGTGATCGCCGCAGTCAGCGTCGTCTTGCCGTGGTCAACGTGACCAATCGTGCCAATGTTCACATGCGGTTTATTGCGTTCAAACTTTGCCTTGCCCATGGTGGGACTCCTTTAATTGTCGTCGGCGGTGGGACCAGGCCCACCCTACGGGTTTGTGGTAGGGTGGGGGCGACCCCCACCAACCGTTATGCGTATTTCTTCTGGATCTCGTCCGAGATGTTCTGCGGGACAGCTTCGTAATGGTCGAACTGCATGGTGAAGTTCGCCCGTCCCGAAGACATCGAACGCAGCGTGTTGATGTAGCCGAACATGTTGGCCAGCGGCACAAAAGCATCGATGACATTCGCGTTGCCGCGGCTGTCCTGACCATTGACCATGCCACGACGGCTGGTCAGGTCACCGATGATCCCGCCGGTATATTCTTCCGGGGTCACAACTTCGACCTTCATGATCGGCTCGAGCAGTTTGGCGCCCGCCTTCTTCAGACCTTCGCGCATCGCGGCACGGGCCGCGATTTCGAATGCCAGAACCGACGAGTCGACGTCATGATAAGCACCATCAATCAGGGCCACCTTGAAATCGATCACAGGGAATCCCGCCAGCGGACCGGAGTCCATCACCGACTTGATGCCCTTTTCGACGCCGGGGACGTATTCCTTCGGAACCGAACCACCAACAACCTTGCTTTCGAACGAATATCCTTCGCCCGGCTGGGTCGGCATGATGACCATCTTGACCCGCGCGAACTGACCCGAACCACCCGACTGTTTCTTGTGGGTATAGTCAATCTCGGCTTCACGGCTGACGGTTTCACGATATGCCACCTGCGGTGCACCGATATTTGCCTCGACCTTGAACTCGCGTCTCATGCGGTCAATCAGAATGTCGAGGTGAAGTTCACCCATGCCGCGCATGATCGTCTGGCCCGATTCAAAATCGGTCTCAACGCGGAACGAGGGATCCTCGGCTGCCAGGCGTGCCAGGGCGATGCCCATCTTTTCCTGGTCGGCTTTGGTCTTCGGCTCTACGGCAATCTCGATCACCGGCTCGGGGAAGGTCATGGTTTCGAGAACCACAGGATCCTTGTCCGAGCACAGTGTGTCACCGGTCGTCGTGTCCTTCAGACCCGCCAGAGCAATAATGTCGCCAGCATAGGCTTCATCGATCTCTTCGCGGTTGATGGCGTGCATCATCATCATCCGGCCAACGCGCTCTTTCTTGCCCTTGGTCGAGTTCAGCATCGCGTCGCCCTTTTTCAGGACGCCGGAATAGATACGTGTGAAAGTCAGCGAGCCCACGAAGGGATCGTTCATGATTTTGAACGCCAGACCCGAGAATGCCATGTTGTCATCGGCACGACGGGGGATGTTGCGTGTTTCAGTCTCGTCACCGGGTTTGAAGCCCATGTAATCGACAACGTCCATCGGGCTAGGCAGGAAGTCGATCACAGCGTTGAGCAGCGGCTGCACGCCTTTGTTCTTGAATGCGGAACCGGCCATCACGGGCACGAAAGACAGCGACAGACAACCCTTGCGGATCAGGCTGCGCAGCGTCGCCTCGTCGGGTTCCTTGCCTTCAAGATACCCTTCCATCGCGGCGTCATCCATTTCGACTGCGACTTCGATCAGGTTGGCACGCCATTCGTCGGCCAGATCCTGAAGATCGGCACGGATAGGCTGACGGACCCAGGACGCGCCCAGATCTTCGCCCTTCCAGACCCATTCTTCCATCTTGATCAGGTCGATGATGCCTTCCAGCTTATCTTCGGCGCCGATTGGCAAAGCAATCGGAGCAGGGATCGCGCCGGTGCGGTCCTTGATCATCTTGACGCAGTTAAAGAAATCAGCGCCGATTTTGTCCATCTTGTTGACGAAAACGATCCGTGGAACCTTGTAGCGGTCAGCCTGACGCCACACGGTTTCGGTCTGCGGCTCAACGCCAGCATTCGCATCCAGCAGGCAGACAGCACCATCAAGAACGGCCAGCGAACGCTCGACTTCAATGGTGAAATCCACGTGGCCGGGGGTGTCGATGATGTTGAAACGGTACTTGGTCGCCGATGTGGCGTCTACATCCGGATCTTCCTGACGCTGCCAGAAGGTCGTGGTCGCAGCCGAGGTGATCGTGATCCCACGTTCCTGCTCCTGCTCCATCCAGTCCATCGTCGCGGCGCCGTCATGGACTTCGCCGATCTTGTGGGACTTGCCGGTATAGAAAAGGATACGCTCGGTCGTCGTGGTTTTACCCGCGTCGATATGCGCCATGATCCCGAAGTTGCGGTAGCGCGTCAGTGGATATTCGCGTGCCATCTGGGATGCTCCTCTTACCAGCGGTAATGGCTGAACGCTTTGTTCGCGTCGGCCATCTTGTGGGTGTCTTCCCGCTTCTTCACGGCAGAACCACGGCTGTTGACTGCATCAAGCAGTTCACCGGCCAGGCGCTCTTCCATCGTGTTCTCGTTGCGGGCGCGCGAGGCGTTGATCAGCCAGCGGATCGCAAGGGCTTCACGACGCTCGGGGCGCACTTCGACGGGCACCTGATAGGTGGCACCACCGACGCGGCGCGAACGCACTTCGACGGAGGGTTTGATGTTGTCCAAAGCTTCGTGGAAAACCTCGATGGGCGCGCGCTTGATCTTGTCTTCGACGCGGGTCATCGCGTTGTAGACGATGCGCTCGGCGGCGGATTTCTTGCCGTCGATCATCAGGTTGTTCATGAACTTTGTCAAAACCCGGTCACCATACTTGGCATCGGGCAGGATTTCGCGTTTTTCAGCGGCGTGGCGGCGGGACATCTGTTAGATCCTCTTACTTCGGACGCTTCGCGCCGTACTTCGAACGACGCTGCTTACGGTTCTTGACGCCCTGGGTATCCAACACACCGCGCACGATATGGTAACGGACACCGGGAAGGTCTTTGATACGGCCGCCACGGATCAGAACCACAGAGTGCTCCTGAAGGTTGTGGCTTTCACCGGGGATGTAGCTGATGACCTCAAAACCATTGGTCAGGCGCACTTTGGCAACCTTCCGCATGGCCGAGTTCGGCTTCTTTGGTGTGGTCGTGTAAACGCGCGTGCAAACGCCGCGTTTCTGGGGGCACTGCTCGAGGTGCACCGACTTGGACCGCTTGACTTTTGGCTGCCGCGGCTTGCGGATCAGCTGTTGGATCGTTGGCATTGGGCTTCTTTCCCCGTCTATCAACACATGTGTCAGCGCGGGCATCCCCGCGGGTTAATCTCACGCACTTTGCGCGTCCACAAAGCACAATCACCGCTATCGTTCCCATTCCGAGGTGAACGACGCGGTGGGTTTCCAGAGGATCGAGGCAGCATTAGCCCGGATCGTGTCCACTACAGTTTCGAATTCGGCAAAGGGACTTAGCCCGCGCCAGATGGTGGGCGTATAGGGGGAGTCGCAGGGGTTGTCAACACGCCCCCAACGCGGTTCTACGACCGTTTAGCGTGTCACAATAAACTCAGTGACCGATGCCTGTCCGCAGCTTTGCCTCAGACGCAATCCGGCGCTTCAACTGGCCTTCGCGGTAGAGCATGAAGACACCGCTGCCTACCACAATCACCGCTCCTACAAGGGTCAACGGTGCGGGCCAGTCGCCGAAAGCCAGCCAGCCCAGCAGTAGGGCCCAGATCAATCCGGTATATCGGAAGGGGGCCACAAAACTGATCTCTCCCACCCGCATCACCATAACCGAGAAGACATAGCCAAAGACGACCATGACCGAAGCCCCGATAGTCATACCCGTGCGATAAAGATCCATCGGAACCCATTCCACACCAAGGCTGGCAAGGCCGAACGCCACCATCAGGCCAAGCGATGTTGTGAAGGTTACCATCATCGAATGGGTCGCGCCGGACACGCGCCTTGTGACAAGGTCACGCAAGGTCACAAACGCCACGGCAATCAATGCGTAGACCGAGAAGATTGTGAACCCCTCCCCGCCCGGTCGCACGATCAGAAGCACACCGCACAGGCCAACAAGGATCGCCGTCATCCGGCGCCAGCCCAGCGGTTCGCCAAAAAAAAGCGCTGCGGCCAGCGTCACCACCAGCGGCAGCGATTGCATGATGGCGCTGACATTGGCCAGCGGCATGTTGTAGAGCGCCGTCAAAAAGAAATAGGCCGATCCAATTTCAGCAAACATTCGCAAGGTGATCAGGGCTCTGTCACCACGCGGAATCCGCAGATGCAGCGCGCCGACGTACCATGCCATCACACCCACCGCCAATGTCGTCAGGACGCCGCGCAAAAAGATCAGCTGAAACAAGGGCATTTCGCCCGACAACGCCTTCATGAACGTGTCGTTCAGGGTGAACCCCGCCATGCTGGCCATCATCAGAAGCGCACCGCGTGTATTGTCTGTCAGCATCGGTCTGCTCCGCTTCTTGCACCGGCAAGGTTATCTGCAATGGAAGCGGCCGCAAGGGCAAAGCATGAAAAAGCCCCCGCCAATGGCGGGGGCTTTGACTGTCTTGCAAAAAGGCGCTCGGTCTTATTCGTCGCGGCTTTCCGGTGTTTCCACCAACGTGTCGAACGCATCACCGCCGACAATATCGTCAATGGGTGCGGCCAGTGCTGCAGCGGCTTCGGCCTCTTCACGACGGGCCTCGATCACCACATTGTCACGCTCGGATGCGATACGGCGCACACGCGCTGTCGCACCACCCGTCCCGGCAGGGATAAGACGGCCGACGATGACGTTCTCTTTCAGGCCCACAAGCTTGTCGCGCTTGCCCTGAACCGAAGCTTCGGTCAGCACGCGTGTGGTTTCCTGGAACGAGGCCGCCGAGATGAAGCTGCGGGTCTGCAGCGACGCCTTGGTGATCCCCAGCAGGATCGGTGCACCCGTTGCCGGACGCCCGCCTTTGGCCATGATCTTGTCGTTGACCGCGTCGAACTCGGCCTTGTCCAGATGCTCGCCGCGCAGCAGCGTTGTATCGCCGCTCTCGTCGATTTCCCATTTCTGGAGCATCTGGCGCACAATGACTTCGATGTGCTTGTCGTTGATCTTCACGCCCTGAAGACGATAAACATCCTGCACCTCGTCGATCATGTAGTCAGCCAGCGCTTCGACACCCATGATGGCAAGGATGTCATGCGGCGCGGGGTTGCCGTCCATGATGTAGTCACCCTTCTGCACGAAGTCGCCTTCCTGCACCGGGATGTGCTTGCCCTTGGGCACCATATACTCGACTGGCTCGACGCCCTCGGCGCTGGGTTCGATCGTGATCCGGCGCTTGTTCTTATAGTCCTTGCCAAAGCGCACATAGCCATCGCATTCGGCGATGATCGCGTGATCCTTGGGACGACGGGCTTCGAACAGTTCGGCCACACGCGGCAGACCACCGGTGATGTCCTTGGTCTTGGCACCTTCGCGCGGAATACGCGCCACAACGTCACCAGCCTTGATGTCCTGACCTTCTTCGACGGACAGGATCGCGTCCACCGACATCGGATAGGTCACAGGGTTTCCAGCCTCGTTGCGGACAGGCTCGCCATCTGTATCGACCAGAATGATCTCGGGCTTAAGCTCGTTGCCTTTGGGGGCAGCGCGCCAGTCCATCACGATCTTCTGGGTCATACCGGTGGCATCATCGGTCTCGTCGCGCACAGCAATGCCCGAAACCAGATCGACATATTTCACCTGACCCGTCTTTTCGGCGATGATCGGCAGGGTGTAGGGGTCCCACTCGAACAGTTTGTCACCACGGGTAACTTTGGCGCCTTCCTTGACGAACAGCTTGGTACCGTAACCCAGCTTGTGGCTGGCACGTTCCTCGCCGCTGTCGTCGCGGATGATCAGCTTCATGTTACGGCCCATGACCAGCGTCTCGCCATTCGAATTCTCGATGGTCGAGGCGTTTTCATAGCTCACCGTGCCGGTTTGGCTGGCCTCCAGGAAGGACTGCTGGCCACCTTGCGCAACGCCGCCGATGTGGAAGGTCCGCATCGTCAACTGTGTGCCCGGCTCGCCGATCGACTGTGCCGCGATGATGCCGACAGCTTCGCCGACGTTCACCTTGGTGCCGCGTGCCAGATCGCGACCATAGCAGGTCGCGCAAACGCCATCTTCGGCCTCGCAGGTCAGCGGGCTGCGGATACGCGCAGATTGCAGGCTGGACAGTTCGATCAGGTCGGCCATCCGTTCGTCAATCAGCACTCCCTTGGCGACCATCACTTCACCAGTCGCCGGGTTCACAAGATCCTCAGCCGCGACACGGCCCAGAACACGCTCTGCCAGCGACGACACGACCTCGCCGTCGTTCACGGCGGCTTCTGCCGTGATCGCGCGGTCGGTGCCGCAATCGTTCTGACGCACGATGCAATCCTGCGCCACGTCCACCAGACGACGGGTCAGATAACCCGAGTTCGCTGTTTTCAGAGCGGTGTCCGACAGACCTTTGCGCGCGCCGTGGGTCGAGTTGAAGTATTCAAGAACGGTCAGACCTTCCTTGAAGTTCGAGATGATCGGCGTCTCGATGATGTCGCCGTTCGGCTTGGCCATCAGGCCGCGCATCCCGCCCAGCTGTTTCATCTGGGTGACCGAACCACGCGCACCGGAGTGAGCCATCATGTAAACCGAGTTCGGCTCCATTTCCGACCCGTCCACATCACGCTTGTTGGCCGAGATGGTGTTCATCATCGCCTCGGTGACCTTGTCGTTACACTTCGACCAGGCATCGACGACCTTGTTGTACTTCTCACCCTGGGTGATCAGACCGTCCATATACTGCTGCTCGAAGTCTTTGACCTGATCGCGTGTCTCATCAACCAGCACCCATTTGTTGTCGGGCACAACCATATCGTCCTTGCCGAAGGAAATCCCGGCCTTGAACGCTTCGCGGAAGCCCATGGTCATGATCTGGTCGCAGAAAATCACCGACTCTTTCTGACCGCAGTAGCGATAGACGGTGTCGATGACCTGCTGCACTTCTTTCTTGCGCAGCAGACGGTTGATCAGTTCAAACGGTGCTTTTGCATTCATCGGCAAAAGCGCACCCAGCCGCACGCGTCCCGGAGTGGTCTCGTAGCGCTTGACGATCTCGTTGCCTTCTTCGTCGATCTGCGCGACCCGTGCTGTGACCTTGGCGTGAAGATGCACCGCGCCGCTGTCCAGCGCGTGCTGAACCTCGTCGATGGACGAGAATGCCATGCCTTCGCCTTTCATGCCTTCACGCATGATGGTCGTGTAGTAAAGACCCAAGATCATATCCTGCGATGGCACGATGATCGGTGCGCCGTTGGCGGGCGACAGAACGTTGTTCGTGGACATCATCAGAACGCGGGCTTCAAGCTGGGCTTCCAGCGAAAGCGGCACGTGCACAGCCATCTGGTCGCCGTCAAAGTCGGCGTTGAAGGCCGAGCAGACCAGCGGGTGAAGCTGGATCGCTTTACCTTCGATCAGGATCGGCTCGAACGCCTGAAAACCAAGACGGTGCAGCGTGGGCGCACGGTTCAGCATCACGGGGTGTTCGCGGATGACTTCATCCAGAATATCCCAAACCTCGGGACGTTCCTTCTCCACCAGCTTTTTCGCCTGCTTGACGGTCGAGGACAGACCTTTCGCCTCAAGCCGCGAATAGATGAACGGCTTGAACAGCTCGAGCGCCATCTTCTTGGGCAGACCGCACTGGTGCAGTTTCAGTTCCGGACCTGTAACAATCACCGAGCGACCCGAGAAGTCGACGCGCTTGCCCAGAAGGTTCTGGCGGAAGCGGCCCTGCTTGCCCTTGAGCATATCGGACAACGATTTCAGCGGGCGCTTGTTGGCACCCGTGATCACACGACCGCGACGGCCGTTGTCGAACACCGCATCAACAGATTCCTGCAGCATCCGCTTTTCGTTGCGTACGATGATATCAGGCGCACGCAGTTCGATCAGACGCTTCAGACGGTTGTTCCGGTTGATCACACGACGATAGAGATCGTTGAGATCGGAGGTCGCGAAACGGCCACCATCCAGCGGCACCAGCGGGCGCAGTTCTGGCGGAATGACCGGAATGACCGTCAGAACCATCCATTCAGGACGGTTGCCGGATTCCAGGAACGACTCGACCACTTTCAGACGCTTGATGATCTTCTTGGGCTTCAGCTCGCCTGTCGCCTCTTTCAGGTCGGCGCGCAGTTGCTCGGCTTCCTGTTCCAGATCAATGGCGGCCAGCATTTCGCGGATCGCTTCGGCGCCGATATTGGCTGTGAAAGCGTCGGCACCATACTGGTCCTGCGCGTCCATGAACTCTTCTTCGGTCAGCATCTGGCCATAGGTCAGATCGGTCAGACCGGGTTCGATCACCACATAGTTTTCGAAATACAGCACCCGCTCCAGATCGCGCAGTGTCATATCCAGCATCAGGCCGATGCGGGAGGGCAGCGATTTTAGGAACCAGATATGGGCCACAGGCGAGGCCAGCTCGATATGGCCCATCCGCTCGCGGCGGACTTTTTGCAGCGTGACTTCAACGCCGCATTTCTCGCAGACGACGCCGCGATATTTCATGCGCTTGTATTTACCGCACAGGCATTCGTAATCTTTGATCGGGCCGAAGATACGCGCGCAGAACAGACCGTCCCGCTCGGGCTTGAAGGTACGATAGTTGATCGTTTCCGGCTTCTTGATCTCGCCATAGGACCACGACAGGATCCGCTCTGGCGAGGCCAGAGAGACCTTGATTTCATCAAATGTCTTGACGGGGGCAACCGGGTTGAACGGATTGCTTGTGATTTCCTGGTTCATTTTCAAATCCTTGATTTGGGGCAGAGGCAAAGTTGTGTCAGGGGCGCGCGGAGACCGCGCGCCGCCCTATTCACTCGTCTTCCTCGGCATCCAGGAGTTCCATGTTCAGGCCAAGGCCACGGACTTCTTTCACCAGAACGTTGAACGACTCGGGCACACCTGCCTCGAAGTTGTCTTCGCCCTTGACGATCGACTCGTACACCTTGGTCCGGCCCGCCACGTCATCCGACTTGACGGTAAGCATTTCCTGAAGCGTGTAGGCAGCGCCATATGCTTCAAGTGCCCAGACTTCCATCTCACCCAGACGCTGACCGCCAAACTGGGCTTTACCACCCAGAGGCTGCTGCGTGACAAGGCTGTATGGCCCTGTCGAACGGGCGTGGATTTTCTCGTCCACAAGGTGATGCAGCTTGAGCAGGTATTTGATGCCCACTGTGACCGGACGGATGAACTGCTCGCCGGTACGACCGTCAAACAGGACCGACTGGCCAGAGGTATCAAAACCCGCACGCTTGAGCGCGTCATTCACGTCGGCTTCCTTGGCACCGTCAAAGACCGGCGTTGCGATCGGCACACCATTGGTGATGTTGCCTGCCGCTTCGACCAGATGGTCTTCATCCATGCCCCGGATGCCTTCTTCATAGACATCGTCGCCATAAGCCTGACGCATCGCTTCGCGCACCGGGGTCAGATCACCTGACCGGCGGTATTCCTGCAATGCCTCGTCCACCCGCACACCAAGGGTGCGCGATGCCCAACCCATATGTGTCTCGAGGATCTGACCGACGTTCATGCGCGACGGCACGCCCAGCGGGTTCAGACAGATATCGACCGGCGTTCCATCCGCGAGGAAGGGCATATCCTCCATCGGGATGACCTTGGAGACGACACCTTTGTTACCGTGACGACCGGCCATTTTGTCACCCGGCTGCAGCTTGCGCTTCACCGCGATGAACACCTTGACCATTTTCATCACACCCGGGGGCAGATCGTCGCCGCGACGGACCTTTTCGACCTTGTCCTCGAACCGTGCATCAAGGGTCCGCTTCTGCACTTCGTATTGTGCATTCAGCGCTTCCATGATCTGGGCATCGGCCTCGTTCTCAAGTGCCAACTGCCACCACTGGCCACGGCTGAGCATCGACAGCAGTTCGTCGTCGATGACCACGTTGGGCTTGACGCCTTTTGGTCTTTTGACGGCAACCTTACCCATGATCAGTGCCTTCAGACGGGCATAGATGTTGCGGTCCAGAATCGCCAGTTCGTCGTCACGGTCACGCGCCAGACGCTCGACTTCTTCACGTTCGATCTGAAGCGCACGCTCGTCTTTTTCCACACCGTGGCGGTTGAACACGCGGACTTCCACGACAGTACCGAAATCGCCAGGCTTGACCCGCAGCGATGTGTCACGGACGTCAGATGCTTT
>Ga0075109_1001453_pt1 | contig 14605 bp, 16 predicted proteins | sample AntAceMetag02UKD_FD_69798 | JGI IMG/M metagenome (GOLD analysis project Ga0075109, IMG submission 69798) | Saline lake microbial communities from Ace Lake, Antarctica - Antarctic Ace Lake Metagenome 02UKD | ecosystem: Environmental > Aquatic > Non-marine Saline and Alkaline > Saline | place...
CCTCGACCAACAGCACACACCCAACACCTCAAATCGCGAAACAAATCCCACCTCAGCGCAACGCCTGAAACAAGCGCCCCTATCGCGGAGCGATTTAGTGCTTGGGCCGTGAGTGTCGATGCGCATTTATACCGCAAGTGAACATGCTGTGATGAAGTCTCAGTTGGAGTTGTCGTCAATGGAGACCTTCGCTGCACCATGCCTGAACTCACAGTGTGCGGACAAAGTGTGCTTTCGCTGCGGTCGCGCCAATGGTCGCTTTAAGAAAGATTTTCTCCTGCTCAACCTGAATGCGGACCGATTTATTATCGGCTGCGTCGGATAGCGAAGTAAATCTTGTCACTCAGAGCGGTGCTTTAAACGATAGAGCCTCTCCATAAGAAGTGGCGTCAGGTACATTGGCACTTGGTAGCAGCCTAAAAAGATAAGCAAGGGGTCTGCGATGGACGCCGGCAGGGCCACAAGAAAGATTGCGATGTTTCGGTTGCCAGCTACGATAGACACCGGAACACGCTCGCGCTCAGACAGCACCTTGCGCGTCGCTACAAAGCTCAGCACTTGCAGGCCGATGTTCAGACCAAATGCCAATGCCATCCAACCCGCAACCGTGATGATCGAGATCGCAAGGGCGGGTCGCAGTGCGGCCATCAATCCAATGACCAAGACTGCCAGTGCAATTGACATTGCACCGTCCAAAGCAGCCGATTGATCTGGTTTCAGATCCGGCAGTCGAAAGCCGCGCAACAAAAAACCGGCCCCCATGGCCAGCATAATAACCACAAGCGTGCGCAGCGCCGAGGTCGTGGCCATTGCCAAATCGCCAAACTGCGGCAGCAGCCAAAAGATGGGCAGGATGGTCAGCGGCAACAAAAATGTACCAACGATCAAAAGCCGAAACGCAGGTTCCGGATCAGCACCCAACAGGATCGACAAGTTCGGGCTTCCGCTGACCACAGGCGCGGCCAAGACCAGAACGGCCGCCAAAACATAGGCCGACTGGGTGATCCCGAGCATCTGGGCCACGCCGACGACACCAAGCGGCAAGATAAGTTGCAGCACCAAGACAATGCCCAAAGTCGCAGGCAGGTTAGACAGTCCATCGCGCGCTTTTTGCGGGCCAATCCGCAAGGCGACAAGAAACAGCAACACCATCACGAGCTGCGGCAGCCAAGGTTTCAGTGCAGTGGCCAGACCGGGCAAAAGAAACCCCGCAAGCAGGCCAACGATCAAGGCTGAACGCCCATGTCGCGATACCGCTATGAGCATCGAAAGCACTGCCTTTGTCATGAAAACCGCCTTCGCTGACCCTGTCACAGGGGCGCATGTTGACCGTTTGCAGTCAACCAGAATGACAGCATACGAGATGAAAGAGGTAGTCTCGCTGCGCGCCCCCTTTAGCGCACCGCCTTGATGCAAAAATAGCATTGGCCAATGCGGCTTTGGCTTGCGATGGTTTACGCCGCAGGAGGGTCTAGATGCAAAACGACAAAGGCACAAAGGGATATCATGACGTCGGTGGCGACGCAGCAGGTGACATCCCAATGGTGGAGCTGCCTTGGCTGCACTGGGAAAAGCAGGTCGAGGCCATTCGCGGGCTTCTTGGGGATGGCACCCGTAGGATCGTATCCCTCGATGAAGTCCGCCGTGGCTTTGAAAGCTTTGGTCTGGATAAATACAACACATTGTCGTTCTACCGGCGCCGCCTTGAGGCGATGACAGATATTCTGATCGAAAAAGGCATTGTTACCCGCGCTGAACTGGACGCCGCAATCAAGGACACAACTGCGCGGTGGTCCACCCTAGACGACACACCATGACACGGTTTGCCGCCGGTGATCGTGTCCGCGTTTTGGCGTTGCACAAAGACGGCCACGTGCGCATCCCGTACTACATTCGCCACCGGACAGGACAGGTAACCCAATACTGCGGCACCTATTTGAACCCCGAGGACTTGGCGGTTGGTCACACCTCGGGCCCCGCCGTTGATCTGTACCGCGTCGCCTTCGCACAAACGCAACTTTGGCCTGATGATGGAATCCCGTCCCAAGATACGCTTGTGATTGAAATATATGACCACTGGCTTGCCCCCGAAAAGGACAGCGATGATGCCCCATGATCACGACCACGGCGAACACGAAGCGCTGATCATCGAGGATGAGGCCGGTAATATTGAGGCAAAGATTGTCGTTGATGCGCTGCAACAGGTGCTGGCCCAGAAGGGTCTGCTGACGGCCCATGAAGTAACCGCCGCAATCGCCAAACTGGAAAGCCCCGGATTGCATTTGGGCGCGCAGATCATCGCAAAGGCATGGACCGATCTTGACTATAAGGCGCGTCTGATGAGCGATGGCCGCGCCGCGGTGCAAGAACTGGACATTCCAGTGACCGAGGCGCGGATCATTGTGGTCGAAAACACGCCACGCGTTCATAATCTGATCACCTGCACACTGTGTTCTTGCTATCCGCGTTCTATTCTGGGGCAGCCGCCGTCGTGGTATATTTCCAAGGCGTACCGCGCGCGATCCGTGCGTGAGCCACGTGCGGTTTTAAAAGAGTTCGGGTTGGATCTGTCTCTTGATATGAAATTGGTCGTCCATGATAGCAATGCGGATATGCGGTATCTTGTCCTGCCCGAGCCACCGAGCGATCTCGCAAATCATACGCGACTTGAATTAGAAGCGATGATTTCACGCGATCATTTGATTGGCGTCGCCCGGGACGTGACGTGAAGGCAGCAAGTCCATGGGCCGATGTAATCGAGAACGCCCAGGCTTGGGAGCCTCACATCCATGCGTTTGTCGCATTTGCAGAGCCGCCGACACAGAACAGTCAGCAGGGCAGTCTTGCGGGGCTAAGCGTTGCTATCAAAGACATCATCGACGTCCAAGAACTGCCGACACGCAATGGCAGCGATGTGTGCCATGATGCAAAGCCCGCAGTCCAAGATGCCCCCGTAGTGGCCGCGCTGCGCGCCGCTGGTGCGCGCATCATTGGCAAGACGACAACAACTGAATTTGCCTTTACCGACCCCACAGCGTGCCGCAATCCCCATGATCTGGACCGCAGTCCAGGGGGATCCAGCAGCGGCTCCGGTGCAGCCGTTGCGGCAGGTATCGTCGACGTAGCTCTTGGTACGCAAACGGCCGGATCACTGTGCCGACCCGCCGCCTATTGCGGGGTGGTTGGGTTCAAACCGTCTTATGGGGTTTTATCAAACGACGGGGTGACGCCATTGGCCCCCAGTTTTGATAGTGTCGGGATCATTGCAGGGTCTGTGACGCTGGCACAGGCTGCATTCAGGGCAATGGCGCCCGCTGCTTTTGTAACACCGCAGGAAGATGCAAAAACCTCGTGTTCGGGGTGTTGGGCGACCGATGTGCTCCCAAATGTTGATACGCTGGATGGTTTGCATGATGCCTCAAGCGCGATGTCTGACATAGGGATGCACTGCACCTCTGGCGATTTGAAGGCTGACGTCGATCGCATCGTTGCCGCACACCGCACGATCATGAACTTTGAGGCAGCCGCAGCACATGGCACTATGCTGGCGGATGAGCGTATGACTGTCCTCAAGCCGAAATTTCTTGCAGGCCTGCGTGCTGGCGCAAAGATTTCACCCGATCAGGCGGCGGATGCGTCCGCGTTTTTAAGCACAGCAAAGCAGGCCTTTTGGCAAGGTCTACAGGGTGTCGATGTCATTGTGACTTTGCCTGTCCCCGAAGGTGCCCCCCTGATCGATGGCACCACCGGCTATCAGGATTGGCTGACACCTTGGACGGTCTTCGGCGGACCGCTGGTCTGTCTGCCATGGGGTGTAGATCGTTTGGGGCGGCCACGCTCGGTCATGCTTGCAGCGCGTCCCGAGCGGGATGTCCAAGTGTTAGCCCTTGCTGCAAAGTTGGAAACCCTCAGTCCGCCAATGCTGAAACCGACATTACCTAGTTCTTAAGCCGCACAATCGCGTCCACCTCGACAGACGCATTTCCCGGCAAGCCAGATACCCCGACCGCCGTGCGCGCATGCCAGCCTTGATCGCCAAACAATGCGATGAACAGCTCGGTCGCCCCGTTGATGACTGCGGGGCTTTGCCCGAAGCCGGATTCGCAGTTCACAAAACCACCGAGGCGCAAAATCACGTCGACACGATCCAAATCACCACCGCAGGCTTGGCGCAGGCGGTAGATCAGGTTCAACGCACAGATACGCGCGCCGGCTTGTGCTGTTTCTATCGCGTCTGGGGTGTCCAAAACCGGGCCAACATGTGTCACGTCCCCGTCCCATTCGCAGATTTGCCCCGAGAGATGCACAATCAATCCGTCTTTGCGAAACGGTAGAAACTGCCCGCGTGGCGTCCAATCAGGTGGCAGTTCAAGACCCAATGCCGCGAGGCGCTGTTCAACTTGCGATGTCATGCGGGCACCGCTTGCCCAGCAAGGAAACTGCGCCAATCGCCAAGGTGCGTAATGTCGGTAGCCCCTTTTGTGCCGCTTGCCTCACAGACAAATCCTTTTACCGAAGCCCCATCCGAGAGTTCAACCGTCCCGATGCCCAAAGGCGCGGGAATGCCCGCCATGAACGCGCCGAATGCTGTTTTTGGCAGCGACCAAACCTCAAGCGCGATTGAACCACACCCCGCCCCCTCGCTTCGCACAAGTCCGGGGCGTGCAGGTGGTCCACCCGCAAGCGCATAGAATTTGTAATTGGCAGCCGTCGCCGCCTTGCGCAAAAACGTCGCGCCCAAATCGGTGAGTTGCCAGTTCAGCGGCAGACCAGACATATGCGCACCGCAAACGGCCAGTTCAATCTGATCCGAGGTCCCTTGAGGCAAAGCCGCTGGCGTGGGTACAGGGTGCGCGGTTGCGCCCATGAGGCGGGTGCAATCGGCCTCAAACCCACGTGCGATTGTGGCGATATCTGCATCTTTGCCAGCCGCTGCAATCAACGTAACGCTGCCGGGCCGACCATCGCTGCGCGGCGCGGTGGGTACGGCGATGGCGCACATATCCAGCAGGTTTACGAAGTTTGTATAGGTGCCGTTGTTCGAATTTGGCGTAACCGGATCAGCCTCAAGATCAGCGACGGAGTAGAACGTGGGGATCGTCGGCACGCACAACATATCAAGCCCCGCCAGCATCGGCTCAGCCTCGCGTTTGAGGTCCGCCAAACGGTAGATACCCCTGAATGCATCCGCCGCTGACATGCTTTCGGCGTGGGTGATGATCTTGCGCGTGACAGGGTGAATGGCATCGGGATTGGTGGCCAGAAGATCATCGATGACGGTGTACCGTTCGGCCACCCATGCGCCTTCGTACAGCATATTGGCAATTGCATAGAGGGGGGCAAAATCAATGTATTCGATCAAAGCCCCTTTCGCTTCCAATAGGGCGATATCGCGCTGAAAGGCGGCCTGCTGGACCTTGTCGCCAAAAAATTCGATCGATGCAGCATCCGGCACACCAACGCGGATCGCCGTCTCGTTGGCCGTCATGGGTTCATGCGCATACGGCTTTGAATAGGCATCTGACGGGTCAAACCCACGGGCCACCGCGAAGGCTTCATAGGCGTCATCGACAGTCAGCCCAAAGATCGAAACGGTATCAAGTGTGCGGCACGCGGGCACCACACCGCTTGCAGACAAAGCACCCAGCGTTGGTTTCAGCCCAACGATGTTATTAAGGGCCGCAGGCACCCGCCCCGATCCGGCTGTGTCCGTACCCAGTGAAAACGTCACGATCCCGTGGCCCACAATCACGCCAGACCCGCCAGACGATCCACCCGGCACAATTTCGGGGTCAACCGCGTTGAGGGGCGCACCATACGGTGTGCGGACCCCCACAAGACCTGTCGCAAACTGATCAAGGTTGGTTTTGCCGATCATCAACGCGCCCGCCGCGCGTAGATTGGCGATCACAAACGCATCTTCGTCAGGCGTGTAGGCATAGGCGGGACAGCCCGCCGTGGTTTCGAGCCCCGCGACATCAATGTTGTCTTTCGCTGCATAGGGAATGCCCCACAGCGGCATTGTGGGATCATAAGGACCAAGGGCCGCGGCCTCTGCCTTTAGACTTTCACGGCTCCGCAAGTGAATGAAAATACCCGGATCATTCACTTTGTCCAAACGCGCGAAAACCTCGTCGATGACGTCTGACGGATTTGTACCTGCGGCGTAGGCGGCGCGAAGGTCGCTCAGCGTGAAGGGAAGATTGGTCAACATGGGCGTCGTCTCCGAAAATTATGTTATTTGTCGTCTCTCAGGGGGTTTGGGCGCGGCAGCCAAAAGCGTCTTGGTGTAATCGCTTTGCGGATTGGCCATCACGTCTTGCGCGGCGCCCTGTTCAACGATTTGGCCGTCTTTCATGACGATGACGTGGTCACACAGTAGGCGCACGACGTGCAAATCGTGGCTGACAAAAAGATAACTCAGCCCCAGTTTCGCCCGCAGATCCACAAGCAAGTTCAAAACGACCGCTTGGATGGACACGTCTAAGGCGGCTGTGGGTTCATCAAGGATCAAAAATTTCGGTTCAAGTGCTACAGCACGCGCAATGCCGACCCGTGCCTTTTGCCCACCGGACAGCTGATGCGGAAAGCGGTCCAGCAACGACAGTGGCAGGCCGACAAGGGTCGCAAGTTCCTCGATCCGCGCTGTCAGCTTTGCACCGCGCATTTTACCCAAGCGCCGAAGCGGCTCTGAAATTGTTTGGCGGGATGTGTGACGCGGATTCAGGCTGTCGGTGGCGTCTTGAAACACCATTTGAATATCAGCGCGTCGTGCATCCTTAGCAAAGCCGGTCGCAGGCACATTGGCGATATCGTCACCGTCAAAAATGATCTCGCCGCTGGTCGCATCCATCAGCCGCACAAGGATTTCCGAGATCGTGGATTTGCCGCACCCACTTTCGCCGACAAGACCAACACATTGGCCTTGGTTGATGGTGAAAGAGATATCTTTGACAGCGTGAACCGGCCCTGATTTCCCAGCATAGGTCTTTACCAGATTGCGCACCTCAAGCAGAGGTGTGTCCGACACATCCGGCACCAGTTCCGTGCCGCGATCCTCGGGCGGCAGAAGGCTGCGCACACTTTCGCCGGCGCGTGGCGTCGCATCAACAAGTTTGCGGCTGTAGGGGTGTTGCGGGTCGCTGAATATCTGGACGGGGTCGCCCTGTTCAACGATCACACCGTCTTTCATCACCAAGATGCGGTCGCAATATTGGGCGGCAAGGCCAAGGTCATGGGTGATCAGGATGCTGCTCATCCCGCGTTCGCGGATCAGATCGCGGACAAGGTCCATGACCGCCTTTTGCGTTGTGATATCTAGGCCTGTTGTGGGCTCGTCCGCGATCAACAGACGTGGATCACAGGCCAGCGCAATGGCACAGACAATGCGCTGGCACATGCCGCCCGACAGCTCGAACGGATAGGCGTTGTAACGGGCCTCGGCGTCATTGATTTTGACCGCCTCAAGAGCCGCGATTGCCTTGGCATAGGCATCATAGCGGGTCGCGCGGGCATGGTGGCGCAGCACGTCCTCAATCTGGTGGCCGACTTTGCGGATCGGGTTCAGGGCTGCACGCGGGTTTTGAAAGATCATCGATATCTCGCGGCCACGAATGTCGCGCATGTCACGTTCCGTCGAACGGCGCAGATCAATCCCCGAATACGTGGCCTCGCCTGCCTTGATCACCCCGCCCGCATCAAGGATACGCATCAGCGCATAAGATGTCACCGATTTGCCAGACCCGCTTTCGCCCACGATCCCGAGGATTTCACCTTTGGACACCTCAAATGTGATGCCGCACACCGCATCGACCTGACCGCGACGGGTCTGGAACGCGACCGCAAGGTCTGTGACGGATAACATCGCGCTCATGTGCGTTTCCTTGGATCAACAATGTCGCGCAGCCCGTCGCCTAACAGATTGAACGTAAAGACCGCAAGCATCAGCCACAGGCCGGGGAACACCGCCAACCACCATTCACCTGAGACGATAAAGTTCGCACCTTCCGCGACCATGATCCCCCATTCCGCCGTGGGCGGGCTGACGCCCAAGCCGATAAAAGACAGGCCAGCGGCATTCAAAATGGCCCAGCCAAGGTTCAAGGACACCTGCACCATCATCGGCGGCAGTGCGTTAGGGAAAATATGAAACGCCAAAACCCGCACATCGGAATTGCCCGCCAGTTTGGCGGCACGGGCAAAGCCTGCATCGCGGCGGATGTTGACCTCGGCGCGCACAAGGCGGGCGTAGAACGGCATGTTGATGACGGCCGTGGCGTAGATGATATTTTCGATCGTGTTGCCAAGAGCCGCGACGATGCCCATGGCCAGAACAAACAGGGGAAACGCCATGATGGTATCAAGGAACCGGTTCAAGATGATATCCAACCACCCGCCCCAATAGCCCGCGATACAGCCCAAAATGGATCCCACAACAAACGACAGCGCGACAGCGGCGACCGAGATCGACAGATCAAGCCGCGTTGCCACAATCACGCGGCTGAACACGTCGCGCCCCACATTGTCTGTCCCGAACCAATGGTCCCACGACGGGGGCTGCAAGGCGTTTTGCGCATTAGTGGCCAAGGGGTCATAGGGCACCAACGCAGGGCCAAAGATCGCCGAAAAGATCAACATGGCGAACATGCCAAAGGCGATCAACGTCACCGGATTGGCGCGCAAGACATATAGGATATGGTCGAAATTGCCCTGCGTTTTCGCGGCAGGCGTGTCGGGTATTTCAGTCATTTGGATGAAAATCCGATCCGTGGGTCAATGGCCGTATAAAGCAGATCAATCACCAGATTGAGCGCCACAAACAAAAGCGCCATGGCAAGCACAAACCCCTGCACCGCTGCGTAATCAGACACCACAAGCGCCTCGACCGCGTAGGACCCGATGCCCGGCCATGCAAAGACCTTTTCGACCAGCACATTCGCGCCCAAGGCGAACGAAAACACCATGCCAAGCGTTGTGACGACAGGCAGCAAGGCGTTGCGAAAGGCGTATCGGTACAGCACCGTGCGGCTGGACAGCCCTGCGGCGCGTGCGGTGCGAATAAAATCCGACGATAGCGCTGTCAACATGGCCGCGCGGGTCATCCGCGCGATGGGGGCCAGTGTGAATAAGGCCAGTGTCGTGGCAGGCAAAATCAACTGTTTGGCGGCCCCGACCCACGTTTCCCAGTCGCCCATCAAGGCCGCATCAATCAGGTAAAACCCAGTGACGTGGTCTGGATCAAGGTAGATGAAATCCAAACGGCCGAGTGGTGAGGGCGCAATGCCCAGCAAGTAATAGAAAATATAAATCAGCAAAATACCGGTAAAGAAGGTCGGAAGCGAGACGCCAGCGGTTACGATCACGCGGCACAAATGATCGACCCATGTGCCCGGACGCGTGGCGGCGAGAACACCCAATGGAACCGCGATCACGATGGCGAGGATCAGCGCGGACAGCGTCAATTCAAGCGACGCAGGCAACCGCTTGGCCAGATCGGCGGCGACGGATCGGCCACTGGACAAAGATTGTCCAAGATCGCCTTGCAACAGGTTGCCAACATACAAAAAGAATTGCTGCAAAAGGGGTTTGTCTAACCCCATGGCGATGCGGGTTTGCTCGATTGATTCAGTGTCTGCGGCCACGCCCGCAAAATACACTGCCGGATCGCCGGGCAAGGCGCGTGTCAGCAAAAAGCTGATGATCACAACACCTATCACAACCGGAATGGATTGGGCTACGCGCAACACCGTCGCGCGTAGCCGTGGGGACGTGGCCCACATCTTCAGGTCAACTTCAAAGAACGGGAATCGAGCTGACGGTGGAACCAGAACTCATAACCCTCCGCACCATTCACAGCGACATTCAGTGCCGGTTGATACAGCGGGATACGTGGCAGTTCGTCCAAGACAATTTCGAACATACGTTGGATCTTGGGCGCATATTCCGGATCATCCATGGCCATGTGCAACGTGGCGTTCGTCAGCTCTTCAACTTCCTCGTTGCGGTAGTTGGAAGAGTTAAACAGGTGACCGTCTTGGTAGGCCCAGAAGAAGTAATAATCAGGCGTGTTCAGCCAGCCACCAAAGTTTTCAAGGTGCAGGGGTAGCCGTTTTTCGACCAAAACCGCCGTGCGCCAGTTTGCACCAGGAATTTTTTCGATCTCGACCGTGATACCGATTTTACCCAGGGCTTCTTGCACCAGCAGGGCCGTTGGTTCCATCCAGGATGCAAGGTCGAGGCTGATGGACAGCGGCACGTCGAACCCGTCCGGATAGCTTGATCCGGCCATCAGCTCTTTGGCCTTTTCGATGTCGGTATAGTACTGGGTTTTGCGCGGCCATGCGATGTCGTTGATCTCGGTCTCGCCTCCCCACATGGGCAACCCACGGCTAAAGGCCGCCGCCTGGAAAATGTCCTCATAGGGGATCGCATAGGCAATGGCCTTGCGCACATCAGAGTCCTGGAATGGCTCGAACGCGAAGTTGGGGCACAGGCAATGAATGCAGTTTTCAACAGGCGTCGAGAAAACGTCGACGATGTCGGCAAGCTCTGCTGCGTCTTTGTCTGGAATATTAAATGCCACTTGCACATCGCCGCGTTCGACCAAGGCACGGCGGGTTGCGGGACTTGGGACTTCGCGGATGACGATGCGCTGGATTGCGGGCAAATCACCACCGACCCAATCATCGTTGCGCTCATAAACCAGCTGCTCGCCCGGGGTCCAGCGTGCGACTTTGTAGGCACCAGACCCGGCCGGGGTTGTATGCAGGTATTCCATCGCCCATGGATCCTCCTCGGTGGCATTGGCCAATGCCTCAACCGAGTTCATAACGTAGGGCACGGGAACAGCCAGATCGGGGATTGTCAGCTTAGAGGCGCGATCGAGTTTGATCACAAATGTTTCGTCATCCACCGCGATGAACTGGTCGGGACGCTCAAGACCGCCAGCTTTCATCTGTACCGTCGGGAACCCACCCACAGAGACCGCGCGATCAAAGGACCATTTCACGTCCGCCGCCGTCACCTTGCGGCCATCCCAGAACGTCGCGTTCGACTTCAACTTGAAGGTCAGCGTTAGGCCGTCCTCAGATTCCGTCCAGCTTTCTGCCAGCTCAGGTTCGATCACTTCGTAATCATAGGACAACCCGCCACCGATAGCTTCTTTGGTGCCAAACGTCACCAAACGGTCATAGCAGTTGATGCCGACCTGATAGGACGCGCGGCTTGTGCCGGTCCGGTGCAAATCCAGACTATTGATCGTTGCACCGGTGACCACCACCAAAGTGTCCGACCCTTGGGCCGCAGCAGGCATGGCACGTAGAAACGGCAGCACAGATGCGCTGGCAGCACCCATCTTTAGGAAATTACGCCGGGATGTGGGGTTGGTCATGGTGTCTCTCTCTCGCTTTGGGTTCTGCCTGCCGAGATTCGGCGCTTGACCGTAGGTTGCGATGGATCACCGAGCAATTCTAATGCTATAAAGACATCTTACCGATGCGTTTTGCGCAACACGTTAACAAAAGTTAAGACATATGAAGTATTTAAAGACGTTTGAACTGATCGAAGCTGTCATGCGTGCAGGATCAATTCGCAAAGCGGCTGAAGACACAAACCTGACGGCTTCGGCCCTAAACAGACGCATTCAGAATTTTGAACAGGAATTTGGCTGGCCGATTTTTGAACGCCTGCCGCGCGGCATGCGTTTGAACCCCGCCGGAGAGCTGTTGATGCATCATATCCGACTGCAACGCACTGATCTGGCGCGCGTGCAATCACAGGTAGCTGATCTGTCCGGCGTGCGGCGCGGTCATGTCTCCATTGCGTGCTCGCAAGCGCTGCTGCCCTATTTTCTGCCCGAACAAATTGCAATTTACCGCGCCGCCCACCCCGGCGTGACGTTCACGGTGAATGTGCGCGGCCGCGCCCAAGCCGAGCAGGACCTTGCGTCCTATAGCAGCGACTTGGCATTGGTGTTTGAGCCGGTTCATATGGTTGAATTTGAAGTGCTGTGCGCCGTGCCACAAGCCGTTCACGCCGTGTTTCGCCACGATCATCCACTGGCGTCCAAACTCACTCTGCGCCTGCGCGATTGCCTTGATCATAATATTGTTGTCCCAACGGCACCCTACGGCGTACGTCATCTGTTAGAACTTGGGGCGACGCGCAGCGGACGCACGTTGACCCCTTCAATAGAAACAGAATCCTTTGATTTGATCCGCCACTACGTCACGCAAGAAGACGCGGTCGGTTTTCAGATCCCTATTGGACTAAAGACGTCGACAAAAGATACGATTGCCCACCGTCCGTTGTCCGAAAAAGACGTCCCGTTCGGACGCCTTTTGCTGGGCCAGATGAAAGGCCGCACATTGCCTGTTGCATCGTCTAAATTCGGCCAGCAACTGGTCGCCGCCCTATCGCAATACACGAAAAGCTAGCAGGAGCGGCAAAACCGCTGCGGTTTTTGCAGCGCAACGGTGTGATTTTAGCAGACGACAGTTCCATGGTGTTGCGCCCATCCTAAGGATGAACAGATGGGCCGTGCAGTGGGTGCGCCCAAGATCAGGACACCGCATGGCCGCCCCCCGAACGATCAACGCCGACCCTTATGCATGGCCCTACAACGGGGATTTGCGCCCAGCCAATACGGCCCTGATGATCATCGACATGCAGACCGATTTTTGCGGAGCAGGCGGCTACGTCGACAAAATGGGCTATGATTTATCCATGACCCAAGCCCCCATTGCCCCGATCAAACGCGTGTTGGCCGCGATGCGCGACAAGGGCTATCACATCCTTCACACCCGCGAAGGCCACCGCCCCGATCTGTCTGATCTACCCGCCAACAAGCGGTGGCGCAGCCAACAAATCGGCGCTGGCATCGGTGACCCCGGCCCGTGCGGCAAAATCCTGATCCGTGGTGAACAGGGCTGGAACATCATTGCCGAACTCGCCCCCATAACCGGCGAACCGATCATCGACAAACCGGGCAAAGGCAGCTTCTACGCCACCGATCTAGAGATGATCCTGCGAACGCGGGGCATCGACAACATCATCCTGACGGGCATAACCACAGACGTGTGCGTGTCCACGACCATGCGCGAGGGCAACGACCGTGGCTTTGAATGCCTTGTCCTGTCAGATTGCTGTGGGGCAACAGATAAAGGCAACCACGATGCCGCCCTCAAGATGGTCAAAATGCAAGGCGGCGTCTTCGGGGCGGTCAGCGATAGCGACACCGTGTTGGGGCAATTGCCATGATTGCCTGCACGCGCGGATATCGCCCATGAAAACGATTGCCACAGCCCAACCCTTTGCGTTCACATTTGATCCCGCAACGACGGCGTTGATCGTGATCGACATGCAACGTGATTTTATCGAACCGGACGGTTTCGGCGCGACACTGGGCAATGATGTGTCGCTATTGCAAGCGATCATTCCGACGGTCGCGCGCACTATTGCGCTCTGCCGCACGTATGACATCCCCGTCATTCATACCCGCGAATGTCACAAGCCTGATCTTTCTGACCTTGCACCCGCCAAACGAGATCGCGGCAATCCCAGTTTGCGGATTGGCGATCCTGGTCCTATGGGGCGTATTTTGATTTCCGGCGAAGCAGGCGCAGATATCATTCCAGAACTTTATCCGGCTGATGGGGAACTTGTCATCGACAAGCCGGGCAAGGGCGCGTTTTACGCCACGGGCCTGTCGCGCCACCTCGACGATCTGGGGGTGCACACGATTGTCTTTGCGGGAGTTACCACAGAAGTCTGCGTGCAGACCACGATGCGGGAAGCCAATGATCGCGGTTATAAGTGCCTGCTCATTGAAGACGCTACCGAAAGCTATTTCCCAAAATTCAAGGCCGCAACTTTGGACATGGTTCGCGCCCAAGGAGCCCTTTTGGGGTGGACGGCGACGTGCCAAGAATTCGCGGTAACCTTAGATGATTGATCCGGTTGTCATTGCAGATTTACAAACGTCGTGGCGCGATTTTGAGTTCACGTCCTTTCGTGACGGAGTTGAGGCCCATCATATCAAAACAGGCGCCCCTGCAGTCGCGATCTTGCGCTATGCGCCCGGTGCCTCCGTGCCGCTTCATCTGCATACCGGATTGGAAACCATCCTTGTGCTGGAAGGTGTTCAATCGGACGAACGCGGCCACTATGCCCAAGGCACCTTGATCCTAAACCCAAAAGGATCATCCCATTCCGTATGGTCCGAACAGGGCTGCGTTGTCTTAATCCAATGGGAAAAGCCGATCAAACTGCTCGATTAGTCCCTGTCTGAACATTGCACCTTGCGACATTGAAAATCATCTAAAGTCGAAAACTGCACGATCGTATAATCAAGCCATCGCCACAAACTTGCTCTTCGCGTCGTGAACTATCGGCATCACACTGGCCATACGGTTTTCATCGAGCGCACGCCCACAAAGCGGGATGCCACCGCAGCAGTGCGATCAGCTGCCTGATTTTTACTGGCGGCTAGAATTTTGAACCTCGTTTTAACCGATTTTCTAGACCGATCATTCACATAAAATACAGCATCGGGGAGTCTGGGCTCACTGCTGCCGTTCGCTGCGCCGTCCACGACGGTCCGGTCTGG
>Ga0075109_1001456_pt1 | contig 14589 bp, 2 predicted proteins | sample AntAceMetag02UKD_FD_69798 | JGI IMG/M metagenome (GOLD analysis project Ga0075109, IMG submission 69798) | Saline lake microbial communities from Ace Lake, Antarctica - Antarctic Ace Lake Metagenome 02UKD | ecosystem: Environmental > Aquatic > Non-marine Saline and Alkaline > Saline | place...
CCGCCAGCAGCATACGCGGCACGGCGCGCATCCCCTCCTCGCTCCACTCGTCCATCCAGTGCATGGAGCACCGCGTGAAGAGCGCGGGGTTCGACTCGGTGCGTGAAGCCCACTCAGAGTCCGCCGGGTCCATGCTGAGCACGATGTGGAGCCCCGCCTTGACGCGCGCGGTGAAAAAATCAAAGGCGTTCAGCATGCTGCCCACCGCGTTCATTTGCTCCTTGAGCAGGCCGTACATCTGGTCCAGCTCCTGGTTGGTGAAGAGCCCGGGCACTTCGCCGCTAGACAGCAGCGAGTTGACCGTCTCCAAGATGGCGGGAGTCACCAGCTGGTGGTCCTCGATAAACAGCAGCGTCTCTTTGCTCTCCACCCCCACCTCTGTCAAGATGCGCTTCAGGTCCATCCGGAACGCGCGCTCGTCGTACTGCAGCGTCATCTTTGGGCTGACAAACTCCATGCGGTGCATGAAGCTGACCAAGGTGGCGGTGCTCCGGCGCCCCACGCCCGACCGCCCGGCCAGCAGCAGGTGGCCCCCGGGCTGGCTCAGCACGCGGCTGAAGCGCGCCACGCGGTCCAGAACCTCAGGGAAAAGCAGCACGTGCAGCTCCTTCACCTCGCGCTCGTAGGCCAGCAGCTTGCCGCGCACGTGCTCCTCGAAGCCCTCGGTGGACATCACCGCCATCTGCTCTGCCACGCCAAAGGTGTCGGTGCGCTCGTCCGCCGGGACTGCCCAGGTTGTGAACACCCGCCCGGCGCCTCCTTCGGGCCCGAGGCCGTCCACGCGCCAGTGCCCCCGGAAGACGTTGGCTACCAAGCCGTCGAAGCGCGCGGCGGCGTCGGCGCCCACCAGCCGGTCCCGGAAAGTGCGCGCCGCCTCGTAAGCCAGCGCCTCCACCAGGTCCACGTCCTGCAGATCGTAGCGGTGCAGCGCCTGAATCCACTCAGTGATGGTGCGCGGTGTGAACTTGTAGTGGCGGTAGTCGTCGGCGCTGAAGGCGTGCGTCACCGCGTCGTACACGTCCAGCACCGTGTCCGCCAGCAGGCGCCGCTGCGAGTCTCCAGCGTACGTGGTGTCCGCCACGAAGCCCCCGAACATGGCGGCGTATACCTCGGCCATCTCCTCGCGCGGCACGTAAGGCATGTGTGCGATGCCGGCGATGGCGGTGAAGCGCGAGGTGATGGGGTGGCGCCCCACGGTGGACGCTGGGTTCATGCTGCACACAATCTGGATGTTCACCAGCCCTATAAACTCCTGATTGTCGTCGTAAAAGCCTTGATAGGTGACCAGCTGCTGCAGAAACGCAATGAGCTGGATTGTGTCGTACTTATCTGGCTTGGGAAGATTGATGTCCTTGAGGTACAGCACCAGGCGCTCGGCGTCGCGGGGGCGCAGCACGCGGTGCGCCACGCCCCCTGTGCTCTGGGGTGCGCTGCAGCACTGCGCCAGCTTCTGGATCACGTTGGCGGCGGTGGTCTGTGCCGAGCACACCAGAGTGGCTACGGAGGTGGAGCGCAGGCGCGCGAAGCAGTCCTCCAGCACCATCGCCTTGCCGCACCCCTCCGGCCCAACCAGCACGAATGGCTGCCCGGACTCGAGCCAAGGTATGATGAGCGACTGCACCTGTGCCACGGCGTCCGTCATGACGAGGCCGCGCCACTTGCCCTCCACGACGCCCGTAGGGAGCGCTGCCTCGCGCTCGAGGTCCGCGGAGGAGGCGCTCACGTACAGCAGGTCGCCTTCGCCTGTCAGGCGCTGCATCTCCGCCACGAAATCCTCACGCGCGATGGGTTCCATGTTGGCACCAAACCCGCGAGCGACGCCGCGCGCGAACGCGTGTTTGCTGTCCGCGCCCACTAGGTGGCTAAGCGCGTTCTTGATGGTGCCCACCTTGGTGGTGAGCGTGGCAGTAGGCAGGTCCATTGCGCAGTTTAGCGCCTTGAAAAAGTAGTCGCGGCACCAGCCCTCGAGCGGGACGCGCAGCTCGTCTGGCTGCCGCGCCAACCACCCCTTAACGATGAGCCCGGGATCCACCGCCTCCTCAGACAGGAAGATCATGGCTGTGCGCGACACGGTGGCGGGGGAGGCAAACTTGAGGTCGTCGCACTCGAAAATGAAGTTGACGTTGGAGCCGAACTGGATGCGCTCGCCTGAGGGGAGCGTGAGCAGGCGATTGTCGTCCAGCACGGAGTTGAGCGACTCGATCCACTCGGGGTCGACGTCGCCGTCGCAGATTATCCAGTTGTGCTGCTCCATGGGCTCCTTCACCACCGCGCGCGCCGACCCAGTGAGCACCCCGTCGAACCATTCGCGTGTGTCCATGTCCATGTGCCCCAGGAGCTGCTGCCGGTGGATCGCCTTGGGGTTCATCACGTAGCGCTTGAGCGGCCGCCCCATCTTACGGTACGCGCCCTCCAGAATCTGCCACAGCGTTGACTTACCCGACCCGGACGGTCCCACCACCACGATGCCGATGCGCTGCGAGCACGCGATGTGCAACTGCAGCACTTTCTCCACCTGCGAGGGCACCACCTCGTAGTGCTTGTCAGCCAGCACCTCCCGGATCGCCGCCTCAAGCTCGGCGTCGCTCACGTCGCTCACCTCGACCCCCGGGTACACGTCGTTGAGCAGGTCGGCGAAGCGGCGCTCATCTGCCACCGTGAGCTTGGGCAGGGTGGTGACGCGCACGGCGCGGATGATGATGCGCGACTCGGCGGCGGCGTCGGCGGCGGGGCCGGAGCTGGCAGCGGCAGCCACGCGCGCGTCGCGGAGCAGCTTCCCGGCGATGCTAAGTACTGTCTTGAGCGCGCGTAGACCCCAATCGTAATGCTGCTGCGGAGACAAGAGCTGCTTGCTAAGCGAGAAGAGCGACACCAGTTTGGTGCCCAGCACCTTGGCGGTGCCAAAGCCCTCGGAGAGCAGAATGACCTCGGCGATGAGCTCGAAGTTGGGCACCGTCATGGCCACCGAGCGGAAGAGCTGCTTGAGGTTGTCTGGAAGCTTGCTGCGGCCCCCGTAGCCCTTGCCCGCGGGATTAAGGGTGACGAATATCCCGGCGTTGTGATCCACGTCGATCTCGCGGTCCATAAATGTGATGGACGGCTGGCGCGACTTGAGCGCGGCCTGGATCACCTGAATCTGTGACGACACCGCAGACAGCACCTCCTCCTCCAGGCGGTTGAACTCGTCGAAGCACCCCCAGGCGCCGCACTTGAGCAGCCCCGTGAATATGCGCCCCATAGACTTGAAGTCGAATTCCTCGTCGCAGTTGAACACCAGCACCTGCCGTCCCATTGCCTGCCCCAGCGCCTTGACGGACTCTGTCTTGCCCGTGCCGGCGGGGCCGTACGGGTTTCCCCCGAATCCCAGGTGCATTCCCTGCGTCAGCGTCAGGTAGCACTTGTCGGTGAGCGGCGTGTACACCAGTCGGGGTGCGTTGCCCTGGTACTCGTAGCTGTACGCGAACTGGCCGTTGTCCATGCGCACCGTCACCTCCCCCCCGCGGCCGTGCTCATAGTAGCGCAGTTGGCGCTGCCACACCCAGTCCCCCGCGCTGGAGCACCTGTCGTGCTGCAGCTGCTCCACCACGTCGATAGAGTGGATGAGGTCCAGCACCAGGCTCTGCACCTTGAGCTGCATCACCCGCTTGCCCTCTACGTCGAACGAGGTGTACACGTTCAGCTGCGCGCGAAGCTTGAGCAGCAGCGCGGAGAGCCCGCCCGCCGTCACCGCCTTCTCCACGTCCTTGGCGAAGTGCACCTGGTCCGCCAGGCCCAGGATCTGGGAGGGAAAAGCCTCGTAGTCTTTCTCGTCCAGACACTTGACCAGCATGCCCTGGAGGGAGCTCACCATGCCGGCCGCCAGGTCCGCAAGCCACGCCTCCACTGCCTCGCTCACCGCCACCGGCTCCTGCAGCGGCACCACCTCGCCGGCGATAGATTTCATCGCCGTGATGCTCGCATTTCCCTCAGCAAATACCACCGAGTGGATCCCTGCGAACAGCTTCTTGAGGTGCGCCTGGATCACCTCTGGATTCTTCGCCTGCCCCAGGATTTCAAGCAGGTCGTCGTCGCCGATGAAATAAAAGCGGGGAAGCATCGAGCGCTTCTCCTCCAGAAATGCCGCCAGCGCCTTCTGGCACATATCCAGCTGTGTGGACATCTCGTCGAGGTGGTTGGCGCGCATACGGTGATCGGCGAAGGTCTTGACCAAGGAGTCGGCGCTCACCAAGCCCATCATGCTCTGGAAGTCCTCATCCACCCGCCGGAAGCGCTGCTGCTCCTGCGGCAGCGCCCCGCGCGCGAAGATGGGCTGCAGGTACAGCCACTTGCGCTGAATGGCGTTGACGTGCGTCAGGCGGTCAGCCAGCGTGGCCAGCATTGCCTCCCACACGCTTGTCTCCTCCTTGAAGGGCGCGAAGAACGGTGAGTCCTTGAGTGACGACACCAGACTCTGGTTGTCGCCCACCTCAGTGAGAATTTCCTTCCATTCTTTGATGAGCGCTATGGAACCCCCCTTGGGCCCCGCCACCGCCTGCGTCACCAGCGCGAACCGCCGGTCCAAGCCCCACACCTTGAGCTGGTACAGCGCCTCGCGCAGCGTCACCTCGCCTGCCGCCTGCGCATGTAACGTCTGGAGCGCCTCCGACTTCTCCGCCAGCACGTCCGCCTTGTCCAGGAAGTGCTGCAGGGTCAAATTACGACGCGACACCGCGTCAGGGCCCTTGATTGGGAAGCGCAACAGGGAGAAGAGCTGCGCCCAGTGCGAGTCCTCCCATCCCTCGCCGCGACAGAACTTGAGCGCGGGGATGCACCGCTTGTAGCCTTCGATCTGCTCCAGCAGCAGCACCGCCACGGCGTCCTTCTTCTCGATGGCGCGCACTTTCTCCGTCCACTTGGCGAGAAAGTCGTCCAGCTCGTACAGCTTCCCGCGGATGGCGATCCAGTCGCGCCCTGTGAGCTCGGTGCGCTCGGTCATGAAGTCGTCGAAGCGTTTCCAGGCCTCGCGCGTTGCCTTGATGTCCTCTGCCAACTCGTCCAGCACTTCCAGCGCCGGCCGCTCCATGGAGAAGTGCTCGCAGTCCTGGCGCACCTTGTTCGCCTCCTCTCGCAATTCCTCGAGCGCGAGGAAGTCGTCCTCGAGCTTGGTGATAATCAGGGAGGGGTCCCCCTGGGGCATACCCCTCGGCTTGAACTCTAGCCAGCGGTCGCGGAACGCCTCTGCCTTGGACGTGAACTCGGTGATCTTGGACGCGATCTGGCCCTTGAGGTTCTCCTTCTGCGTCTCGAGGTGGGTCTCGAGCTGCACTAGCTTGGTGGACAGGTTCTCCCACTCCGAGTCCAGGGAGGAAAAGTCCACGGGCCCCGCCGCCTGCGGCCCTGAGCCGCCAGATTGCTTGAGGAGCTTGGCGAGGTCGGCGGCCTGCCTCCTCATCTGCGTCATGCGCCCGCCAAAGTCCGCCATGATGATCTTGGCCTCGCTGCGCATGTTGCCGATCTCTTCCACCGTCTGCGCGTTGGTGTCTAAAAGCGTCTTGCCCGAAACCACAAACTTCTCCATCTCTTCTTTGTGGCGCACCACCTTACGCTGCAGGCACGTGCTGAGCACGTCCTGCAGTTCCTTGATGTGCTTCTCCACCGCAGACTTGAGGGGCTGGCAAGACACCACATAGCAGTCTACCTTGACCTCCGCCGGGATGCGCTCCGCCTGCTTGCTCGCCGACTTGACCAGCTTAAAGCCTTCCTCGAAGTGTTGCGACTCGGACAGGTGCTCCTCCACAAAGGCATCCAAGTCCACGGTGCCCAGCGCCACCCACTCGCTGTACTTCTTCTGCTCGTCTGCCAGCTTTGCGAAGAGCGCCTCGGTCTTCTCATACACTCCGGCGCACCCTTCGGCGCCCACGGGGGAGTCCGCCATCCCGCGGAAGAAACCCGGCTTCTCGCTCGCGTCGCTCACCCCCTTGAAAACCAACGGCAGGTTGAGAAAGTCCCTCACCTGCTTGTAGTGCGCAGTGCGCATCTCCTCCAGTGGCGGGTCGAACTGCAGCCGGCGCTGCTTGAACACCAAGCTCACCGCCGCCGTGGGCAGCATCTCGTTGAGGGTCTCCAGGCCGCGGTGGTACTGATACTCCAGCGCCTTGTACAGCTGGTGATCCCAGTGGACGCGCCACGCACTCTGCAGGTCCTTGCGAAATTCCCCCTCCAGGCTGGCGAAGATTCCGCGCAGCTCCTTCACTGCGCGCTTCCACGCCTCCTTCTGCCGCACCAGGTCCATGGCGAACAACGCGCTCACCTTGTCGGCCAACGTGCGGTGCCACTTGCGCAGGCGGCGGTTCTTGTCTGTGAGGGTGCTGGCCACCCCTTGCAGCGTGCTGATGTACTTCTCCAGTGCCGAAGGGTTGTTCCACGTGATCACCTTGCCCAGTCCGTCCTTGGGGTTGGTCAGAACCTTCTCGAAGCGCACAGCGTCTTCCAGCATCATTGGCTTCTGGCACGGAATCATCTCGGAAGCGATGTTGTTGTAAAAGTTGGCCACCTGGCGCAGCACCATGCCGTGACGGTAGAACTTGCGCGCCGTCTCTGCTTCTGTGGCGATATCCCGCCGCACGGTGAAGCCCAGCGCCGACAGCTGGCGCACCTCGCGCAGCAGGCTAACCAGCTCGGAGTTGTAGTGCAGCTTGACGTGGCCGGCCGAAGAGGAGGACGACCCGGCATCCATATTCAGGTCCATGAGCTTGGAGCCCAGGTCTAGCTTGAAGTGGCCCAGACGGTGGACGATACCCTCCTGCCACTCGTCGAAGAGCTGCTTCTTGAGCGCCAAGATTTCGCGCAACAGCTCCTTGCTCTCCTTGGTCAGCTCTGCCCCTGCGTCGCCAGCCTTGTCCTGCTCCACCCCCTCTAGCCGGTTGCCTGCCTTGTCGTGCGTCACCATCACCAGCGCACCGCACACCTCCGTGGCGAGCGCCACCCGCTCCAGTGCCTGTACCGCCCACACAACTGCCTCCACCACCTCAGTGGTGTTGCGCCCGGCCCGGGCGCCGGAGTCCCCTGCCTGCTGCCCCAGTAGAAGCGCGTTGGCGCGCTGGTCGCACTCCGCCTTAATGTTATTCATGAATCGCTCCAGGCTCTCCCCAAGCTGCCGCCGCTCCCCGGCCAGCGCGCGCGCCATGGTGGGCCGGCGCAGGAGCTCGGCGTAGCGCGCCACCTCTCGCAGCACCTGATGCGGCTGAGCTGTGGCGGCGGCACGGTCGTCGCTCGTCTTGGCGTTCACCGCCTTGAGCAGCGACGGCAGCAGCCGATCGAGCAGGTGTTCGCGCAGCTTCTCGGACAGGCGCTCCTCCACGGGCCGCATGCGCTGATCGTAGTCGCTGCACGCCGCATCCCACAGGGGGGCGGTGTAGTCGCTCACCTGTAGGGGGTCCACGCCGGCGAAGGGCCCGAACACCTCCGACAGCGTCAGCGCCCGCGCCTCCTCCGGCGTCAGCAGTTTGGCAAGCTCCGCCTGAGTCTCGCGCATCTTGAACACCTCGTCCAGCCGTGCGCGCGCGCGCCCAAGGGCAGCGTCTGCGTACGGCGGTCCCCTCCACACTTGTGCCCCCCCGCCGGGTTCCGCCCAGTTGATGGCGCTAAGCTCGGCCGCGGATTTCTCCCACTTGGCCAGGCAGCGGTGGCCGAAGCGCAGGGCGCCCTCCACGGCCTTGAACGGGTCTGTCCACACGCGCACCCGACGCAGCTTGGTCTGTACGTGCCCCACCAGCGACGACCCCACCAGCCGCATCAGGTGCTCTACGCGCCGCTGCGGGAACACCGCCGCGCCGGAGGGCCCGGACTCGCCATGAAGTTTCCACGCGTTGTCCAGGCAGTCGCTCACTGTGTCCACCAGCTCCAGCACCTCCTCGTCCGGAAGCTCCGGCAGCGCCTCGAAGCACTGCTTCATGGGCTCCAGCGCGCGGTACACCTCGTTCGCACACCGCCGCAGTCCTACGCTAGCGTCCGTGGCGAACGCCACCTCTCCCCACAGCTTGCACTCGTCCAGTGGGGACAGGATGCCCACCAGCGGCGCCGCCGCCGGGTCCGGCACGCCGCTGCCCGCTGCGGGGGGGGCGCCCCCCGTCAGGCGCAGCACACTGCCCAGCCCCGCCTCCAGCTCGGCGACCAGGCCTTTCAGCGTAGCGTCCTCGCCGCCGCGGCTAAGTAGGGGGCCGTAGATGGAATGTAGCTGGTGGTACAAAGCGCTGACGGGGGAATGCGACATGGACGTCACCGCGACGTTGGCTGGGATGTCGGCCAATTGCAGCGCGCCCGCCCGAAGCTTGGTCAACACCACCTGGCACGTCGACGCGGTGTCGAACGACACGACGTTAGACGACCGTACTGCGCCGCCGGAGACCGTCGCCTGGAACACCATGGTGGACTCGTCCTCCAGGAAGGCGCGCATGGCGCCGTCCGCGTCCGCAGCCAGCTGCATGAAGAAAGCGTCGCGGCTCTCCGCGGTCGACACGGCATCGAGCACCGCGCTCAGGACAAACTCCTTCCGCTTGTCGTCCGCCATGCCGCGTGGACGCCCCCCCCGCCGGCCCCCGCGCGCCTACCTGCGGCGCCGAAAGAAAGGGATGGGGGAGGGTCAGTCTGCCTGTTTAACATCGTTGGATACTCCCAAGAGTGCACGAGGGATACGCCGTTACTTGCTCTTGACAACGGAGCAAGAGAGGTTCAAAAACGAGTGAGCGCTGACTTCGAGGATCTTCGGATAGGTAGTGGCCGCGCGTGCTGGCTGTATCGGCCGCTGGGGAGGCGGAAGCGGTTCGATCGAACGCCAGCAGGGATACAACGTCTACGAGGTTGACACAACTCGCGTCTCTCATCTAAGGGAAGGGCAGGCGCGAGTTCCGCAGGCCTGCTCGCCACACGACAGTAGGCACTTTTCAAACCCAAAGAAGTGTACCCAACCTCCCAATCAAAAATCTCCCCTACCGATGCCGGTCGTATTCAGGCAAGCACTCTCACCTGGCCTCGCGTCACACACCGCGGTTGTCTCTCCTCTACGACTCCCACTGCAAGGGTTGGGGAGCGAGCCTTTTGCTCCGGTGGCGTACGCCTCTGACAAGGCACACGCCGCGTCCCTTGTGACGACGTATTCAAAAAGGATGGTTTCCAAAAAGCTTTCGTTTTCTTTTTTTAATAAAAAAGCGCGGGCGCGAACATGAGAACTGGCGAAGCGCGCTGCGCTGCGCGCTGATGTGTTTCCCAATCCATACGATAGTTGTGGAGAATGTCAGAAAGTGTAATATCTTTCGAAAAAGATGAAGGTGGACCGTTTATATCGTTGCCTACTGACCTGAGGTGGTTTGCTCACCCCAAATGTCGCCACTTTTAGCCTCGCGCCCCCTGACGCCCACGGGCCCAAGACTATAGGACTGTAGGAGGTCGCTCGCCGCGCCCCGGTCGATTGCTGCGAGAAGCGGACGCTGGCCGGGTGGGTTAAGAAAAGGAGTTTTGGTAAAAAAGGGGTTTTTACTTTTTAGGCGTTTACGTTTTCTTTTGACTGTCGCTATAGATAACGACACAATGTGGTGGCTGCGAGTAGCGCTGGTGACGGTGCTGGCGGTGGGTCGCCGCGTGGAGTCGGAGTCGACCAGCACCGCTGCCGCTTCGTACCGACACCGAACGTTCCTGTTGCGCGTGCAAGACCTGCAGAGGGTCTTCACCAATGCAGAGGAGGAGGAAGACCGGGTGACGGGGCAGGATGGCAGTCCCGGCGGCGACATGTTGTCGCCGATAGCGGCGGAGACGGTGGTCGACGTGGGCGAGTTTGCTGGATATATGTGGTGCGTGCCTTCGTAATATGGCCAACCCCCGACGCCGGCCGTGGTGTTTCCCCTCTGTATCCCCACACCCGCCGCCTTCTCTCCTCTACCCTTTTGGCGTCCCTTTGTTTTCCTTTTCCCGCCGCAGCCTCGTCCTTCGACACGTGGTCAACCTCCACGCATGTGTCAAACCTTTGCCCTGGCAACGCTGTCGGGAGATAACGCAACATGTGCAACCCTCTGCCCTGCGCGAAAGGCATACAGCGTCTCGTGGATAAAGTGCACCTTATGGGTATCGAGGAGGAATGCCCAGATTCCCTTGTGCCGAGAGCACGCTTTGCATGCGCTCCGCTCCCTTCGCGACCCATAACGACTTTGGAAAACGCAAAAGAGTCCTAGTCACCTTTCCGCCATCACCCCACCTCTCTGCCACGCACAGGTCTCTGTGGCTCACCGCGACCACGCGCGAGTCGCACATCGTCGCCAGCCTGTATGCCTACCCGCTGGAGACCGCGCAACCAAAGTCCACTGCGGTCAGGTTCACGGTGAATGTGCACGGGGCTTCCGGTACGTCTCCGCCCCTCTAGGGTCTCATAAATTCTCAAACATGCCCCTCACGCTACACACCCGAGGGAGTCACTTCTCCCACAAACCTTGGCGAGCTTCCCCGCTGGAGACCTGGACTGACACGTATACGCGCCGCCTCTTTTGTACTTTGGTGTGTGCGTCTCCTTTGATGGGTGGCTCGTGCACGTGCCCCGGCGACCACCTGACTCGTTGCCGCCCTCGTTACGTGTGCCTCAGGCGAGGGACCCGGGCCTGGACGCACACACGCGAGCGCCGCCAAGGGTCGGTCGAAATCCAGGGAGGGCGGCAGCATGGTGACCGCCGGAAGCGAAGTGGTGCGCGTGAGCCCCACGCTGGAGGGCACCTTGCAGGGCGTCGAGGCCACGGCCCGGCTGCGAACCTACGCCGCGCTGGAGGCGCTCGGTGCGTTTGCGGAGGACGGCTCGGCAGAACTCACGGTAACCATGGAGGCGTGGACTTCCCTGGAGGAGGCCCCCAACGCAAGGCGCGTGCGCGTGCACCTCCAGCGGGTGCCACCCACCAGTAATGCGTTCGTTGGATGGGAAGGGGGGGGGGGGCGGATTCGCAGCGGCGGGTACAGTGTTGGGGAGCTGTCCAGGCGCCGACAGTTGGCGGCAGTGGATGCAGAGGCGTGGACACCCGCCGGGAGCCCGGTGCCGTCGTGGGCGCCGGACACGGTCGCGGTGCTGAGCTTGCTCGAGACGGATAGCGTGCATCTGGTGTGTCAGCTGATGGCGGAGCGGCTGGGCGAGGACGTGGTGCCCTTGGCGGCGGAGGCGCCGGCGTGGAAGCGATTCGCCTTTGGCCAGGTGGGACCCCTGGGGCTGATGACTACTCGCGAATCTGACCCAGACCCCGAGGATGGCCAGGACCAAGATGATGAAGTAGAGGGACTGAATGATGGAAGGGGGCGGAATACTCTATTTCTGGAAGGGGTGGATTTCGTCGCTGGCGAGACGGAGGCAACCATGATTTTGTTGGACCAGGGCGCGCCTCGCGCTTTGGCGTCCTCTTACGTTTCCAAGACCTTCGACGCCCTGCTGCCGTCTGCCGACGCCCAGGGTAACGACTTGCCGCCGTTCTGTGACGCGATAGCCTTTTCTGGCATACCCGGCACCAAGATCGGCGCCCTTCCCCTCGCCCAGCCAACAAAGGGGAGACGGAAGAGCGGCGGCGGCAGAGGCGGAGAAGGCGGCGACAGCGGCGGCAACAGCGGCAGCGGCAGCGGCAGCGGCGGCTCGGAAATTTCCATCCACATGTGCCGGTCGGAATCCGGTGGCGTGTCCTTCATGGCATATGCCTCTCCTCTCAGTGTGCTGGACCTGTTCGTTCGCGTCACCTTGCTTCACCGTTGGGAGACTCGCCGCCACCTGGTGGTGCAGGGGTTGATGACGGTACCCCCCTGGGGCGACAGCTGGTCAGCCTCAGCACCCACCGTGATGCAAGTCGTGCAGTTGGAGCTCGATCTTGAAGAGGGGTTTGTGCGCCCGAGGGCGAGAGGCACAGGCGGCGACAACAGTGATGCTGAGGGAAAGGGGAGGAAATGGGCGAAAGGAAGAGACAAGGGGGGAAGGGCTCGCTCTGCGGGGTACCTGCAGCTGCAGGTGGAGGCGGCAGTGCTCCGCCCGAGGCGCGTGGCGTTGTTGGTGCCGTTCGAGGCCTGGAATACATTCCGTGATGTCAAGGGACCGGCACAGGAGGGGCAGGCCTGGGCGGGCGATGGCGACGACGGAGTCGACGGCGACGTCCACGCGGACTGGTACGCGAGGGCTGCGTCACCCTCAGCCCACCATTGGATCGAGGTGCAGCCCTGGGAGACGGTGCACCAATCAATCTCCCGCCACGCCGCAGCCCTGGCGTCGGTCGTGGCGGGCCGCAAGGTGGGCCTCGAGGAGATCGTGTTGGCCAGCGAGGGTGCCCTGCTCCCGAGGTCCACGTGGTCGTCCACGACCACGTCGCTGTACAGCGCTCTGCTGCGCGGGGTGGGTGGCTCGACCCCCGAGGCCGCCAACGCATCTGCCGTCTGGCGCTGGGGCTTGAGCGACAGATCTACTGTGCATGTCCTGCCACGCCCCGCCGTGTCGGACCCGCGCCTATCGCGCGAGTGCGCCGAATCACCACCCTCTGGACCTACGGGAGCTGTGGGGAGAGCTCGGAAGGCCGACCCCCCCGCCCCAGTTGCCGCCCCTGCAGTGAGCGAAGCAGGGCAAGAGGCGCACCTCAGCTGCGAGCTGCGCGACCTGGGGTGGTACCTCCGAATGTTCAGGACGTACGGGGGCGGTCGCGACGGTGGCGACGACGGCTTCTCATGGGACGCGATGATGGCCATGATAGATGACGGCATTGCCGAAGGTAATGGGGCCAGCCATCTGTTGAGAGACTACGACTTTCTTGGGCAGCATGGCGACGCAGACGGCGGCGGCAGCGACGGCAGAGCGGCATTCGAGAACGACGAGAACAAGTATTCGGATTTCGGCGCCGAGTTTGATGGTTTTATGTTGGACGCCGACATCATTCTCCCTTCGTCGTCCGAGACTGCGACTGAGCTGTTACTCATCGCTGCGGCGAGCGTCTACGTCACCATGACAGGGTGGTACTGCGCCGAAGCTCTGCGGCGTCTGAGAACCTCGGGGCACAGTCGAAACGGCATCACGGACCGGCAGCATAGGCGGCTGACGGGGGGGGGTGGTGCAGGCGGAGGGCCCAAGGGTGTTCACGGGCGTGGCGGCGGCGGTGGCAGCTTGGGCGGTACTTCCCTCGAAACATCGCGTGGGGGGTTGGGCCGCGGGGATGGGGGCGGGGGCGGGGGTTCAGGCGGGGGCGGGGGCGGGAGCGTAAGCGCCAAGGTTCAGGTCGCCATCGCGGTGGCTTTTGCGCCCGTGCAGGCTGCTTGGTTTCTGATAGGTATCCCGTGCGACACCTTTGCCTACCTCAGCTGCTGTGCCGCCGCCGCCGTTGGGGTGCTGCTGCGGTGCGCCACGCTGGCGGCAGGCGTAGGGGCGGGGCCGGACGACGCCAACGCAGTGGCCGCCGCCATCAACAGCATTGGCGGGGGAGCGGACAGCAAGAGCCGGCACTCGACGACAGGCGGCGCTGCCGCCGCCTCTGGTAAGAAGGGATATGCGAAAGGGGGCGGTGCTAAGGGGGGCGGCCCGAAAGCATCGACTTCAGGTTCTAGCTCAGGTGGGGAGAGGAGTGGCAGGACATCTGCGGCAGCAACTGTGGCCACCGCCACTGCCGCGGGATCTTCAAGGCAAGAGTCACCTGTTGGAGCGAGAGGGATGGCGCCAGCGACGGTGAGCGATGAGGAGCTCTGGGAGCAGCAGGCGCGGGAGGAGGCGGCGCTGGTGGGTGAGCGGGCGCGTGAAGAGGAGGAATTCGAGGCGCAGCGCCTCCACGCCGAGGCTCGGATGCGCGAGCGGCGACAGACGGAGTGGGAGGTAGAGCTACGGAGCAAGGGGTGCAAGGCGGCGGCGGTGGCGTCCAAAGCAGCAACCGCTGGCTCAGGATCCTCGGACTCGGCCGCCAAAGCGTATTCGACGACCCAAGCCAAGGCTGCTGCCCGCGCTCCCCCGCCGGCACAGCAGCCCTCCTCCATGCTCCCCCTGACAACGATGACCTTCATCCCAACGCCGCTGCACGGCAACGGCACGATGACCCGACGCACCACCGCCGCTGCCGCGCTCAACCCGCTGCTCGCAACGACGGCAGCGGGCGTAGCGCTTCCCAAACCGAGGCCATTGTCCGCCGCCCTGGCGGACGGCATGCGCCAGCGTGTCGCGTCCGAGCCAACGTACCAGGCGCAGCAGCAGCAACACCCGCCGCCCTTGCCGCCACCCCGCCCTCCTCAGCCTCAGCTGCAGTCGCATCCTCCGCTCCCCCAGCAGCCGCCGCCGCCTCGGCAGCCCAAGGCTGGAACGGGTGTTCCTCCGTTGCCACCGCAGCCTCCGCCGGCGAACCAGCCCAAGCGTCCTTTGCAACCAACGTCAACGTGGGGTCCTAAGCAGCCCCTGTTCCCGTCCGGTCATCCGCCGTACATAGCCGGCACGGGCGCCTTCCTCGATGGACCGCCGCTCAGCCCGTCTGGGTCGTCCCAGTCAGCGCCGTGGTCCGAGTCGGATATGCTAGGCGGTGACCACGTCTCCATCCCGTGGTCCGATGCCGGCGCCGAGATGCACGAGCAGGAGTCTCTGTTGGC
>Ga0075109_1001460_pt1 | contig 14578 bp, 8 predicted proteins | sample AntAceMetag02UKD_FD_69798 | JGI IMG/M metagenome (GOLD analysis project Ga0075109, IMG submission 69798) | Saline lake microbial communities from Ace Lake, Antarctica - Antarctic Ace Lake Metagenome 02UKD | ecosystem: Environmental > Aquatic > Non-marine Saline and Alkaline > Saline | place...
CAGCATTCATCCGATATCCATCTGCGCACTGTGTTTTCTTCCATCCCTATTCTAGGACATAGCCTTATTGCAAAGTACAGTACTTAACGATCTACTCGCCGAATTAGTGAACAGCTCCTAAGGAAAAAAACTTGACGTAATAGTCTCTCCTTTCATCGTGATTGCAGTGAAATTTCACTGAATACCCTCAAATGCTTCTCTCAGACATAGCAAAACAAGCCCGTGTTTCCCCCTCCACGGTCTCGCGCGCAATCAACCAACCGGACATTGTCGCGCCTGAAAGCCTCGCTCGCATTCGTGCGGTGATGGAGACGCACTCCTACACCCCGGCCCCGGCCAATCGCCGCCGCGGTCCAAAGTCTCGCCTGCCCCGACTCCGCCGTCTCGGCGTTTGGTTTGTCGGTGCAAAAGCCAACAACCCGAGCCTCAACTGGTTCCAAGAGCGCATCGCCGATGTCCAAGGTGAAAATCCCCGCCATCGCATTGAGCTCAATATGCTCTTTTCAAACTCTCCCGACGAGCTGCCTCGTGCGCTCGCCGAAGAGAAACTCGATGGGGTGATCATCCAAGGCATGCAGCCCTCGCCGACGGTGATGAATAAACTCAAGCACATGCCGTGCGTGTGGTTCATGACCCGACGCTCGCATGACTTTCCCGGCGACTTCATCGAACCCAACAACGAGGAAAACGGCCGCATGGCCGCCAACTACCTCGCCGAGCGTGGCCACAAAACCGTCGCCGTCTTAACCACCGAGCCTGGCTACAGCGCCAACGTTCGCCGCGTCAGCGCCTTTATCGATCAGGCCAATCAACTTGGCCTAGAGTCCCATCAAATTCTCGGCGAAGACGTTCCCGGTGTCAGTTACTTGGAGATCGCGCCTCTCAACACCGAGACCGAACAACTCGTTCGCAACCTCACGCAACTTTCCCCCCGCCCCACTGGGCTCTACATTCCGGTCGATCACTTCGCCGGCGCATTCTTCCGCACTCTTCGCCAAGCCGGCCTCACTCCTCGCAAGGATTTCGAAGTCATTCTCGGCAACTTCAACCCCCTGATCTATAACAATCTAGAACATCATCCCGCTGCGATTGATATTAATCTAACCACTCTTGTTCGTAAGGTAATCGACCATCTGGTCTGGCGGATCGAAAACCCGGATTCACCCGGTCGTATCGGTCTCGCCGTATCCCCTACCCTGCGTCCCGCCTTTGGTCAGGATTAGAGCCCGCGGTGGCCCCGCGCCACCTACGGTCCGACCCCTGACTCTTGTAATACCAAATAATCCCAATTCGCTGGCTCGTTTCTCTACAAACTCCAGCTTCCCCAAACCAAAAAGAACACACCAAGAATAATGAAAACACATATCAAACCATGGCTAATCTTGCCATTGGCATTTGCTGTTCCAGTCGGCCTTTTCGGCCAAGCTGCGGCCAGTGATGAGGCCGACGATGAAAACATCGTCGTGCTCTCACCCTTCGAGGTCACCAGTGACTCGGACGTCGGCTACCAAGCGACTTCCACTCTCGCTGGCACCCGTCTGCGCACTGAACTGCGCGATATCGGCTCCTCCATCTCCATCGTGAATGAGGAGTTCCTCCGTGATACCGGCTCCAACAACCTCGAAGACGTTCTGATCTTCACCCCGAACACCGAAATCGGTGGTCTCGGTGGTAATCACTCCGGATCTCAAGGGTCCAGCCCTATTCCTGAGCAGCAACGTGATAACCCCAGTGGCGGTCTCACTCGCGTGCGTGGTCTGGCTAGCGCCGATCTTACCCGCGATTACTTCATCACCAATGTGCCGTTTGATACCTTCAACACCGACCGTGTTGAGGTGCAACGTGGCGCCAACTCCGCCCTCTACGGGCTGGGTAGCCCAGGTGGTATCGTCAACGCTTCGACCATCAGGGCCGACTTCCTCGGCAACCGTGGTCGCGTCCGTTTCGAGACCGACCAATACGGCACCGAGCGTTACTCCATGCGTTACAATCAAATGATTGGTGACCGGGTATCCATCAAGATCGCCGCGTTGTCGGAAGACAAAGGATACGAGCAAAAGCAGGCGTTTATGGAAGATAACCGCTTGTTTGCCTCTGTAACCGCCAGACTCCCTTTCGGCCTCACGGCTCGTGCGAGTGCGGAAGTCGCCGAGCGCGCCTCCTCGAATCCTGACTACGTCCCACCCAATGACGCTATCACGCCTTGGATCAACTTGGGTAAGCCAACTGTCGGCACGCCGGCAGACGGTGCGAGATTGTTCCGCACCTCCGGGACTTTCTTCCCGGGACGCGCTAACAGTCAGGTGATGACTCTAGCCGCTCCCGGATCGTCCGTTGGTATGGTCCGTTTTTATCAAGATCCGTCCAATCCGGAACCGACGTTTGGTGGCCACGCCTACCTCGTAGGCACCGCAACTGACGTTGGCACCCGGCCGAGCTTTCCTCTCGACAATGCCGCTAATCAGTGGATGCAACTCATGCCCTTCACTGAGACTCAAATCATTCGTCGCACGGGCGGTTTCCGCTCTGACGGCACGAGAGTTCCAGAGGGAACTTCGGGTTTCTGGAGCAATGGTTTTGTGACCGAACAGATCACCGATCGGAGCATCTTTGATTACCGCGAGAATCTATTCTCCGGCGGCACGGCTCAACAAAAAGCCGACTGGGAAGTCTACACCGCGAGCATTGAAGGCAATTACTTAGATAATCGCGTTGGTTTCGAATTCTCCTACAACGAGCAGACCTTCGAAAGTGCGGGTAACAACTCCCTCCAAGGTGTCTTGCAGCGTTCGATCTACATCGACCCCAATCAATACATCTTCAACACGGTTGATGGCACGGGTGACGGTGGTTTGATTGCCAATCCAAACTACGGCCGTCCTGTCATGGGTGGTAGTTCGGGCGGTAACCGAATCTACAATGATCGCGACTCCACTCGCCTCCAAGGTTACGCCGAACTCCGTTTCGACGACTTCATGGATGAAGACAGCTGGTTGACCAAAGCTTTGGGTAAATTCACCCTCACCGGCTTACTCGACTCGAGCACCCACTACAACCAGACCCTGTATTCGGCCCGCGCCGATCCAGTCGCGGTGAGTGACCTGACCGCTAATCTTCCTGGCTTCCACGTGGTGACACAACGGACCGGTCAAGTATTCGCTCTCCCCGTCACCAATGATACGAACTTCCTGAACATCAACTCCATCAGCGATCTCGCCGGAGCTCGAATTCAAGGCGTTTCACATGGTCGCGCTCGGAGTAATTTTAGCGAAACTCCTATCGCAGCGAACTTCACCGGATGGAGTCCTGAAGGTGGAAAGTTCGTTAACTTCGACACTGTCGTTAATACGCTCTTCCAGCCAAATAGTTGGCCTGCCGCATCTCATGCGAACAAAGATATCACTGAAGTTGATTCAGAGGTCTTCATTGGTCAGCATTCGATCTGGGACGACACCGTTATCCTCACTGGCACGTGGCGTAGCGACAAAGCGGCTAATAATGGTATCGGGACATATCTTGCCCGACGTGACATTAGAGCGACCCTCGATCCAGACTACTTGGCCGGTCCTCAAGAGCCTTTAACAGAAACGGCTAATGACGAGACGACTTCGTATTCGATCATGGTGCATACGCCTCCGTTCCTCCGCGATCGTCTGCCTTTCGAGCTATCGGTTTACAAGAGCGAAGCAGACAACTTCACGCCAACCGGCGGTAATGTCACCGTCTTCAACGAGACCGTCGGCGCCACCTCCGGTGTGACCGAGGAAATGGGATTCATTATTGAAGGTCTCGACGGCAAATTGGCCGCAAGATTCAACTGGTTTGACTCCGCCGTCGTCAATCGTCGGTTCGAGAATGGTGCCGTCAGTGGATCAGCAGGTTTCCTGCAAAACCTGGCTCACCAGTTCAATAATCCCGCCAACGTTGCCCAAGGCTTCACCATCGCCCAAGTTCAGGCAGTTCTGCCTCCTCAAGGTGTGATTGATGTCAGTGGCTTCAAAGTTGACTGGAACAATCCAGATGCCGCGACCACCGATCGCAACTCCTCCGACACCGGCACGCAGGACTTCTCTGCTTCTGGTATGGAAGTTGAAATCGCCTACAACCCGATCCCTGAGTGGACTCTGCTCTTCACGGCTGGTCAGCAAGAAACGATTGCTTCCAACACCTTCCCAGAAGTGCAGCGTTATGTTAACGACTTCGTTATCCCTAATTGGGTGAACAGCACCTTCGCGAAGACCTACTTCATCGATGATGCAGGCGGAACGACTCTCGCTCAGGCTGCTACCTCAACCTTCGTTGAAAATGCCCGCAACGCTGCGCTCCAAGACGGTAACCCCGCCAAAGAGCAGGCCGAATGGCGCTTCGCCTTCAACACCAGCTACAACTTCGGTTCTAACAGTGAACTCATTCCTAAGTGGTTTGGTGACCTGACCGTTGGTGGTGGTCTCCGCTGGCAAGATGAAACCGGTATCGGCTTTCAAGTGGACACAAACGAGTTCGGGAACCTCGCTGAGAACGTGAACAAACCGTTCTTTGCTCCTTCGGTCACCCATGTGGATCTGTTCGCTCGGATGTCCTACAAGCTGAAAGGCGACCGTTCCTTCGACTTCCAGATCAACATCAAGGATGTCACGAACCACGATGGCCTGATTCCATTCGTCGCCAATCCTGACGGTAGTCTCCTCTACCGCATCCAGGAGGGTCGCTTGATCTCGGCTTCAGCTACGCTAAACTTCTAAATCGCCCGAAGCACTGCTTCGTTCGTTTGCAAATTGCAACCGGCTCCCAATGTTTTGGGGGCCGGTTTTTTTTGACCAACTTTCTCAACCTCAACCTTTGTAATGTCCCTAACCAACCGCGCCCTTCGCGCCTCCCTTTTTCTCGCCGCCTTCGCGACCGCCTCACTTTCTTTTGCGCACTCCCTCGATACCGATAAATTCATCGGCGAGTGGCAGTTTGACCGCGAACAAAGCACCGACCTCAGTCCTTGGAGTCGTTGCGTCCTCACCATCGCTCAAGACGGCGATCAACTCACCATCTCGCGCACCCTCGGTGGGGGTCGCCGCACCCACGTAGATGTTATTCCCCTCGACGTGACCAAAGAGGTAAACGTCGTCGCTCAAGCGTGGTGGATCGACAATCGCCACATTGGGGCTTACTCGCCTCGCGATGCTCACAAGATCGTGCGCGCCAAGACCCTCGACGATGGTAAGTTGCTCCGGCTCGAAACCGATCTCGTATTGGAAACCCAACAAGGAGCGCGCGATGTCAACATCATCAGCCAATACCAAATTTCCCCCGACGGCAAAGTCCTGATCGTCACCGATTTGCGCAGTACTCGCCCTCGGCCCGTGGTGCATGTTTTCAACCGCGTAACCGAATAAAACTCTACGCATTTTTCGAAATGAAACTACGATCCACCCTCTCTGCCATTCTGCTCGGTCTCGCCGCTCAACTCACGCTGCCGGCTGCGCAACCTCTCATCAACACGGTCGACCAGGCGCCTGCCCAGGCGGCCTTAATTCCGATGATCGACAACTGGCTCGTCGCCGAAGACCTGCCGCACAACGCCACCTTACTCTCCCTCCAAGGACTCGCCAATCGCAACGCTCCCCAGATCTATCTCCAATACCCGGAAGACTGGCAGTGGGAAATCGCCGGTCCCCTCATCGGCTACCTCGCCGATCGTCATGCGATCGATTGGCAGCGCTACGAGATGGGTGATCTGGATAAGCCACTCGCCGACTTCGGCTCCACCGCCAAAGGCACCGTCGTCTGGGACAAAGACGTGCGCACCTCCCTCATCGTCGCCTTCACCATCGCGGGAGTAGAAGACCTGATCGTCGTCAACGAAGACCAGATCGCGACCGCGGCTCAACACGGCCTCGAAACCGTCATCGATCTCCGCGGTCAATTCACCGGCCAGCCTGATCACGAGATCTACCAATGGGCCTACGACGAATACTACCACCGTTGCTCCCGGGACTTCTACGTTGTCCTCGGTGGTGAGTGGGGACCCGTCATGAAACCTGGTATCGCCGACTTCGGGGTGCAACAGCGCGGCTGGTTCGCCGACCTCTCCGCCAACCCCGCTGATCCCGAGGAACTCGCTCTACTCAACCGCGTGCTCGCCGGCCAAAACGAAGCCAGTATCGTCCTCGGTTGGCATTCCTACAAAAAGGACACCGAGGGCCAACACACCACGCTCGTCGGTAACTACGGCTTGAAAATGGAAGGGCTACACAATCTCCCTAACGTCTCCTTCACCTCGCAGATCCCGCTCACCCCCGACTTCAAGTTCACCAACAACCACAGCGTCGCACCCGACGAAAAACTCGTCGCCGAAGACAAGGTCTACGTCGCTGCTCTCGCCACCGACTCGATGGGCATCGGCGCCTGGACCAAACCCGGCCGTGGCAAGATTCCCTACGGCTGGCAAGTGCTCATGAACTGGTCGTGGATGAACCCACCCGCGCTTCAATTCTTCTACGAATCCAAGACCCCCAACGACTACTTCGTCGCGGGGCTTAGCGGTCCGGGTTACATGTATCCCAAGTCCATTCCCGCCGAAAAATTCCCCCCTCTCATGGCCGACGCCCGCAGCCTCATGTCGACCCTCGATCTGCGCGTCATGGAGATCATGGATTACTCCGAAGGGAACCGCCACGTCGGCAACACCGACCTCCCCAAGGATCTGGTCGATCGCTACTACCGTGAATTTCCCGATGCCCTCGGTTTCATCAACGGCTACGGCACCGCCCGCACCTTCGACCTCCGCGGCGATCAACCCTTCCTCAGCTACGACTACTATCTCGGGGTTTACCGCCCCACCGAAGAGGCCGCGGCCGATCTCGAGGAACTCATCCGGCTGAACCCTCAGCGCCCCTACTTCCTCCTCATGCACGTGCGCGAACGCACCACCATCGAACAAGTCTCCAACATCCTCGACAACCTCTCCGATGAGGTCGAGGTCGTCCCCCTCGACGTCTTCATGAAGCTCGCCGCCAGCAAGAAAACCTACGGCACCCGCTTCCAAGAACCCACCGACCCCATCGACCACAATCCCTAAGAGCAGGGGCGTTGCTCGACGAGGCCCTGCCCGGCCTCTCGGCTCCGGAACTCCCGTACGTCAGCCCTCACTTCACTGCGTAGTCGTGAGAAGAAGCCATTAGTGTCCATTTGTTCTTCAACTGCCCATGCTGGGCATCCGTTTCATCACCCCTTCGGGGCACGCCGTTCCGGCGTACCATCTCCGCGCTTTCGCGCTCCGTGTGGTTAAACAATCCTGCCCCTCCGCTCCCCATCCCTTCATCGTGAATCTCCCTCGCCGCTCCTTCCTAAAATCATCCGCCCTTTTCGCTGCGGCCCCCCTCCTCGGTCCATCGATCACCCGCGCCCACCCGCATTCGACTTCGAACGGCGCGACAGCCTTCACTCCCCACCCATCCGCCGGACTCCTTTTTGATCCCGCCGACCTCCCCCGCATTCGCACGAACCTCGCCCACCCGCGCCTCGCGGCGATTCGCGCCAAGATAACCAACTTCCCGCACGACGAACTCCTCCAGTTCATTCGTCACGACTCCGATCTGCGCAATCGTGTCCGCCACATGCGAGAGATTCGCGAACACCTCGAACACGCTTCCCTCGCCTTTGCCCTCTATCAACGACCTCGCGACCTCGAACTCGCTCAAGCCGCGCTCGATCGCCTCCTCGAATACGATCCCTGGGACTACTTTTACGAGGGCGACTACCAACCGCTCGGCTTCCAACGCGCCCCCGAAGCCACCATCGCCATCTGCTCCGCGCTCGACTGGATCGGTGATCATCTCACCCCCGCCAGTGTCAAAACTGCCGAAACTCAAATCGCCACCAAAGGCGCCCCGGCATGCTATAACGCGCTCTACGGCATGATGTATCCCGATCGCGTGCGCGGCTGGAAAATCAACCACCGCGACGACGATATTGGCGCCGACTTCGATTTGAGCCGTTGGCCCCTGATCCTCAATTCCACCAACCTCAAAATTATCCCCACCTGCGCCCTTGGCTTTGCCGCCCTTTGGCTCCACGGCCGTCACCCCCAAGCCGACCAGTGGTTGCAGATGGCTCGGCGCAGTGCGCGCGCATTTTCAACTATTTATGGCCTCGATGGCTCCTACGATGAGGGCGTCGGTTACTGGGGCTACACCACCCTCCACCTCGCCCTGCTCGCCGAAGCGGTTTACCGCCGTCTCGGCATCGATGAGCGTGATCTCATTAACTACCCCGGCACCGTGCGCTACGCCTTCGCGATGAGCATGCCGTCACTGGGCGAGATCTACCACACCCCCAACGAGAAGAAGGAATACAATTTCGTGCCGAAGGGCTCCATGGATCCGTCCATCGATATTGTGAACTTTGGCGACTCGGGCACCGGCACCGATACCACGATCGCCGCGTGGGTTGATCGGGTGCATGCCGAGCCTCTGGCCGCTCATGCCGCCGCCCATCTGGGCAGTATCAAACATCTCCCCGGGGCAATCTGGTTCAACCCCGATGCGACCACCGCGCCCCCCGGGAAAGATTTACTCGACGTTCGTTTGTCCAACGACTGGGTCGTCTCGCGCACCGATTGGACTCCCGCATCGACCGTCGTGGCCCTCCGGAGTGGCGGACCCGCCAACCATGAACACGCCGACCGTAATGGCCTCATTTTCAAAGCCCACGGCGAGCGGTTGTTCCACGACCCGTTCAAGGCCGCCTACAGCCCGACTCACCCTCGCTGGCTACTCCGACTGACCGAGGCGCATTCTGCCGTATTGATCGATGGCCAGGGCCACCAATACCACGACGGCAGCGAGGGCACTAATGCCTCTTGGGCCTCCGCCCACGTCACCGGCTACACCGCGACTCCGGCCGCCATGCAGGTGACCAGCGACGCCACCTCCGCGTATCAACTTGTCAATGACAACGTGCATCGCGTCGATCGCAGCCTCCTGTATTTGAAACCCGACGTCCTGCTCATCCTCGATCGGCTTGACCTCAAACCCGACCACGCCGCGACCTTCACCGCGCGATTCCAAGTCTTTAATGAAGACACCCGGGGCCTCGCGACCGTGTCCGGAAATTCTTTTACGATCAATCGTCCGCACGCGGGCCTTCGCGCCTCCAGCCACGTCCACGCCGCCACCCCCGGCGTGACTCTCGAGAAACTCGATCTTCCCGCCGACGAGGGGGACTTTCCTTTCGTCGCCACCACCTCACCTCACGCCAATTCCCACCACCTGCTGACCGTCGTCACCGCCCACCCCTCCGGCGAAACCCCCGGCCAACTCAAAGTCACTGAAACCGCTTCCGGTTGGACGATCTCCGGCCGCCATCGCGGCCTCGTCGTCGACACGAAAGTGGACGTGTCCCGCTCCGCTCTGCCCTTTGCCTAATATCCGTGGATACCCCCGAATTCAACACCGTCAACGGCATCGATTACGCGCTCATCGCGCTCTATTTTGCCATCATCATCTACGTCGGTTTCTACGCGGCCAAGCGTAACAAAGATACCGACCAATACTTCGAGGGCGGTGGCCAAATTCCCTGGTTCCTCGCCGGTCTCTCGAATTGGGTATCGGGTTTCTCCGCCTTCATGTTCGTGGCCGCCGCCGGCTTCACCTATCAATGGGGGCTGGGCGCAGCGGTTCTCTTCACGGCGTCCACTTGGGCCTACCTCGTCGGTTTCCTTTACTTCGCGAAAATGTGGAAACGGTGCCGCCTGTCCTCGCCACTCCAGTTTCTGACCCGTCGCTTTTCTCCGTCCACCACTTACTTCTATTCGCTCACCGCGGTCATCCCCGCCGTCATCGGAATTGGGCAGGGGCTCTATATCCTGTGTATCTTCGTTTCGACCGCTCTCGGCCTCAATGACGTTTCCGTCACGTTCGCCGGCATGACCCTGTCCGGTTTCCAGATCCTCACCATCGTCACCGGGTTTGTGATGATCCTCTACACCGCCGTCGGCGGACTGTGGGCCGCCGTGCTCTCCGATGCCGTGCAAGGCATTATCATCGGCGTGATGACGCTCATCATCCTGCCCGTTTCCTACCTCCACCTCGGCCAGGGTTCCGGCATCATGGCCGGGGTCGAGCGTCTTATCGCCGAAGTCCCCGAGGGCTATTTCGCCCTCAACGGACCGGCCGCCAATCCGTGGTTTATTATTGGATACATCATTAACATGATGCTCGGCTACAATGTCGCTTGGCACCTCGTGCAGCGTTACAACAGTGTGCCCGACGAAAGCGGTGCCCGCAAGATGGCCCTCCTCTGCTGCATCCTCAGTTTCATTGGTCCCCTCATGTGGATCCTGCCGGTCATGGCCGCCAAGGTAATCTTCCCCGACATCGGTGCCATCTGGCCCCAGTTCGCCAATCCCGCCGAAGCCTCCTTTGTGAGTCTCGCGCTTATGCTCCTCCCTCACGGCATGATCGGCTTTGTCGTCAGCGCCATCCTGTCCGCCACCCTCGGGCAGGCCAACGATGCCTTCAACTGGCTCGCCGCCACCATCACTCGCGACATCGTCGTCCCCCTTCGTCGTCGCTTCACCGGTGAGACCCTCGGCGAGCGCGCCCAACTCAAAGTCGCTTGGCTCACCATGACCATCGTAGGCGTGCTGGGGGTCTTCGTGGCCTTCGAAATACCGCGCTTCGGCGGCGCGTTTGAATTTGCTCTCATCTATTTCTCCCTCACCGCCGCATTCCAAATGCCCGTGGCCCTTGGCATGATTTTTCGCAAGACTCCTTGGTGGTCGGCCATCGCTTCCTCGACGGCCGCCCTCTCCGTCGCGATTACCCTCATGGTCCTCGATGTTTGGCCTGAGCATGACTTCGCCCGCAATATGATCGTCGAGGCCGTCGTCGCCTCACTCGTCTTTGCGATCTCCGCGAAATTCTTCCGCGCCGACGATCCTCGCCACGCCGGCCTGATCGACCTCGAACGCGATCTCCACACCCCCGTCTTGGCCTCAACCAATCCCGCCGACGGAGCCGCCCTCCAAGTCTACGGCCTCATCGGCAGCGTGTGCTTAATCCTGGGTGTCGTCCTGCTCGCCTGCACTTTCCTCCCCAGCACCGCCATCGCCCCCGCCCGGATCAACTTCATCGCCGGAACTATGCTCATCCTATTAGGCTTTGGTCTCCGCAAACTAGCCGCCAAAGCCCCAACCGCCACCCCTTAACTCCACCCACGTGGGTCGGGCTTTACGCCCGACACCCCCTGCCTCTCGGCCCAATAATTCCAGCGCGTCTGCCCTCCCCTCCTTTGCATCTTTGCGTTAAACAATCCTGCCTCCCGGGGGCCCAACCCCGCGACCTTCCCATCATGTCTCAAACCTTCCAATGCACCGTCGACACTTATCGACAATTTGATCCCGCCTCGCAGGCGGGGTGGCAGCGCCAGACGCTGGAGTTCTCCCGCACCAATACCGCCATTGTCGTCATGCACGCTTGGCAGCCGCCCGCCCCCGGTGACCAACCGGGTTGGGTGCGTGCCGTGCCCTATCTCACCCGAGCCCGGCATATCTTGCGGCAGGCCTTCCCCCCCCTCCTCACCGCCGTTCGCACCGCCGGACTACCCGTTTTTCACATCACCGGTCAAACGCCCGAACCCACTCTAAATCTCCCCTCCATCCCCACCGACTCGACCTGGGAATCCCTCCGAGCCTTTCGCGACCAACACGTTTTCCCGGGCACCGAAAATACCACCGACTTCGCCGCCGGACTCCAAAAACGCACCCTCGCCCCCGAAGCCCTACCGCTGGAAAACGAAGCCACCGCCGAGACGAACGAAGCCCTCCATCGGCTCTGCCTCCAACATCAGATCAACCACCTGATCTACGTCGGCTTCGCCATCAACTGGTGCCTCCTTATGTCCCCCGGTGGTATGGTCGAGATGAAACGTTACGGCTATCTTTGCTCCACCGTAGCCGAAGCCACCGCCGCCGTCGAAAGCCGTGAAAGCTCTCCCCTTCAAGGCGAATACCACCAAGCGCTTTGGCGCACCGCCGTCGAATTCGGTTTCGTTTTTCACGACCGCGACCTCATCGCCGCCCTCGCTTCCACCTCACGCTAATCCGCTGCCCCCCCCCCCTATGTGCTCGGCCATTCCCTTAACCCAACCCACGATTTCTTACCAACGCCCCCGTCTCGGCCTCGGTTCCGCTGCGATCGATGCCAGCGAAGAAGCCGCAACCCTCGCGGTTCTTCGCAGCGGTAATCTGTTTCGCTACTACGGCGATGATCCCGACAACCCGCCTCAAGCCGTCGCGACTCTCGAGGCCGAAGCCTGCCGCTGGATCGGCACCGACTACGCGCTCGCCGTCTCCAGTGGCACCGCCGCCTTGGAAGCTGCCCTGGCTGCTATCTCCGTTGGCCCCGGCGACGAAGTCATTGTGCCCGCGTGGAGTTGGCTCTCTTGCGTAACCGCCATCGTGCGTTCCGGCGCCCGCCCCATTCTCGCGGAAGTCGATGAAACCCTTTGTCTGGATCCCAACGAAATCAGCCGACTCACGACCCCTCGCACTCGCGCGGTCTTAATCGTCCACTACCAAGGCATCTCGGCCGACCTCGCCCCCATCATTCACGAGTCCCATCGCCGTGGTCTGTATGTGATCGAAGACTGCGCTGAAGCCCCGGGAGTCTCCTACCATGGTCGCCGCGTCGGCTCGTGGGGTGATGTCGCCATCTTTAGTTTTCAACACAACAAACCCATGACCGCCGGCGAAGGCGGCCTGCTCGTCACTCGCGATATCCGCACCTATGAACGCGCCGTGCGCATGTCGGACCTCGGCCAATACCGCCGCCACCACGCGACCATTACGCCCGCCCAAGAACCCGCGTTTTCCGGCGGCCAATTTCGCATGTCGGAACTCACCGCCGCCATCGCGCTAGTCCAACTTCGCAAGGTCGACGCCATTTGCTCTCACTGCCGCAGCCTTCAGGAAATCATCCTCCGCGAAACCGGCGATCTCCCGGGCATCACCTGGCGCCCCATTCCCGATCCCACCGGCGACTTCGGCTTTGAACTCTACTTCTACCTCGACGAAGCCAGCCAAGTCGCACCCTTCCGTGACGCCCTCGACCAACTAAACGTAAACTGCCAAAAGCGCACCGGCACCTACCCGCAATACCACCGCGACTACTTGCTCACTGGCCGCGCCCACCATCCGGCGGTCTCGCCATTTCGCGACCTCAAACCTTGGCCCGCGCCCGGCTACCGTCCCGAAGACTTCCCTCGCACCGAAGACCTCACCACCCGCTTCATCGCCCTCCCCCTCGGCTGGCACTACACCGAAGCAGATGCCCACCACATCGCCACCTCCCTAAAAACCGTCCACGCCACCCAACTCTAACCGCTCCCTCACGCTTGGTCCGGAACCGGTATCCCACCAAGCAGGGCATCCGGGTCTATTCCCTTTCGCGTCGAGTTCCACCCGGCCCGAAATTGCAACAAGGGACGTTGCTTGACGGCACCTTGTCCAGCCGCCCCCCAGGGGTCAGGTCGTTAATAAGTTCAACGCAGCTCCGCGCAGTTAACTTATTCCGACCTGACCCCGTCCCCAAACCCGTCCGCCCCGCCCCCACGATTCGTCCACCACCCATCCGAGGTCGGGACGGACCGCTGGGTCGTCCGCACCTGCCTCCCGGCTTTGTTCTCTTCGTTTCCTTCGGTAAATAACCACGGCGCGTCAGCCCCCAGTGCGTAGTCGGTAGCCGAAACCTTTGTTCTTCATTTGCCCAAAGGGCACCCACTTCATCACCCCTTCGGGGCACGATCTTCGATCGCACCATCTACGCGCTCACGCGCTCCGTCGTGTCCATTCGTGGTTAAAAAAGTCCAGCCCCTCGGCCTACCTCACCGCCCCCAGCGCCGCACAACCTTACCAATCGCCCGCGCCAAGCCCTCAATAGACGTAATCCCACCACATCGCCACCTCCCTAAAAACCGTCCACGCCACCCAACTCTAACCGCCCAAATGAGAGCCCTGCCCCTCGGCCCAATCAAAAGGCCCGTGAGTCAGCCCCCCGCCGCGACTCTGTGTCCCCCCAGCTCCGCTCCCTCCCGTAAAACGCATCTGCCTCCCGGCTTTGTTCTCTGGATTTCAGTCTATAAATAACCACGGCGCGTCAGCCCCCGGTGCGTAGTCGGTAGACGAAGCCTTTGTTCTTCATTTGCCCCAAGGGCACCCACTTCATCACCCCTTCGGGGCACGATCTTCGATCGCACCATCTACGCGCTCACGCGCTTCGTCGTGTCCATTCGTGGTTAAAAACGCCCTGCCGCTCGGCCGACCTCACCGCCCCCAGCGCCGCACGACCTTACCAATCGCCCGCGCCACACCCTCAATAGACGTATCCCACCGCATCGCCACCTCCCCAAAAACCGTCCACCCCACCCAACTCTAACCTCCAAATGAGAGCCCTGCCCCTCGGCCCAATCAAAAAGCCCGTGAGTCAGCCCCCCCCCGCGACTCTGTGCCCCCCCCAGCTCCGCTCCCTCCTGTAAAACCCATCTGCCTCTCGGCTTTGTTCTCTGGATTTCAGTCTATAAATAA
>Ga0075109_1001475_pt1 | contig 14500 bp, 15 predicted proteins | sample AntAceMetag02UKD_FD_69798 | JGI IMG/M metagenome (GOLD analysis project Ga0075109, IMG submission 69798) | Saline lake microbial communities from Ace Lake, Antarctica - Antarctic Ace Lake Metagenome 02UKD | ecosystem: Environmental > Aquatic > Non-marine Saline and Alkaline > Saline | place...
GTGGGGCGCGCGGGCCTATTGGTCTGGGCCAGCCAGTTGCGGGTGAAAGACGGGATGATCCGCCCGCCGATCACGGCGATCATCATCACGGCCGTTGCCAGCCCCAGCCGAAGGCCATAGCCTGTGGCCGCGTCTTGCCCTGTCATCGCCTCGATATGGAAAAGGGCATTGGCCAGTGTAAAGACCCCCAGCAGTGCCAGCACAACAAGGTTGCGCCAGTTCTTTCCAGCTACGATCTCGCGCAGGATCAGCATAGCCAGCATCAGCGGAAAGGCCAGATCGAGCGTTGGTGCCATGAACACGGGCAAGCCGGATGAAAACAATATCGCGGCGCGCCCCGCGATCCACAACCCGAACAGTGCGGCCAGTCGCCAGCCCACCATTGGTAGACGCCCCGTCCAGTTTGGAACGGCAGTCAGCAGGAAACCGGCAAGCACCGCACCCAGATAGCCGAACAGGAATTCATGCGCGTGCCAGGACACAGGATGAAACCTTGTCGGCAAGGTGATCACGCCGGATAGGGCAGACAGCCACAACACCATCGCGACGGCTGCTCAAATGGGCGCAAACAAGAAAAACGGTCGAAAGCCAAAGCTGAAAAGCGCAGGTCCTGTCCATGCGCGCATCTGTTCTGCCGAGGTCTGTGCCATCTTAGGCTCCTGTGTGTTGTGCGGCGGCATCCGCTATATCCATGAGTTTCCGGATATGACGGGCGAAATACCACGTAGCCGGGGCACCGATGAGACACCCCAAGCCCAGCGACCATGCAGTCGAGGCGACGGGTCCGCCGATCCAGCTGACAATCAGCGAGGCGAAGAATACATTCACCGCCGCGGCCCCGGCGCCAAGCGGGTAGAGGACCAGTGCGATTGTCACTGTGGACCAGCCTGTCCGCGTCATTTGCGCGCCACAAGACGCTGCACCAGTACAAGTGCGGCGATCAGGGCAAGACTGCCCATCGCGAACCAGAACTCCGCCGTGGCCGATTGCGCCTGCGGAATGGGGCGGTCGAAGCTTTCCGCAAGGACGGGGGCTGCCAGAACTAAACCGCAGAAAAAGGTCAAAAGTCGCATGTCAGGTCTCCTGTGCAAGTGAGCGGTAGATATCGGGTAGGGCACGGGTCAGGCGCTCGGGATCAGGCAGAAGGGTAAAGCCGCCGCGTCCGAAAATGCGCGCGAACCAGTCCTGTCCGTCCTCGTCTATGATGATACCGTGAAGGCTCTGACCGGCACTGCGCGCTTCGCGGACAGCTTTGTGGCTGTCCTCGATCCCGTGCTGGCCCTCGTAATGGTCCAGATCGTTGGGTTTGCCGTCCGTAAGGACAACCAGCAATTTGCGCAGGCTGGGTTCTTCGGCCAGTTGCGCGCTCGCATGGCGGATCGCGGCGCCCAAACGTGTGTAATGCCCCGGCTTCAGCGCGCCGATATTGGCGATGATCTCAGGCGACATCGGGTCCTTGAAATCCTTGCAGCGCGTCAGGAACACGCGGTCCCTGCGCAGCGAGGAAAAGCCCCAGATCCCCAGTCGGTCCCCCGCTGCGTCAATGCCGCCCGCCAGAGCGGCCATGGCCTCGCGAGCGACCTCGATCACCGAGGTGTCGCCAATCGCGGCTTCGGTGGATCGCGAGGTGTCGATCACAAAGGCCACCGACAGGTCGCGTTCGGTTTGGCGTGCGGATTGCCAGATGCGGTCGGACCCGCGCCCGGTTGCCAGCAGATCGGCGCGTGATGTCAAAAGTGCGTCCAGATCCAGCTCGGCCCCGTCGACCTGACGCGGTTGCAGGATGCGCCGCGGGCGCAGGGCCTCGAACTGGCGGCGCACCTCGCGCATCCGGCGCGCGTTCGGCACGAACGGCGTCCCGTCCGGTGTCGCAGCAACCTCGAGTATACGGCAATGATCAGGCATATAGCTACGCGCGCGATGGTTCCATTCTGGATAGATGTGCACGCCTGCTAGCGCTTCGTGATCGGCGTCCGACGGTGATAGATCCAGATGGAGGCGCAGCCGTGTTGCCGCCTTGCGGTCCTGTTTCGACAGCACGATTTCGTCCTGATCCTCGGCCGCTTTGCGGGCGTTTTCTGCGTCGTCATCGTCAACGCTGCGGTTGATGTTCATCGATTCCACCCATGACAGGATCGATTCAAAACGGTGGATGATGAAACTGTCTTTGCGGTTCTGTTGGTCCTGATCCTTGCGCTGCCCCAGTTTGCGATTTGCGTGCGCGGCATTGGGTGGCGGTGTGGCCGGATCAGCCTGTTCATCAACCGCCGGAGCGCCTGTGCCGGGCTGCATGAAGCGCAGCCAGATAGGTACAGGGGCAAATGGCATATAGGCTTTCGCCGCAGGATCAATCGTCAGGTCGGGAAGGCTGCCGCCAAGCTGGTCACGAATGGCACGTTCAAAGACGGCTTCCTGCGCAGGGCGGTTCACATCAGGCCGCGCCGTCAGGCACAGTTGCGCCATAGACGCATATGTCGCGCGCAGGCCGTGACATACGGCAAAGACCGCATCCGATGCTGCTGCGTTCGCGCGGATCAGAGCTCCGTCAACAGTTGGGCCTTCACCTGTGATGCCCGCAAGGCCGGGCGTGCCTGTGGCGGCCATTGCCGTCAGCCAGAAATAGGCGGCACGGTTCAATCCGGCCTCTGGAAAGGCCGCGATGAAGGGTGGCAATGCCAGCCTTTCCCCGTCAAAGCTGGCTGCCCATTCGCGGTCGCGGTCCGCGCCAAGTTTGCGGCGCAGCGGGCGGCGATGGCGGGCCAGTGTGGGGGCGGCCTCGGCCAGTTCGACACCCGCCGCACCGCCAAGCGCGCGGAACAGCATGGCAAGGCTGGTCCGCACCGACGTCAGCGCGACAGCTGCATCGGGATAGCTGACCTCGGCTCCGATCTGGTTGGCCATCTCGTGCCACAGATTGCCAACGGTTTCTTCGGGGTCCATCAGATCGAGAAGATGCATGGCGACTATCCGTAGATCGTGGCTGTCAGATCGCGCAGCGCCTGCTGCACATCCGGCTCGTCTGTCAGCGGCTCGATTACAGCGGCCTCCAGAGCCTGATCAACTCCCATGCCGTTCGCCATCAACGTGGCCGCATAGATCAACAGCCGGGTCGACACGCCTTCTTCCAGATCCATACCCGAAAGCCGCCGGATATGGCCCGCCAACCGCACCAGCGGTGCCACGCGCCCCGGCTCCAGCCCGCTTTCGCTGGACACAACGGCAATCTCGGTTTCGGCATCAGGAAAGCCGAACGAAATCGACAAGAACCGCTGCCGCGTCGACGGTTTCAACCGTTTCAGCACGTTCTGGTAGCCGGGATTATAGCTGGCCACCAGCATGAACCCCTTTGGGGCAACAAGCTCTTCCCCCGTGCGGTCGATCATAAGCGTGCGCCGCGTGTCTGTGAGCGGGTGGAGCACGACAGTCACGTCTTTGCGCGCCTCCACCACCTCGTCGAGATAGCAGATCCCGCCCTCGCGTACCGCGCGGGTCAGGGGGCCATCGACCCAGACGGTTTCGCCACCCTTCAGCAGATAGCGTCCGATCAGGTCGGCGGCGGACAGATCGTCATGGCAGGCGACAGTGTAAAGCGGCTTGCCCAGACGGGCGGCCATATGTTCGACAAAGCGGGTTTTGCCGCAGCCGGTCGGCCCCTTCAGAAGAAGGGGCAAACCGTTTTGATAGGCGGTTTCGAACAGCGCGCATTCACGGCCGGTCGCGCGGTAAAAGGGCAGGGTTGGTGAAGTTGCGATATTCATGTGTCATTCTCCCGGAACAGGGTTGGCAGGGCCGGGGGCGATCACCTCGGATTTGCGGACAACCAGCATGGAATAGAGAAACAGCAACGCACCCAGAACAACCGCCAGCCCGGCGCCGAAGCGCATCAGATAGAAGATCGACAGGCTGTCTTGCACATCCATGAAATAGTCACCCACAACGCGCTGCATATGCGTCTGGATTGTGCCCGCAAAGGTCAGCACGAAGGTCATGAACGCCATGCCGCCGGTCATCAGCCAGAAGGACGCCATGTTCAGCACCTGATTATAGGGCGCGCGGCCCAGCAGCATCGGCATCGCATAGGTAAAGATCGCAAGGTTCAGCGCGACATAGGCACCGTAAAAGGCAAGGTGCCCGTGGGCGGCGGTGATCTGCGTGCCGTGGCTGTAGAAGTTCACCCCGTGCAGCGTATGCAGGAACCCCCAGACACCCGCGCCGAAAAACGCCACAGTGCTGGATCCCAGCGACCACAGAAGGGCGGCCTTGTTGGGATGGTTCTTGCGGCCCTTCCAGACCATGACAAAGGCAAAGGACATCATGAGGAAGAAGGGGATCACCTCGAAGGTCGAGAAGATCGAGCCGATCCACTGCCAATACCCCGGCAGGCCGATCCAGTAGAAATGGTGCCCGGTGCCAAGGATGCCCGAGAAAAGCGCCGTGGCGACGATCACATAAAGCCATTTCTCCACTACCTCGCGGTCCACGCCTGTCAGCTTGAGCAGCAGGAAGGCAAGGATCGCGGCCATCACCAACTCCCATGTCGCCTCGACCCACAGATGAATGACGAACCACCAGTACATCTTGTCGAGGCTCAGGTTGTCGGGGTTGATGAAGGCGAAAATCCACAGAAGCGACAACAGCCACATGCCCATCAGCAGCACGTTGGTGATCGCGGTTTTCTTGCCCGCCAGCACCGTCATCGAGATGTTGAGCAAAAAGATCAGCGCGGCGACAAGAATGCCGACCTTGACCCAGAGCGGTTGTTCCAGAAATTCACGCCCGCCATGGATGCCGACAAGGTAGGAGCCGACAGCCCCCAGCGTGCCTACGACAAGGATGATCAACTGGATATAGGCGAGTTTGGGCGACCAGATTTCGCGCTCTGACTCCTCGGGGATCAGGAAATAGGCTGCACCGAAAAAGCCCAGTAGCAGCCAGACGATCAGCGCATTGGTGTGGATCATGCGGATGACGTTGAAGGGCAGGATTTCCGACAGGAAGTTGGGCGAGACATAGATCCAGCCCGCCAGCAGCCCGCCAAGCACCTGAATGCCGAACAGCGCCATAGCCGCCAGAAAGTACCAGTATGCCACGCTTTGTGATTGATATTTCATTCTTCTGTTCCCTCAACCGGCATCATTGGGCGGCCAGCCCTGTGTGTCTGTCTGATCGGCCCACCGCAGGAATTCCGCGAGGCCACGGATGTCTTCGTCTGTCAGCTGATATCGTGGCATCTGCCGACGACCCTCAATCCCGCTGGGCTGGCTTTCGATCCAGCCTTTCAGCGTCTCGAACGCATCCTCGGGATGGTCCAGAACGCCCCAGCGGGTCATGACATTGCCAAGTTCGGGCGCGAAATAGGCGCCTTCCCCGTGCAGGGTGTGGCAGTTTATGCAGGAATGTCTTTCCCAGACATGTTTGCCTGTGATGACAGACTCGCTGAGAGGCATGCCTGCCGTCGAAACCTCGACCACGTATTTGTGGGAATGGACGGTCATGCCCACGAAGACCACGACGAAAAAGATCGAGCCCCCGTAGAAGATGTTGCGCGCCCGCGCTTTCGTTAAGAATTCAGCCATCTCGCGGCCTCCGTTGAAAGGTGGATGCCACGGGTTCTAAAGACCGGATCAGATCACAGTTTGCGCCAGAACAATGTTTGTGACAGTCCTTTCGCTAGGGTTGTCTTCAAGCAGCGAGGACACCATGACAGCCAAACAACTTCAGGATCCGGACCTGCCGCTGGAAGACCTTATGGCGGCATGGCCCGAAACCATCCCGGTTTTCATCCGCCACAAGATGCTCTGTGTCGGCTGTATGGTCAGCCCGTTCCACACGGTTGTAGACGCTTGCGCGGAATACGGTCTGGACGTCGCTGGATTCTATCACGAACTTGGTGCGGCGATCACGCCTTTGCCGTGGAAAGGATGACAAGCTGGTGCGGATCGCAGACCGTGATCCGCTTGCGCCGACTTTCAACCAATCCCTGCTTTTCCCATGCGCTGAGCATGCGACTGACGGTGTGCAGTGTCGTTCCGGTCATTTCCGACAGGTCCTGACGCGTGATCGGAAAGTCGATCTCGATCCCGTTTGCCACTTTGCGTCCTGTCTGGTTGATCAGGCGCAGCAGCGCGTTGGCGACCCGTTGTTCCACTTGCTGCGTTGCCATCTCGACGATGCGTGTATTCATCTCTCCGATCCGGTTTCCGACGGTTTTGTAGGTTTCAGTAGCAAAGCCGTCATAGTCGGCCACGAACTGGTCCCACAGGCGCGTCGGCCAGGACAGGGCCAGCGATTCCGCCGCTGTGATGGCCGTGGCCGGATACGTGTCGCGCCCCAGCGCCTTGGCGATGCCGAACAACTGGCCGCTGGGAATATGCAGCGCGATCACCTGTTCACCCTGCGGCGTGATCCGCACGACCCGTATATAGCCGTCCAGCAGCATGAAAAAGCGCTCAGCCTCGTGCCCTTCCTTGAAGATCGCGACGCCGCTGTCATAGCGCCTTGAACTGGCCTGATCCAGAATGTCGCGGATCTGGCGTGCGTCGAGTTTCGAGAAGGGCGGCACATGCGTCAGAAGGCTTTCATCAAGCCTGAGCTGCGGCTTGGGACGTTTTGCATATTTCATCGCGGCATCCTCGTCTTTTCAAAGCCTCCTGGGCGTCCAGTTTGATCCAGATCAAGAAAAACAGGCAGATTTTGTTGTGCCCGCACAACGTTCGGGCGCCGGAAACATCTATCACCGATGTCAGCAGAACACGAAAGGATAAGATGATGTTCAAAACACTTGCGTCCACACTGGCACTGAGTGTCGCGCTTTCCGGCGCGGCCTTTGCCGAAACCCACGAAGTCAAAATGCTCAACAAGGGCACGGACGGCGAACGGATGGTTTTCGAGCCTGCGTTCCTGCAGATTGCCCCCGGCGACACTGTCGTGTTCGTTGCGACAGACAAAAGCCACAACGCCGAAACCGTCGACGGTATGATGCCCGACGGGGTCGAAGGCTTCGCGGGCAAGATCAATCAGGAAATCGAGTACACCTTCGACGTGGCCGGACTTTACGGCATCATCTGCAAGCCACATTACGCGATGGGCATGGTGATGACGATCGAGGTCGGCGAGGTTGATGCCGTTCCCGAAACCTTTTTTGAAGGTCGCGTCCCGAAGAAAGCCAAAGAGCGCTTCGACGCGCAACTGTCCAATCTCTGACCGATGACCGGTGAGCGGGCATGAGGCCCGCCACTTCATTTATCCTCATGGAGGAAACCATGACCAATTCCATCAATAGCGGTCTTATGAAAACAAGCCGCAGAAACATTCTGCGCGGGTCCGTTCTGGCAGGTGCTGCGGCCCTGACCGGTGCCAGCGCGATGGCAATGCCCCGCGCACCGAAACTCGACATGGCCAACCGGACCTCGGCACGGCTTTACAAGGCTTCTGCCGAGAAGGTTGCCGAAACCACCGCGAAAGCCGCTGATCTGTCAGGCTATACCCGCGTGAAACAGACCATGGTGGCCCCGCCCTATGCGCCCGAACACGAGCAGATCGCGACAGGCGGCCCCAAGATCATCGAGGTTTTCATGGAAACCACCGAGCGCCTGATGATCGTTGACGAGGATACCGGCGCAAGCGTCTGGGCGCTGACCTATAACGGCTCGGTCCCCGGCCCGCTGATCATCTGTCACGAGGGTGACATGGTCGAACTGACCCTGCGCAACCCCGCCGACAGCATGATGGAGCATAACATCGACTTTCACGCCTCCACAGGCGCTTTGGGCGGAGGTGGTTTGACACATGTCTACCCCGGCGAGGAATGCGTGCTGCGCTGGAAGGCAACCAAGCCGGGCTGCTTTACCTATCACTGTGCGCCGGGCGGGGCGATGATCCCCTACCATGTCACCCACGGGATGAACGGTGCGGTCATGGTGCTGCCGCGTGACGGGCTCAAGGACAAGGACGGCAACCTGCTGACATACGACAAGATCGCCTATATCGGAGAGCAGGATTACTACCTGCCGAAAGACGAGAACGGCGAGTACAAGTATTACGAGGTTGCAGGCGACGACTATGCCGACAGCCTTGATGCGATGCGGACCCTGACGCCGACGCATTGCGTATTCAACGGCGCAGTTGGTGCCATCACCGGCGAAAATGCGATGAAGTTCAATGTCGGTGATAAGGTGCTGATGATCCACAATCAGGCCAACCGCGACTCGCGGCCCCACCTGATCGGCGGGCATGGCGATTATGTCTGGGAAACATCCTTCAGTGATGCGCCCATGACCGGGCTGGAGACATGGTTCGTACGGGGCGGCACCGCGATGGCGGCGATGTACAAGTTCGAACAACCGGGCGTCTATGCCTATGTGAACCACAACCTGATCGAAGCAGCCCTGCTGGGCGCCACGGCGCATTTCATCGTCGAGGGCGAATGGGACAATGACCTGATGGAACAGGTCGTCGCACCACGTGCCTTTGCAACATGACCTGACAGACTGAACTGGAAGGAAAACCCGATGACCGCCGTTGACACCTTGCCGCGCAATCCCGGAACAACCCTTCGTTTCGTCGCTCTGGGATTGCTGGCGGCGGTCATTGCAGGGGTTGCGCTGACCCAGCGTGGCCCCGATCCGGCCTTGTTGCCAGTCATGGCTGACCAGCCGGTCGTGTTGGCGGACGGGCATGTTCTGTATGTCCAGCGCTACGAAGTCACCATCGCCGAGTGGAACACCTGCGTCGCGCAGCGCGCCTGTACATTGGCGCTGCGTGTGCGCCAAAATCAGGACCCGGCAACAACGCCAGCCACCGGCCTCAGCTATGTCGATGTGCAGGAATATGTCGTCTGGATGAACAAGGCATCAGGTCACAGCTTTCGCCTGCCAAGCCTGGTCGAGTGGAATACCATGGCCGCATCGGTCCTTCCGGAAAAGACCGCGCCACTTTTTACCGACCCTTCTCTGACTTGGGCATCTGCCTATCTGACAGGGGGTCTTCCGCCGCGCGCGCTCAAGCCGCAGGGCAGTTTCTCCACCTCTGCACAAGGGATTGCCGATCTTGACGGAAGCGTCTGGGAATGGACACAAGATTGCTATGCAGGCTCCGCCGAGGACACGGACCCGGCCCGTTGTCCTGCCTATTTTGCGGGGGGCGAGCATGTCTCGGTCATCCCCTACCTTGTCCGCGATCCGGCACGCGGTGGCTGCGCGGTTGGCGCGCCGCCAGCCCATCTCGGGATGCGTCTTGTGACGGATGATGCGATCTGAAAGTCCGTCTTCGTTCGTTCGACCGAGCGGTTGAGAGTCTTTTCACACCTGCCAACGAAAAAACCCCGCCTTCTGGCGGGGTTTCTGTTTCATCGTGCATGAGATCCGATCAGTTCGGGATCGTGCCTTCCAGTCCTTCGACATAGAAATCCATGCCCAGCAATGTGCCGTCATCGGCGGTTTCACCCTCGGCCAGCCAGACCGAGCCGTCCTGCTTGTTCAGCGGGCCGGTGAAGGGGTGATATTCGCCTGCAGCAATCGCGTCTTTTATCGCCATCGCTTCGGCCTTCACATCGGCAGGCACCTTGTCGGTGATCTCGCCAATGCCGACCATGCCCGGCCCGATGCCGTCCCATGTGTCGGTCGATGACCATGTGCCATCCATCACTGCGCGGGTGCGTGCGATGTAATAGGGCGCCCAGTCGTCGATGATCGACGATACGCGCGGACCATCGGCATATTCGCCCATGTCAGATGCCTGACCGAAACCGATGATGTTGCCGGCCTCGGCTGCTGCGGCCAGCGGTGCGGTGGAATCGGTGTGCTGCAGGATCACGTCAGCGCCCTGTTCGATCAGAACCTTGGCCGCATCCGCCTCTTTCGCGGGGTCGAACCATGTATAGGCCCAGATGATCTTGAACTGGACGTCAGGGTTCACCTTACGCGCATGGATAAAGGCCGAGTTGATGCCACGGATCACTTCGGGGATCGGATACGAGCCGATATAGCCGATGATGTTCGATTCCGTCATCTTGCCCGCGATATGGCCCTGAATGGCGCGGCCTTCATAGAAACGGGCAGAATAGGTCGACACGTTGTCGGCGCGCTTGTAGCCGGTGGCGTGTTCGAATTTCACATCCGGAAATTTGGCCGCGACATTGATGGTCGGGTCCATATAGCCAAAAGACGTGGTAAAGATCAGACCGGCACCGTCCAGCGCCATCTGGGTCATCACGCGCTCGGCGTCGGGGCCTTCGGGCACAGATTCGACAAAGACGGTCTCGACCATATCGCCGAACTCGGCTTCAACGGCCAGACGGCCCTTGTCATGCTCATAGGTCCAGCCGCCATCGCCGACGGGACCGACATAGACAAAGCCCACCTTGAGCTTGTCCTGCGCCATGGCCCCTGTGGCTAGACCCAGCGCCAAAGCGGCGGTGGTCAGTAATTGGGTCAGTCTCATTTGGGTATCCCCCTGTTAGTGACATTCAAGTTTTTGACCTCGGCCAAGTATTCAGACTCGGCAAAAGGCACGATCTTGGCCTCAACGTGAGGCGTGGAAAACACGACCAAGCGAGGCAGGTGCCCTGCTTTTGTCGGCAGACATGATGACCAGCACGAGGATGGTGATCAGATAGGGTGACATTGCCAGATACTCGACAGGAATCGCAACGCCTGCCGCCTGCAGATTCAGCTGAATTACCGTAACGCCGCCAAAAAGATAGGCACCCAGCAGGACACGCCATGGTTTCCAGCTGGCAAAGACCACCAGCGCAAGGGCAATCCAGCCAATTCCGGCGGTCATGCCTTCGGTCCATTGGGGCACACGGATCAAGCTGATATAAGCGCCACCCATGCCCGCGCAGGCCCCGCCAAACATGATCGCCATGATGCGGATACGTTTGACCTTGTATCCCAGCGCATGGGCCGCCTCGTGATTCTCGCCCACAGCGCGCAAAATCAAACCGGCGCGGGTATATTTCAGCATGAACCACACGGCGGTCACGATGATCAGCCCGAAATAGACCATGAGGTCATGCGAGAAAAGGATACGGCCCAATACAGGCATATCCGACAGGCCCGGTATGTTCAGCCGCGGAAATGATGGTGGGCGGATACCCTGATAGCCCTGACCGATCAGCGCTGACAGGCCGAGGCCGAACAGCGTCAACCCAAGCCCCGAGGCCACCTGATTGGCCAGTGCAAGCTGCGTGAGCAATGCAAAGAGAAGCGCTAGAGTCGCGCCGCCGCCCGCCGCGGCTGCAACGCCCAACAGCGGATTACCGGTATTGACCGCGATGGCAAAGCCGCAGATCGCGCCGGTGATCATCATACCCTCGACACCCAGATTGAGCACACCGGCCTTTTCCACCACCAGCTCTCCCACAGCCGCCAGCAGCAAGGGGGTTGCCGCCACCATCAGCGAGGCCAGCAGCAGGACGGGATTGATTGAAGACAGATCCATCATGCGACCTCGCGCTGTGTCAGCCGTAGCCGGTAATTGGTCATCAGATCGACAGCCAGAAGGAAAAACAGCAGCATGCCTTGAAACATCTGGATCGCGGCCGCAGGCAGCCCAAGGCGTGATTGTGCGATCTCGCCGCCAATATAGGTCAGCGCCATCAGCAGCCCCGCCAACAGAATACCCAGCGGATGCAACCGGCCCAGAAAGGCCATGATGATCGCAGTAAAGCCGTAGCCCACGTTGAAATCGATACTGACGCGTCCCGCAGGGCCGGACACCTCGAACATGCCGGCAAGTCCCGCCATCGCCCCTGCCAGACCCAGACAGATCAGCACCAGCCGCCCCGGATTGACGCCCGCGAAACGCGCGGCGCGCGGGGCCTCGCCGGTCAGGCGGATGTGAAATCCAAGGATATGCCGTGTCAGCAGGACATAGGCAAAGATTACCGCGATCAATGCGGCCACCACGCCCGAATGCATCCCCGATCCCGCGATCAGTTCGGCATTATGCGCGCTGGGATATTGTTGCAGATTGCGCGACCCCGGAAATCCGAAACCCTGCGGGTTCTTCATTAAACCCAATGACATCGAGGCCAGCAGCTGCTCTGCCACATAGACCAGCATCAAAGATACAAGGATCTCGTTGGTGCCGAACTTCACTTTCAGCACGGCAGGGATCATCGCCCATGCCCAACCGCCCAATGCGCCCGCCATGACCATCAGCGGAAAGACGAACCATCCCTCCAGCGGGTAAAACGCCAATCCGACACCGGCGCCTGTCAAGGCACCCACGATATACTGCCCCTCGGCCCCGATATTCCAGATGCCCGCGCGGAACCCGAGGCTCAGCCCGATGGCAATCAGCACCAGTGGTGCACCTTTCACCAGAAGTTGCGGACGATAGTAAAAGGCGAATTCTGAAAACAGCGGGTCCCAGAAAATCGTCCTGATTGCCACCAGCGGGTCCTTGCCCAAGGCCGCAAACAACGCGCCCCCCGCGATCATTGTCGCAATCACCGCCACCAAAGGCGCAAGATAGACCCATGCCTGCGAGGGCTGCGGCCGTTTCTCCAGCTTCAGCATGCACCGTCCCCCGTTTCATCTTGCCTCAAATACTCACCTTTCAACGCCTCAGACATGGGCGACCTCCATGTCATGGGCCCCGCCCATCATCAGCCCGATCTCGTCGATGCTCAGCTCGGATGTGGGCCGGATTCGCGACAGCCGCCCCTCGTTCAACGCGCCGAAGCGGTCCGATATTTCCATCAACTCGTCCAGATCCTGACTGATCACCACCACTGCCGTGCCGCCTGCCGCCAGATCCAGCAATGCCTGCCGGATCGCCGCCGCAGCCGAGGCATCGACGCCCCATGTTGGCTGGTTCACAACCAGAACCTCTGGTCGCTGCATCACCTCGCGACCAATCACGAATTTCTGCAAGTTGCCCCCTGACAAAGATCGCGCCGCATTGCCCGGTCCCGGCGTGCGGACATCAAACCGCGCGATGATCGCTTTTGCAAAATCCTCGGCACGGCCCCAGTCCAGAAAACCGCGACGCGCCAGCCCCTCGCGCAGCGAACCGGTCAGCATCGCGTTCTCCGTCAGGCTCATATCAGGGGCTGCGGCATGGCCTAGCCGTTCCTCGGGCGCGCAAAGCAGCCCGATCTGTCGCCGTTCCATCGGACCCAGCATGCCGATGTTCTTGCCATGCATCCGCACCATATCCGGCGCGCTGCGCAACTCGCCCGACAATGCGCCCAGCAGTTCGTCCTGCCCGTTTCCGGCAACCCCGCCCAGACCCAGCACCTCGCCCTGCTGCACCGACAGGGTGATATCCTTGAGCGAACAGCCGAATTCCGAGGGCGATCGTACCGATAAAGCGCTCAGTTCAAGCGCCACATCGCCCAAGGCGCGCCCGCTGCGTTCAGGTGTGTGCAGCACGGTGCCCACCATCATCTCGGCCAGTTCGCGCGCGGTTGTCTCGGACGGCGTGCAGGTGGCCACCTTCTTGCCCAGCCGCAGGATCGTGGCGCTGTCGCACAGCGTGCGGATTTCCTCAAGCTTGTGGCTGATGTACAGGATTGCCACACCTTCCGCCGTGAGTTTGCGAAGTGTCTCGAACAGAATATCGACCTCCTGCGGCGTCAGAACCGATGTCGGCTCGTCCATGATCAGCAGGCGCGGGTCCTGTAGCAGGCAGCGGATGATTTCGACCCGCTGGCGCTCGCCTGCCGACAGATCACCGACAATGCGGAACGGATCAAGCGGCAGGCCGTAGGTTTCCGACACTTCGCGGATTCGGCCCGCCAGATCGGCCAGACGCGGCGGATTCTCCATCCCCAGTGCGATATTCTCGGCCACATTCAGCGCGTCGAACAAAGAGAAATGCTGGAACACCATCGCCACACCGGCAGCCCGCGCCGCGCGCGGCTCGGCTGGCGCATAGGGTTTGCCTTGCAGGGTCATGGTGCCGTGATCGGGTTTGACCAGACCGTAGATCATCTTGACCAGCGTAGACTTGCCCGCGCCGTTCTCGCCCAGCAGGGCGTGCACCTCACCTGTCTGCACATCGAAGGACACATCGGAATTGGCGACAACGCCCGGATAGGCTTTGGTCAGACCTTGGATGCTCAGAACCGGTGCTGTCATGCGCGGCGCTCCTTTGGTTCGGCTTTCGCCGCGATACAGGTCAATAGGCTGGCCGCAACGCCGATGGCAATTGCCTGCGGATGTTTGCCAAGAGCCGGATCACCGATCGGGCAGCGGATGCCTGCGATTTGCGCAGGACTATGCCCCAGCGCGCCCAGACGCGACCGGAAGCGCGCCCATTTGGTGGCTGACCCGATCAGCCCTGCGCTGGCAAATCCACGCCCCAGCAAGCCATGGCAAAGCGCAAGATCCAGCGTATGCGAATAGGTCAGGATCAGGTGATGGGCCGTTGCGGGGGCATGCGGCACCAGCCTTGCAGGATCGGTTGCGGGCAGGGTGGTCACTTGCGGGGCTATGCTTTCGGGAAAGCGGTCCCTGTGGGTGTCGATCCATGTGATGGCCAGATCCGG
>Ga0075109_1001487_pt1 | contig 14431 bp, 13 predicted proteins | sample AntAceMetag02UKD_FD_69798 | JGI IMG/M metagenome (GOLD analysis project Ga0075109, IMG submission 69798) | Saline lake microbial communities from Ace Lake, Antarctica - Antarctic Ace Lake Metagenome 02UKD | ecosystem: Environmental > Aquatic > Non-marine Saline and Alkaline > Saline | place...
AGTCGTGCCCTCCATCTCACCCCACCCATTGATGATGATGCTGTGGCTGCGATGCGAGCCGGTGGATTGGTGTTCACCGGCACCACCAATACACCAGAGTTCGGGCTGCCCTGCTACACCGAAAACGACATCGCACCACCGGCGCGCACTCCGTGGGACCTCAACCGCTCAGCGGGAGGATCCAGCGGTGGGGCCGGTGCAGCGGTAGCGGCCGGCCTGGCACCCATTGCGCAGGGGTCAGATGGTGGGGGATCTATTCGGATCCCGGCAAGTGCCTGCGGACTGGTCGGGATCAAGCCCTCACGTGGGCTGGTTTCCAACGGCCCGATGCCCGATGGTCTTGGCGAACTGGTTGCGATAGGCCCGCTCGCGCGCACGGTGCGTGATGCAGTGGCCCTGCTCGATACCTTGGCCGGTACGTCGATGTTGAACCGATTGGGCCGGGAGCCGGGCATGTTGCGCATCGGTCGTTACGCCACCCCGGTCATTGCCGACACCACCGTTGATCCCCAATGTCTGGCTGCCTATGAAAGAACGACTGAACTCCTCACCGAGCTCGGACACGAGGTGGATGAAATCGCCGCACCTTTCCCACACCAACTCGTGGCCTCTTTCGAGGTGCTCTGGAGTGTGTCAGCGCGCACTATTCCGCTCAGCAACGAACAGGTTCACCTGAGCACGCCGCTCACGCAATGGCTACGAACCCGCGGCGAGCAATACAGCGCAGTGGATCTGGCTCAAGCCATTTATGCAGTGCGCGCAGCTAGTTCGACAGCCATGGCGGCAACGAACGGCTACGACGTGATCCTCACTCCCACTCTGGCGCACCTGCCAGCGCTGCTGGGGAGCATGCGCAATGATGCGAATCCGGCCGAAGATTTCGAATCGCAGAAGCGCTTCACTCCCTTCACCGCGCCCTATAACGTCACCGGGCAACCAGCCATGACGCTGCCGCTAGATCATAGTGACGAGGGTTTACCGATCGGATGTCAGTTCGTGGGTCGCATGGGTGGCGATGAAACCCTGATTGGCCTAGCGGTTCAGCTAGAAGCAGCGCGTCCGTGGCTCGGGCGAACCCCATCGATGTGGTGACGGTGAATTCAGTGCCCACTAAGCCAACCGACGCTGCGCTCCATCAACTTGCTGCAGCACTGGGAGTCGCCACGAGCTACTGGACTCAGAATGGGCAGCATGTAGAGGTCGATAGCGCCACCCTGAGCGATGTAGTAGCGGCGCTGGGGGCTGATGCATCGACTGCCCAGTCAGTGGCGGCATCCTTACGTGAAGTGCAGCAGCGGCCCTGGCGCTTGGTGGTGCCACCGGCGTTCGTGGTGATAGCGGGAGATACCCACCGACTGCCCGTGCATGTGCCCCACGGCAGCGCGGTGGAGGTCCGTGTTGTCACCGAGGACGATCAGCGCTTTCTGTTGCAGCACCAAGATTACTGGGTAGAACCTCAAGAGATCGACGGTCAACTTGTGGGTGAAGCGAGCTTCACCATCCCCGATGATCTGCCACTCGGGTGGCACACGCTTCACGTCTCCACGGTGAACGGCTCGGTTCAGAGTTACCTCGTAGTGACACCACGTCGCCTACAACCGAATGCCCTCACCGGATCGACGCGCAGATGGGGATTCATGCTGCAGCTCTATGCAATCACCTCGAAAGGTTCCTGGGGAGTTGGTGACATCTGTGACGCACAAGATCTGGCGGCGTGGAGCGCCGACGCGCACGGGGCTGACTTCCTTCTCCTGAACCCCATGCACGCATCTACTTTTGTGGCACCGGTGGAGCCCTCCCCTTACCTGCCCTCGACAAGGCGGTTCGCCAACCCCATTTATGTTCGCCCAGAACAGGTTTTTGAGTATGCCCAACTCCCAGCAACTGATCAGCGCACGATCGCACAGCTCCAAGAGTCTATAGAGAACACTCCGCTGATCGATCGGGATCGTGCCTGGGGAGTGAAAGAACTCGCATTGCAGATTCTGTTCCAGGCGCCATTAACCCTGGGTCGTCAAGCAGCCCTCAACACCTACATTCGTGATCAGGGCGACGGCCTTGTTGATTTTGCAACGTGGAGTGCTCTCGCTGCCCAATTTGGACCGAAATGGAGCAGGTGGCCCAGCCAATTCCAGCATCCACGTAGCACTGCGGTTGGGCGGTGGCGCGAAGAGAATGCAAGAGATGTTCAGTGGCATATGTGGTTGCAGTGGATCACCGATGAGCAACTCGGTTGCGCGCAATGGACAGCCGAGCGCGCCGGGATGGCTATTGGCATGGTGCACGACCTCGCGGTAGGCGTCGCCCACGACGGCGCAGATGCTTGGGCGCTGCAAGATGTCTTAGCCCAGGGCGTGTCAGTTGGTGCGCCACCGGACATGTACAACCAAAAGGGGCAAGATTGGTCGCAACCACCGTGGCGCCCTGATGCACTGGCGGCCGCGGGTTTTTTGCCCTACCGCGACATGCTGCGAACGCTGCTGCGCAATTCTGGCGGTATCCGAATCGATCACATTCTTGGGCTGTTTCGCATGTGGTGGATTCCGACCGGAAATTCCCCCGACCAGGGCACGTACGTATCCTTCGATCATGATGCGCTCGTGGGCATTTTGGCCCTGGAAGCCCAGCGGGCAGATGCGGTGATTATTGGCGAAGATCTCGGCACGGTAGAGCCGTGGGTCCAGGATGTCCTAGCCAGGCGAGGCTTACTCGGTACGAGCATTTTGTGGTTTGAACGTGACGGCAGCGGGCAGATCATCAATCCCGAAGACTGGCGCCGGGAGGTACTGGCATCGGTGACCGTGCACGACCTGCCACCGACGGCCGGGTATCTGGCCGGTGAGCACGTGCGGTTGAGGCACGAACTCAGCTTGCTCGCCGGTGACCTCGCCACCGAGATGGCCGCCGACGCAACCGAGCGTGGCGAATGGATGTCGCTGCTTCAGGCGCGTGGCCTGCTTGAAGAGGAGGCAGAGATGGTGGCGATACCCGATGTGGTGGCGGCCCTGCATGCCCTCCTCGGCTCAACCCCGGCCCGGTTGATCGGCGTTTCACTACCCGATGTGGTGGGCGATGTGCGTGCCCAAAATCAGCCCGGGACCTATCAGGAGTACCCGAATTGGCAGATTCCGATCACGAACCGGGATGGAGAACGCGTACAGGTAGAAGACCTACCCCGATACGAACTCACCGAGACTGTTGTCGCGGCCATTCAAGACCACCTCTAGGCTGGAGATGTGAACACAGTGTCGATGCTCGTACTCGCTGACACCGAGCCCGTCCTCGACGGACTCCAGGCTCCGTGGCCCATTAGCCTGCTGGAGTTTCTCGGACTGTTTGTTGCCATTCCGGTGGCTTTCGTTCTCTTGGTCGTGCTGCTGGTCTATGGCGCTTCGTGGACACGAACGGGGCGCACCAGTGCCGACTACGCCCAGTCCCCGCTGTGGTTGAGCAGCCCCGCGGCGCAAACCCAAACGCCGAACGGTCCGGGCATATCGGTGGAGGCCGCTAAAGCCTCCGTTGCGGTGGAGGACAAGCCCGGAGGTAGCAGTGTCCGTTGGTGACGGCGCAGGTTTGTCCCCCGGCCAGTTAGCCGACCTAGAACGCGCACTTCAAGCGGCAGAACAACAGTGTGGGCTGGCCTTTAGTCTTTTTATCGGGCTCTGGATGGATGGCCGCGTGGGCGTAGAGCGGATGCATGCGCAACTGCAGCAGCCAGAGCGCACCGTGCTGATCGCCGTCCACCCAGAAGATCGCAAGCTCGAAATCGTCACAGGTCGCTTGGCTCGGCTAGCTCTCGACGACGAGGCGTGTGAACTTGCTTCCCTGTCGATGACCACGTCGTTTGCCGCCGGCAACCTCGTGGGCGGGATCCGAAATGGTCTATCTGTGCTTGGTGAACAGGGCCGCCGCTCTGCGGTGCAATGGATCGACCAGCCCTAACCGACTCGATCGTTGAACTATCCGCGCGCGTCCTTATCGCGAGCGCGAAGCGCCCGATGTACGCCGTCTCTGCCTTCAGACACCAATCGACGTAGCGCAGGAGTTATGTCGTTGCGTGCGAGAAACTCATCCGTTGCGTTAATCGTGATCTGATCCACGATGAGAGCCGGGTAGAGCCCCATCGCGAGGGTTTGGCCCATCTCCATGGTTTGCCGGTCCCAGGCCGCGACGATGTCGGCGAAAAAGCGTTCACGGAACGGGGTGAGCAGTTCGACCTGGTCGGGCTGCACGAAGCCGGCCACGGTGGCATCGAGCAGAGCGTTGGGTAGATCGGTGCGCTCCATCGCATCAGCCCACGCGAGTTCTTTGGCTTCCGGTGTGGGTCGAGCGGCACGGGCTACAGCGGCCTGGCGTCTTCCGGTCGCGGTGTCGTCGGTGCGCAGTTCGGCCTCAATCTGATCAAGGTCGGCTCGTCCGGTAGCTGCGAGGCGCTGCAGCAGCCCCCACCGCAGGTCGGTGTCGATCACTAGTCCGTCTTTAACGAGGTCGCCGGTGAAAATACGCTGAACACGGGTGAGTTGTTCATCGGTGTTTGCGCTGCTCGCGAAGGAGCGGGTGAAGGCAAACTGAAAGTCCGAACCGGCTTCGGCATCTGATATCCACTGCCACAGTTCAGCGGACAGGCGTTGCAGATACTCATCACGATGAGCCGGAATGGAGAAGAGATCAATCGCCATCTTGAGTTGGCGAAGTACCTGCTGCACCACGCCGATATCACTTTCGGTACCAAGTCCGCTCAGCACCAGGGTGAGGTAGTCGCCGGTGGAAACCTCGCCATCGCGAGTCATGTCCCATGCTGCACCCCAGAGCAGAGCGCGTGCTAGCGGATCATCAAGGTCGCCGATGTGGTGAATAACGGTTTCCCAGGAACGTTCATCGAGACGAATTTTGGCGAAAGTGAGATCGTCGTCGTTGACGAGCAAAAGATCAGGTTGCCCGACGCCAGAGAGTTGCGGCACGTCGGTACTGGCTCCCACCACGTCAAGTTCAATGCGGTCCCGCCGCCGCAACTTCGAGGTGCCATTCGGTTGTGGCTGTAGGTCGTATAAGCCCAGTGCGATGCGATGTGAGCGCAGGGTTTGGTCTACCCCCGCCGGTGCACTAGGTGGGAACTGGCGCACCTGCACGCTGGTGTAACAACCGGCATCGTCGAGTTCCACCTCAGCCTGCAGCAGGTTGACCCCGGCTGTTTGTAGCCACTGCCGGGTCCATTCCGACAGATCGCGGCCGGATGAGGTTTCTAATTCGGTGAGCAGGTCGCTCAGTTGCGTATTGCCCCAGGCATGCTTGGTGAAGTAGGCGATGAGCCCCTGGATGAACTCGTCTTCGCCGACCCAGGCGACGAGTTGGCGAAGGGCGGAGGCGCCTTTGGCGTAGGTGATCCCGTCGAAGTTCACTCGAACCGCGTCGAGGTCCACCATGTCGGCGGCGATGGGATGGGTGGAGGGCAGTTGGTCCTGGCGGTAGGCCCAGGCCTTGCGCTGGTTGGAAAAAGTTGTCCACGCATCGGTAAATCGGGTGGCGTGCACATTGGCGTGGTGGGCCGCCCACTCGGCGAAGGATTCGTTCAACCACAGGTCATCCCACCAAGACATGGTGACCAAATCACCAAACCACATGTGCGCCATCTCATGCAGGATCGTGTTGGCGCGTTGTTCGTAGGCGGCATCGGTGACACGACTACGAAAAATAAGGTCCTCTAAAAAGGTGACGCAGGCAGCATTTTCCATGGCGCCAGCGTTGAACTCCGGTACGAACAGTTGGTCGTACTTGCCGAACGGATAACCGATCGTGAAGAGGTTCTCGAAGAACGCGAACCCCTGCTTGGTGAGCAGAAAGATATCGTCGGCGTCTAGGTAGGGCGCCATGGATGTGCGGCAGTAAATGCCGAGTGGATACGTACCGAACGGCCCTTCGTACTCATCGTGAACGTGGAAGTAGGGCCCGGCTACGAGAGCGGTGATGTAGGTAGAAATCGGTGGAGTGGAGGGGAAATCCCACCGCGACGAGTTGTTTTCCAGTGCTATCGGCGTTGGCGTGGGTGCGTTGGACACCACAGCCCAATGGTCTGGCGCGGTGACGTGCAGGGTGAGGGTTGCTTTGAGATCAGGTTGTTCGAAGCAGGCATACATGCGTCGGGCATCAGCCGATTCGAACTGGGTGTACAGGTACACCTCGTTATCGACCGGATCGACGAAACGGTGCAGCCCCTCTCCGGTGTGCATGTAGTTGCCGGTAGCGCGGATGATCAAGACGTTAGCGGTTTGTAGGTCGTGGAGTTGAATGCGAGCGCCATCGAATGCGACTGCCGGATCCACCGGGGTGCCATTGAGTGAGATGTCCTGGACCGAATGGGCGATGAGGTCGATCCAGGTGCTGGCACCAGGTTGGCCGCACTCGAAGGCGACCGTGGTGGTGGTCTGAAAATGATGCTCGCCGATGGTGAGATCAAGGTTGACGTCGTAACCATCCACCCGAATCAGGTTTGATCGTTGACGTGCGTGGTCTCGGGTGATGTTTTCACGGTCGCTCACAGCCCCATCCTGGCACGGCCGGATCAATCCGCAGCCGATACGGTCTGGCCATGACGACAGCTGACTTTTGGTTTGACCCCATCTGCCCGTGGGCATGGATAACTTCCCGGTGGATGCTCGAGGTAGAAAAGGTGCGACCCGTTGAGGTGCGCTGGCATGTGATGAGCCTCTCGGTGCTCAACGAAGGGTCTGATGTGTCCGCGGCGTATGCCGAACGTATGCGCAAAGCGTGGGGTCCGGTTCGCGTGGTGATCGCCGCTCAACAACAGTACGGCGAAGACGTAGTGGGTCGGCTGTACACCGAGATGGGTACCCGAATTCACCCGCAGGGGATGGAGATTGAAGACGCGGTGGTGGAGTCGGTGCATGCGTTGAACCTCGACGGATCCCTCCTCACCGCGGCGACGTCCACCGACTTCGACGAAGCGCTGCGGGCCAGCCACAGTGCAGGCATAAATCTGGTGGGTCAAGACGTGGGCACACCGGTGATCGCGGTGCCCGGCCCCGACGGCGAATCCCAGGTGGCTTTCTTTGGGCCGGTCGTCACCCCGGCCCCGCGCGGTGAGCAGGCCGGCAGGTTGTGGGACGGAACCTTGCTCGTTGCCGCAACCCCGGGTTTCTATGAAATTAAGCGCACTCGAACGATGGCTCCGGATTTTGGCTAATGCCTGAAGGCCACGTCGTTCATCGTCATGCGCGTCGCATCACCCGAATGTTTCGCGGCACCGAGATGGTCATCAGCAGCCCCCAGGGTCGTTTCGAGGAAGGGGCGGCTCTCCTTGATAGTCGTGTCCTGACGCACGGTGAGGCCTACGGCAAACACCTGCTCGTCGGTTTCGAATCCAACACCTACCTACATGTACACCTGGGGTTGTACGGCAAGTGGACGTTTGGCAAGGGAGTCGCGCTGCCACCCAAGGGCCTCATCCGGGTGCGCATGGAAAGCGACAGTGCCTATGCAGATCTGCGGGGGCCTACCGCATGCGCGGTCCTAGACCCGGTTCAGCGCGATGATCTGATCGCCAGGATTGGTCCAGACCCGATTAGAAAAGATGCTGACCCGGAACGGGCGTGGGCCCGGGTGGAGCGAAGTCGTTCTGCCATCGGTGTGCTGCTCATGAACCAGGAGGTCTTTGCCGGGGTCGGGAATATCTATCGGGCAGAAGCTCTCTTTCGAGCGGGAATTGATCCGTATCGCTGCGGTCGCGACGTGGATCGCGCTGAGTTCGATGTGATGTGGGACGACCTAGTCGAACTCATGCGCGATGGTGTTCGCGTGGGACGCATCGACACCGTGCGAGAAGAACATTCACCGACCGCAATGAAGCGGGGTAAGCGACGCGATCGCCACGGTGGTGAGGTGTACGTGTATCGAAGAGCCGGGCAGGACTGTTATATCTGTGGGGACGAAGTGGCCTGGTCAGACATGATGGGGCGCAATCTTTTTTGGTGTCCTACCTGTCAGGCTCACTAGTTTCTGATTGGGGAGTGCGGATGCCTGGGTGTCCTGCGGGCAGGGTGCGCTGCATGACCCACCATGAACCCGCCACCGTGAGGGCAACGAGGCCGTAAAAAAGAAATGGTGTTGCGCCTAACCAGGCGAGTTGCCCGGCTGCGATCAGCGGCACCTGGATGCCGGCGCGAACCAAACTCAACAGCACCCACAGCCAGGTGGCGCGTGAATACCCGCGCACTAGGTCCGGGTCACTGCGCCAGCGCATGCCGGTGCCTAAGAGGGGGCCGACGATGACACCGATCAGGGGGCGGCGAATGAATATGGAAATGGCGAAGGCCAAGGCGCTCAGGACGTTCGCGAGCACGCGAACCTGGAAGAACCCGAGTGGGTCGTCGCTATAGGCCGCCCATAGCGCGGCGATGGCAACGCCGAGCAGTCCGGTGAGTACGCGAATCGGGCGTTCACCGCGGCGGATCTTGATGAGTGCCAGGAGGCCAGCGGCCCCTAATGCGACGCCGACGGCGATGGTCAGGTTGTTGTTGAAGCTGAAGTAGGCGATCACGAAAAGTGCGGTGGGTGCCATAGCCTCGATTGCGCCCCAGGGTCCACCCATCAAGATGCTGAGCGGGTGACGGCCATCATCGCGCGTGGGCATGGGCGTGGACACCTCTTCAGCCTAACCAGGCCGGCATGATGATCGTTCACCCCTTATCGTGAGGGGGTGAACGATGTCGAAGGTGCAGCATTGAATGCAACATTGAATAAGGCTGTGGGTCTTCGGGCAACGCCGTGGGTCCTCATTGTGGGCGGGGTGATCGGCCTCATCGCCGCGTTCGAACTGACCCTGGAAAAGTTTCGTGTTCTTTCTGATCCCGACTACGTTCCCAGTTGCGATATCAACCCGGTGCTGTCATGTGGATCGGTCATCGTCACTGAGCAGGCCGAGGTATTCGGTTTTCCCAACCCCGTCATGGGGCTGGTCGGCTTCACGATCGTGATCACCCTGGGTGTCCTCACTGCTGCGGGTGTCGACCTGCCCAAGTGGGTGTGGTGGGGCCTGAACGCCGGTGCTTTGGCGGGATTCATTTTCGTGCAATGGCTGATTTGGCAGAGCCTGTACTCCATTGGCGCGCTGTGTCCGTGGTGCATGGTGGTGTGGAGTATTACCGGCCCAATTTTCGTATGGGTAACGGCGGAGAACCTGCTTCGGGGACGATTCGGTCTGCAGCCCAGCACCGCACGCTCGCTGGCTTCGCTTCGCTGGTTCGTTCTCGGCGGCTGGTACCTCGCGGTACTCGGCCTTATTTTTCTACGCTGGCAAGACTTCTGGCTCGGCGGCTAGTCGCACAATCCGGCCTTGAGCGCGGCAATTCGACCCGCCCAGATTCGCTGACTCAAAGGTGCCTCCGGGGCGAAGACTTCGCTTGCATGGTAGGCGCCGGGATACAGGCGAAACTCCGTGGGCACCCCGGATCGCGCGAGCCTGGCCGCGAATTCAATATCTTCGTCTCGAAACAGGTCGACGGTTCCCACGTCCATAAATGTGGGTGGTAGTCCGGTGAGGTTTTCGGCGAAAATTGGAGCAGCGTACGCATCGGGTTGGGCACCGCCTAGAAACCATTCCCATGCTTGAACATTTCCGCTTCGATCCCAGATGCCCACGTCGGTGATTTCAAATGTGGAGGGTCGTGAATGTGTGGGGTCAATCATGGGGTAGATCGGCATAATGAATCGCAGTGGTGGCCCCCCGGCATCCCGCGAACGCATGGCCGTGGCCAGGCAAAGGTTTCCGCCAGCGCTCAAACCGAAGACTCCCATGCGTTCTCGGTCGATGCCTAGGTCATCAGCGTTGTCCGACATCCACTCCAAACTTGCGTAGCAGTCATCGAGGGCAGACGGGTGTGGATGCTCTGGGGCTTTGCGGTAGTTCGTGGACACGATCGTTATGCCGAGAACGTCACACAGCATTTCTGCGGATAGATGCGAGGAATCCAGGTCACCCAAAATCATGCCGCCACCGTGGATAAAGAGCAGTCCGGCTGTTTTATTCGTAGCAGCGGTAGGTCGGTACACGCGCACTTCAACCTCGGGCGCACCCGGAGGCCCTGGTGTCACCAGATTCGTCACCACCACATTGGGTCGGGGTGGCACGTCGGCCGTCATGGCCGTGAGCAGTCCGCTGACCACGTGCCGGCGCTGCTCAATATCGGCGATGGCATTGAAGCCGCCGGGAAATGCTTGCAGGAGTTGCTCCAGCGGTTCCCGAGAAGCGGGGTCGATTCGATCGCGCTCATTCACAACGGCCTCCGGCGGTGTGGGAGTAGTTGAAAAAGAGCGTAGTTCCTAGCACGGCGTTACGTGGCGTAAATAACGTTAATGGCGTTGATGACCAGGCCGATCGCGATCACGAGGAGCATGATCGCAACCCCGAGCAGGATGCCCCGGTACACGCGGTTGGTTATGCGGTGCCTACCGAGCGCGATGCCCACCACGAGGGTGGCCTTGCTGCCGATTAGCGTGAGGTAAAAGGCGACCAGGAAAATAATGCCCCAACCCGTGGATTGATCAAAGAAGGTCACGAGAAGGGGAGCGCCGGCGGTGACCCAAAACAGCCACGGGGCTGGGTTGAGCAGGTTGACCGTGGCGGCCTGCAGCAGCGGTAGGCCGCCAATCGATCTTTCGGTGGCGCGCAGTTGAGCAACATCGGCGGTGCGCGATGCGCGGAAGTTCTCCCAGGAAAACCAGGTGATAACGAGTGCGCCGATGATGGAAATACCGGCGATCGCGACGCTAGGAAGTTGACTAATCAAGGTCAAGGAAAGCGCGATAATGAGCGAGTCACTGATCAGGGGAGCGGCAGACACGGCGAGGCCTGGTCGCAGCCCCCGCCGCACGGTGGTGGCGATAGCCAAGGCGAGAAGTGGTCCCGGCGCTACCCCGGAGCCGAGCCCTAACGCCAAACCGGCCAGTAGCGCTTCCACGCCTGCAGTGTGCCAGCAGTGCAGCAGGCAACGGCGTTGGTACATGCTGGGAACATGTGGTTGACCGCCAGCGAGGGTGAGGCGTCGCGAGACCTGTCGGTGCTCACCGATGCGGACTGGTTCATCGCAGTCGCTTTGGCCGCGGTGCTCATCGCGGCACATTTCGTGTCGCCGGCCATTGCTCGCCTCGATCCTCGCCGGCAGGATCGGCTGGCCTCGCTGGGCGGTGGTATCGCGGTCGCGTACGTCTTTGTGCAACTCATGCCAGAACTGGCCGAGGGTGGTCGGTCGCTGTCTGACACCGCGATCGGCCAGGTTGCCCCCACCCCCATCGTTGAAGCGGGACTGTTTTTGGTGGCCCTTGTGGGCACCATGATTTTCTATTCCCTCGATGTGGTGAGCACTGAACATCAAGATGCGCATGCCGGGCTGTACCGAGTGCATCTAGCCTCCTTCGGTTTGATCAGCGCTCTGTACGCCTACACGATGCCGTTCCTGCTCACCACCGGCATTGGTTACGCACTGTTGTTCACCACCGCGATCTGTTTCCACGTGTTGGTGGGAGACCGAACATTGGCCAGGGCGCACCCCGACCTGTTCAAACACCAGGATCGGTGGGTGGGAATGGCCAGTGTGGTCATCGGGTTTGCTGCGGCGTGGGCACTGCCGCCGGCCAGTGATCTGGTGTTGGCCACGGCCACTGCCTTCCTCGGCGGTGGGCTGCTCATCACCACGTTCCGGGAAGAACTACCCAAGGCCGCGAAAGCCAGACTGGCCTGGTTTCTGCTCGGCGTCGTGGTGATGGCCGTACTGCTTGTCGCCGGCATCGTGACCGGTGATGGGTGATAGGTGCTGGGACCTGAGTGAGCGGGTGACGGGAATCGAACCCGCATGACCAGCTTGGAAGGCTGGAGCTCTGCCATTGAGCTACACCCGCGAGAGCAGGTCATAGATTAGCGGTTGGGTGCGAGGCAGTGCGTGGCGACCAACCGGTGCCCCCTAGACTCGGTGGCGCCCCGCGGGGCGTAGCGCAGTGGCTAGCGCGCCTGCTTTGGGTGCAGGAGATCGGGAGTTCGAGTCTCCCCGCCCCGACCGCAGCCAGTTCTTGCCTGCCCATGTAGATCGAACTACCGCGCCACCTGTTATCCCTGTCCTATCCGCTCAATCAGGAGACCGTGACCGCATGAAGACCAGCGTTGAAACGCTATCGCCCACGCGCGTGAAGTTGACCGTGGAGATTCCCTTCGCCGAAATGGGTGAGAGCGTCGAAGCGGCGTATCGCACCATTGCCGAGCAGGTCACCATTCCTGGTTTCCGGAAAGGCAAAGTGCCCTCGAGCATCATCGATCAGCGCGTAGGCCGTGGTGCTGTGTTGCAGGAAGCGATCAACGAGGTCATCCCGGACGCCTATGAAAACGCGGTCAAGGAGACCAAGGTCAAAATCGCCAGTCAGCCTGAGATTGAGGTGACCAAGATTGAAGATGGTGAACTCCTGGAGTTCACCGCCGAGGTTGATATTCGACCTGAATTCGATCTTCCCGATTTCGCCACCATCGAGGTCGAGGTGGATGACATTACGGTTGGCGATGAAGGCATTGACGAAGAACTCTCCTCACTTCGCCGCCGCTTCGCGACCCTCGTTCCGGTTGAGCGCGAGGCCATCGATGGTGATCTCCTCCTCGTTGATCTCTCCGGAACTAATGCCGCCGGTGACGATGTGGAAGACCTATCAGCTGCGGCAATGTCGGTGGAACTAGGCGATGAGAGCATCCTGCCCGGCTTCGATGAGGCCCTTCGCGGCGCTAAGGCCGGACAGACGCGCACCTTCGAGTTCGTCCCCAGCGCGGGAGAATACGCCGATCAGCCGCTCACCGTTTCGGTGATGGTCAGCACGGTCCGTGAGCGAGAACTACCTGAACCCAATGATGAATTTGCCATGTTGGCCAGTGAGTTTGACACCCTCGAAGAGTTACGCGCCGATATCGGTGAGCGCATGGAACGCGTAAAGCGCATGGAGCAGGCCATGGAGGCCCGCGGCAAGGTGCATGACGCCATGCTGGAGTTACTCGACATTCCGGTGCCCGAGGGAATTGTTGACGCAGAGGTGTCCGAGCACTTCACCGACGGCCACGGCGACGACGCCCACCGTGATGAATTTATTAGCCAGACCCGTGACCGCATCAAGAGCCAGTTCATTCTGGATCGCATCGCAGAAGATGAGGTTGTCTCGGTGGGTGAGTCTGAACTTTCCGCCTGGGTTATCCAGCAGGCCCCTCGTTACCAGATGGCACCGGATGCACTGCTATCCGCGCTGGTTCAGGGCAATCAGTTGCCCGTGGCCATTGCAGATATTCGCCGAGGCAAGGCCCTCGCGCTCGTCACTTCACGCGCCAAGGTCACCGATACAAGCGGTGCAATCGTGGATCTGGAGGCACTCGATGCCGAACTTCGAGCGGCTGAAGCAGCCGGCGAGGTGGAAGTCGTCGACGAGTAGTACCGGTCGGGCCATTGTGCCCTGGGCGAACATTGCTCCCTGCGGGAATCAGGAAGCGCGGTTCGGCGTTACTCTCAGTAACAGCGTTAGCTAGTACCGGGCACACGACACCAGTCGCTCGCCCGACATAGAGAGGAGTTCCGCGTGAGCGGATTCGGATTCAACACAGCATCCACGGCGGGAATGTCGTCAGAGTTCACGGCACCGGGGCTGCGCGCACCCGCGGCCGGGATGTCTGGTTTCGGCGACATGCTGGACGAACGCCTCCTACGTGAACGCATCGTGTGGCTGGAAGGGGAGGTGCGTGATGAGAACTCCAACCGCATCGCCAAGCAGTTGCAGGTCCTTGCTGCTGAAGACCCCGAGAGCGACATCACCCTCTACATCAATTCGCCAGGTGGTTCAATCACCGCGGGCATGGTTATTTACGACACCATGCAGTTGATCCCCAATCAGGTCACCACCATTTCGATGGGCCTGGCTGCATCGATGGGCCAGTTCTTGCTCACCGCGGGTGCGGCCGGAAAACGTTACGCCACACCCAATACGCGCATCATGATGCATCAGCCCCTCGGCGGAATCGGCGGCACGGCTTCCGATATCAAAATTCAGGCCGAGCAGATGATCTACATCAAAAAGCGGATGGCTCAACTCATCGCCGAACACAGCGGCAAGACACTGGAGCAGATTGAAGAAGACTCCGACCGTGACCGCTGGTTCACCTCAGAAGAGGCCCGCGATTATGGCTTGATTGATCATGTGTACAGCACCGCCGCCGACGCACCGGGGAGTGGATCATGAGCGTGAGAGATTCGATGCCGATGTCCCCTCAGGCCAGGTACATCCTGCCTGAATTCCGTGAGCGCACCGCCAACGGTGAGCGCACGCACAACCCCTACACCAAGCTCTTCGAAGAGCGGATCATCTTTTTGGGTGTCCAAATTGATGATGCGTCTGCCGATGA